>Ga0123339_10002801_pt1 | contig 11727 bp, 11 predicted proteins | sample lystaG_FD_89956 | JGI IMG/M metagenome (GOLD analysis project Ga0123339, IMG submission 89956) | Glacier valley bacterial and archeal communities from Borup Fiord, Nunavut, Canada, to study Microbial Dark Matter (Phase II) -... | ecosystem: Environmental > Aquatic > Freshwater > Ice > Glacier ... | reverse complement strand
GCGGCTGGTGCAAGGCGACAGCGACCAGCTGATTGCAGGCGGCGGCACAGGCGGGTCCAAGAGCATGATGGCCAGCGGTGCCGCGATCGTCGAGGCCAGCGCCATCTGCATCGAGCAGGGGCGCCAGGCGGCGGCGCACGTGCTGGAGGCTGCAGCAGAGGACATCGAATTCGGGCGCGGGCGCTTCACCATCGCCGGCACGGACCGCGGCATCGGCATCATGGAGTTGGCGGCGCAGCTTCGCGCCATGCCGGACATCCCCCTCAGCCTTGACGTGCAGCACATCCATGAGGCCGCGCCGTCGGCGTTCCCCAACGGGTGCCATGTGGCGGAGGTGGAGGTCGATGCGGAGACGGGCATCACCCAGGTCGTCAGCTATCACACCGTCAACGACTTCGGCGTGGTCATCAACCCGCTGCTGGTCGAGGGCCAAGCGCATGGCGGCATCGTGCAGGGCATCGGCCAGGCGTTGATGGAGTCCGTGGCCTATGACGAGGATGGGCAGCTCGTGACCGGGTCGTTCATGGACTATGCGGTGCCACATGCGTCGGACACGCCGGGCTTCTCGTTCCTGAGCCACCCCGTGCCGGCACGGACCAACGTGCTGGGCGTCAAGGGCTGCGGGGAGGCCGGGTGCGCCGGGGCACTGCCGGCGGTGATGAACGCGGTGCAGGATGCATTGCGGGAGGTCGGCGCCGCGCACATCGACATGCCGGCGACGCCGCAGCGGGTTTGGGCGGCGATCCAGGCCGCCAAGGTGGCCCAGGCCGCATAGACAGCCCTGGGGGCCGGTTGCACCGCGCCCGGCGCCAGCCTACACCGGCGCCGGGCCACGTCCCCCCACCGGGACGCTTCTTCTCTGCAAGGGGGAGCGATGATGTCGCAAGCACTCCAGGCCGCGGCCATGCCGCAGTTGCGTCCCAAAAATCCAGATTTCTCCTCCGGCCCCTGCGCCAAGCGTCCGGGCTGGTCGTTGCAGGCGCTGTCCGGCGCGTTGCTGGGCCGCAGCCACCGCGCCGCCGGGCCGAAGGCGCGTTTGCAGGAGGTGATCGACCGCTCCGCCGCCATACTAGGCCTGCCCGCGGATTGGGTGCTGGGCATCGTGCCGGGGTCCGACACCGGCGCGGTCGAGATGGCGATGTGGTCCATGCTCGGCGCGCGCGGCGTGGACATCATGGCATTCGAGAGCTTCTCGGAGGCGTGGGCGACCGATGTGGTGAAGCAGCTCAAGCTGCCTGACGCGCGCGTTCTGGCCGCCCCCTATGGCCATCTGCCCGCGCTGGTGGCCGACCCGGCGCGTGACCTGGTGCTGGCCTGGAACGGCACGACCTCCGGCACGCGGCTGCCACACGCCGACTGGATCAGCGGGGACCGGGACGGGATCGTGATCTGCGACGCGACCTCTGCCGCATTCGCCATGGCGCTGCCGTATGACAAGGTGGATGTGGTCACGTGGTCCTGGCAGAAGGTGCTGGGCGGGGAGGCCGCGCACGGCATGATCGCGCTGTCCCCGCGCGCCGTGGCCCGGCTGGAGTCCTACAAGCCGGCCTGGCCACTGCCAAAGGTGTTCCGCATGACGAGCGGCGGCAAGCTGGCCGCCGGCATCTTCCGCGGCGAGACGATCAACACGCCGAGCATGCTGTGCGTCGAGGATGCGCTGGACGGGTTGCGATGGGCTGAGTCGGTCGGGGGCCTGCCCGGCCTGATCACCCGCAGCGAGGCGAACCTGGCCGCCGTGGCCGTCTGGGTGGAGCGAACGCCCTGGGTCGATTTCCTGGCAGCCGACCCGGCGACACGGTCCTGCACCTCCATTTGCCTGCGCATCACCGCGCCCTGGTTCACGGCGCTGGATGCGGACGGCCAGGCGAAGGCGGCCAAGCGGCTGTCGTCGCTGCTGGACAAGGAGGGTGTCGCCTATGACATCGCCAGCTACCGCGACGCGCCGCCGGGCCTGCGTATCTGGGGCGGGGCGACGGTGGAGACGGCCGACATCGAGGCGTTGCTGCCCTGGCTCGAATGGGCCTACGCCCAGGTCGCGCCATGACCGCGCCGCGCGTCTTGATCGCCGACAAGCTGTCCCCGGCTGCCGTCGAGGTGTTCCGCAGCCGGGGCGTGGACGTGGACGTGAAGCCCGGCCTCGCGCCCGCCGACCTGCGCGCCATCATTGGCAGCTATGACGGCCTGGCGATCCGGTCCGCCACCAAAGTGACGCGGGAGGTGCTGGACGCCGCGCCACGTCTGCGCGTGGTGGGCCGGGCCGGGATCGGGGTGGACAACGTCGATGTGAAGGCCGCGACCGCCCGCGGCGTCGTGGTGATGAACACGCCGAACGGCAACGCCATCACCACCGCCGAGCACGCCATCGCCATGATGTTCGCCCTAGCCCGGCAAATCCCGGAGGCCACCGCCAGCACGCGCGCTGGCCGGTGGGAGAAGAACCGCTTCCTGGGCGTGGAGTTGACGGGCAAGACGCTGGGCCTGATCGGCTGCGGCAACATCGGCGCCATCGTCGCCAACCGTGCCGTGGGGCTGCACATGCGCGTGGTAGCCTATGACCCCTTTCTGACCGAGGCCCGCGCCGTCGTGCTGGGCGTCGAGAAGGTCGAGCTTCCTGAGTTGCTGGCCCGCGCCGACATCATCACCCTGCACACGCCGCTGACGGACGCCACCCGCAATATCCTGTCCCGCGGCGCCCTGGCCGCCTGCAAGCGTGGCGTCCGTATCGTGAACTGCGCCCGCGGTGGCCTGATCGACGAGGCCGCGCTGGCGGAGGCTCTGGCCAGCGGACACGTCGCCGGAGCTGCGCTGGACGTGTTCGAGACGGAGCCGGCCACCGGCAGCCCGCTGTTCGCGTTCGAGAACGTGGTCTGCACCCCGCACCTCGGCGCCGCTACGTCTGAGGCGCAGGAGAACGTGGCGTTGCAGGTGGCCGAGCAGATGGCGGACTTCCTGTTGACGGGCGCCGTGTCAAACGCGATCAACATGGCGTCCGTGTCCGCCGAGGACGCGCCGCGGTTGCGGCCCTACATGGAGCTGTGCCGCCTGCTGGGCGCATTCGCCGGGCAGATGACGGCAGCCGATGGCGGGGCGTTGCGTAGCGTGACCGTGGAGTACGAGGGCCAGGCCGCGCCGTTGAACCACCGCCCGCTGACCGCCGCCGCCGTTGCGGGCCTGCTGGGGCCGATGATGGCGGGTGTTAACATGGTGAACGCCCCTGTGATCGCGCGGGAGCGCGGCATGGACGTGGCCGAGACCGTGCACGACCGGCCCGGCGAGTACCAGACCCTGGTGCGCCTGACGGTCACGTCTGACCGTGCGAGCCGGCCGGGCGCCACCGACCGCCTGACCCGTACCGTCGCCGGCACATTGTTCGCAGGCGCCAGCCCGCGGCTGGTCGAGATCAAGGGCATCAAGGTGGAGGCCGATTTCGGGCGGCACATGCTGTATGTCACGAACCAGGACCGGCCCGGCTTCATCGGCCGCTTCGGCGCCACCCTGGCGGATGCGGGCATCAACATCGCGACCTTCCACCTCGGCCGTGCCCAGGCCGGGGGCGATGCGATCTGCCTGGTGTCGGTCGATGCTCCGGTGCCGGACCCCGTGCTGGCGCAGGTGCGCGCCCTGCCGCTGGTGGTGCAGGCGACGTCCCTGCAATTCTAGGCTATAGGCCCCGCGGCATGACCGACGACCTTCCCCCCAACCCGGCGCTGCTGCCGGCCGGCCTGCACGACCTGTTGCCGCCCGAGGCGGAGACGGAGGCTGCGACCGTCTACACCCTGATGGAAGCCTTCACCGCCCACGGCTATGGCCGGGTGAAGCCGCCGCTGGTGGAGTTCGAGGACGGGCTGCTGGCCGGCGCCGGCAGCGCCATGCAGGACCAGACATTCCGGCTGATGGACCCGGCCACCCACCGCATGATGGGCCTGCGCGCCGACATGACGCCGCAGGTGGCGCGCATCGCCGGAACGCGCATGGCCGGGCATCCCCGCCCGCTGCGGCTGTCGTATGCCGGGCAGTGCCTGATGACGCGCGGCATGGGCCTGAACGGGGACCGGCAGGTGGCGCAGGCCGGGATCGAGCTGATTGGCGTCGATTCGCCCGCCGCGGATGCGGAGATCGTGGTGCTGGGCGCCGCCGCCCTGGCTGCCATCGGCTTGCACAGGGTCAGCTTCGACCTGACTTTGCCGCCCCTGGCGCCAACCCTGCTGGACGAAGCCGGGATCACCGGCCCGGCCCGGCGGGCGCTGACGCATGCGCTGGACCGCAAGGACGCCGCCGCCGTCGCGCTGCATGGCGGGGCGCTGGCCCGGCTGCTGACGGACCTGCTGCTGGTTGCCGGCCCGGCTGGCCCAGCGCTGGACGTGCTGGGCGCCGCCGAATTGCCCCCAGCCGCCGCCGCGCTGTGCGACCGGCTGCGGGACACGGTGCTGGCCATCCAGGCGCAGGCGCCGGGCTTGCGCCTGACGCTTGATCCCATCGAGTTCCGCGGCTTCCGCTACCACACAGGCGTGTGCATGACGGTGTTCGCGCCGGGCCGGCATGAGGAGCTGGGGCGGGGCGGGCGCTACGTGTCCGGCGACGAGCCGGCGACGGGCCTGACCCTTTTCCCTGATGCGCTGCTGCGCGCCTTGCCCGCCGGACCTGCCCGGCCCCGCGCCTTCCTGCCCTGGGGTGCGCCCGCGGACCAGGCCGCGCTGCTGCGGGCCGGCGGCTATGCCACCGTGCCGGCCCTGACCGACCTTGACGACCCGGCAGCGGAGGCACAGCGCCTTCGTTGCACCCACATCTTACGGGACGGCGCGGCCGTTCCCCTGTCCGCGGAGAATTAGATGCCCAACGTCGCCGTCATCGGAGCGCAATGGGGCGACGAGGGGAAGGGCAAGGTCGTGGACTGGCTCGCCAGCCGGGCCGACATCGTCGTGCGTTTCCAGGGCGGGCACAACGCCGGGCATACGTTGGTGGTGGGGAACCAGACCTATCGCCTGTCCCTGCTGCCCAGCGGGCTGGTGCGCGGCAAGCTGGGCGTGATCGGCAACGGCGTGGTGGTCGATCCGGAGGCGCTGCTGGCGGAGATGGACCGGGTGCGCGCCCAGGGCCTGAATGTAGGCCCGGACAACCTGCGCATCGCCGAGAACGCCGTGCTGATTCTGCCTGTCCACGGCGCGCTGGACCGGGCGCGGGAGGTGGCACGTGGCGACCGCAAGATCGGCACCACCGGGCGCGGCATCGGCCCGGCCTATGAGGACAAGGTCGCCCGCCGTGCCATACGCATGTGCGACCTGGCGGAACCGGAGGTGCTGTCGGCCAAGCTGGATGAGGTGCTGCTGCACCACAACACCCTGCTGACCGGCCTGGGCGCCGAGCCGTTCGAGAAACAGGCCTTGCTGGACCTGCTGCTGGGCCTTGCGCCGCGCATCCTGCCGCACGTGGAGCCGGTGTGGGAACGGCTGGACGCCGCCCGCAAGGCCGGGAGCCGCATCCTGTTCGAGGGCGCGCAGGCCGTGATGCTGGACGTGGACCACGGGACCTATCCGTTCGTCACCAGCAGCAACACTATCGCGGCGACGGCGGCGGCCGGGTCGGGTGTCGGCCCGGCGCAGGTCGGCATGGTGCTGGGCATCGCCAAGGCTTACACGACGCGCGTCGGCAGCGGCCCGTTTCCCACGGAACTGCATGACGACACCGGCAAGCTGCTGGGCACGCGCGGGCATGAGTTCGGCACCGTGACGGGCCGCCCGCGCCGCTGTGGCTGGTTCGATGCGGCGCTAGTGCGGCAGGCGTGCAAGGTGGGCGGCATCCAGGGCCTGGCGCTGACCAAGCTGGACGTGCTGGACGGGCTGACCGAGCTGAAGATCGGCGTCGGCTATGACATTGGCGGGGAACGGTTCCAGCATTTGCCCGCCGGCCAGGCGGCACAAGCGGCGGCGGTGCCGGTCTATGAAACCATCGAGGGCTGGACCGGCAGTACACGCGGCGCCCGGCGCTGGGCGGACCTGCCCGCGCAGGCGATCAAGTATGTGCGGCGAGTGGAGGAATTGGTGGAGGTGCCGGTGACGCTGCTATCCACTAGCCCGGAGCGGGACGACACGATCCTGATGAAGGACCCGTTCGAGGGATAACGCGAAGATCACGTAGGGCGGAAAAGCGCAGCGCCTTCCGCCATGGGCCAGCGCGGTCCTTATCGATGGCGGAAGGCACTTCGCTTTTCCGCCCTACAACGAAAACGGGGAGGGCCGATGCCCTCCCCATACGCCAAGCCGGTGCCGTTCGGCGCTAGGCGGCCTGCGCCATCCGGCGTTCGGCCACTTGCGTCTTCATGGCCTTCTGCAGCTTCTCGAACGCGCGGACCTCGATCTGGCGCACCCGTTCGCGGCTGATGTTATATTGCTGGGACAGGTCCTCCAGCGTCGTCGGGTTGTCCTTCAGGCGACGCTCGATCAGGATATGGCGCTCGCGCTCGTTCAGGGTCTTGAGCGCGCTGCTGAGCAGGGCCTTGCGGCCCGTCAACTCCTCGCGGTCGGCCAGCTCGCTTTCCTGGCTGGCGCTCTCGTCCACCAGCCAATCCTGCCACTCACCCTCGCTATCGGCGCGGACGGGGGCGTTCAGGCTGTTGTCCGGCGCGGCCAGGCGGCGGTTCATGCTGACCACGTCCTGCTCCGGCACGGCCAGCATGCGGGCGATCTTCGCCACCTGCTCCGGCTTCAGGTCGCCATCCTCGATGGCCTGCATCTGGCCCTTGAGGCGGCGCAGGTTGAAGAACAGCTTCTTCTGCGCGGCCGTCGTGCCCATCTTCACCAAGGACCAGCTATGCAGGATGTACTCCTGGATGGCAGCCCTGATCCACCACATCGCATAGGTGGCCAGGCGGAAGCCGCGGTCCGGGTCGAACCTCTTGACCGCCTGCATCATTCCGACATTGCCCTCGCTGATCAGCTCGCCAACGGGAAGGCCATAGCCGCGGTAGCCCATGGCGATCTTCGCCACCAGCCGCAGGTGGGAGGTCACCAGCTTGTGGGCTGCATCCATGTTCTCGTTGTCCCGCCACTGGCGGGACAGGGCAAGTTCCTCCTCAGGTGCAAGCATCGGGAACTTGCGTATCTCCTGCAGGTAGCGGGAGAGGTTGCCCTCTGGGGCGACATTGACGACTGCTGCAACCATGTGTTCGGCCTCATTCGTCCATTGACGATCTGTAACCCATACGGCGGAACAGAGCGATCAGTTGCGACGGAATTTAAAACTGGCGCGGGGATCACCATCACGTCCCAGAGACCGCCCCGTAGCAGCGGGTCCCTGGACTGGCCCTGGCGCGGCACGCCCGCGGCGCCAGTAGGAGAGTTATACCGGACCGCGCTGGTCCTGTCAAAACATATGCTGCATTCCTGAGTCACCTGTCCAGGGCGGCGACCAGGGCCAGCATGTCGGGCGGCATCGGACGCTCGAAGTGCATGGCCTCACCCGTCCGGGGGTGGGCGAAGCCGAGCCGGGCTGCGTGAAGGGCTTGCCGGGGGAAGTCCAGCAACGCGCCGCGCAAGGTTGGCAGCAATGCCTTAGCTGCCGCCGGGATACGGCGCAGATAGACGGGGTCGCCCACCAGCGGATGCCCGATGCTGGCCATGTGGACCCTGATCTGGTGCGTCCGACCCGTCGCCAGCACGCACTCCATCAGCGTTGCCGCCGGCGCCCAGGTCCGCAGCATCCGGTAGCGGGTCAGCGCCGCCTTGCCGCCGCGGCTGACGAGCGCCATGCGCTTGCGGTCGCGCGGGTCGCGGCCGATGGCGCCCTCCACTTCGCCCTGTAGTGCCGCGGGCGTTCCCCATGCCAGGGCGACGTAGGCACGGTCCAGGTCGCGGGCGGCGAAGGCGGCCGATAGGCGGGTCAGCGCAGCCTCCGTCTTGGCGACGACCATGATGCCGCTGGTGTCCTTATCCAGCCGGTGCACGATGCCGGGCCGCCGCTCCCCGCCGATGCCGGGCAAGGTGTCACCGCAATGGGCCAGCAACGCGTTCACGAGGGTGCCGTCCTCGTTGCCAGGCGCGGGATGCACCACCAGCCCGGCCGGTTTGTCGAGCACGATCAGGTCGCGGTCCTCATAGAGGATGTCGAACGGGATGGCCTGCGGCTGCGGGGTGGCAGGCACCAGGGCGGGGCGCTGCACCAGGAACCGGGCGCCCGCACGCACCGCCTCGGCCGGGTCTCGCAGGGGGGTGCCGTCACGCAGCACGGCACCGTCCAGCATCAGGCCCTTGACGCGGGAGCGGGACACCGTGCCGATGGCGTCCGCCAGGAAGCGGTCGGTGCGCTGCCCGGCAGCGTCCGGCCCGGCCACGATCTCGATCCGCTCGGGCAGGGCGTCAGGCATAGGGGGTGGCTGCGGTGCGTTTATTGAAGGTTGCGGTGGTGGTCATGGGTGTCCTGATCGTCGCCGGGGTCGGCACGCTGGTCGCGTTGCTGGCGCAGCGTATGTCGCCTGCCGCCGGCCCGATTGCCAGTGCCGTGCTGGACGAGCCGGCCGGGACGCGCATCGCCGGCACCTCCGCCGCGCCGGACCGGCTGGCGGTGCAGTTGCAGGGTGGCGGGCCAGACCGTGTGGTGGTGGTCGATACGCGCACCGGCCGGGTGCTGGGCCGCGTGGGGCTGGCGCGCTGATGGCGCACAAGAAGCCCAACCTGCCGACCAAGGTGTGCGCGGCCTGCGGGCGCCCGTTCGCGTGGCGCAAGAAGTGGGAGCGGACGTGGGACCAGGTGCGGTTCTGCTCGGACGCCTGCCGGTCGGGCAAGCGGGACGCGGCGCGGAAGGCCCAAGGGAAAGAGGGTTGATCTGCCCGTTGGGCTGTCCTAGATAGCGGCTCTGGCCACGTCCTGTTCGTCTAGAGGCCTAGGACACCGCCCTCTCACGGCGGTAACAGGGGTTCGAATCCCCTACGGGACGCCAGCTTTTCCCTAATCACCGCTGTTATTTGGTCCAATTCTGGTCCAATGCTCGCCCCGAGGGAGAGAGCATGGCCAGGACCAAAGATGCCGCGAACGCCGTCGATCCGGCCACGGGAAGGCCGCTCCCGCAGGGCGTCGCCTGCCGCGGACCCCACCAATACAGGGCGCGCAAGCTCGCCGACGGCGCCCGGGTCACCCGCACCTTCGAGACGGCCCGCTTGGCCCGCGAGTGGCTGGAGGAGACGTCCGCCGCCGTGCGCGCAGGCGACTTCGTGGACCGCCGCGAATTGGTCCAATCGACGCTGAAGGAATTGGTCCAACGCTACGTGGACTCCGAGATGCAGGACGGCGGCCGCCGGAGGGGCGCCGCCGAGGACCGCGGCCACGTCCCCGCCATCACGGACGACGACATCGGAAGCCTCCCGCTCTCCAGGCTGACGCCCGCCGCCGTCCGCGGCTTCCGCGACCGCCAGGCGGCGATGTTTGCCGCCGGGACCGTGGTGAAGCGGCTGAACCTGCTGGCGGCCATCTTGTCGCACGCGCGCAGCGAATGGGACGTGCCCCTGCGCGAGAACCCGGCCTCGGCGGATGCCGTGAAGCGGCCCGCCGGCGCCGACCGCAAGCGGAGCCGGAGGCTGATGCCACCCGCGGCCGCCGCGATCCGTGAGGCCGCAGCCCGGGGGGAGGAGCCGCCGAAGCCGGAGGAGGCCCGGCTGCTGGCGGCCGTGGCGAAGTCCGAGTGTAAGGCGGACCTCGCGCTGGTGCGCTGGTCCATCGCCCAGGCCATGCGCCAGGGAGAGTCCATGGAGCTGCGGTGGCGCGACGTGGATTTGGACGCCAAGGTCGTCACCGTGCGCGGGCGGCACGGGCGCGGCACCAAGTCGGACGAGCACCGGGAGGAGCGCGGGCACGAGCGGCGGCCGCTGGTGCCCGAGGCCATCTCCCTGTTGCGGGAGCTGCTGCCGGAGGAGGGCGAACCGGACCCCGACGGGTTGGTGTTCGCGGTTGGGCCGCCGCACCCGTTTCGGGTCCGCTTCGGCAGGATGGCCGCCCGGGCCGGGCTGGAGGACTTCACGTTCCATGATTTGCGGCACGAGGCCACGTCCCGGTTGGCGAAGCTCTACCCGAACCCGCTGGACCTGCGGCGGGTGACCGGGCACGCCGACATGAAGTCGCTGGACCGCTATTATCAGCCGGACCTGACCGAGCTGGCGGAGCGTGCGGCTTAACGGAGAACGCGGTGGTTGCTTCTTGCCGCGCGACGACATTTCCGTCCAGCCGTCGACTATGCATTGCGAGGGGACAACGATGGGAAAAGAAGCAACCGGGCACTTCAAGCTACGGCTCGGCACACCAACGTGTCCCCGTCCCCGCGTGAAGGCGATCCGTGAGCTGCGCGAGTATCTGTACTGCCTTCAGGCGGACGGAACTATCAAGGGCTGGCGCCCTGGAAGCCCAGCGTTCAACGTCGACGACTGCAGTGACGCTTACATAATATTCCCCGAAGGGAATTCGGCAATGTTGGCGAAGCTGTATTGGTCCCCCTGACCGTCGCAGGACATCACACGATGTTCACGATTCGGACTTGACGCCCTGCGGATATGTGAGATCTTCATAGGCAGAGGCTCCACCCCGCGACGGCGACGTCGAGGGGCGACCGGGACCTCGCCACTGTCGCCGCCCCGGGTCCGCAAGAGTGCCCGGGAACGGCAATATCCGTACCCGCCGCAGAGCGGGGTGCTTTAGGCGTCCGGCGCAGACCGGAGCAAGGGGTCTCTCCTAGCGGAGCGGCAAACCGCGCCACAAATCCAGGCGGCCTCGCAGCATGCGGGGGACGGCGGGCGCCCTAGCGGGGGTGCCGGTGGGGGTGATGCCCCGTAGCTGTTGAGCACTCGTCGCGCCTTGTCCCGCAGCCGCCCTTGGGGGGGGACGGCTCCGAGACTCGGATTCTGCCTCGTGTCAGACCGCCTCAACCCGACAACCGCTCCAGCGGTGTTCAGCTACGTTCAGTGCTCAGCATACCTCGGCCTCTCCAGCGTCGGCGCGCTGCGGAACATGGTCTACCGGCGGAGCGCGCCCCCCTCCATCGCTTACGGCAAACGCGACCGTCGTTTCCGGCGGTCGGATGTGGACGCCTGGCTTGAGGCGAAATCGCGCGACGCCCAAGCGGACAACGTCAATGTCGCGGCCCAGCAGCCGCCGACGCCTCGGCGCCGAGGACGTCCGACCAAGGCCGAGGCCCTCGCCAGGCGATTGCGGGAGGGCCGGGGATAGCTTCCGGTGCGGCTCGATGCCGCGCTCGGCGCGCCCCGGACGGCGGCCTCCGCGTCCGCGGCGCCGACCGCCGTGTCCCTGTTCTCCGGCGCCGGCGGCATGTGCCGGGGGTTCTCCGAGGCGGGCTTCCGCATCCTGGTCGCCGTGGAGCGCGACGCCAGCGCCTGCGCTACCTACCGCGCTAACCATCCGGGGACGCCGCTGTACGAGGGCGACATCGCCGGGTTCCTGGCGTCCTCGCAGACCCGGCACCGGGCGGAGTTCGGCCTGTATGACGTGGACGTCGTGTTCGGCGGGCCTCCCTGCCAGGGATTCTCGGACATCGGTGTCAATCAGCTTGGAAACGGGGCTCATCCGCAACCTCGGTGCAGGCGGAAGCCTTCCGAGAGCTGACAACCCGCTCGAATCACGGAGTATTTGCGGCATTGACGGCTGCTTGTTCCCTGGCATGCTGGCTTAGCGCCAAAGGGCCAAAATTGTGGAGTCCTATCAACAGCTTATTCGGCAAGCCTGGGCGCTGCCT
>Ga0123339_10002800_pt1 | contig 11729 bp, 7 predicted proteins | sample lystaG_FD_89956 | JGI IMG/M metagenome (GOLD analysis project Ga0123339, IMG submission 89956) | Glacier valley bacterial and archeal communities from Borup Fiord, Nunavut, Canada, to study Microbial Dark Matter (Phase II) -... | ecosystem: Environmental > Aquatic > Freshwater > Ice > Glacier ... | reverse complement strand
TGCAACGCACACTCAGCAAACTCGCGATACTCAACGATGCCGGCTGGTACGCGACCATCGCCGAGCGCGGTTACGATCCGGGTCCGTTCAGTGTCGAACAACAACGCAACTGGCCGTTCTTTCCGTTGCATCCGTTGTTGTGGCGCGCCGCGGCAGAGGTGAGTGGACATTTCATCGGTGCCGGACTGGTGCTGGTGAACTTGTGTTTTTTCCTCGCGCTGCTGGTGCTGCATCGGATTGCATTGACGTTTGCTGACGGTGCCGCGAATGCCAGTCTTGCGAGCGCGGATCGTGCGGTGCTGATCATGGCGCTGTTTCCGACCAGTTATTTTTTCTCCTTGCCGTGGACCGAATCGCTGTTCGTACTGATTACCGCGAGCAGTTTTCTCGCCGCCGTGCGCGAACGCTGGTGGCTGGCATGTCTGCTCGGACTCGCCGCGACCGCGACGCGCGTGACCGGATTATTCGTGCTGCCGATGCTGGTATTGTGGTTCTGGCAGCGGCGGGCGCGCGTGCCGTGGTTTGCGTGGTGCGCGTTGGTACTGGTGCCGCTCGGGCTGCTCGCTTTCATGTGGCATCTCGATCAGGTGACCGGCGACGCGCTGGCCTTCAGTCATATCCAGCCGGCCTTCGCGCGCTCGCCGTTGCCGCTCGGCGATCTGCTCGCGGGCATGTTCGAAAGCCCGGACGCGATGATCCGCGGCTGGAATCCGCGCTACCTGAATTTTGCCGCAATCGCGCTCGGTTTTGCGGCGAGCGCATGGCTAGTGTGGCGACGCCAGCTCGGCCTCGCGGCGTTTCTCGTGCTCGGTTTGCTGGCGCCGCTCGCCACCGGCACGGTGATGTCGGGCACGCGTTATGCGATGGGACTGTTCCCGATCTATCTCGCGCTCGCGGCGTGGACTGCGCGCCGCGAATTCGAAATCGCGTGGATCGCGGCCAGCGCTGGTGCGCTGACGGTGATGGCTGGTTTGTTCGCGATGGGTATCAATTTCGCTGGCGCATGAACGCTGCGCAGGATCGCCGCGCAGCGTTCATGCATCCGGTCAATCTTCTTCTTTCGCGCTGGCAAACGCGCCCGGTTTCGAGCCGAAATCGCCGACCGCCTGCGCCGCCATGTACGCATACGTTGCGTACACCGCTACGTTCTGCGCGAGCGCTTTCGGATCGATCTTGTCCATCGTGTCGTTGGCGGTGTGGTGCCAGTTGAAATAGTCGGTGCCGTCCTGACCGAGGTCGAGAATCGCCATGCCCTGCGCGCCCATCGCGCCGAAATCGCCGCCATGCGCGTGATCGCCGCCACGTTCCACACCGAGCGGCGCGAGTAACTGCATGATCTGGTCGATCGCGCCCAGCGCCTCGGGTTTTACCTGCGCACTGAGGCGCCAGATGCGGCCCGCGCCGAAATCCGATTCGCTGCCGATCAGGTGTTTTGCAACATCGTTCTTGTGCGCCTCGGCGTAGGCATTGGCGCCGTACATGCCGGCTTCCTCGTTGGCGAACGCGACCACACGAATGGTGCGTTTCGGACGTTGCGGCAATTGTCCGATCAGATGCGCCGCGGCCATCGTGATCGCCACGCCTGCGCCGTCGTCGATCGCGCCGGTGCCGGGATCCCATGAGTCGAGATGACCGCCGATCACGATCACTTCTTCGGGATGTTCGCTGCCGGTGATTTCGCCGATCACATTCGCGCCGGTGTATTCGCCTTGCGTGCCGCAATCGAGCGCGAGGTTCAGGCGCACCGGCTGGCCGAGCGTGAGCATGTGTTCAAGCAGGTCGGCATCCGAGTTGGAAATCGCCGCGGCCGGGATGCGCGCGATTTTTGGATCGTATTGCAGCACGCCGGTATGCGGCAGGCGTTCGTTGTCGCTGCCGATCGAGCGAATGACGATCGCCTTTGCACCGAAACCCGCCGCCACCGACGCGCCGATCACACGCGCACCGACCGCCTCCCCGTAGGTGTGGCCGTCTTTGCTCGCGGCCATGTGGAAACCGATATAGGCGATCTTGTCCTTGACCTGCGCCGCGCTGGCGGCCTTGAGTTCATCGAGCGTCTTGAACGCGACCACATCGGCGCTGATGCCGCCTTTCGGCGTGCCGACCGAGCCGCCGAGCGCGAGCACCGCGAGTTTCTGCGGATACGGCGCGAGAATCTCGGCGTGTTCGCTGTTGCGCACCCAACGCGGGAATTTCACCGGCTCGCTGGTCACCTTGTCGAAACCCAGCGCCTTGAATCGCGCGGCCACCCAGTCGCGCGCACGCTGGTCGTTCATACCGCCAGCCAGGCGCGGGCCGATCTCGGTGCTGAGGCCCGCGACGATGGCGTAGGCGGTGCCGTCGTTCATCGCTTGGTCGCGCAATTTGATCGCGGTGGCGACATCGGCTGCCGCGATGTGGGTTGGCGTGGCGTCGGCATACGCCAGCGTGCTGATGGCGATACTGGCGATCACGGTAAATCGGAAACGCGGCATACGGATTCTCCAGAGTAATGATGCGAGCGTGATGCGATAACGGCGATGAGCTTGCCATCGACGCCGATAGCCAGAGCTGCCACGGCTGAAACCGGCTTCATATTCCCGCAGTAAACGCGACCGCAGGAATGGCCTACAGTATTGCGTCGCAGATTTTGGCGGTTGCAGGCTGGATCGGCCATTGCCGAATGTCATGCTTTTCTGCCTTTTTGCGTGTTGAAGATAATGAGCTGGCGGTTTGCCAGCATGATTCGTTGGTACTGATGGATTTGGGGGAATGATCATGCATAAACTGATTTGCCGATATGGGATTTTTCTGCTGTGCCTCGGCATCGGCGTATCGAATGCGGTGCTCGCGGGGCCAGCCGACTGGAGCGGGCAAGGGCCGTTTGGTGGCAGTGTGAATTCCCTGCGCGCCGATCCGCTGCTTGGCTCGCGCATCTACGCATACAGCAGGAATGGCTTTTTTCGCAGCGACGACGGCGGAACCAGCTGGCAGCTCGAAGAAACCGGTCTGGCGGAAGGCCATCCGTCGAACGGATTGTTCCTGATCGATGGCGTGACTTCGGGCGGCGCATGGCTGTTCGATGATTACGGTCGTCTGTATCACAGCACCGATGCGGGTGCGAACTGGAGCGCCACCGGATTTATCTCGCCGACGGTACCGAATTTCAGCAGCAATGGATTTGCCCAGGGCGGCAGCGCGGTCTTGTGGTACTCCGCCGGCACCAGCGGTCTGCTCAAGAGCACCGATGGCGGCGCGACGTTTGCCACGGTTGGCGGCGTTTTCGCCGGGCAAAACGTGCAATTTGTTGCGACCAATCCGGCCAATCTGCTGCAAGTGGTGGTCGGCTTGAGCACGGCGTCGAGCTGCACGGCGGGCAACTGCGCAATCTATTACAGCAGCAATGGTGGCACGACATGGACGGCGTCGACGTTTGATGCGACCACGTTGCCCTCCTTGCTGCCTTCCCCGGAAATCATGCGCAGTTTGAAGTCTGTCGCGTTCGGCCCGAGTGGCAGCCATCGCATTTACGGGCTGTATAGCGACCTCGTCAACTATGGCAACGTCTATCTCGTGCGCAGCGATAACGACGGCGCCGCATGGAAGGGTTATGACCAGTCGACTCCCGGCGCAGCACTGCCCCGTACCGGCGTGACGACCCCCGGCGCGGCACTGGCGGCTTCGCCGAGCGCGGTGGATACGCTCTTCCTGGATAGCGCCATATCGATCAACGGCGGCACCAGCTTTACCGCACTGTCGAGCACCGGACGCACCACCAATGGCCTGATCGTGCCGAGTATCAGTGCGATCGCACTGCATCCCGGTTACCCGGCACGCGTGCTGGCGGGTACGAGTTTCGCCGGCATTTATCTGAGCAATAATTCCGGCAGCACCTGGAGCAGCAGCAATGACGGCCTTGCCGCGACCAATATCCGCGCGCTGCTGGTGCATCCGCAGGATCACACGCGCTTGTTTGCCGGTTACGGCGATGCGCTGACCGATCCATCGCCGGCGTTTTACCGTTCGACCACAGCCGGCACGTGGAACGTTTCCAACTCCGGCTTGAATGCCTATCAGCTGCGCACACTGGCATTCGATCAAACCACCACCGGTGTCATCGGTAGCACCGTGATCTTTGCGGTCGGCAATGGTTTTGATGGTGCGGCCAGCACGATCAATCGCAACACCGGTATCTTCAAGAGTGCGGATGGTGGTCTGACCTGGAACACCATCGGCAATGGCTTGCCGAAATCTGCCACGAACCCGGGCAGCGGACATTATGCCGGTGCGTTGCGCACCATCATCACCGATCCGCGTTCGTGCGCTGCGCCGCCGCCAAGCGGGCCGTGCGTGACCGGTCCGCTGCTCACGCTCTACGCGACCGGCGGCGGCACCACGCGTGATGCGCTGGGTACGCCTGGTGGACCCCATCAGTGGCGCGTCATGAAAAGTATCGATGGCGGCGTGAACTGGGTCAGCAGCGAAACCGGCTTGCCCGCAGATGTGAATAATCCGGACGGCAGTGGCAGTGCGGTGAATGGCGTCACGCCGATCGTTATCGATCCGAGCAATAGCAACATTTTATACATTGGTACTTTTGCGTCGGCTTACGATGCGCTCGGCAACTCGACCCCGCTTACGATTCCGAGCGGAGTGTTCAAGAGTATCGATGCCGGCGCGAGCTGGAGCCAGATGAGCAACGGTTTGCCGACGTATCCCGGCGCACCATCAATACATTCGGTGTATGACACGCTGTCATTGATTATCGATCCGGCCCACCCGCAAACCTTGTGGGTCAGCACGATCAGTGCAGATTTCAACCTGCCCGGCGAGATCTACAAAACCATCGATGGTGGCGCAAACTGGACCCTGTCGAACGCCGGTGTATCCGGTCCCGACGTGCGTGCGCTGCTGATCGATCCGAACGACTCGACCGTGTTATACGCGGCCAGCGGTGGCCTCGGCCCGGCCAATCCGGGCGGGGTGTACAAGAGCATTGACGGCGGCACGACGTGGGGTTCGATCAGTCTCGGTTTGCCGGCACAGTCGGCGCTTTCGCTGGCGCTCGATCCGGTCGATCCGACCGTGCTGTATGCGGGTACCAGCGGGGGTGTCTACAGCATCACCCAATTGCCGGATGGCGATGCCGACGGCGTGCCGGATCTGATCGAGAATGCCGGACCGAACGGGGGTGATGGCAATGGCGACAACACGCCGGATGCACAACAACCAACCGTCAGCACCACCGCGCCGGGTTTGCTTGGCACGTTCGGCTGGCAAGCCGGCGTCGCGGGCATTGCCGATGGTTCACGTGCGCAGCAGTTGAGTCAGAAGCTGCAGCAATTGCAGCAGGCGCAGTCGACCGACGCCAACGGCACGCAGGGTGGTTATTTCACCGTGCAGATCATCAGCGGCGATTGCACGCATGCGGTGGATGTGTCGGCGGTGCTCGCCGGCCCGCTCGGTGCGGATAGCGAGGTGCATCACGGCACCTACAGTTACACGCGCGGTTTGCTGCGTTTCGAATTGCCGCTATGTACCAACGCGGTGGTCGATATCACGTTCAACGGCGCGACCTTCGGCCCGGGCTGGAGCTGGCGTTATTACGGCCCGTCCACGCCCGGCGACAACAGCACGCTGGGCTGGCACAACGCGACAAGCCTCGTGCAAAGTCAGACCGGCAACAAGTGGCGCGTGAATCTGGTCGCCGGCCAATTCGGCAGCTATCGCCCGGCCGGCACCAACTCGATCCTGTTTGAAGGCGGACCGGCGTTCAACGAGGAAATTTTCAAGGACGGATTCCAGTAAGGCCGCTTGATTGATCCCGCCTGCGGCGCTCGCCGCAGGCAAAAAACAAACGCCCGGTTTTGCCGGGCGTTTGTTTTATCGAGTTGACTCGAGAAGCCGCAGTTTATTTCTGCGCATTCTGCTGCTTGAGCAAGTCGCGGATTTCGATCAGCAGTTTTTCCTGCGCCGGCGGTTCGGGCGGGCCGGGCGGCGCTTTCGGCATCGCGCGATTGACCAGCTTGACCACGAGGAAGATGGCGAAAGCAATAATCGCAAACTGGATCATCGTGTTCAAAAAGCTGCCGTACTGGATCGCGACTTCGGTGGCCTTTGGTGATTCCATCGCCGGGCGCAACACCCATTTCAGGTTGGAAAAATCGATGCCGCCAATCGCCAGGCCGATCGGTGGCATGATGATCTGATCGACCAGCGAGGTGACGATTTTGCCGAAGGCGGCACCGATCACCACACCCACCGCCAGATCGAGCACATTGCCACGCGCAACAAATGTCTTGAACTCGGTAATCAGACTCATGCCTTACTCCTCGGTTTGCGGTTGTACGGTGCCGAACGTGTCCCAATTCGCGCCGCGACTATAGACGCTGTGCGGCGGCGCCGACAACAAATCGCGCGGTTCCAATCTCAAACAATTGTGCCGCGCAATTCCGCAATGCCGTCGAGCGCGGCATGAAACCGATCACCGCGTTTCAATGCCGCAACGCCGGCCGGCGTGCCGGTATAGATCAGGTCGCCGGCTTTCAGCTCGAACAGTTTCGACAGCTCGTGGATGATTTCCACAACGCTGAAAAGCATGTCGGCGATATTGCCATGCTGGCGCCGTTCGCCATTCACCTCGAGCGAAAGTTCGACGCGCGTCGGATGACCGATCACGCTGACCGGCTGGATCGTTGAAATCGGCGCCGAATGATCGAACGCTTTCGCCACATCCCACGGCCAGCCTTTCGCCTTGGCCGCGGCCTGCAGATCGCGCCGGGTCAGATCCAGCCCGATCGCGTACCCGAACACATGACTGAGCGCCTGATCGAGTGGAATATCCTTGCCGCCGGAGGCGAGGGCGACGACCATTTCGACTTCGTGATGCAGATCGTGCGTGACCGACGGATACGCAACTGCGATGTCAGCGCCATCCGCGCCCTGCGCCACGATCGCATCGGCCGGCTTGCAGAAAAACATCGGTATATCGCGTTCCACCGGCATGCCCATTTCGCGCGCGTGTTCGGCGTAATTTCGACCGATGCAATAAATGCGATTGACCGGAAACTGCGTATCGTGTCCGGCGATGACGATACTGCTGCGGACCGGCGCTGCGAAAATATAATCCACGCGATACTCCTGACAATTATTGGCGATGGCGCAAAGTATAACGGTGCGCTGGTGATGCAACGAAAGTTATGCGGCTGCGACAGCAAAATCATCGCACCGCGTGCACCTGACAAGTATCACGTCACACTCGTGACGTCTGCCTATGGCAAGCCGACGCATCGCGCGGCACTCTATGGCACACTTTACGTTCGTTTCTATCCGGGGTTTTGGCAACGTGGAAAAATCTGACTTGCTGCATGAGTTGCGCATCGACAAACGGCAGCGCGAAGACGTTGATCCGCCGCGGCGCTGGCCGTGGATTGTCGTTACCGTGGTTGTGCTGTTGGCCGCCGCGGGCGGCGCGGCATATTTTTATTTTGGTGCGGGGCAGCGGTTCGACGTGCAGGTCGCGACCGCACAAACGCCGTCGAATGAATCCGGCAACAACGCGGTATTGCAGGCCACGGGTTACGTTACCGCACGTCGCCAGGCCACCGTGTCGGCGCAGATTACCGGCACGCTGCTCGATGTGCTGATCGAAGAAGGCGACCATGTCGAGTCCGGTCAGGTGCTGGCGCATCTCGACAGCACCGCGCAGCAGGCGCAGCTGGCGCAGGCGCAGGCTGGCGTGCGCGCGGGGCAGGCGTTGCTCGTGCAATATCAGGCGCAGCTCGCGCAGAATCAGCGCGACCTGATACGTGCGCAGGATCTGGTCGGGCGCAAACTGGTATCGGCGCAATCGGTCGAAGTGGCCAACACTCAAGTCGAAACGTTGACCGCACAAATTTCCGCGCAGCGGCGTCAGGTCGAAGCGAGCCAGGCCGGCGTGACCGGCGCGAAGGTGCAGCTCGACTATTGCACCGTGCGTGCGCCGTTCACCGGTGTGGTGATCGCGAAGTCCGCGCAGGTCGGCGAAATCGTCTCGCCGTTCTCCGCCGGCGGCGGATTCACGCGCACCGGCGTGGGCACGATCGTCGATATGGATTCGCTCGAAGTCGAGGTGGATGTCAACGAGTCCTACATCGGTCGCGTACAACCGAAACAACCGGCGCAGGCGATTCTGGATGCGTATCCCGACTGGAAAATTCCGGCGCACGTGATCGCCATCATCCCGACCGCAGACAAGAGCAAGGCGACGGTGAAAGTGCGTATCGCGATCGAGGCAAAGGATGCGCGCATCCTGCCCGACATGGGCGCACGCGTATCGTTTCTCGAAGAAGCAAAACCGGCCAACGCGCCGGCGCCGAAAGGTGTGCTGGTGCCCGGTTCGGCGATCGTGCAGCGCGACGGCAAGAGCATCGTGTTTGCGCTCGACGGCGAACTGGTTCGTATGCGCACGGTCTCGGCCGGGCAGGCGTTTGGCGACCAGCGCCTGGTTGAGGGCATCGGCAACGGCACCAAGGTCGTGCTGCAGCCGGTCGCAGAAATGAAAGACGGGGCGAAAGTCTCAATCGCCACCGGCAACAAATAAAGCCATCGTAACCACGGCAATTAGTGAGGAAAAAGTCATGACGACATTGATCGAAATTCGCGATGTAAGCAAAGTCTACGAACGCGGCAAACAGAAAGTCGAAGTGTTGCATCACATTGATCTGGATATCCAGCAAGGCGACTTTCTTGCGTTGATGGGCCCGTCGGGTTCGGGCAAGACGACCTTGCTGAATCTGATCGGCGGACTCGATGCGCCGAGCAACGGCAGCATCACGATCGCCGGCCAGCGCATCGACAAACTTGGCCAGGGTGCGATGGCCGGCTGGCGTGCGGCGAACGTCGGTTTCATCTTCCAGTTCTACAATTTGCTGCCGATGTTGTCGGCGCAGAAGAATGTCGAGCTGCCGTTGTTGTTGACCAAGCTCGGCGCCGCGCAACGCAAGCGCAACGCTTCGGTCGCGTTGCAGTTGGTGGGGCTGGCCGATCGCGCATCGCACAAACCTACCGAATTATCCGGCGGACAACAGCAGCGCGTCGCGATCGCGCGGGCAATCGTTTCCGATCCGACCTTGCTGGTCTGCGACGAACCGACCGGCGATCTCGATCGTCAATCCGCCGAAGACGTACTCGGCCTGTTGCGCATGTTGAATCGCGACCATGGCAAGACCATCGTCATGGTTACGCACGATCCGAAAGCGGCCGAGTACGCCAATCACACTCTGCATCTCGACAAGGGAAGTTTGGTCGAGCAACTCACAGCGTGAGGAGAGCAACATGAAATATCTGCATCTGATCTGGGCGGCGCTGTTCCGGCGCAAAACCCGAACCGTTTTTACTCTGCTGTCGGTGCTGGCTGCGTTCCTGTTGTTTGGTATGCTCGATGCCGTGCGTAGCGCGTTTGATGCTGGTTCAAGCGCGGCCGGCGTAAATCGACTGGTAGTGAGTTCGCGGGTTTCGATTATCCAGGCGTTGCCGCAGAGCCTGCTGCCGCGTATCCAGACGATGTCCGGCGTCAAGGATGTCGCCTACGCCAACTGGTTTGGCGGCTATTACCAGGACAAGAAAAACCAGCAGCTGATGTTCCAGATTGCGATCAACCCGAGCTATCTGGACGTCTATCCCGAGTTCGTGCTGGCGCCCGAGCAACGCAAGGCGTTTGAATCGACACGCACCGGCGCGATCGTCGGTGAGGCTGCGGCCAAGGCGCTGGGGATCAAGATCGGGGACAAGATTCCTATCACCGGCGCCATCTTCAGCAACAAGTCGAACAACGAAACCACCTGGACTTTTGATGTGGTCGGCATCTTCCACGCCAGCGAGGCGAAAATGCGCGGGTTGGAAAATCAGCTACTGTTTCGCTGGGATTATTTCGATGAAGGCCGTGCGTTTGGCGCTGGCACCATCGGCTGGTACGTAGTGCGCGTAAGCAGTCCGGACCAGTCCGAAAAAGTTGCTGCCGCCATTGATGCGCTGTCGGCGAACTCGGATCACGAAACCAAGACCCAGACCGAAGAAGCGTTCAATCTGGCCTTCGTCAAACAGCTTGGCGATATCGGCCTGATCGTCGGCGCGATCATGGCGGCAGTATTCTTCACCCTGATACTGCTGACCGGCAACACGATGGCGCAGGCGGTGCGTGAGCGCATTCCCGAGCTCGCCGTGCTCAAGACGATCGGGTTTTCCAATCAAAGCATCCTCGGTCTGGTGCTGGCCGAAGCGGTATTGCTGATCGTGCTCGGCGGCGTCATCGGACTTGGCCTGGCGCAGCTGCTGCTGCCAGCGATCAATGCGGCGGGCGGCGGTCGCATCAATTTTCCGTCGATCGGGTTGAGTACGTGGGGCACCGGTATTGGATTGATGCTGTTCATCGGCCTGGTGGTCGGCGTACTGCCGGCGCTGCGCGGAATGCGCCTGAGCATCGTCGATGCGCTGGCTGGACGTTAAGGAGAGCCTGTGATGAATTTTCTGATCAATTTTGCCACCGTGATCTGCATTGCGATTGGCGTGTATGTGCTGGCGTTGCTGTCGTGGTATGTGTTGCTGGCGCTGGTTGTGCTGCTGGCCTTGTGGATGGCGCTGACGCGTCGCGGCAAACAGACCTGGTCGGTGACCAAGGTTGGCATCGCGACGATTCCGCAACGCCTCGGTTCCGCCTCGGTGATCGTGGTCGGTATCGCCGGTGTAGTCGGTGTGCTGGTTGCCCTGCTGGCGATGGGTGAGGGTTTCAAGCAGACCTTGTCGCAGACCGGTGACAACGTCACCGCGATTGTGATGCGTGGCGGTGCTACCGCCGAGCTGAGTTCAGGGGTGTCGCGCGACGATGCAGTGCTGATCGCACAACTGCCGGGGATCATGAAAGATGCACAGTCCAAACCGATCACCTCGGCGGAACTGGTAGTGGTTGCCAATGTGCCGAAAAAATCCAGCGGTACCGATGCCAACGTCGAGTTGCGTGGCGTCGGTGAGCAGGCTTTTGCGCTGCGTCCCAGCGTGAAGATCAGCGCCGGACGCAGCTTCAAACCCGGCCTGCGCGAACTGATCGTCGGCAAGGGTGCGCTGGCGCAATTCGCCGGTTTGCAGCCCGGCGCTTCGATGAATCTGAATAACCAGCAATGGGATATCGTGGGCATCTTCGAGTCCGGTGATTCGCATGAATCCGAACTCTGGGGCGATGTCGAAACCATCTCGGCAGCGTATCGCCGCGGCGGTTATCAATCCGTCACCGTGCGCCTGACCTCGCCCGATTCACTCGATCAAATGAAGGCGGCCATCGTCAGTGATCCACGCCTGAAAGTCGAAGCAAAAACCACCAGCGATTATTACAGCGCGCAATCCGAAGGCCTGACCAAGGTCATCACCATTATCGGCATCGTGATCGGCACGATCATGGCGATCGGCGCGGTGTTCGGCGCCCTCAACACCATGTATGCCGCCGTGGCGATGCGTGCGCGCGAGATTGCCACGTTGCGCGCGATCGGTTTTCGCGGCGTGCCGGTGGTGGTGTCGGTGTTGCTGGAAACCATGTTGCTCGCGCTCGCCGGCGGCATGCTCGGTGGCCTGATTGCGTGGATCATCTTCAACAACTACACCGTCTCGACCCTGGGCTCGAATTTCAGTCAGGTGGTGTTTGCATTCAAGGTCACGCCAGCGTTGTTGTGGACCGGACTGAAATGGGCGCTGGCGATCGGTTTTGTCGGCGGCCTGTTCCC
>Ga0123339_10002796_pt1 | contig 11735 bp, 9 predicted proteins | sample lystaG_FD_89956 | JGI IMG/M metagenome (GOLD analysis project Ga0123339, IMG submission 89956) | Glacier valley bacterial and archeal communities from Borup Fiord, Nunavut, Canada, to study Microbial Dark Matter (Phase II) -... | ecosystem: Environmental > Aquatic > Freshwater > Ice > Glacier ... | reverse complement strand
GCGGGCAGGATAGAACCTGCGGAAATCCTCGTCCTGGTAGAGGGCGCTGAACTCGTCGCGCAGCCGGGTGACAAGGGTGCCTTTGGGGAACGCGGCGCGGGACACGCGCGCGGTCTCGGCAGGCACCTCGCCAATCGGCTCTGGATGAAGGCTCATGGAGTGCTTCCCCTTGCTGAAAAGATTGGCCGCCTGAATTCGCCGACAGTGTCTCACCTACATACCTATGCGACGCGGGTTCCTCTACTTGGCTGCGGTGATGGACTGGGCGACGAGGAAGGTGCTGTCCTGGCGGGTGTCGAATACCATGGACGTGGAGTTCTGCCTGGAGGCGCTGGAGGAGGCGCTGGCCCGGTTTGGTTGCCCTGAGATCTTCAACACGGACCAGGGCAGCCAATTCACCTCGCCGCGGTTCACAGGCGTGCTGCTGGCGGCGGGGGTGCGGGTGTCGATGGACGGGCGTGGGCGGTGGATGGACAATGTGTTCATTGAACGCCTGTGGCGCAGCCTGAAGTACGAGTGCGTTTACCTGCACGCGTTCGAGACCGGCTCCGAGTTGCGGGCAGGCCTTTCGAAGTGGATCGGCTACTACAATACCCGGCGGCCTCACTCGACCCTGGCAGGCCACACGCCGGACGAGGCATACGGGGCAAGAGGAACACAAGCCGTAGACGGGACAGAGAAGCTGGCGGCCTGACAACAACCAGAACCAAGCTTATCCCGGCCGCAAAGCTGTCCGAACGAACGGGACCACCTCACTGCCCTGCCCGCCCCGAAGGCCCGGCGCCTGCACCCCGTCCCTGTGCGGGTCATGCACTGGACTAACGCCGTCGCCATGCTGGTGATAATCGGCTCGGGCTGGGGCATCTACAACGACAGCGTCATCTTCGGGTCCCTGCACTTCTCCAAGCACATCAAGCTCGGCTCCTGGGCCGCGGCGAGCCTGCAATGGCATTTCGCCGGCATGTGGCTGCTGGCGGCCAACGGGGTGGCCTACCTCACCTACGGCATCGTCACTGGCCGCCTGCGCGAGCGGCTGCTGCCCATACGCCTGCGCGACATCGTGCAGACCGTCCGCGACACCCTGCGCCTGCACGTCGATCACACCGACCTCACGACCTACAACGCCGTGCAGAAGGTGCTGTATATCGTCGTGATCCTGGTTGGCATCTCGCAGGTCGTCACCGGGCTGGCCGTGTAGAAGCCCGTGCAGTTCAGCGGCCTGACGGACCTGCTGGGCGGCTTCCAGGGGGCGCGGCTGGTCCATTTCCTGGGCATGTCGGTGATCGTCGGCTTCCTGGTGGTCCATGTCGCGCTGTCGCTGCTGGTGCCGCAAACCTTATGGGCCATGCTGACCGGCGGGCCCCGCGTGCCAAGTCCGGGCGTGCCAGACAAGGGAGCACGCCGGTGAAATCCCCCTTCCGCCCCGCCCGCCTGCCCGACCCGGCCATCCTGGACAACCACCAGCCGCTGATACGCTCCCTGCAACGCCGCGGGCTGCTGCGCGGCGGCCAGTCGCTCGGCGCGCTGACGATGCTGACCGGCTGCGACTTGGAGGACAACGCCTCCATCCAATCCGCGCTCCGCGCCGTCTCGGGCTTCAACGACCGGGTGCAGGCCGCGCTGTTCGACCCGAACAAGCTGGCCCCGGAATACCCGGCGTCCCGGGTGCTGAATCCGCCGCGCTTCAACGCCTATTACGACATCGAGAACGTGAAGCCCGTCGATGGCGACGCCTGGCGGCTGGAACTCGCCGGGCTGGTTACGGACAAGCGCCCCTGGACGCGCCAGGACATCGCGGCGATGCCGCAGGTCGAGACCATCGTCCGCCACGTCTGCGTGGAGGGCTGGGACTACATCGGCCAGTGGTCCGGCGTGCCGCTGCGCGCGTTCCTGGAGCGCATCGGCGCCGACCTGCGCGCCAAGTACGTCGCGTTCAAGACCGCCGACGACTACCCGAGCAGCATCGACATGGCCACGGCGCTCCACCCGCAAACCCTGCTCGCGACCCGCTATGCGCGCGAGGACCTGGCCGACCCCTTCGGCTACCCCCTGCGTCTGCGGTGCAGCACCAAGCTCGGCTTCAAGCAGCCGAAGTGGATCACCACCATCGAAGTCACCAACACCTACCCGGGCGGCTACTGGGAGAACCTGGGCTTCAACTGGTTCAGCGGCATCTAGCCCCCGCTACTCCGTCCCCGCGAAGCCCAGCCCTGTCTCCATACGCTCGTCCGCCGCCACCTGCTGCCGGCGCACCTGCGCGTTGGCGCGGGACGCGCCGCCCTGGGCCGCGCGGCGCAGCAGCCACAGCGCCAGCCGGGCGTGCCAGCCCCGCCCGGCCGCATAGGATGCCGCCACCCGGGCCAGCCGTGGGGCGAAGCGGTGGAACAGGTCGTCATCCACCGCCACCACGCTCTCGCACGATCCGGGATCCCCCTGGCGGCCCGCGCGGCCCCACAACTGCCGGTCCACGCGGGTGCTGTCGTGGTAGGCCGTCAGGATCACGTGCAGCCCGCCTACAGCGGCGACGCCGGGCGCCAGCTCGATGTCGGTGCCGCGCCCGGCCATGTTGGTGGCGACCGTCACCTGGCCGGGCTGCCCGGCTGCGGCGATCACTGCAGCCTCGTCCGCATCCTGCCGGGCGTTCAGCACGACGTGCGGCTGGCCGCGCCGGGCCAGCGTGGCGGCCAGCGCCTCCGACGCCTCGACGGACTGCGTGCCCACCAGCACCGGACGCCCGGCGGCGGCCAGGGCGGCGGCGCGGTCCGCCACCAGGTCCCACTTGGCATCTGACGAGCGCGCCAGCGTGCCGCCCAGGTCCCGGCGCAGCAGCCGGCGATGGGTCGGCACGCGCAGCACGCGCAGGCCATAGACGGCCCGCAGCTCCCCCGCGACCTCCCGCACCGTGCCGCTCATGCCCGAAAGCTGGACGTAGCGGTTGAAGAAGCGCTGGTAGGTGATGCGCGCCAGCGTCTCCCGCGCGCCGGTCATCTCCACGCCCTCCTTCGCCTCGATCAACTGGTGCAGCCCGGCCTCCCAGGTGCGGTCCGGCATGGTGCGCCCGGTGTACTCGTCCACGATCTGCACGGCGCCGTCGGCGACGATGTAGTGCTGGTCCCGGCGGAACAGGTGCAGCGCCGTCAGGGCCTGCACCACCAGCCCCTGCCGCGCCTGCCGGGCGCGGAACAGGCCGCCCAGCCCGCTGCTCCAAGCCGCCGCGGCCTCGGTGCCGGATGGCGTCAGGCGTATCGTCCGGTCCGCCTCGTGCAGCACGTAGTGGCCGGCGCCCATCCCGCCCGCGATCTCCAGCGCCGCCACGGCGGCCTCCGCCATGCCGGTGTCGGGCCGTTCGGCGGAGATGACCAGCGGCGTGCGCGCCTCGTCGATCAGCACGCTGTCGGCCTCGTCCACCACCGCCACGTGCAGCCCGCGCAGCAGCAGCGCCTCGCGGGCGCCGCCGAACAGGGACGCCACGGCATGCCGCGTGCTGCTGCGCGCGTGTGCGGTGGCGATGCGGTCCTTCAGGTAGTCGAACGTCAGCTCCTTGTTCGTGACGTAGGTGACATCCGCCGCGTAGGCCCGGCGGCGGGATGCCGGCTCATCGCCTTCCTTCACCAGCCCGACCGTCAGGCCCAGGGCGGCATAGGCCGGGCGCAGCCGCGCGCTGTCGCGCTCGGCCAGGTAATCGTTGACGGTCACGACGTGGACGGGCTTGCCGGCCAGGGCGGCGGCGGCGGCAGGCAATACGGCGGTGATGGTCTTGCCCTCCCCTGTCGCCATCTCCACCACCGTGCGCCGGGTCAGCGCCAGGCCGCCGGCCAGTTGCACGGGGTGGTAGCGCAGGCCCAGCGTGCGCTCGACCGCGGCATGGACCAGCGCAAACACCTGCGGGCGCAGCCGGGCGGCGTCGCGCAGCAGGGCGGGGCGCAGGGCCGCGGCCTCGGCCAGCAGCGCCGCGTCACCCAGCCCGGACAGGCGGGCGGCCAGCCCCTTCACCTCGCGCGCATGGCGGTGCAGCCCAGTGGGCCGGGCCAGGCGGGCGGACAGGCCGCCCCAGGCCGTGATGGCGGCGCGGTCGAAGGCGCCGGGCGCCGTGTGGGCGCGTTCGGCATAGGGGGCGGCGGTCGGTCGGGCCACAGAGTTTCCTTGCCATCCGGCAACCATCTTGTCTATCTGCACGGCCATGAGAACCGCCGCGCTCGCCCTTGCCCTGGCCGCCATCGCCGCCCCGGCACACGCAACGGACTACGCCTGCCTGATGGAGCCGAAGCAGGTGCTGAAGCTGGCCGCCCCCGTGCAGGGCGTCGTTGCCACCGTCAGCGTGGACCGCGGGGACCGCGTGACCAAGGGCCAGGTGGTCGCCACCCTGGATTCCGAGGTGGAGGAGGCCGCCGCCCTGATCGCCCAGGTCCGCGCCGCCAACGACACCGCCATACGCTCCGGCCGCGCCCGGCTGGACTTCCTGAAGCGCAAGCAGACCCGCAACGAGCAGCTCCGCACCACCGACGCCGTCAGCTTCGCCGCCATGGACGAGGCGACCGCCGACGCCCGGGTGGCCGACGCCAACCTGCGGGAGGCCGAGCTGAACATGGCCATGGCCCGGCTGGAGGCCCGCCGCGCCGAGGGCCAGTTGCAGCAGCGCCGCATCGTCAGCCCGGTGAACGGCGTCGTGACCGAGCGCGCCCTCGGCCCCGGCGAGTTCCGCAACGACCAGGCGCACATCCTGACGGTGGCCGAGCTGGACCCGCTGCGCATCGAGACCTTCCTGCCCATCGCCCTGTATGGCCGCGTCAGGGTCGGGGACCGCGCGGACGTGCTGCCGGAGGCGCCGGTGGGCGGCGCGTATCCTGCCACCGTCACGGTGGTCGATCACGTCCTGGACGCCGCCAGCAGCACCATCGGCGTCCGGCTGGAACTGCCCAACCCCGGCTTGCTCCTACCCGCGGGCATCCATTGCCGGGTGCGGTTCGGGGATTAACCACCAGCCATTTCCTCAGCCCTCCCCGTCATTGCGAGGAGCGCAGCGACGCGGCAATCCAGGGGCCAGGCGCGCAGTCCCGTCGGCCCCTGGATTGCCACGCCGCAAGAGCGGCTCGCAATGACGAGCGCGGTCGGGACATACCGCCGCTGCGTCAATCCAGCGCCCCGCTGAGCGCCCAGCGGAACCGCGTGGCGCCGTGATCGGCCGCCAGCCGGACCTGGGAAGCCCGCTGCATCGCTGCCCACCCCAACGGGTCCTGGTGCAGCCGCACGGCCAGGGCCGCCAAGCCTTCGGGATCGTCCGCCGCGGCGGCCTCCGTGCCGGGTTGCCAGCCGAGCTGGCCTGCGATCAGCCGGGTCGTGACCACGGGCAAGCCGGCCGCCGCGGCCTCCAGCACCTTGATCGGCACCCCGGCGGCAAAGCGCGTGGGCGCCACGAACACCCGCGCACGGTCGTAGGCCGGGCCAAGCTGCGGCAGCGGCCCCAGCAGCCGCACGCCCGGCGCTTGCAGGTCCGCGGTGTCGGCGTGCAGCCCGCCCACGACGTCCAGCACAGCATCGGGCAGCGCCGTGCGGATGCGCGGCCAGGCCGCCTGGATGAACCAGCGCAGCCCGTCCCAGTTCGGCGATTCCTGCTCGTTCAGCCGGCCCACGAACAGGAAGCCGCCCCGCGCCGCGAACGGCGGGCCGGGCCTGGGGTGGACGGGGTGGCTGACCACGTGGACCGGCGCGGTCTGCCCGGCGCGGAACACCGCCGCCTCTGCCGGCGTCACCGCAATCACGGCATCCACCCCGGCCGTCAGCCTCAGCTCCTCCGCCAGCAGCGCCGCCTGGGCGGCGTGGGTGAGCGGCGCGCCCAGCAGCGCCGCCCGCTGCGCCGTCCGGGCGGAGAACAGCGCCTCCGCATCGTAGATCAGCCGCGCGCCGCCCAGCAGGGGCCAGGGTGGGGCATCCGCTGCGCGCAGCACCCGCATGGTCTCGGGCCGGCTGACCAGCACCGCGTCCCACGCACCGCGCCGCGTTTGCAGGACGCCGGCCAGCCCGGCCGCCCCGTGCCCGGTCAGCACCTCGATCCCCGGCGCCAGCGCCGCGCCGGCCCCGGTGTCGGCCGGGTCCAGCGGCAGGAGCGACACCGCCCACCCCAGCCCCGCGGCGGTGTTCACCAGCGCTTCGGCCCGCGGGTAGCCGGCGCCCCACGCCTGGCGCGGCACGAAGCCGTCGATCACCAGCAGGCGGCGCCTCACGCCGTGAGCGCGTCGAGCAGGGGCGCCAGCGTGCCGGCCATGCGGGCGGGGCTGACGCGCTCACGCACCTCCGGCGGGCAGCCCGGCAGGCCGTCGCGCAACGCCTGGCGCACCAAATCGCGGAACGCCCGCGGCGTGTCCGCCACATAAACCCCTTGGCCCAGCAAATCCTGCACCAGCGGGCCGTAGCCCTCGATGGCATGGGGCGTGGTGATGACCGGGCGCAGGCTGGCCAGCGCGTCGGCGGTCTTCAGCTTGGCGCCCGCGCCGATGTGGACGGGCAGGATCACGCAGGCCGACCCGGCAAAGAACGACGCCTTGTCCGCATCCGCGACATAGCCCCAGGCGCGCAGCCGCGCCTCGTTCACCGATTGGTAATCACCGAACCGCGCATCCGCCTGCACGGCCGGGCCGAGCGCGCCGGCCACCCACACCTGCTCTCCCTGCGCCAGGAAGCCCAGCCCGTAGGGGAAGGTGGTGAACACCCCCTCGACGTTCGGCCAATAGGCGCTGCCCATCAGCGCGGCATACCGGGCCCCTGCAGTGCGCGCCGCGGTGGCGAACCGGCCGTGCACCGGCGGCTGGCCCCAGGCCAGGTCCGACACCGGCGGCAGATAGGTGACGGGGCGCCCGGCCTCCGCCGCAATCGCCGCCGCCTCCCCATCCGAGATGGACAGCACGAGGTCGGCGGCGCGGGCGAACTCGGCTTCCAGCAGCCGGGTCGCCTCGACCAGCCGGTCCGCGCCGGGGCGTTGCAGGCCCAGCGCCAGCAGGGCTGGGCGGGCGCTCCATTCGATGTTCTGGCTGGAATACACGATCCGCGGTGCGCCGGCCGCCGGGAGGGCGCGTTGCAGCGGCAGCCACCCCCAGGGGTGCTCGACCAGCACCACGTCCGGGCGCAGCCGGGCCAGCAGGGCGGACAACTCCCGGATCGTGCCCGGATCGGCCGCAGCGGCGCGGGCGACGTGCAGGTCGGCGAACACCAGGTCGTCCAGCGCGCGCTGCCCGGCGGCCGGGTCGCCGATCACGATGTCCAGCGCGCCCCATTCCTCCGCCGGGAACATCGCGGCGTGATACAGCCCGGCGGCATCCACGTGCCACCCGGCATGGCGCAGCGCATGGGCGATGCTGGCGGCCCGCACCTGCCCGCCATGGCGCGGCTGCACGAGCGGGAAGGGCGTGAACACCAGGCAGCGCTTCATGGCCCGTCCGCCGGCACGCACAGGCCCAGGGCGGCGGCGCGCAACGCCCCCGCGAACGCCGCATAGGGCGGCCCGCGATACCTGGCCGCGGCGTCCCGCAGTTCCGCCAGCCGCGCATCGTCCCCGATCAAGCCGCGCAGCTCGGCCATCCAGGCCAACGCGTCCAACGGGTCGTGCGCCGGCATCAGGCCCTCGGTTGCCTCCATCAGCGCCGGGCAGGTGCTGGTGACGACGGGGGTGCCGAAGGACAGGCTCTCGGCGGCGCCCAGGCCGTAGCCCTCGGACAAGGCGGGGAACACGGTGAAGCGGGCATGGCGATACAACCAGATCAGCCCGGCATCGGACACCCGGTCCAGCACCATCAGGTGTGGGCGCAGGTGATGGCTCTCGGCCATCAGGCGGACCTGCTCGGTGCCCCAGCCCCACTTGCCCGCGAACACCAGGACGGGCAGCACCGCCGGGCCGAACTCCTGCCGCAGCCGGTCCCACAAATGCAGCAGCAGTTGGTGGTTCTTCCGCGTCTCGATGGTCGAGCAATAGACCACGAAGCGGCGGCCCAGCAGGGCTGGCACCGGGGCCTCGCCGATCTCGGCGGCGCGGGCGTGCAGCACGCTGGGGAGGTAGGCGTGGGTCAGCACGGGGTCCAGGCCGTTCGGCTCGGCCACCAGGGTGCGGTATTGCATGGCGCTGAAGCGGGAGATGGCCAGCAGGTGCGACGCGCTGTGGCCCAGCTCCACCCAATGCCGGTGGTAGATGTGGAACGGGTTGGGCGTGGTGTAGGGGAACTCCATCGCGATCACGTCGAAGATGACCGCAACCAGCCGCACCCTGCCGACCCGCCCGCCACGGCAAATGCGGTGCAGGTAGGCGTAGTCCATGTAGTCCCAGGCATTGCCCATGCACACCAGCACGGCGCCGGGCGGGAAGCGGAGGGTGCCGGGCGGCGATTCGAGGGGCGGGGGCGGCTCTGGGGCAAGGGCGGGCGGCTCTGGCAGGACAAGGGCCGGCGCTGGCTTTGGCGGCTTTGGCGGCTTTGGCGGAGCAGGCGGTGGTTCCGGCGGCAGCTTGGGGGCTGGGTCTGGGCGCACGATGTGCTGCCAGGCGCCGCCGGCCTGCCGGGCCGCCGACCCCACGCCGGATGCGGCCCCGTGCACCACGGCATGCCCGGCGCGGGCGAGGCTCATGGCGCCTTCCCGCACTGCGCGCCGCAGCAGGCGACGCGCCGGCCCCTGATGCGGCGTGACCGGCAGCAGGCGCACCGCACGCCCGACCAGCACGATGTCGAAGTCCTGGGCCGACAAGGCCACGGCGGTCCGGGTCCGGCGCAGCAGCAGGCGCGCGGTCAGCGGCTCAGGCAATGGGGCCGGATCAGGTTCCGGCTCCGGCTCAGGCTCCGGTACTGGCTCGGGGTCCGGCTCCGGGATGTGCGCCAGCATCAGTGGCGGCGGCTCGGCCTCCGGCTCCCAGTGCAGCGCCGGCGCCTGGTCAGGCCCGGACACCAGGCGCCCGACCAGCGCCGCCTCGTCCCGGGACAGGGCGCGATAGCCGCCCAGGCCTGCGTCGAAGATCACGAACCGCACCTCCAGCCCCGGGTCGGCCGCCAGGAACCCGGCGCAATAATGCTCGGTCCGCACCAGGCCCACCGGCGTTTCCAGGCCGAAGCGCACGATCAGCGTCGCGTCGTAATATAACCGCTGGCGCCCCGGCGCCCCTGCGTCCAGGTCGGGCGGGTCCGGGTCAGGCGGCGCAACGGGTGGCGGGGCGGCACGGACATGGGCCGCATCCGCCTCCGCCAGCCGCACCTCGCGCTCGGCGGCCAGCGCACGCCGCTCCGCCACGCCCCGCGCTGCGGCCTCCGCCTGCACCGCCCGGTCCCACGCCTGCAACGGCCCTAGCGGCTGCGCCCCCTGGTGCACCGCCACCGCCCGCCCCAGGCCCGGCACGCTGACGTAGTCGTCGAACACGTTGGGCGGGTGGGCGAAGGCCGGCGCCAGCGCCGCCCGTTCGTCCGCCAGGTAATACCGGTTCAGCCCGTCCTGATAGGCCAGCGCATACCCGGCCGCCAGCAGCCCCGGCTCCCATCCCTCGTGCGTCGGCACCTGCGAGTTGGGCGCCGTCGCCTCCACCACCACCACCCAGGGGCGGTGGTGCACGAAGTCCGCGCCGGCCAGCACGGCGCCTTCCAGCCCCTCCACATCGACCTTCAGGAAGTGGATGGCGCCGGGCGCGTGGGCCGCGCACACCTCCCGCAAGGTGGTGACGGGCACCGTCTGCTCCTCCACCGCCCAGCCGGTGGCGCGGTGGTGGTGGGCGATGCCAGGGTCCAGCGTGGACAGGCCGGTGCCCGCCACGTCGAAGAACTGCGCCTCCCCGGCCGTGTCGGACACGGCGGCCAGCAGGTTCAGGTCGCCGGGCCGCTGCTCCTGCAACAGGCGGTGCTTGGCCGCGTTCGGCTCGATGTTGATGCCGCGCCAGCCGCGCTCATAGAAGGCCAGCGTGACGCTGTCCTCCCGGGGGTCCCAGGCGCCCACGTCGATGTAGAAGCCCGCCGCCACATGCCGCAGCGCGCGCCACAGCATGACGTCCTCAAGGTTCTGGCTGTAGGAGACGAACGTCACGGGAACCTTCCGGGTGCGGGCAGCGCAGGTTAGGCGCGCTAAGGGTCCGCGGCCACCCTCAGTGCCCGTTTGAGAATGCGCTGTGCTGATACCAACGGCCCCGTGCTCTGACCGCTCCAAGGGTAACTCGTCATTGCGAGCCGCGCTTGCGGCGTGGCAATCCAGGGGCCGCCAGTACAGCCCCTGCCGCCCCTGGATCGCCACGGTGCAAGGGCACCTCGCGATGACGACGCTCTTGCGGACAGGTCAGAGCACCGGGGCGTAGGAAGGCCGCGTTGGACGGCCAGCACAGTAGCGTTATCAAATGGGCACTCACGCCTCAAACCGCGTCAGCAGCGCTTGCCGGACCCGGCGGTACACGATCCAGCCCAGCGGCTCCCACGCATAGTCCAGCCGCACATACACCCGCGCCCCGAAGCCGGTCGCCACATCGGTGTCCGGCAAGGCGATGTCGAACTGGAAGTGCCGCTCGAACGCCTTCAGGCCGCGGCTGTCCCGCGGGTCGGCGGACACCTGGCCGCCCGCGCTGCGGGACAGCGCCTGCGCAGGCAACTCCTCCCGCCCCGACGGCACGGCACGTATCAGGGAGGAAGGCAGGTCGGTCGCCTTGTCCCCCAGCCGCACCGACACGCCCGCCAGCCGGTCCCGCACCAGGCCGATATCCGCCTGCGGCACGACGATCCGCGCGACCCGGTGGCCGGCCGGCGTGACGTAGCCTACGACCTCCCCCTCTTTCACGAAGCGCCCCGCCATGTCCGGCCCGGGCCGCACCAGGTGGAACAGCCCGGCGGCGGGCGCCACCACCACCCGGCGCCCCTGCCGCGCCTGCTCCCGCACCAGGGCCGCCGCCTCCTGCGCCAGCTCGAACCGCGTCGCCTCCGCCGTGGTCCGGTCCGTCACCCATTCGGCGGCATAGCGCGCCTGCAACTCCTCCACCTTCGCTGCCGTCACGCGCAGCCGGGCATCGGCGATGGCATGCTCCAGCGCCAGCAGCGGCGCGCCTGGCCCCACCGTGTCCCCGGGCGCAGCCAGCACCTGCCGCACGAAGCCATCGGCGCCCGCGCGCACGATGGCGTCCTCCGGCAGCCAGACCACGCCCTCCGTCGTGCTGTGCAGCGGCGCCGGCACTGCCAGCAGCACCGCAGCCGCGGCCGCGATGGCGCCGAAGGTCAGCCCGGCCGCGCGCGGGCGGCGCTGGCGGTATAGCGGCGACGTCGCCACGCGCCACAGCGCCTTCGCCAGCGGCCAAACCAGGCCGGTGCCCACGCTTACGATGGCCGCCGCGACGCCGAGAATAAAATAGTTGGCCGCCACGAACAGCGCGACCCCCGCCATCACCGTCATGCGGTAGGCCCAGGACAGCGGCGCATACAGCAGCATCACCCCCCGCTCCCACAAGGTGGCGCTGAACGCCGGCAGGCCCGGCACGCCGAAGGCGTAGCGGTTCATCAGGTGGCCCATGTAGCGCGTGCTGCGCTGCCCCAGGTTCGGCACCTCCAGCAGGTCCGCCAGCACGTAGTAGCCGTCGAAGCGCAGGAAGGGGTTGCCGTTCACCACCAGCGTCGATGCGCCACCGATCAGCATGACGTTGAACGCCGCCGCGCGCACCAGGCCCGGCTCCGCCGCCGCCCACACCAGGGCCGCCACCGCCGCCAGCGCCAGCTCCACCATGATCCCCGCCGCCGCCACGCCGG
>Ga0123339_10002793_pt1 | contig 11751 bp, 11 predicted proteins | sample lystaG_FD_89956 | JGI IMG/M metagenome (GOLD analysis project Ga0123339, IMG submission 89956) | Glacier valley bacterial and archeal communities from Borup Fiord, Nunavut, Canada, to study Microbial Dark Matter (Phase II) -... | ecosystem: Environmental > Aquatic > Freshwater > Ice > Glacier ... | reverse complement strand
TCCATTAGAGTATTTACTTCTTCTTGGGGCCTTTTCCAATTTTCAGTAGAGAAGGCATACAAGGTTAAATATTTTACTCCTAATTTACTACACTCCTTTACTATTTCACGAATAGTTTCCACACCGGCTCTATGACCAAGTACTCTAGGTAGATTTTTTTCTTTTGCCCATCTGCCATTGCCATCCATAATAATAGCAATATGTTTTGGAATTTTTTCATGATTGAGATCTTTATTGTGAGAGTTAATAAACTTTTCATCTTTATTTTTAAATAACTTAAACAATTTATATATCTCCATTTCTCTTATTATTTGCTGGAGCAATAAAACCTGCGGAATCGCAGGTTTATTCATGCTAAACGGACATTATTTCTTTTTCCTTAGCATCTACTATTTTTTCAATTTCCTTTATGTATATGTCAGTTTTCTTTTGAATATCTTCTTCTGCTTTTTTTGTTTCATCCTCTGAAAGCTCATGTTCCTTTTTTATTGATTTAATTTTATCATTGCAGTCTCTTCTTATTGCTCTTATTGCAACCTTTGTCTCTTCACCGACTTTTTTTACATTTTTCACTATATTTCTTCGTGTTTCTTCAGTTAGTTCTGGAACAATTAATCTTATAGCAACACCATCATTTGAAGGATTAATTCCTAAATCGGATTTTAATATTGCTTTTTCAATGGCTTTGATAGAGGTTTTGTCCCAAGGTTGAATAAGCAAAACTCTTGGTTCAGGAGCAGAAATATTTGCTAATTGATTTAAGGGTGTTACAGTCCCATAATACTCCGCTTCAATTCTATCCAACATTAAAGGATTAGCTCTGCCAGCTTTCATAGATGCCAGTTCCTTTTTTAAAACTGCTATAGACTTGTTCATTTTTTCATCTGCTTTTATAATAACGTCTTTAATCATTTACAAATACCCCCTCTGTTCTATTTTGAACTATTTGAAACTAACGTTCCTATTTTTTCACCAAGCACAGCTCTTCTTATATTTCCGGGTGCATCTAGTCCAAAAACTAATATTGGAATATTATTATCCATACAAAGAGAGGTGGCGGTGGAATCCATGACCTGTAAGCCTTTATCAAGTACTTCTATATAGTTTAAATTTTCAAATTTAATAGCATCACTGTGTTTCTTAGGATCTTTGTCATATACACCATCAACTTTTTTTGCTAAGAGAATAACATCTGCTTCTATTTCAGCAGCTCTCAGTGCAGCAGTAGTATCAGTAGAAAAGTATGGATTACCGGTACCTGCAGCAAAAATTACAACTCTGTTCTTCTCAAGATGTCTCATTGCCCTTCTCCTAATGAAAGGTTCAGCAATTTCTCGCATCTCGATTGCAGACTGCACCCTTGTCATTACTCCCATATTTTCAAGTGAATCTTGAAGTGCTAAAGCATTTATGCATGTAGCCATCATTCCCATATAGTCTGCAGTGGTCCTATCCATTCCTTCACCACTACGGCCACGCCATATATTTCCTCCGCCAACAACACAACCAACTTGGATTCCCATACTTATCAATTCCTTGATTTCCTCAGCAATTCTGTTTGTGACTTCAAAATCTATTCCGTAACCTTTTTCCCCAGATAATGCCTCACCAGATAATTTAAGCATTACTCTCTTATATTTAGCCTCATACATATATTATACCTCCAAATTGAAAAATTTAAATACTATAAATTATTATATTACTTTAAAAAAAGGGAACACGCAGTGTTCCCTTTTAAATTATTATTTACTCTTCTCTACTTGTTTTTTAACTTCTTCAGCGAAGTTTTCTTCTTTTTTAGCAAGACCTTCTCCTCTTTCGAATCTAACAAAAGCAGCTAAAGTAATATCTGCCCCAATTGCTTTAGATTTTTCCAGAAGATACTTGTTAATAGTATAGTCCGCATCTCTAACCCATACCTGTTCTAAAAGGCAATTTTCTTTATAGTATTTCTGAATTCTTCCTAATGTCATCTTTTCAACTATTTTTTCTGGTTTGCCTTCATTTAAAGCCTGAACTCTGTAAATTTCCTTTTCTTTTTCCAAAGTTTCATTGTCAACTTCATCTTTGTTTAAGAAAAGTGGATTTGTAGCTGCAACTTGCATAGCAATATTTTTTGCTATAACGCTCAATTCATCACTTGCTTTGTCGCATTCCAGTTTAACCAAAACTCCAATTTTACCAGCTCCGTGGATATAACTTTCTATAACTCCACTTTCAACAGTTAGTTTTTTATATCTTCTAACTGCCATGTTTTCTCCAAGTTTTGCAATTAAATTTGTAATTGCATCCTTAACTGAAATAGAAGAGTCAGCAATATATTTTTCTTCAACAAATGTATCTATATTGTCTGCTTCTGTAGAAGCAGCTTGTTTTGCAACATTGTCTACGAATAAAGAAAAATCTTCATTAAGTGAAACGAAATCTGTTTCACAGTTTACTTCTACAATAGAAGCAGCTTTTTTATCAGTGGATAAGTAAGTTTTAACTAATCCTTCTGAGGCAATTCTACCAGCTTTTTTTGCAGCAGCAGCAAGACCCTTTTCTCTTAATAATTCTACAGCTTTTTCTGAATCTCCGGTACATTCGTTTAATGCTTTCTTGCAATCCATCATGCCTGCGCCGGTTCTTTCTCTAAGTTCTTTAACCATTTGAGCAGTTATCATAATTAATTCCTCCTATTAAAGTTTATTCTGCTAATTGTTCTCCCTGTCTTCCTTCGATTACAGCATCTGCCATTTTAGCTGTTATTAATTTTACAGCTCTTATTGCATCGTCATTTCCAGGAATAACATAATCTACTTCATCTGGATCACAGTTAGTATCTACAATAGCTACAACTGGGATACCAAGAATCTTAGCTTCTGAAATCGCATTTTTTTCTTTTCTAGGATCTACAACAAATAATGCTCCTATATTTGTTGCATTCATATTTCTGATTCCACCTAAGTTCTTTTCAAGTTTTTCTCTTTCGTTCTTTAATTTAATTACTTCTTTCTTTGGAAGAACTTCAAAAACTCCATCAACTTCCATTTTATCTAATTCTTCAAGTCTGTTAATTCTCTTTTTAATTGTAGTGAAGTTAGTCATCATTCCACCTAACCATCTGTTGTTAACAAAGTGCATACCACTTCTAGTTGCTTCTTCGTTAATAGCTTCCTGAGCCTGCTTCTTAGTTCCTACAAATAATACATCTTTACCTTCTTCAGATACGGACTTTACGAAGTTATAAGCTTCATCTACTTTTTTTACAGTCTTCTGTAAATCAATTATGTAGATACCGTTTCTTTCAGTAAAAATATATGGAGCCATTTTAGGGTTCCACCTTCTTGTTTGATGTCCAAAATGAACACCTGCTTCTAATAATTGTTTCATTGATATAACGCCCATTAATATTACCTCCTTGGTTTTTACCTCCATTATCCTTTTAATTACAGAAGACCCTAAGGCACCCTTCTGAAAAACAGATAATGTGTGAATTTTCTACCTTTGATAGTATACCATAAACATTTACTCTATACAATACAAGAATTACAAAATATCTCATATTTCATAATTTTATTAAAAGGATGCCTAGGCATCCTTTTACTTTATTTTATCTTTTTCAATTCGTCAAGAAGCTTTTCGTTCAATATTTTAATGTGAGTTCCCTTCATTCCAAGGGATCTGGACTCAATAACTCCTGCACTTTCAAATTTTCTCAGTGCATTTACAATAACTGATCTGGTAATTCCTACTTTATCAGCAATTTTTGAGGCAACTAGAAGTCCTTCTGTGCCATCAAGTTCGTTAAATATATGCTCCACTGCTTCTAATTCGGAATAAGAAAGAGTGCCTATTGCTAATTGAACTATAGCCTTTTTTCTTGCTTCTTCTTCAATTTCATCATGTTTTGACCTTAGTATTTCAAGTCCTATTATTGTTGCACTGTATTCTGAAATCACTGCGTCATCATCAGTAAATTCCTCATCAAATTTAGCAAGTAGTAAAGTTCCAAGTCTCTCTCTATTCCCAATAATAGGAACAATTGTAGTTATTTTATTATTTACTTTACAAGGCATTTCCTCATCCAATACACAAAGTCCCTTATTTTCAAGATTTGCAATTGTTTCATGTACATTTAATAACCTTGAGTTATAGTACTCTGGGAAACGCATTTCCTTTATAACTTTTTGAGTTATTGTATCGCACTCGAAGCCAGAGGAAAAACTATAACCAAGAATTTTGCCCTTTCTGCTCATGATGTAAACATTACAGGATAAAATATTACTCAATAGACTACATATATCGTCAAATATTACTGGCTCAGTGCCTGACTTTGTGAGTATTTTGTTTAGCATTCTTGTTTTATCTAATAGGGTTGACATTTTACTACCTCCGATACTATTTTGATTTAATAGGAAAATCTAGTATACAAAATCTAAAAACAATTTTGATTATTTAGATTATTTCAAATATTAAGAATTGAACTTTCCTAAATAATAATATCATAATATTGATAGAAATTCAACCATATATAATATTTTTCGACACATATTAATCAATTATGTTATTTTTCTGTAATATCTTTATATTCTTTATATTTACATTCTATATTAGAACATTCAGTAAATTCACCTTTTGTTTTATTGTATTTTTTCATCATAAAACTTCCACATTTAGGGCATTTTTCTTTTACTGGTTCAAACCAACTCACAAATTTACATTCAGGATAGTTGCTGCAACCAAAAAACTTTCTTCCCTTTCTGCTTTTTTTGACCAGAATTTTTCCACCGCAATCTGGACAATTTACATCAAGCTCTTCAACAATAGGCTTTGTATTTTTGCAATCTGGGTACCCAGGACAAGCTAAAAAATCTCCAAATCTGCCATGTTTTATTACCATAAACCGTCCACAAAGTTCACATTTAATATCTGTTACTTTATCTTCAATGGTGATCTTTGCAATTTCTTTTTCTGCAATATTAATAGCTTCCTTGAGTGGAGTAAAAAATTCATCTACTACATGATTCCAGTTTTCAGTACCTTCTTCTACATCATCAAGTTTTGCTTCCATCTCCGCTGTGAATTCAAGGTCAACAATTTGTTTGAAATATTCACTTAGGAGGTTATTAACAATAATCGCAAGTTCTGTAGGTTTTAGTGTTTTCTTTTCACGTTCAGTATACTTTCTATCAAGTAATGTTGAGATTATTGGAGAATAAGTACTAGGTCTTCCAATACCGTTTTCTTCAAGGGTTTTAACTAAAGAGGCCTCAGAAAATCTTGCAGGAGGTTGTGTAAAGTGCTGCTTTCCATCAATTGATTTGGAAGTTAGTATTTCTTCACTTTCAAGTTCAGGTATATTTGTGTTTTCAATTTCTTCTTCAGTTGAATACTCATAAATTTTCATGAACCCATCAAATTTAATTATAGAGCCACTGGCCTTCAATCCATAACTCTGATTGGTTATGTCTATGGAAGTAAGATCTGAAATGCTTGAAGCCATCTGACTTGCAATGAATCGCTTCCATATAAGGGAATATAGCTTATATTGTTCATCCTTTAAAGAACCTTTAACCACTGCAGGAGATATTTCAACATTTGTTGGTCGAATTGCCTCATGAGCATCTTGAGCATTCTTTTTTCCTTTAAATATTCTTGGATTTTCAGGTGCGTATTTTTCTCCGAATTCATTTTTAATATAATCCAAAGTATATTTTTGTACTTCTTCAGACACTCTTACTGAATCTGTTCTCATATAAGTAATAAGACCTAGTGTACCATAGCCTTTAACATCCACGCCTTCGTATAGTTGCTGGGCTATTGACATAGTTCGCTTTGTAGAAAAATTCATTTTTTTATAAGCATCCTGTTGCAGTGTGCTTGTAGTGAATGGAGGTAGAGGATTTTTGTTTTTTGAAATTTTCTTTATTTTATCTACCTTAAATTCGCCCTTTTCTAATGTTTTGATAATATTGTCACAGTCTGCTTTTGTTAGTATTTCTGATTTTTTACCTTTTATGCTGTTAAGTCTAACAAGAAAAGGCTTTTTATCATTATTCTTTATTAAAGAACATTCAATAGTCCAATATTCTTTAGTTACAAAATTCTGTATCTCATTTTCTCTGTCGCAAATAATTCTAAGTGCTACAGATTGAACTCTACCTGCACTCAGTCCCCACTTTATCTTACTCCATAAAATAGGGCTTATTTTATACCCCACAAGTCGATCCAGGATTCTTCTGCCTTGTTGAGCATTAACAAGATTTAAGTTAATTTGTCTTGGAGATTTTATTGCATTTTTAACTGCATTTTTAGTTATTTCATGAAATTCAATTCTGCATTTTTGGTTTTCATCAAGCTTTAGTATATGTGCAAGATGCCAGGAAATTGCTTCCCCTTCTCTATCAGGGTCAGTCGCCAGGTATACTTGCTCACTTTTTTTTGCCAACCTCTTTAATTTGTCAAGTAATTCTCCCTTTCCACGGATTGTAATATATTTTGGATTATAATTATCTTCTATGTCAACTCCTAATTGACTTTTAGGAAGATCACGCACATGTCCCATGGAAGCTTCTACTATGTAGTTTTTACCTAGATATTTTGCAATTGTTTTAGCCTTCGCCGGTGATTCAACAATAACTAATTTTTGTCCCATGTTTTTCAATTCCCCCTGTCCTTTTATACCATTTATAAATATTTGCATTATTTCCTGATTAATTTGCTGCAACCTTGACATAAAAATTTCCAGAAAGGCATAATATCTGGTTATCAAGCTGCAATTCAAATAATAACTCATATAATTGTTTAATGTCAATATGTGTTATATTTATTATTTCATCAATATGTTGTGGTTTATCGGATAAAACACTAATTATTTTATTGTGTAAATCATCTGAAAATGGTTTATTTTGATTTTTAACCATATTATAGTTCATGTTTAAAAGTTCAAAAACATCCTCTATTTGTGTGAAGACATGAGCACCATCATGTAGCAATCTGTTTGAGCCTTTGCTATTACTTGAAACTATAGAACCAGGAACTGCCATAACATCCTTTCCTTGGTCAAGAGCCAGGCCAGCAGTTATAAGAGAACCGCTTTTTTCACCAGCTTCAATAATAAGCACAAGATCACTCAAACCGCTTATTATTCTGTTTCTTATAGGAAAATTGTAATGTTCCGGTTTTGTACCAGGCACAAACTCAGAGAGCACACATCCACATTCAAACATCTTATGATATAATTTGTAATTTTCTCTAGGATATACTACATCAAGGCCACAACCAAGCACACCGCAAGTATATCCCTGATTTGATATACTTGAATCATGAGCAGTTGAATCTATACCTCTTCCAAACCGCTAATAATATTTACTTTGTTTCTGGAAAGTTCCCCTGCTATTGAAGCTGCTATACTTTTACCATAGGCACTGCAATTCCTTGATCCAACTATAGCTACATTTTTATTTTCATTAATTTTCTCTATATTTCCTTTGTAGTAAATTATACAAGGAGAATCTTCGTAAAATTTTAAATTATTAGGATAGGAGGAATGGTAGAAATTTAATATTTTTATTTCATCTTTATAAATAATTTTCTTGATTTTTTCTATCGCTTCCCTATTAAATGAATTTTTCAGCTTGCTTTTAATTTTATATTCATTTACTTCATTTATGCCCAATAATGAATAATCACATGAATAATGCCATATATTTTCAGTGCTCATAAGCTTTTTTAATAGTTTCATTTTGATACTATTTTTAAGTTTTAGTGCACTGAACCATATGTCGTATTCTATCATTAACACACTTCCTTTATATGGTAACACGTACCAACTTTAAAATTTCATCTGTAAATATTTTTAATTCATCTAAAGAAATAAAGGTGCCTTGTGCTCTTTTTGTATCGCCACCTCCCTTTCCTCCATACTCTTTTAATTTCGATTTAAATATATTTCCGCAATTTATATTTAAACAGCCATTGTGACATAATAATATTTTTTTATCAAGTTCAGATACTCCAACAAAAACTCTATTATTTTTAATTATTTCTTCAGCTATCATTTGAACTTCTTCAAAATTTTTATCTGTGTATTTCTTGAAAATAATTTCCTTTTCTACATTTAGAAGTAATGTTGTTGCCTCTGTAATTGCTGACTTTTTTTTGTAAATTAATAAATTTTTAGTTAGTTCAAGTATTTTCTCATTTTGATAATTAAATCTCTCAGCTAATTTGCTTTCTTCCGAAGCTGATGTTTTTACAAGCTGAGAAATTATGTTTTGTTTAGTATTGTAATCTTCTAATGCTCTTTTCCCGCATTTGAAGAATATTCTGCACATTCCCTTGTGTTTTTCAACCTTAATAATCTTAATAATTCCAACTTCTCCAGTTCTTTTTACATGTGTACCACAGCAGGCGCACATGTCCACACCTGGAATATTCACTATCCTAATTTCAGTATCAATAACTTTAATTTTTGACCTTAAAGGTAGATCTAATGCAGCTGTTCTATCAACAAAATATGTATCAATGTTGAGGTTTTCATATATATAGTTATTTGCTTCAAGTTCAACAGAACTAATCATTTCTGCAGTTACCTCTGGTAGGTCTATATCAATTGTGGTGTATTCCTCCCCCAAGTGAAATCCCTTGTTTACTCCTTCGTATTTTTTCAAAAATGCTGCAGATAAGAGATGTTCTCCTGTATGTTGTTGCATAAAATCAAATCGTCTATAGAAATCAATATTGCATTTTACGTCCTGTTTTTCAGGAGCAATATCCACTTCATTGTAAACAATTCCATTCTGTTCAAACACATCAAGCACTATAGAACTATCAATTTTTCCTAAATCATTGGGCTGACCGCCACCAGTAGGATAAAATGGTGAGTTATCCAGAATTATTAATATTTTACCGTCCTTTTTACGTATATCTTCCACAATACTTGTACATTCATTTATATATTGGTCCTTATAGTAAAGTTTTTTGTTCAAAATATAATCCCCCTAAAATTGTTATATTATTTCTTCATTTATGTATTTCCTATATTGTAGTGCTTCAATAATGTCAGGCAAGCCAATGTCATCTCTGCCATTTAAATCTGAAATAGTCCTTGAAACCTTTAGTATTCTTGCGTACGACCGAGCGCTTATATGGTATTTATTATAAATTTTTTCCATTAAGTCAGATGCCTTAGAATTTAATTTACAATATTTATTAATTAATTTTGAATCCATTTGAGAATTTAGCATTATTCCATTTTGGGTATATCTTTTTTCTTGAATTTGTCTTGCGTTACTTACCCTTTCCTTTATGTTTTTAGAACTTTCTCCTTTACTTTTATCTCTTATATCATTATAAGGTACAGAATTAACATATGTAAATACATCAATTCTGTCTAAAAATGGACCTGAAAGCTTTGAAAGATACCTTCTTTTATCATAATCACTACAGGTACATTCACTTCTACCGCACTGACATGGATTCATTGAAGCTATCAGCATAATATTTGCGGGATAAGCCACCGTTCCTGAAGCTCTAGATATTGATATTTTTCTTTCCTCCAGGGGTTGCCTCAAAACTTCAAGCACATTTCTTTTAAATTCAAGCACTTCATCTAAAAATAGGACGCCATTGTGTGCCAATGAAATTTCACCTGGTTTAAGTGTATTTCCCCCACCAATAAGAGCGATTGCAGAGGTAGTATGATGAGGCGATCGAAAGGGTCTCATCGTTACAAGTTCTGAACAATTATTTATATTTCCGGAAACGCTATATATTTTTGTGACTTCTAAAGCCTCCTGATAGCTTAATGGGGGCAGAATGGTTGGGATCCTTTGGGCCAGCATTGTTTTTCCTGAACCTGTTGGACCAAACATTATTAGATTATGACCACCTGCAGCTGCAACTTCAATACATCGTTTTGAACTTTCCTGGCCTATTATTTCATTATAATCTGAATTAAAACATGTTGAATTATTTGTTTCTTTGTATTTATAAGGATGAAAATTTCTAAATTTAATAAAACTAATAACCTGTTTAAGATTGTCAAAAGGAAAAATATTTACTCCTTTAACAAAAGAACACTCGACCTCATTATTACGTGGCAAGATAATATTGTCTATTCCACTTTGCTTACCTTCTATGGTAATAGGCAGTGCACCAGGTATCTTGTTTATTTCACCAGATAAAGATAATTCACCCATAAATAAGAATTGATCATAGTCGTGAAAATATATCTGATTTGATGCAATTAAAATTCCAATTGCAATGGGAAGGTCAAAATGTGTACCAACCTTTTTTAAATCCGCAGGAGCAAGATTTATTATTATCCTGCAAATGGGAAATTTGTAGCCTGAATTAACTATTGCAGATCGTACTCTTTCTTTTGATTCTTTTACAGAAGTATCAGCAAGGCCTACAATGTTAAAGCATGGAAGACCAGGGCCTGTGTCCACTTCTACTGTAATAAGCTTTCCTTCTATACCAATAAAAACTGCAGTAAATATTTTAATTGCCATTTTATCGCCTCCTACTAAATAATTGACAATAATTAAAATATTATTCCACAATTAATAATATTTACAAAGCTATATATAATTGTTAAAATTAATTATCTTTAAATTATTTCTATTAATTTTGAGAGGGGTAAGCTTATGCATTCTTTAAATAAAGAAACTGGTGACTTAGGCGAGGAAATTTCGGAAAACTTTTTACTCGAATCAGGATATACTATTTTAGATAAGAATTTTAGATGTAATATAGGTGAAATAGATATAATAGCAAGAGAAGGTAATTATATTTGTTTTATAGAAGTAAAAACAAGATATGGAGATCTGTTTGGCAGACCTTGTGAGGCTGTAACATTCTCCAAACAACAAAAAATAAGTAAAGTAGCTCAAATTTATATTATGAAAAAAAGACTATATAAATTTTACTTCAGATTTGATGTAATTGAGGTAATACTTAATAAAGATGATGATAGTTATTCAATAAAATTTATAAAAAATGCCTTTCAAACATAAAAAAGACAGTTAAAAAACTGACTTTTTAAAGTGAACCTAATATATTTCTTAAAAAACTCATTCTATGTATTTCTGTAGCACCATATTTTTTTATTGCAGATATATGTTCTGCAGTACCATAGCCAGAATTGTTTTCAAAGCCATACTCTTTGTAGCGCTTAGAAAATTCACACATAATTTTATCTCTGTAGACTTTTGCAATTATTGAAGCACAGCCCACACTTGCACTTTTTGAATCTCCTTTTATTACGAATTCATTACGAATATTCATTCCTTTTATGGGATACCCATCGGATATTACAAGCCCTGGCCTAACTCTTGAGTTTTCTGCAGAATTTTTAAGCACTTCATTATTACACCAAGCTATGCCTTTACTATCAATATTTGTATTGGAAATCTCACAAATACTCCAGCAAATCGCTTTACTTTTTATTATTTCTGCTAGTTCTTCTCGTACTTTAGGTATTAGTTTTTTTGAATCATTTATGCCCAGGATAATATCTTTAGTATCAATAGATTTTAAATCTAATATTACTGAGGCTGCTACTATAGGTCCAGCCAAAGGGCCTCTTCCAACTTCATCTACTCCAGAAATAAACTCAAATTTACCATAGGATTTGTCAAATTCATAAAGTTTGAGTACTCTTTTGATTTCTAAATTATAATTATTAATAAATTTTATTAATCTTTCCGCTGCAGCACTTACATTTTTTCTTTTATCAGATTTAATTTGAATAATCAGATT
>Ga0123339_10002792_pt1 | contig 11757 bp, 10 predicted proteins | sample lystaG_FD_89956 | JGI IMG/M metagenome (GOLD analysis project Ga0123339, IMG submission 89956) | Glacier valley bacterial and archeal communities from Borup Fiord, Nunavut, Canada, to study Microbial Dark Matter (Phase II) -... | ecosystem: Environmental > Aquatic > Freshwater > Ice > Glacier ... | reverse complement strand
CAGGTAGCGAAATCAGCGGCGTCGAGGGCGACGGCTTCCATCTTCATGTTGGCGTGCGAGAGCCCGCAGAACTCGGTGCACTGGCCGTCGTAGATACCGGGGTGGTCGGCCTCGAGACGCAGCGGCTGCACGCGGCCTGGGACTGCGTCCTTCTTGCCGTTCAGCGCAGGAATCCAGTACGAGTGGATGACGTCGCGGCTCATCACCCGGAGCAGTACGCACTGGCCTGTGGGGATGACGAGTTCGCCGGAGGTGACGATCGGCTTGGGGATGCCGGCCTGTACTGGGTAGGAATACTCCCACCACCAACGCTGGCCGGTGACGTTGACGACGATCTTGCAGTCGTTCGTCTTGGCAAGCTTGAAGATCGTTTGTGTCGTCGGCACGGCGATGACACCGAGCAGCACCGCCGAAACGACGACGGTGCCGATTTCGATCACGCTGTTGCCGTGACCCTGGCCGGGGATCGGCTGGCCACGATCCTTGAACTTGTACACCGCAAAGCCGAGGAAGGCGAAAACGATGATGCCGACGATGCACGCAGCGGCCATCGGGAAGAGTTGCAGATCGTTGATCTTTCGAGCGTTGTCGCCCTTCGGTGTGAAGATCGACTGCGTTTCGTTCTTCGCACATCCGGCCATCAGCACCGTGCCGGCGACCATTGCCAGCGGCGTTCCGAGACGGCGGAGCCGATGCGCTGACGCTGGGCGGGTCATTGGTTCTCCCGAGATTTCGAGCACGGACTGAACGGTACTGCCCTCTTGGCGATTTGTGAGAATGCGATCGGGGTGACGCTGGGCACCAGTCCGCTGAGCTGCGGAAAGTCGGCGCGTCACGGGACCACGACTTCGACCTTGGCGGCCGGTGATGCTCCGGGGACCTCGGCGTAGAAGTTGTCGTTGGGGTACAGCGGCAAGTGGTTCAGCTTGAACGTCAACAACTGCGTCTTACCTGCCGGGATCAGCGAGGTGCAGAACTGCACCGCTTTCTTGAGCACGTTGCCGGCGGCATCCTTCTGCTCGGGAGCGACCGGCTCGAGACCGCCGTAGATCCGCAGCCTGTACGCACCAGGATGATCGTTCTTGAACAGGATGTTCGTCGTGCTACCGCGATCGACCGTCAATGCAGAGTCCGGCAGAGCCCCGCTGAACTGCTGGAGCGTCAGCGTGCCGTCGGCGTTGTAGGTGAACGTTCCGGTCGTACTCGACTTGGCGGCGACAGCGCCGTCCGGCTTCTCGTCCTTGGCCTTGTCCTGGGTCGGTCCACAGCTCGGACCATCCTTCTTGTAGGCCAGCGCTTCGGTGTGATCGGCGGTCAATTTGGCGTTCTGCCCGCTGCCGGCAGCCCACACGCCAACCCCGGCAACGCCGAGCGAGGCAACGCTGAGCACCCCGACGACCGCGCCCTTGCGCAGATTCGGCTTGAGGGCGATCACCAGGCCACCGAAGAGGATCACTGCTCCGAAGAGGCCGAAGAAGACCGGGGCGATATCGCTGTTGGACGTCAGCATCAAGCGACTGAAGCTGAAGACCAGCACGCCGAGGGCGAGCGCGGCGCCGAACGGGAACTCGAGCGGGTTGAGGAGCTTGGCACGCACGGAGCCGTTGAACGCTGTATCGGCTGATGCCCGGTCGGCCCAGGCCGCGACAGTCCATTCGAACAGGGCGACGGCGACAACGATGATCCCGGCGATGAAGTATCGCTTGTCCGTCACGACGCCGACGGCAACCAGTGCGCCACCGGCCGCAGCAACGACCGGCCACATACTCGGCGGGGCCGGCGCCAGTGTGTTCGGGGCCGTACGGACTGCGGCGTCGTCCATCGCCGCGATGTTGGCGTCATGGGTCAGCGCAGAGACACCGGTGAACAACACGAGCACGCCGAGCAGGAACCACAGGCTGATGCCGCCGATGTCCGTGAAGTTGCGCGTGAAGCCGTATACGAGTAATCCGATGAGGGCGGCGGCGGAGAGTCCGCCGAAGAGTTTCGTTCCTTGCGTCAGCATCTGTCCCTACTTCGTCACGTAGATCACGAACCAGATCACCGTGAACACGGCGGTGATCACGTACCAGTATGTTGCGAGTGAAATCAGGACATCATGGTCCTTGGTTCTGCCCCCGAGGTATCGAAACGCCGTCGTCAGGCTGTATGCAAGTGCACCGATGAGACAGGCGAGGAAGGCACCGGTGATCGTGTAGAAAAGCACCTGGTAGGTACCGCCGCGCAGCGACATCGCCATCCGCTTGTAGACCAGCGCCTGGGCATTGATGGTGGCAATCGCCATGATCGCGCTGAGGAACAGCATCAGCGCCGTACTCGTGTGGTTGTCCTGCTTGGCGGAGATGATCGCCCCCGTGATGAGCACACAGGCAAAGGCCAGCGTGATCAGCATGATGTTGGACGGCACCTGTGGGATCTCGACGCCCTTCGGCAGCCAGACATGGCTCGGCCGCTTGGTGACGTTGGGCGCGAGCGGAGAGGCGTCGCGCAACTTCAGGAAGATCGCCAGCATGCCACCGAAGAACATGGCGATCGCCGCGCTTATCAGCGCAGTGCCGACGAAGAGTTGGCGCTTGGGGGCCGAAGCCGGAGCGACGGGGAGTGCGATCATCTGAGCGCCCCTGTCTGTGCGGGCTTGGCAGTCTGCGTCCTGGCCGGTGCGTTCAATCCGTCAGGCTTCAAATCCGTCAGCGGATGTGAGGATGCAGCGGTCGGGGCCACAGCGAAGTTCTCGACCGGCGGTGGCGAGGAGGTCATCCACTCGAACGTCTGGCCGTCGTAGGGATCGTCACCGGCGAGCTCACCCTTGGTGAACGACATCAGCGCCACGAGCACGAACAAACCCACCGTCGCGAGCATCAGCGCGTGGCCGGCCATGCTCAGGGCGTTGAGCACGCCTGTTGCCGACTGCTTGTCGAAGCCGCCTGCGGTGTAGCCGGGCTGCTTCATGAAGCCGAGAATGATCATCGGGATCGAGGCCAGGACGGCACCGGCGGCACCGAGCAGCACGAACGGCAACGCCTTCTTGTCGTCGATCCTGCGACCCCACAGCTTCGGTCCCCAGAACGTCAGTGCGCCGAGTGCCAGCAGGACGACGGAGTAGCCGACGAGAATGCTCACGCCCTCCTCGTAGACGGTGCCGGTGAGCTTGATCGGAGCGATGTCGCCGACAGCATGCAGTGCGAATCCGGCCATCAGCAGCGCACCGCCGATGAGGTTGAACTGGGTGGCTGCGCTCAGCAGTACCTTGACGTTGAGCTTTGGTGCGGCCATCGTCTTGCCGGTGAGGCCAACGACGATCAATACGCCGAGGATCGGAAGTGCCCCGAACAGCAACCACGGGGTCGTGTCCTTGATGTAGCGGACCATCGCCCCGAGGAAGTTCTCCCAGGTCTTGAACGAGTGGTGCCTGGCGGGCAGGGTCAGTGCCGTCTGGGTCACCGCAGCGGCAGCCGAAACGCCAGCAAGGCCGACGCCGATCCGCAGGATCGGTCGTTGCAACAGATGGCGGCGGGCGAGCGTGGAGATGGAGTCGGGGATCGCCCCGAGGAGCGGCAGCGAATAGACGAGCATCGCCGGTGCACTGAGTCCCCAGCCGGTCCACTGCAGCACGCCGGCGTTGCCACCGAAGGTCGATCGTTCGTAGAGATGATCCACGAGTACGAGCACGGTCGCCGCCGCCAGCACCGGCAGCGTCAGCGCGATGGCGACACAGCCGACGAGCGCCGAGTAGGAAAACAGTGGCACCCTTTTGAGCGTCAGACCTGGTGCCCTGGTGGTGAGCACGGTCGCAGCGATCGTCGAGGCAGCGATGACGAGGCCGGCGATCGCCAACACGACTCCGCCGAGGTAGAGGTCGACGAGGTGCGGCTTGCCACCGCCGGGTCCACCGTTGCCGGCGAGCGAGAAGATGATGAGGCCGCTCCCGAACAGCCAGCTCCAGAAACCGAGGAGGGCCGCCCGCGGAAAGGCGATCGAACGGGCGCCGACCTGCAGCGGGACGATCGCCATTGCCAGGCCGATGGTGAGTGGCAGCACGACGAAGAATGCCAATCCGACCCTGAGCAGCGAAAAGAGTTGTTCGAATGCTCCGCTGTCGAGCACGTAGCCGTTCGGGTTGATCCGCTCGAGGCCGATCAGCCCGCCGATGACGCCGACGCCCAGCGTCAGCAACAGCGAAACACCGACGAACATCCGTCCGATTCGTTTGTGGTCGGTGGTCGTGATCCATGCAGCGATGTCGGACAGGGAGCGCGCTGCCACCGATGGTTCGGTCGATGCGAGTGCTTCTGTTCGCGTGTCGATTGTCGTCATGCGTATCCTCTCGCTCCGTGACGACGCGTCGCGCCGCCCGAGCGAATGATCGGGGCTGGTTCCGGCACTTGACACTACCCACTCGCTATGGCTGACGCCGAAATCGTCACCCGGTTTCGTCGAGAACCCAACGCTGCGACGCAAATGATCCGGTCGCGATCCGGATGTTTTTCATCGTCATCGGGACGTTTTCATCGTCTCCAGTTCGGCAGCGATGATCGATCGGACCTGATCACGAAGCTGTGGATAATCCTTCTGGGTCATCCCGACGGTCGAGATCGGCGCAAGCATCCGTGCTTCTGCATGGCATTCTCCGAAACGCCAATTGTGTTTGCGCAACGCTGTGTGCGTGCCGCACACGGCCACAGGAAGGATCGGCACCTGCTTCTCGATCGCCAGGCGGAACGCACCGTTCTTGAATTTGCCGAGTTCGCCAGTGAACGACCTGGTCCCTTCCGGGAAGATCATCACCGACACGTGCTTGTCCAGGCGATCTGCGCATTGCGCCATGGCGTCCATCGCGCTGGATCCGACACCGCGGTTCAGCGGAATATCGCCGGCCATCTTCATCATCCAGCCAAGAACCGGGATACGGGTGATCTCGACCTTCGAGAGCCACTTCATCTCGAATGGAAGATGACTCAGTAGAAGGATGTCGACGAACGATTCATGGTTCGAGCAGACGACGTAGGGATGCCGAGGATCCTTCGGCGCCGTGCCGGTGACCTTGAACTCCCACAGCGGATTCAGCATCTGGTGGGCCACTGCGAGCTTGCGGAACATGAAACCTGCGTAATACCTGCCCTTGTCGAACGGTGCGGTGACCAGGCGGATCACGGCCACCATCGGGAGCCAGAGCGCCACGACGAGCCCAAGGATGAACCATGCCCACACGGAGAGGATGTCGATTTTGATGCGTTCGACGATGCTGCGGGGCGACGATGCGGTCAGACTGGCGCCGGATTGATCGTCGCTGATCGGGGGCTCTCTGTCATTGCTCACCGATGGAGCATGGCACGTCAACGACCCGGTGACCATCCGCAGGACTCCCCGGCGGAGACCTGGCACCGACCGTCGCCGCGCTGACGATCTGCAGAGCTCAGGATCCATTCAGGAAAATGGGAGAATCTTCAGGATCACTTCAGTCCCTCGGGAGCAAACTAGTGGGATGAGACTGCTTGTTGTTGAAGATGAAAAGCGCCTCGCCGCCGCACTGCGCCGAGGTTTGGAGCTTGCCGGGTTCGCGGTCGACATCGCTATGGACGGCAAGCAGGCGCTGTGGCTCGCCGGTGAACACCCCTATGACGCCATCGTCCTCGACATCATGCTGCCGGGTGTCAATGGCTTCCAGGTGTGTGCCGAGCTCCGCGAAAAAGGTAATTGGACACCGATCCTGATGCTGACCGCCAAGGACGGCGAACTCGACGAGGCAGAGGCGCTCGACACCGGAGCCGACGACTTCCTGTCGAAGCCGTTCTCCTTCGTCGTTCTCGAAGCCAGGCTTCGGGCCCTGCTTCGCCGGGGGAGCCGCGAGCGTCCGAGCGTGCTCAGCGTCGGTGATATCCAGATCGATCCGGCGACTCGCTCGGTGCGACGTGACGGCCGCGAGATCGAATTGACGGCCAAGGAGTTCTCGATTCTGGAGTATCTCGCCCGCCGCCAGTCCGAGGTCGTCTCCAAGTCGGATCTGCTGGCCCACGCCTGGGATTTCGCTTTCGACGGCGCCCCGAACAACGTCGAAGTCCATATCTCCAATCTGCGCCGCAAGATCGACAAGGACTTCGAGCGGAACAGCCTCCGCACGGTACGTGGCTCCGGCTACCGTCTCGTCGCGGATGCCGCATAAGCCACGATTCCTCCTTCCTCGGTCAGTACGTGCCCGCACCACTGCGGTCGCAATGCTGGTTGTCGCCGGTGCCTTCGGCTTCGGCGCAGCGGCGTTCGTGTCAATCCTGCGGACGCGCCTGACCGACGCCGTCGATCAAACTGCGATCAACCGCGTCAACGACGTGGTCGCACTGCAGAACATCCCGAACTCACTGAGTTTCCCTGGCGATACCGACACCTTCATCCAGGTTGTCTCGAACACCGGCACCGTACTGTCGCGAACCGAGAACGCCGAGGACAGCCCGGCGGTCTCACTGCAGAAGGCGACGCCGCAGGTGCAGGTATTCACTGTCGGCCGGCTGGGAAACGGCGCATCCGAGCCATTCCGTGTAGCAGCCGTCAGCGCCACGATTTCGGGCGAGGCGGTATTCGTCTTTGCCGGCGAATCGCTGAAACCGACGGACAGCACGGTCTCGGCAGTGACGCGGGACCTGCTGATCGCCTTACCGTTCCTGGTCGGACTCGTCGGCCTGATTGCCTGGAGGACGACCAAGCGCGCCCTACGACCAGTGCACCAGATCACGGCGCAGGTCTCGTCGATCGGCGAGTCGGATCTCAGCCGCCGGGTGCCGGCTGCCGCTGTCGATGACGAGATCGGTGAACTGGCGACGACGATGAACGCGATGCTCGCCAGAGTCGAGCAGGCAATGTCCCGCCAACGTCGTTTCGTCGCCGATGCATCCCACGAACTGCGCAGTCCGCTGACATCGCTGAGGACGCAGATCGAAGTCGCCTCGACCGATCCGGCGGGTGTGACGATGCGCGAGGCCGAGCCGGACCTGCTCGCCGAACTCGATCGGCTCGACCACCTCGTCCGAGACCTGCTCGGCATGGCGAGGATCGACGCCAGAGCGACGGTCGTCACGGCGTTCGACCTCTCGAGCTCGGTCCGCAAGGCGATGAGCCAGCGGCGCTCGACCGCCCAGGTCGTCCATCGCGTCGACGTTCCGACCTCGCCGGTCATCGTCCTCGGTGTTGCAGACCATCTCACGCGGGCTGTGGGAAACCTCGTCGACAATGCGGACCGCCATGCTGTTGGGCGGGTCGATGTGTCACTGCACGTCGATCACGACCAGGCGGTGATCGAGGTCGTGGACGACGGAAGCGGCATTCCGGTGGACAAGCGCGAGTATGTCTTCGAACGTTTCACCCGACTGGACGACGCTCGTGCGACCGATGACGGAGGGAGCGGGCTCGGACTGGCGATCGTGCGCGACATCATTTCGATGCACGGCGGAACGATCGCCGCCACAGACGGCACGATCGCGCCGATGACCGGCGCCCGGATGGTCATTCGCCTTCCGCTGGACCACACACCGATCGACGATGCCGGCACGCTGGCAGGCGTGCTCACGAGCGAACGCCGAGGTGCGGCGGCGGGCTGACACGAATCACCACAGCGGCGATGGAACAACTGATTCCCGTACCCAGTAGGAAACCCCCAACCGTGTCGGTGAAGAAATGTGCGCCGAGGCTGATGCGCGAGACTGCCACCAGAACGACGCCGGCGAACGCAGCGACCGACAGCAGGCCGAGCCGCCCACTAGCGCCACCAAGAGCCTGCACCGAGGCGACGAGGACGATGGCGACGGCGAGCGCCGTGAATCCGGCGACGTGTCCCGATGGAAAGTGCTGGTTGCGGAACTGATCGCCGATACCCGTGGGTTCGGCGAAGCGGTCAACCGCCTTCTTGGCGAGCGTCTCGGCGACTGCCGCAACGACCGGTGCGCCGATGACGAACACGGCGACGATCATCCGCCGCCGGAGACTCAGCCAGATGGCGACGGAAATACCGACGAGCGCGACCCCTGGGGCTGAACCGAAGAATGTGGCAGCCGTCGCCACCTTGTGCCCACGCGTGCCCTGGACCCGGTACAGCGCAGAGTCGACCGCCCGGTCGAACGGCAGGTTTCCGGCATGGTGAGCGGCAAAGGCCAACAATGCGAACAATACCGCACACGCGCCGGCGACCGCGACGAGAGGCCGCACCCCCGTGTCGCTCACAATCCTGATTCCCTCCAGTCAGGTCCCATCCCCATGGGCGGATCGTCATCCTGACGGTGGCCGGACATGAAGCGACGTGCGTCGAGCCGACTCACGCCAGGCAGGTGCCGGAGTTCGAGGATGAACAGGACCAGTACAGCTGTGAGCGTGGCGAGCAGCATTCTGCCGATACCGGAGAGCACCCCGACTGCCACCATCGCCCACATGCCGACTGCGGTCGTCATTCCGTGGACCTCGGTTGCCGTCCCGTGTACGTCGGTTGTGATCGGCTGGCGAAAGACGAGACCACCGCCGATGAATCCGACGCCAGTGACGATGCCGGCGATCACCTTGCCGGCGTCAGCCGGAAACGGGATCGCCGCAATCGTGAACGCTGCAGCGCCGACGCAGACGAGCGAGAACGTCCGGTCACCGACCGGGTGCCCACGGAACTGCCGCTCCCAGCCGATCACCGATCCGAGGCCAGCTGCGACGAGCAGCCGGAGCACGGCATCGAGGTTGCTCAGCGTCGTGTTCACGCAGCAAGATTACGGCCGATGGGCTCGCACGCAGCGGTCATCGTCTGACCGCTGCTTCGGTCAGCACCTGCGAGCCCAGCCGCTGACAGCTCGGCTCATCGGTTGCTGGATTCGCGGACGATCAACTCCGGCTCGAAGACGACGCGCTCGTGCCGGTGATCTTCATTCGTCGCTTCGTCGATCAGCAGTTCAGCGGCGCGCCGACCGAGCTGGTGTCGCGGCTGGCGGACCGAGGAGAGCGGGACGGCGAGTGCCTCGGCGAAACCGATGTCGTCGTAGCCGACCACGGCGACATCGCCGGGAATCCGCATCCCTCTGCTCAGCAGTTCCTGCATCATGCCGATCGCCAACAGGTCGTTGACGCACGAGACTGCCGTCGGCCGCCGCAGCGGTGCGATGTCGAGCAGCGAGCGTGCCGCAGCGATCCCACCAGCGATGTTCAGCGAGGGGGTCGGCAGAATTACCAACGCGCTCGCAGGGCGCTTGCGGTCGGCCATCGCCTTGCGGGCCCCTGCGAGTCGGTCGACCACCTGTGGCACCGGCTTGCTCTCGGCACCGACGAAGCCGACCCGTTTGTGGCCGATGTCGAGCAGATGCCTGACGGCCATCTCGCCTCCCGCCACGTCATTGACCGATACGGAGCACTGTTTGCGAGAGGCCCCCTTGTAGTCCAGCAGGACGAGTGGGATCCCCCGTTCACGGAGACGGGTGATTGCCCCGGCAGGCGAACCAACAGGAACGTGGAGCACGCCGAGGACCTGTTGCTCGGCGAGCATCGTCAGATATCGCTCCTCCTTGTCGGCGCCATTGTCGCTGTCGCAGACGATCAGCAGGGCGTCGGCGGCACTGGTGACGTCCTCGATCCCGCGGGCGACGTCGGTGAAGAACGGGTTGCCGATGTCCGGCACGATGAGGCCGATCGTGCGGCTCTGACCTCTGCGAAGTTGCCGCGCCGATTCGTTGCGTACATAGCGAAGAGCGTTCACGGCATCCTCGACACGCTGCCGCGTTCCGGCAGCGACGAGGTCAGGTCGGTTCAGGACATTCGACACCGTTCCGACCGAAACACCTGCATGGTCTGCGACATCTCGAATGTCCGGCTGCCGCGTCACAACAGAGAAACTACTTGACAGCGTCGTGGTCGGGGTTTATCGTTCTCCGAAATTGAATCGTTTCAATCAATTCAACGCCGTTCATGCCCTCCGGGGCCGACGACGACCCAGGGGGGAGCGACGTGTCAACTGAGAATCGAGACGAGCCCCTCGACGGGCACGCATCCGCAGCTGCCGAAACGCCGGAACCACTGCTCGTACTTCGTCAGGCGACGAAGTCGTTCGGCTCGGTCCGCGCCCTCGAAGATGGTTCGATCACCCTCTATCCGGGCGAAGCACATGCGTTGCTCGGCGAGAACGGCGCCGGCAAGTCGACGCTCGTCAAGATCCTCGCCGGGGTCCACCAGCCCGACGCCGGTGAACTGATCGTCGCCGGCCGTACCCTCGTCCTCAACGGGCCGGCAGCGTCGCGCGCTGTCGGCATTTCGGTGATCTACCAGGAACCGACGCTGTTCCCGGATCTCAGCGTCGCCGAGAACATCTTCATGGGACGCCAGCCGCTCGGCTCGTTCCGTCGAATCGACAAAGTGGAAATGCGGCGCCGAGCCGAGGCGGTCTTCCGTCGACTCGGCGTCGCACTCGATCCGTTGCGGCCAGCTCGCGGGCTGTCGGTCGCCGACCAGCAGATCGTCGAGATCGCCAAGGCGATCTCTTTCGACGCCAAGGTCATCGTGATGGACGAACCGACAGCGGCGTTGACATCCGTCGAAGTGGCCCGTCTCTTCGAAGTCGTGCGCGCCTTACAGGCTGAGCACGCCGCCGTGCTGTTCGTCTCCCACCGCCTGGAAGAGGTCTTCGCGCTCTGTCAGCGGATGACAATCATGCGCGACGGACGCTTCGTACGCACCTCCCTTATCGAAGACGAATCGATCGACAGCATCATTCGCTCGATGGTCGGACGGGACCTCGACTCGCTGTTTCCAAAGACGGCGACCATGCTCGGCGAGATTGCGCTGTCGGTCGAACGGCTCACCCGTGAAGGCGTCTTCACCGACGTCTCCTTCGACGTTCGACGTGGTGAGATCGTTGCGCTTGCCGGCCTCGTCGGTGCTGGACGCAGCGAGATCGCCAGGGCGATCTTCGGCATCGACCGTCACGACGCCGGAACGGTCCGCCTCGACGGCACACCGTTACCGAACGGTTCACCGTTGGCGGCGATGGATGCCGGCATCGGCTTCGTTCCGGAAGACAGACGCCAGCAGGGGCTGGTGATGGACCTCAGCATCGACCACAACGTGGCGCTCGCCCCGCTGTCACGGCTGAGCCGGAACGGGCTGATTCACCGCTCGGACGAACGAAATCTCGCCATCGACTGGGCCTCGCGCCTGCAACTGAAGTTCGGCAGGATGAAGAATGCCGTGTCCACGCTGTCGGGCGGAAACCAGCAGAAGGTCGTGCTCGCCAAATGGCTCGCCAGGCAGCCTTCCGTGCTGATCATCGACGAACCGACACGCGGCATCGACGTCGGCACCAAGGCCGAAGTCCACCGATTACTCGATCAACTGGTTTCGCAAGGCATCGCCGTCCTGATGATCTCATCCGAACTGCCCGAGGTGCTCGGCATGGCGGACCGGGTGCTCGTCATCCACGAAGGACATCTCGTCGCCGAATTCGCTCGCGACGACGCTGACGAAGCGTCGATCATGCGCGCAGCGACTGGTCAGACAGTCGGGGCTACCGCATGAGCCTGACGGTCGCGCCGATCAGCCGCTCTGCGAGCGTCAGACGCTCCGAGTTGCTGCTCCGCGCCCGCGAGCTGAGCATCGTGGTGGCATTGCTGATCGTCTTCGGATTCACGACGCTGAAGAACCATGAATTCGCCAACGCAGCCAGCATCCGCCAGTTGCTGTCCGGAGCATCGCTCGTCGCCCTGCTCGCCGTCGGGCAGACACTCGTCGTCGTCACCCGCAACGTCGACCTGT
>Ga0123339_10002791_pt1 | contig 11759 bp, 10 predicted proteins | sample lystaG_FD_89956 | JGI IMG/M metagenome (GOLD analysis project Ga0123339, IMG submission 89956) | Glacier valley bacterial and archeal communities from Borup Fiord, Nunavut, Canada, to study Microbial Dark Matter (Phase II) -... | ecosystem: Environmental > Aquatic > Freshwater > Ice > Glacier ... | reverse complement strand
GGCAATAAACGTATGAATGTTTTTGTTCCTATTCATTTAACTGCTCCTTTACATAGTTTGGAAGAGCAAACGAACCTCTATGCAGCTGGGTATTATAATATTTTGTCTTAATTCCCAAGGCATTCCATTCATCCTCCTGCAAATCTTTTAAGGGATCATAATGCTTGGATGCATATCCAAAGAGCCAATGGCCTGAGGGATAAGTGGGAATATGTGCTTGGTATACCTTTGCCACCGGAAAAGTTTCCGTAAGTCTACGGTGCGCTCTCTTCATTGCCTCTACATAGGAATCATAATAGGTGCTTTCATGTTGATTCACCAGAATTCCCTTTTCTTTCAAGGCATTGTAGCAATTTCCGTAGAATTCTTTTGTAAATAGACCTTCTCCAGGTCCGAACGGATCCGTGGAATCTACGATAATTAAGTCATATTCGTCTGCTTTACGTCGAATGAATTTTAATCCGTCCTCATAATAAATGTGCACTCTAGGATCATCAAAGCTGCAAGCAATCTTAGGCAGATATTCCTTACAAATATCTACTACCATGGAATCTATTTCTACCATATCAATTTGTTCAATACTTAGATATCTGGTAAGCTCTCTAATAGCACCGCCATCTCCTGCTCCAATGACCAGAACCTTTTTAATACCTAGATTGGTGGCCATGGGTACATGGACAATCATATCATGATAGATGAATTCATCTTTTTCCGTGACCATCAAATAACCGTCCAAGGTTAGGATACGGCCGAATTCAATGGATTCCAACACCGCAATATGTTGGAAATCACTTTGTTTGCTGACTAATTGTTCCTTCACCTTCAATGAAAACCTAACATGCTCCGTATGGTTCTCTGTATACCATAATTCCATTTTACATTACCCATGCCTTTCTAATTCACTATATTATTTAATGAATTAATATACAAATTCATCCAGTTTTTTAATTCAAAGCAAGATAAGCTTCCCTAATCCACAATATTGATGAACTCAACCTTCATATCCTTTGGTCCGGTCAAGACACTTCCCTTTTCTTTTGCATATATAATATAATCAATTATATCTTTGGTTATACGTTCCCCCGGTGCCAGAATAGGAATCCCCGGTGGGTAACACATCACAAATTCGCCGGCAATGTGGCTGATACTATCTCTTAAGGATACTGATTTTTTATCACTATAAAATGCCTTTTGCGGTGTTAGAACAACATCCGGATTAATATATTCATGATGCAGCATTCCTACCTTATCTTTTCCATAACGCCTCTTTATCTCAGCCATTGCTGAAATTAATCGTTCAATTTCAAAAGGGCGGTCCCCAGCTGTTATGATTGCAAGCATATTCCCGATATCACCGAATTCAATCTGAATATCATATTCATCACGAAGTAGATCAAATACTTCTATTCCTGCCAACCCAATTTCTGCAGTATGCACGGATAATTTTGTTTTATCAAAATCAAAGATGGTGTCACCATCGATTAACTCAGTAGAAAATGCATAATATCCGCCAAGTTTATTGACTTCATTTCTCGCATATTCCGCTAAAGCAATGGTTTTAGCTACAATTTCCTTCCCATTTTGCACCATATTCTTTCTAGCAATATCAAGGGAGGAAAGTAATAAATAGGAACCGCTGGTAGTCTGAGTCAGATTAATAATTTGTCTGACATACCCGGGATCGACATTATTTCCACACAATAAGAAAGAGCTTTGAGTTAAAGAGCCCCCTGTTTTATGCATACTTACTGCAGCCATATCCGCACCTGCAGCCATGGCACTGATTGGAAGACCCTCGCCAAAGTAATAATGTGCTCCATGAGCTTCATCCACTAGGACGCTCATTCCACTATTATGAGCTATTGTAACAATTTCCTTTAGGTTAGAGCAAATTCCATAGTAAGTTGGATTATTTACAAAAATGGCTTTTGCATCCGGGTGTTCCTTGATTGCTTTCTTGATTTCTTCCACGGACATACCAAGTGGAATACCTAGTTTATGATTTACCCCAGGATTGATATAAATTGGTACTGCACCACATACAACAAGAGCATTAATAGAACTGCGGTGAACATTTCTAGGTATGATTATCTTCTCTCCTGCCTTACAGGTTGACATAATCATAGCCTGAACTGCCGCCGTTGTCCCGTTAACCATAAAAAAAACCGCTTCTGCACCAAATGCCTCAGCGGCCAGTTCTTCTGCAGCTTTAATAATCGAAACCGGATGGATTAGGTTATCCATGGGTTTACTGGAATTTACGTCAACTTTCAAACAGTCAATTCCCAAAAACTCGGTAAGTTCCGGATTTCCTCTTCCGCCCTTATGACCCGGTACATCAAATGGTACTACACGGGTTTTTTTATGCTTTAACAATGCCTCATGAATGGGTGAATTCTGCTGTGTATATTTCATTAAGAATTCCCCCTATCTAATATATATTCATTCCGCTGAAAATCTCAATCATTTCCTTGCGGAGACTATTGGTAATATCTAATCTTTGCTTCGGCTGTAATTCATATACATCCTGATTAAAAAGATAATGCTGTAATTCAATTTCTTTAATCAACATTTTAGTATGAAAAATATTTGACTGATAAACATTAACATCAATTGCATCATATTTCATCAAAGTCTTATCATCGATATAATCTTGAATAGAGGTGATATCATGATCAATAAAATATTTCATTCCATGCAGATCCCTTGTAAAGCCTCTGACGCGGTAATCAATTGTAATAATATCGGAATCAAAGCTTGCGATCAGATAATCCAAGGCATTCAGCGGTGAAATTTCACCACAGGTAGATACGTCAATATCTACACGAAAAGTGGAAATTGAATTGTCGGGGTGATGCTCCGGAAAAGTGTGAACGGTAACATGGCTTTTATCCAAATGTGCGTGAACCGTTTCCCTTTGTGACAATAAATATTTTCCCTGATTACAAGAATCATCGATATATTCCGATGACAAAGAACCCTCAGCTATCAGTATATTCACTGATGCTCCCTGCGGGTCATAATCTTGTTTTGATATATTAAGCACATGTGCACCAATCATCTCGGTAACATCAACTAGTATATTAGTTAACCGTTCTGAGTTATATTGCTCATCAATATAAGCAATATAATCCTTTTGTTCTCTCTCACTTTTTGCATAGCATACATCATAAATGTTGAAGCTAAGTGTTTTTGTGAGGTTGTTAAAGCCATATAACGCAAGCTTTTTATCCAACCCTAACATCACAACCTTTCTTTTATAAGTAATTACATATCAATTTTCAATCTATAGCCAATATTTATAAGTAGTAACTTGTAGTTAAATTTAATAACAGCATGGACTATTATACAAAAATGTATACCAACATGCAAGCATTATTTTTACTATTTGTAAACCCCATGTTTAGTATTACTGTTATTTTTCGCGAATAAGCAGATTAGTCCATAGAAATGAAAGATTTTTACGTGCTTGCACGAGAAAAATCTTTTAATTCTATGGATAAGTGCAACGCGAACTCCAAAGCTTTCAGCTTTGGAGTTCCTAATCTGCTTTGTAAAACTAGTCCATGTACATAACTCCTTTATAAAACCTAAATCATAGTAATAAATTTTTCATGCTTTAATTTTTTTATTGCAAGTGAATTGGCTTGCCAATTCACTTGTGCTCTTTTACTACACCTCTAATAAAAAATAACAACTTTTGGAGTTCCTAATCTGCTTTGTAAAACTAGTCCATGTACATAACTCCTTTATAAAACCTAAATCATAATAATAAATTTTCCATGCTTTAATTTTTTTATTGCAAGTGAATTGGCAAGCCAATTCACTTGTGCTCTTTTCTAGTCCACTTCATATAATTCCTAATCAATTTTCTCCCCCCTAGATATCTAACTTCAACTGTATTTCATCTTCCGCTTCAAGTTTAAAATCTTCAATCTTCTCAGGATTCATAATAGGCAAAGCATCCAGAGATTGTAGTCCAAAGCTTCTTAAAAATTCCTCGGTTGTTCCTAATAAAATTGGCCTACCAGGTGCATCCATTCTGCCCATTTCACAGATCAAATTGTATTCTATTAATTTGTTTACAGAATGATCTGATTTGACACCACGGATAGCCTCAATCTGCAGCTTCGTAATCGGTTGTTTGTATGCTATGATGGAAAGAGTCTCAAGTAATACATCCGTAAGCACATGCTTTTTGGGAATATGAGTTATTTTAATAATAGATTCATACATGGAAGGCTTGGTGCAAAGCTGAAATGCTCCATCCAATTCTATGATATGTATCCCTCGTTCTTCTCTTTCATATTGATCAATCATATTATGTAATATTTTTCTAGTTGTATCCTCATCATGATCTAGAGCTCCTGCAATTCGTTCCAGTTCTACAGCTTCCCCCATGGTGAATAAAATTGCTTCAATCTGCGCTTCTACTATTTTGATTTCCATTAAAAGCCTACCTCCTCCATCTGTATGATATCTGTGGCAAGAAACGTAATCATGATATCATCAAATAAAAATTCCTGTTCTATTCCTATTCTTCCAAGTTTTATAAGCTCCAGGATTCCAAGAAAGGTCACTATAATTTCCATCCTAGTATGCTTGGTTTCTAATAAACTACCGAAACGAAAGGATTTATGTAATAATCCATATTTTTGAATTTGAACTAAAACTTTGGATAAGTTGATTTCTTCTCTCTCAATCCTTCCGAATTTACTGTGGATTGGATCTATTTTATCTACTTGTTTTTTCACAATAGACTTAAAGATTTCATGGAGTCTGGAAAGCGTAATATCAGATAATAGACCCTCAACATCAATTTCTTCTTTATAGTCTGCGATTTCTGATGGAATAGTTGCTGGCTTAAATAATACCCTTGAGGCATCTAACTGCTTGTCCTTCAACTCTTCTGAAATATACTTATACATTTTATATTCCAATAGACGATCCACCAATTCCTGCCTAGGGTCTGTTACTTCCGCTTCCTCACTTTCCTCTACGGGAAGCAGCATCTTTGATTTAATATTGATTAAGGTTGCAGCCATCAAAAGAAATTCACTCATTATCTCAAGATTCTTCGTTTCCATTTTTTTAATATAATCTAAATATTGTTCCGTAATTTCTACAATCGGAATATCATAGATATTTACTTTGTTTTTATCAATTAAATGAAGTAAAAGATCCAACGGGCCTTCAAATGCCTGCAACTTCACCGAAATACTCATGCTAACCTCCATTTGCCCGCTCTTGCGGACGATCAAATAGTTATAAAAAATCCTACTTCTTTAGTCTAATATAAACCAATTCCGGAGGGTTAAATAAACGAAACATGATAGAATGAGACCCCAGCCCTCTTGATACTATCATTTCCTTTCCATTTTCTTCAAATCTTCCTGCATCATATCTGGGGAAAAACTTCACCTGTGGTGATAGCATTCCACGCAGGAATGGTAATCTCACAAGTCCCACATGTAAATGTCCTGAAATTGTCAAATCAGCGCCCCAATTTATATACTCCTTAAAATAAATAGGATTATGGGCAATCAGAAGTTGAAATATATTATCCTCTTTTTTCCCTAATAATCTTTCTAAATATTCCGCTTGCAACTTACTAGCACTTCCATTGCCATAATACTCTAGTTCCACAGTAACACCGGAAATACGGATTTTACTATTATCTTTTGTCATAATAATACTTTCGTTATCCAAGAATACAATTCCCGAACTAGTAAGCCGTTCTATATATTCTACCCAAGTAGAATTGCTTTCATCAATGGACTCTATTGGCAACTGCAACTTTTCCTTATGAATTTGTTCTATATACTGTTCATGATTTCCGAAAGCATAATAAATCTGATATCTTTTTGCAAGAGTCTGAAGTAGTAAAAATGCATTGCTTGGAATACATTTCTGCCTTTTATTAATCATATCACCAGCCACTATAATAAAGTCAGGCGATAATTTATTAATTTTTGCAAGTAATCTCTTATTATTTTTTCCAAAGGAGTGATTATGAAGATCTGAAAGAACAATAAAAGATGTTTTGGCAAACTCTTTTTGTAATTTCGTTGAAGTTATAAGATACTTCGTAGTCATAAGTAGGTTTTGTTCGATCAGCGCCCATAAAGTAATTATTAATATAAGTCCGGCTATGAAGTACATGTACACTCCTTTCAACTCTTATCAAGTCAGCGTTCCCTGCAGACTTATTTAAAGATATTATGTAATTAATACGGTTAACACTTGCGCCGGGCTAAATCGTGCCTGTTGCAATTATTGTGTAATTTGATAGTACCATAAATATTATGTAATCTGACAGTACCAAAATTATTATGTGATTTGAAAATACCAAATTATTATGTGATTTTGAAAATACCAAAATTATTATGTAATTTGATAGTACCATAATTATTATGTAATTTGACAGTACCAATTTTCTCCTGAAAACTCGCTATTATTACTATACTAGTTAGCCTGAAAAGTGTCAATAAATTACTGAATTAAAACAGAGATTCCTGCTGCTCTTTAGCAGAAATCTCTGTTGACTTCAGGGCTTATGATACTTCTATCAGCTTACGAAAACATGCATATAACAATTTTTTGGATTTTACTTGGCTATAAAATACCTCTTTAGCACTTTGAAAAAGCAATCTTTAAAACCTGCTTTATCAATCGCTTCCTTGGCGATAATATCAACACTACCTATTTTTTCATTATCGTAATAATAAATAATATCACCAATTTTATCACTTGCAGCTACCGGAGCAGGGACTTCCTCATAAAGGATTATCTCCTTGCGAATATTTTCCGGTGTCCTTCCCTTTGCGCATAGATAGGAAAAACTATTCCCAATTTTTCCTTGTACCGTATCGGCAACTCCTTTCACCACTCTGACCGGTTCCAAAGGAGTGTCGGTATTCTCATCCGTAAAGATACTATAATTAGCAAATCCGTAATTTAACAGCTTTGAAGCCTCCATGAATCTTGTTTTCGTATCCGGTGCTGCCATAATAACTGCAATTAAGTCCATATCATTTCTTCTGGCAGTCGCAGCCAGACAATATTTAGCAAGACTGGTGGAACCAGTCTTTAAGCCGGTTACCCCATTATAGAATTTAACTAACTTGTTGGTATTGGTCAAACCAAACTCAGATTTACCTTTCTTGGTGGTATGTACTATCGTATCCATCCATATAGTGGAGTAATTACTGATTTGTGGAAACTTTGTAATCAACTCTCTTGACATCAGCGCTACGTCATAGGCAGAAGAGTAATGATTGTCAGTATCCAAACCATAGCAGTTTACAAAGTTCGTATTCATCATTCCAAGTTCCTTTGCCCTTTGGTTCATTCTCGCCACAAATTCCTCTTCTGACCCAGCAATATATTCAGCCATTGCTACAGAGGCATCGTTAGCACTTGCTACACTGATACATTTAATCATAGTATCAACATTCTGCACCTCATAGGGTTCCAAATATACCTGTGAGCCACCCATGGAAGCAGCATGTTCACTGACACTGACGTCATCCATAGGTTTAATCTGACCGGATTCAAGTGCTTCAAAGATTAATAATAAAGTCATGACTTTCGTAATACTAGCCGGTTTTAATTGTTCATCCTTATTTTTTTCATAAATGATTGTTCCGGTAGAGCCTTCAATTAAGACTACGGAGGGCGAACTTAGATCCATCTGTGCATCAACCATTGCTGTAACAGCGACTGCAACTGTGTCCTCCTCTGCTTTCGGTGCCGTATTGTATATTTTTGCATCAATTGTAATAGGAGCTAACAAAAGGAGTATCATGGAACATAAAACTAAAATAGCACATATTTTTTTCATATCTGCTCCGTAAACATTTATTATTAATATTTTAATCCATGCTATTCGTTTTTAGACCAATCTCCTTACTATTTGTCTAAGATATTTATTTGAATAATCAATAAAGGTGAATTGGCTTGTTTATTCCTCTTGAATTACATTTATTCTGCATTTTACGACCTTGCCCTTTATTTTTGCAGTAATTATTGTACTCCCCGGTGTCTTCGCTTTCACCTTACCAAATAAGCTTACGGTTGCCACCTTTGGATTACTGCTTCTCCATCTGGGCATGGTAATCATACCTTTTATTTTTAACCGATAAGTATCTCCCTCTCTTAAGTTCAACTTATCATTATTGATATCAATAACTCGAACCCTGCATTTTAAAACCTTCTTATCCACCTTTACTAAGATAAATGCTTTTCCTACCCGATATGCAAAGACCCTCCCGTTAAAGTTTACTCCAGCAACACGAAAATTAGTGGAGGAATAAGCCACCTTTTTATTAATACCATATACAAATATTCGAAACTCTTCTCCTTTTACCATAACGATATCCTGTTTATTTAAATGCAGGGAAAACGGTAGTGTTATTCCCTTTCGATAAAAAATAGAGGAATTAATTATCAAATAATTCACTACTAAAATTACTGCAATCATGACAATTATTATTTTATAACACCTTTTCATGTTTTTCACTTCTTCTATATAAAAACATCTTCTGATTATGAGATTATTAATCTGTGGAAAATGTTTTCTCTGACTTATTAACATCTTATGATATGGGCAGATAAAATTGTACTAAAAACGAAAAAGTATTTTTATAATCAAAGCCCCATAATTAAGGTTACTTAAACCAAAATCATGGGGCTTCTGCCTAAATTATAAAGCGAAATCTTTTACTTATATCTATTACTCCAAATCTTGAGACTTCATCCTTAATATAAAGAGTCTAATTAATTGATATCAAGCTAAATGGTTTAGTGTAGCTTCAGACTAATAATAGTTACCAAACCCTTGTATAATAGACATTCTACATGTGTAGAACTCCGTCTTTAGTAACAACAGCATAAATATAAGGATGAGTATTTGGCTTTTCATTGCCAATCATATAGGCTCCAAGGAGTCTTTTTTTTGCTTCTTTTAACTTATTACTGTCATTTGCATATAAGGTTGCAAGAGATTCTCCTTTTATAACACTATCTCCTAGTTTTTTATGGATTAGGATACCGACGCTCAAATCTATCACGCTATCTTTGGTTTCTCTACCTCCACCAAGAATTAGTGATGTCATTCCCACTTCGTCAGTATGAATATTAGTAACAAAACCATCGGAAGGTGACACTACCTCTTCTGATATATCCGCCTTTACAAGCAGCTCTGTGTCATATACTGCAGCACTGTTTCCTCCTTGAGCGCTAATAAATTCAGCCAGCTTATTCAGCGCACTTTTATCTCGGATTGTCTGATGCAAAAGCTTGGTAGCTTCTTCCACCGATTTAGCACGTCCAGCACCAACAAGCATATAAGAGGCTAATGTAATGCTAACCTCCAATAAATCCTTCGGTCCATTTCCTTTCAGGGTGTTAATTGCCTCAATAACCTCCAAGGTATTTCCGACTGCATTGCCTAAGGGTTGATTCATATCAGTGATAACGGCATAGGTATTTCTTCCCGCTATTGTACCAATCTGTACCATTTCCTTTGCTAATGCCAACGAATCCTCAAAGCTTTTCATAAAGGCTCCGCTTCCTGTTTTTACATCCAGTACAATGACATCAGAGCCTGATGCTATTTTCTTACTCATAATGCTGCTGGCAATCAGAGAGATATTATCAATCGTTGCTGTAACATCTCTTAACGCATATATTTTCTTGTCAGCAGGCGCTAAATTTGCTGTCTGCCCGACAATTGCCATTTTAATCTGATTTACATTGGTAATGAATTGTTCTGTTGTTAAGCTAGTGGAAAAACCAGGGAAACTCTCCAGCTTATCAATGGTCCCTCCGGTATGTCCAAGCCCTCTCCCTGACATTTTAGCAACAGGAATCCCTAAAGCTGCAACCATCGGGCTTAAAACTAAGGAGGTTTTATCTCCGACTCCTCCGGTACTATGTTTATCCACTTTAAGTCCTTCTATCCCTGATAAATCAAGTAAATCTCCACTGTGAGCCATTGCCACGGTAAGTGCAGCTGTCTCCTCATGGTTCATACCATTTAAGCAGATTGCCATTAATAAAGCAGACATCTGATAATCCGGAATTTTCCCATTGGTATAACCTGTGATGATAAATTCTATTTCCTCAGTGGTTAAGCACTCTTTATTCTTTTTTTTATTTATTAAATCGTACATCTGCATGATAATCACTCCTATCATTTATTAATTGCTTTTATAAATAGTATTATATAACATATTTGCTAAAAATAATAGAATGTTTCCCTCTTTAGTAGATTAGGCAAATATCCTGTAGGTATCTGTGGAAATATGCATATTATAAAGATGAGTTTGCTTTTCAATACATTTTAAAGAAATGTGCTTTATTTTAAGATAAAATTGTAGCATGCTTTCCTATCCTATGTTATACTGTTTCAAAGATTATGAGCAGATTTCAGGAGCTCGCAGCACATTTCATATTATTCCAAAAACAGAACGCAATTGGAGGGTCAAAGAAGTGAATAAGGTAACCATAAGTTTTGAATATTCCAAAAATGAATATATTTCTGCTTTTCGGGAGTATTTGTTTCGAAGTAAAATATTAAAAAAATTTGATCTTGCATTCGTATCAGTTCTAGCGGTTTTTGAATTATTTTTACTTTTATCGAGTGGCTTTTCGGTTTACAGCCTGGTGATTGGAATGATTTTAATTTTCTATTATATGATGTTTTCATTACTTTATTTTTTTCAACCAATAAATGTCTACAATCGTACTCCTAAATTTCATCAGAAATATAAATTATCCTTTTCTCCTGAAAATATATATTATAAAACGGCTGATGTTTCCTCTGTATTAAACTGGGATATTTATAGTGAAATATGGAATTGCAAGGAATTTTTTTATTTGGTTCAAGCAAAAAATATTTATACAATTATTCCTAAAAGTGCCTTTAAGAATTCAAATGATTTACAGTCCTTTGAAAAAATTATCTTATCGATTAATAGTACTTCCTATAAGAATTTTACAAAACACAAATTATAAATTGTTATTGGCTTTATCGAATTAACTTAATAAACGATTGACGAAGAATTAAATACAGTATAGAATAAAGCAACAAAAATAAGGGAGATTGATAACATGAGTTTCAAATTTATTAAGGAAGTTATTTCACCAGAAGAATTGGTAAAAGCTTATCCCATGCCCGCAAAAGATGTGATACGTAAAAGGGAACGGGATAAATTAATTAAAGACGCAATTATGGGCTTATCGAATAAATTTCTTGTTATTATCGGACCTTGCTCTGCAGACAACGAGGATGCTGTTTGCGATTATATCTCCCGTCTGGCCAGGGTTCAGGAAAAGGTAGCGGATAAAGTACTCCTAATCCCCAGAATCTATACCAACAAGCCTAGAACAACCGGTGAAGGATATAAAGGAATGGTCCATCAGCCAGATCCCGAGAAGGAACCGGATTTACAGGAAGGGCTAATTGCTATGAGGAAGATGCATCTTAGGTCGATTGCGGAAAGTGGATTAACTGCGGCAGATGAGATGTTATATCCTGAAAACTGGCCTTATGTGGAGGACATCCTTTCCTATGTCGCCGTAGGCGCCCGTTCTGTAGAAGATCAACAGCACCGTCTTACCATCAGTGGCATGGATGTACCCGCCGGTATGAAAAATCCTACCAGTGGAGATTTTTCCGTTATGCTAAACTCCGTTGTTGCTGCTCAAGGAAGTCATACTTTTTTATATCGTACCTCAGAGGTGGTTACCTCCGG
>Ga0123339_10002790_pt1 | contig 11764 bp, 14 predicted proteins | sample lystaG_FD_89956 | JGI IMG/M metagenome (GOLD analysis project Ga0123339, IMG submission 89956) | Glacier valley bacterial and archeal communities from Borup Fiord, Nunavut, Canada, to study Microbial Dark Matter (Phase II) -... | ecosystem: Environmental > Aquatic > Freshwater > Ice > Glacier ... | reverse complement strand
GCTTATGTTGCCTTCTGCCGTACTAATCCTGCTTGTCAAACTCGTTGCCGTTTGTTGCAAAGTAGATACGTTACCCTCTGCACTTAATATTCTACTTGTTAATGTTGTAGCCGTTTGCTCTAATGTGCTAATATCGCCTTCTACTGTGGATATTTTACTAGTCAAGCTGCTTGCTGTTAACTCCAAGGTTGCCATTCTGCCGTCATAAGTTGATACACTTAGACTTATATTATCTACTGCTTGGCTAATTTCTGATACATTTAATCGTAATTCTGTAATTGCGCCATCTTCGATATGTTGCCATGTTGAGCCGTCCCACCTATACGATTTGTTTAAGGACATACTATAGTAATTAATAGGATGTATCATTTCGCTAATTGGCATCAACAAATTTTTTATAATAAATACTTGATTAGATGTGCTAAACCAGGTATCTCCTACCGCTGGATCAAGTGGCGCCGTATCTCCTTTGTGCGTAAAACTCATATTTGCTTCAATGCTTTGTACCCTGCTATTAAAACTGTTTACAGTTTGAATAAGTACTGTCAAATCTCCTGTGCTTGCATCATATAGTTTGCTAATTGTTGCATCTATAGTACGTTCAAGTACGTTTGTCTTACCTCTAATCTGCAATATAGATTGATTTATAGATTTGTTAATGCTCCTGTCAATGTTTCCTGTTGCAGAATACACATCGTTACCATTCGTCATTTTGCGGCTCATTATAATGCCTGTAAGGACTTGTCCTTTACGTGTAGTAATATTAAAAGTGCTACCGGCTTTTATAAGTGGGTTAGAGTTTAATTTAATTTCAAATGGTGTATAAGAAAAATCCTTGACGGCATTATAAATATTTTCAACCGTTGGTCTTATCTCTGCATCAGTTGCAGCATACAACAAAGGATTGTTTTGGATAATATAAGCGTTTGTTCCTGTGCCAACTATTACCCCTATGTCATTTTCCTCAACTCTAACTTGTAATTTGTCTATCTTTTTAACTTGATAATCCTCAATTTTAATGCTGTAGTAATCGGCATTTGTAACACCATAAACAATGGATGTATACCATCCTAACCTTAGCTGTCCTAACTCATTTACGACTGCATACTTTGCAGCAACTTCACATATCCATTTTAAAAAATCTCTACCTTTAACATTTATACCGTTAAAATTTTTCTGTACTACATAACTTTCATTTAAAAATGTTGTTGTTGCTATAGGTACCCCAACATAACCGCACAGGCCTATTAACAGATTTTTTAAAGTTATTGGATATACTACAGTTGCAAGCCAATCATCTATAATAGTGTCAAATTTAATCATTCTGTCATATGCTTTGACTTTTATTCTTGTGTCATTGACCTTTGTAGGCTTTTCTGCAATAAAAATGCCCTTTTGTATATCTTCAAAGATACCTGGGCTTGTTTCTACTCTTATCTTCCAGGTAATCTCTTTCCCGGCAAGATTATTTATTAAATTATTTAAGTTCATTAATTCAAATTCTATAGTGGCACAAGTACAACTGCCTAATACTATATCTGTGCCACTGTTCACCGTTTGATTATAAGTAACCCCACCAATCAAATTAGAGTTATCATAATCAATTCCATCTACAGTTAATATATTTTCTTTTTTTATTTTATTTTTAAATAGGTTTAAATCCATCTATTCACCTACTTTTCTATGCAATTAAACGTTACATTTCGCCAACGTCCATCATATAAGACTGCTGTGTAACATTCACTGTTATTGCTACTTGTAAAACAATTTATTATGTTAATCCCCAAAATAGGGTCTTTGTATGTCAAAGCGTATTCTTTACCTTGGATTTTACTCAATACATTTGCGATTTCTGCATCTGTTAACATTCTATATTTTATATATGCCTTGCGTTTTGCTGTCCTAATCCAATCAATATGTGTTACACCATCATCCGTTGTAACACTATCCATAATGCTATCAATATCAACCTGTATAGCATAGTCAGGGTCATAGATAGCCTCGCCATTGATTTTTAAAATTGTCGATAATTTTCTCATCTATGCCCTCCTATGTAAATATTGGGCTTTCGCCATTCATGATAGTTTGTTCTCTTATAAAGTCAATTGCTGTCTTTCCTATATCATCTTTTCCTATTACTGCTGTCATGTTCTTTTCTCTTAGAGTTCTTTCTAATTTTTGTACTGCTTCAACTACTGCTATAAAACCTGTTGACGTATCAGTTGTATTATGAGTAGCCATTTGAGGATATCCAATATTATAGCTGCCTATTGTCGCTTGAGCTAAACTATCCATTGCATTAGTAACAGGTTTCATATTGCCTTCAATTCCTTCCGCTATCCCAGGTGGCAACCACTTACCGACTTCATCAGCCATTAATGTCGATGGTGAGTTTATACCAAAGAATCCTTTGATTCCGCCTAAAATGCTATCAACAAAACCGCTTATTTTGCCTAATATCCAATCTTTGACAGATGCAATACCTTCCCACAAACCACGAACAATATTAGCACCTATCCCTACAAATTGCCCTACTAATCCGCCAAACGATTTTAATAAAGCATTAATAACTTGAGGTATCTTGCTTACAATCTCTGGTATAGCTTTTACTATTCCGATTGCCACTGTGCCTATTAATTCTAAACCTTTCTTTAAAAACTCTGGATAATTTTCTATAATTGTACCAATTAATGCAGCAAGCACATTTGATATTGCTTCTATTATCGCTGGTAGGTTATCCCATAAGCCTTTAGCTAAATTAAATATTAATTGAATACCAGCCGCCAATATTGTTGGCATTGCTTCCCATATGGCAAGAAGAAGATTTTTTAAAATTTCTCCTATGCTCGTAATAACACTTGGTAACCCTTCAAATATTCCATTAGCAAAATTAGATATAAACTCTATACCTTGTTGCAAGATTAAAGGTAATTGCTCTTTTAACCATGTAACCGCATTTCCTATAACTTCAGCAATCTTTTCTAAAAACAGAGGAATACCTGTTATAATCCCATTTGCTATGGTAGATATTAATTCCCCACCACTTCCCATAAAAGCTGGTCCTGCTGCTTGAATAAAGGCTACAATCGCACCAGGTAATGCTGAAATTATATTGCCTAACATTGGGAGTAAATTGTCAAAAAGAAATGTTGCTAATGTTTCTGCTAAAGCTTTTAGAGATGAGCCGACATTTTCGCCTAATGCTAAATTCCCTAAAAAGTTTGTAAAAGAAGATTTCATAGATGCAAAGGAACCGCTTAGAGTTTCTGCTGATTCTTTTGCTGTAGTTCCTGTTATGCCCAACTCACCTTGAACCACATGTATTGCATCGTAAACATCTGCTAAATTGCTAATATCATACTCAACACCAGATAGCTTAGTGGCATCTGTAAGCAATCGTTCCATTTCGGTCTTAGTTCCACCATACCCTAACTTTAAGTTGTCTAACATTGTATAATTCTGCTTCGCAAACCCTTGGTAAGCGATTTGTATGGATTCCATGCTAGTGCCCATTTTATTAGCATTATCAGACATATCTATCATAGCTGTATTTGCTTTATCTGCCGCTTTATCAGTGTCTCCACCTAGCGATTGTAATAAACTAGCACTAAAAGATGTTACATTCGACATATAGTCATTAGCTGATAACCCCGCCGTTTTATATGCTTCAGTTGCATATTGTTTTACCTTGTCCGCATTTTCTTTAAATAGAGTTTCAACTCCACCTAAAGATTGTTGGAGATCTCCGCCAGCTGTAAGTGCTGAACCTATAAATTTGCCTATAGCAGCTACAACAACAGCCCCTTTAATTGCAGTAGCAATCATACCACCTGCACTTTTACCAGCTGATGTAGCTTCACCGCCTAATTCTTTTGATATGCTGCCGCTTATACCTTTAGCAGATGGCATTATTTGTACATACGCTTGTCCTAATTCCGTTGCCATTAGTTACCTCCCTTCTATAATTCTTTGTCTTTCTTTTTCGAATTCCTTGCCAGATGCAAATGCACTTACATCACTTTCTTCTTTGTATAGATGTTCTAATATAGATTTAGGCTTGTTCCTTCCTTTTTCTGCGTCCTTTGTTTTAGTCCATAATAAAAGGTTAAGTCTGTCAATGATTCCTGATAGTAATAAAATATTAGGTGATACTTTAGCACCACTTATTTTCATCTTTATCCTAGAATCATCTCTTAGTCCTATAGAAAAAATAGCCACCGTTGAAGGTGGCAGTTGTCTGTAGTTATATATTTTATATGTTTCAGCCAAGTCGCAAATAAGCGCATTTTCATCAACTTTAATCATCTGTGCAAGGATTAGGAGTTTTTTGTTTCTTCACCGCTATTTCTAAATATTTCAATTATTTCTTGTGTCATTTTATCAGTCGGTACTATCCCATTTTCATTCCTGATATGGTCCTTTAATTTAACCGTCTGTTCCTTTCCTAAAATCTGATTAACAATTTTGCCTAGTATTAAAGGACTATCTTCTAATTCCCCTAAATTCTCAATTAATTCATAATCATTTTTAACATCCTTTGAAATAGTAAATTCAAATCCTGATGATGTTTTTCCTTTTATCATCTATATTCCTCCTATGGTGTTACTGCAGGCTTTTTGATATATTCATAATGTGTATTTTCTGTTTCATCTGGAATAGCTGTTGTAGTGATTTCATATCCTACTGCATCAGTATCAGCATATACAATCTCGCCTATTTCCGTTATCTTACCTTGTGGAATTGCTATTCTTTTTAATATTCCACCCTTCATGATCATGTCAACTACAAGAGCAACTTCTGGAGCTTCTTTAGAGTTAGCCTTAACTGTTATTCCTGTTGCTAAGTCGCCTGTTACATTATCATCACCGTAAACGAATTTTAATACATCTACATTAAGCCCTTCGATTAACTTATAAGCGAATGTGTCAGGCTTGCCTGTTTGAATTGCTAAAACTTCATCGCCACCCCATGCCTTAATCGTTTCTGATTCAGGACTGTTTGAATTAGTTAATCCATCTTCTGAAATGTACCCTAACGACTTAAAGGTTGCAGTTAATGCTGTTGTCGCATCTGTAGGTAATACTGTTCCTATCGGTGCATAATATACTGCTCCACCAACTTTTGGTTTTGCTTGTGTTACATTTTTTGTATCTTGCATAGTTTATCTCCTCTCAATAATGTTTAATATCGTAAATTGCTTGGTATCTATATTGTTTCGTTGTTGTGTCTGTAAAGTTATAGTCAGTGTTTAGTTTAATACTGACTATTTCATTAAGATCTATTAAACTTTCTACTGCTTGCTTTGTCTCTTCGTTTAGTGCTGCTGCATTATACATACTGTTTGCGTAGCTTTGAAATGCAAAAGTAGACCCGCCTGTTTTATTTAGTCTATTACCGCCTGTCTTTTCAAAAAGTACATATTTCCCATCCTCGGGCAATGGTTCAGGCTTTTCAAGGCGAACCGGCACGGTAAGTTTTGTTTTTAAGTGATTTAATATTGTGATCTCTATCATTACCGCACCGCCTTTAAGATTGAGTTGTTTTCAAGATTATCCTTCTTAGCCTTGTAAGTGTCTGCATATACCATGGCATTAGCTCTGTTTTTTCCTACATGGCTATCACTTTTATAGCCTTCACCTAAACTATTCAGGGCATTGTCTGCTATACCTTTTAAGATGGCTTGCATTTCCTCGGATTTCATTAAGGTTCTTACACCTGCTTTATTTAACTTAAATTCAACCTTACTCATATCTTTCCACCATTACTTTTTTATTCCAATCCAAAGGAATTAATTCTTCTATACCTTGTAGTGGAATACCAAATACTCGCCATCTTTCACCGAAAAATCTAACTTCTTGATTTTCCCATACATTGGTATCACTTTTTGAAATTGCAAGAGTATAGACTGCTATTCTGCCTGTCAAGTCCTTAGTGTTAACTATGTCATCAGATGATGTTGGGCTAACAAGTACGTTATAAACTTCAACTTCTACATCTTCAAATATTGGATTGTCAAATGGATCTCGTCCTACTTCTTTATTGCTTATAAGAGTAATTGTAATTCCTTTAATTCTCGCCATAAAAATCAATCACCCCATAACGTTGCTTCCTCAATCCTAATCTTGCAAGTTCGGTCTTTTTAATAAACAATCCACCACCAGGGACTAAAAAAGCGCCTTGAAAACTATATCCTAATGCGGATTCTGACATCTGTGTCATTGGCTCTTGATCGGTGGAAGTCATTAAAGTTCTTGCTATTATATCAACAACTACGGATTTTACTACATTCGCAAAGGACAGATTTTCAGTCGGATATTCTGCTGTCACTTCCACCATTTTATCTAAATCCCTGCCGACCTTCTTAGCTTCAACTCTAAGAGAATCGGATACTACTTCAAGTAAAGATTCTGCCCTAACGGTTTCTACATTATTTTTTAAAGGTCTCCACAATTCTATAATGTCTTGTATCGTTGCGAAGGGTTGCATATAATCACCTTCCTTGCATCATCAAATCATATAACTCCTGTTTTTTTGCTTTAGGATTATATTTAATTCCAAAAGCATCTAATTCTTGCTTAATTTGTGCAACAGCGATGCCGTTAAAGTCTCCATCAGGATCTACCTCGGTTTCTTCGGTTTCTTCTGTTTCTTCAATTGCTTCTTTTGTTGCTTCTTTTATTACTATTTCTTCAAAGATTTTGTCTTCTATATTTTTGATAACTTTAGAGGGTTCTTCGGCTACCCAGTCGCCGCCTGAAAGGACACAGGAGCTATCTAGGATAGCCCCTGTTTTAATATTTCTATATCTCATACTACACCACCGCGTCGATGATTCTCGCGAAGCTTGTAGGCTCCAAGATTGCCCATCCGAGGTAAAGTTCCGCTCTCAGGTAAACCTGGTTGTAGTTCTTAAGGTCGTTTCCAGATCCGTCTGGATCACCATACTGGATAACTTCCATTGGAACTTCTTTAGCATAGCCCCATCTGAATGAGTCGGTGAAATCGCCAAGAATAGCACGGTCTTTAACGATGGTATCAGCGTCAGAAACAGTCTTGTTGATGTCAAGCTTAAGTCCGTTTATAGCTCCTGGGTTTGCACCCCAAGCAAGATCAGGATAAAGCCTAACACCGTTTACTTTGAGTGCTGCCAGCGCTGAAGAAACTGTAGGAGATGCAATCATACCTGTCACAACTCCGCCTGCACCCTGAATAGCTGCGATTGCAGATTCAATGTTGTCATCTACTGATGCAGCAACATACTCGACTGTCTGAGTGACAGTTGCGTCGAAGTGGTTAGTTCCAATAACTGCAGAAGCAGCACCGGTTCTAGGATTGATTCCATGCATGGCCATAAGGTCAAGGCCTCTGGCAACTTTCTTCGCAAAGCCATCGTTGAATGCTTTGAGGATGTTGATTTTTGCATCATCTGCAGCATACATAAATTCGTCTGAAACTCTTGCACCGTATTCTACCTTTATAGGCAGGATGGTTCTTGGTGCGATGGAGATTCCACCGTGAGATTTCTTGCCGTTCTCAGCAACAACGTCAATCTCGGAATCCATTGTAAATGTGAATTCCTTCTGTCCGTTGAATGGGACTGGTTCTTGTGCGGTCATGACTGCAAGGGAAGATTTTCCCTTTACCTTGTTGACCAGATCTGTGACTAATTCAGTTGCAAATAACGTACCTTTTGATAATACTGGCATAATTTTATTCTCCTTCTAAGTTTAGATTTTCTAATAATGATTTGTAAGCTACGTCCTTACCTTCGATATTTGGTTCTACAACCCTTAATGGTGCTATAAGTTCTTTATTCCCTACTAACTCTGCTAATTTCTTAGCATCTGCTGTTATACTCTCTTCATTTTCTCCAACAAGTCTGCTTGCTAAGTCATAAGGTATACCATGCTGTAATGCTATTCTTGTTCTCATGCTTGCAGTTTCATAGCCTGCAATTTTAACATTTAAATCGGATATATCCTTATCGTATTTTTCGGTGTTCTTGCTAGATTCTGTTAAGGTTGTTTTTAATGTTCCTGTTTCTGTTTCTAGTTCAATATTTCTTGCCTTAATCTCCGCATAATCTGCGTATTGTTTTTCTATACTTTCTTTTTGTCTGCTTAATCTCTCTTGTATCACTCTGTCAAATTCTTCTTGTGTTGTTATTGCTTTAAATTCTTCACTCATTTTTATCTTCCTTTCTCCAGCTTCTCCCGGCTGTATCGGTAATTTTTATATAAAGCAACTATTAAAGTCGCTTAATAACTTATTTTTTGCTTTTTCTTTGGCTTAAATTCATTACAAGCCCAATGTGCAAGCATTGTACTATCCATTAGACCAATGTCCATATCTTCAAATTGCGATTTATACCCAAAGCCACCATTGGAGCCAATATTTCTTTTGTCGCAATTAATAACAGTTTGTGTCAAGGATGGTTGATTGTTATGACATATGGTTTGTTGATAAATTCCTTGTTCCCATAGAGAGTTAGCTGTAATTATTTCTTTGACCGTTGGTAGTGTAGGTTCTTTAAGTCCAAACTCTTTCATTTCCTTAGCTAGTAAACTTTGTCCCCCTGCTCCATCAACTGTCACGGTTGCAACCTCTGCTCTCTTTAAGAAATCTATAATCCAACCATTCCCATTCCTAATACTTCTACAGTCAATTGCTTCAACAAATATTTTGCCTGATAATGTTTTAACTGCAATGCCCATAGACACATTGGTACCATCATTTCCATACTTAATGCCAACATATAAAGGTCCTCTTAATACAGGCTTGACAATTACTTTTAATTCTTTCCATTCATTTTCGCCGATGGCTGACTTTTGATTGTATTTAATCCATAAACCCAATCTCTGGATCATGAAGTCAATCAGATCTTCTCCGATTTCATCCTGGATGGAACGTTCGGTAAATATAGTTCCTAAAGATGGATTACATAGATACCATAATTCTTTATCTCTAATATCTTTTACTTCATCTTCTATTCCCCATTCAGCCCATCCTGAATTTTCTACTCCTCCACTCAATACACTTTTTCTGAAATCTACAAATACTGTACCACTTGACAATGGTGTAGGAGGTGTTCCGCAAAATATAGTTTGTGGGTTCTTGGAGTCTGTTACAACATATTTTAAGGCGGATTCTTGGTCTGATTCGTATTCTTGAGCCTCATCTATGACAAGTAAATCAAAGCCTTCGCCCAAGCCTCCTAAAGTTGTTCTAGTCCTAAATTCTATCCTTCCACCGGTTTCAGAAAGTTCTATTCTTTCTCTACCTGTAGCTTTTAAGGATGCATAATCAATTTTCGCCTTAGTTAACAATCTGCAAAGTCTTTCCCATGCTGTGTGGGATGTAGTGGTTCTATGAGCGGTATGAAGTATTTGTTCCCCTCTTTGTAAACCTTCCATTTCCCTAATTACAACAACTTCATTTTTACCATTTCTTCTAGGGAGAGAAAACCCAAGCTTTGTATGGATCCATAATCCATCTTTATTAACTGCGTAAATATGTTTAGTTAGTAATATCTGCCACTCTTGCGCTGTTCTTTCTGATTTCTCATAAGTATCAATCGCTTTTTGATATAGACTTTTTTTATATGGTAAAATTACCGATTGAGTAGGATTTTGATTACCAATTCTTGCTTTAGTAGCCATCTGTTATCCTCCTCCAATCGTCATAGATGATAACCCTGTCCTTGAGAGACATTAGACCACATCCTATCCTAATAAGCATAATAAAAGCATCAACTATGTCAGTGCTTTTTTGCGTGCCCATGTATCTATTCTTTTCTTTCTCGCCGCATCCCTCTTTGCCTTTTCGGTCTTTGCCATTTCCTCTGCACGTTTAATGCGTTCTTTCTTTGATAGTTCATATCCTCCATATTGGTCTTGAACATATCTCCGTTTACCTTCGGTTCCACTGTGCACTGTGTCCTTGCCTTTTTTATGCTCAAATATTACAACGCACCTGCAGTTATCATGTCGCCTGAATACGTCATTCCCTTGGTCGCTAACCTCATCGTAATCATATTCACCCACTAATTTTTTGCACCAATCGCAAGGTTTGCTATCTGGTTTCCTCACAATTTTCGGGTCTAATCCTACCTTTGCTTGAAATTCAGCATTTGTCTTAACCATATCATCAACAATACTTTGACTAAAATTAACTATTGGTTCATTTATAATCCAGTTAATATCATCAAAATTATCCTCGTTAGATACCCTCTCTATAATTCCATCAATCCTGCTTTGATTAAGCTCTGCTTTTTGCCCTTTTATGCTTAGTCCAGCTTGATGGTTGAGTTCTGTTTGTATATCTACAGTAAAGTCAGATATTAGATTGTAATTCTTGTTCATAGTAGGGTTTAATATTCTATCAGCTATGTTATAATACATTTTTCCATCAGGGAGAATTTTAATATTTATATTCTTTTTTAATACATCAGACAAGATTTCTCCAACTTCAATTGCAAACTCATTAGCATCTTCATAAGTGGCTTTATTGTCTTTTAAGGACTGCAAGGCTTTTTTGATTTTAGAACTACTCAATGTTTTTTCATCAAATTCCTTTTCAATCAGTTCAAGAAGACCAGGTACAATGTCTTTTTCCATTACTTACCAGCTCCCTTAATTCCGGTTAAATCTCTTATAGTGTCGCCTGTCATATATCCAGGAATAGCCTGGTTAATCTTAATTGCCCCATCCCCAACAAGACCTAATGTATTAGCATCTGCTTCGAAGAGCGGTTCCCATTTAGCTTTAGTTTCGTAAAACTGGCTTCGTAAATATGGGTAGTCATCTCTTAGGCAAGCGCTTATATATCCTACATTTAAAAATCCACTACCAATACATCTTTGTGCTTTCCTTCCTGCAAGTCTTAGGTTTTCGTGACTTGCTTTTATGGCTTCTACACTTGATGGATTATCAGAAACAAATCCTAAATCGTCTAATGTCAAGCCAGTTTCTCCAGCAAATCCTGCAGCTGCTGTTCTTAGTTGCTCGGTGAATGGTGACATAGACGGAGTAGTAAATTGCCCTAGCTTTGGACTATCTCCATCTTCATCTTTGGTAAACTGTAGCATGCTTGAAATAGTCGCTTTCCATGTCTCCATTGGTTCTGCACCTTGGCTTATTCCAGTAGCATACTTTTGAGGGAATGAATAAAACTCTGCTGTTATATCTGCCCTTTCCAAAGTACGTTTAGCATACCTTTGGTAATACATTGCTGCTCTTGTTATTCTTGACCTACCAAAAGGCCTTACTGCATCTGGTCTGTGAATTATTGGCACTAGTAGTGGATAAGCAACTTTATTTTTAATGCTATAATTGAATTTTTCATCAATATAATAATCTGTTTTATTTGAAAGGAAATGAGCTTCTAAACTCGGTTTTCCTTGTTCATTTCTTTCAAGGACTGTATAACCTTCTTCAAGTAATCCAGTAATTGGGTCTATTATTCCAGTTGCATTGCTTGCTTCGATAACCTGCAATCGTGGAATGCCACCTTCGCCTTTTGAGATATAAACAAAACTACATGAGGCTATCAAGCTAGATAATACTGCACTGTCAAAGAATGTATCAGGATTATTCATGTTGAATATCTCATTAATTTCAAAATTGTCATTCTCAAATTCTCTAAACACCAATCTATCTGCTAGACTATCTACACCTTTAGAACACCAGCCAAGGACTGCTTTATATCTATTTCTTATTTCTGGCGGAATGGTTATTCCAACATCTGCATCTTGATATTTCATATC
>Ga0123339_10002788_pt1 | contig 11769 bp, 11 predicted proteins | sample lystaG_FD_89956 | JGI IMG/M metagenome (GOLD analysis project Ga0123339, IMG submission 89956) | Glacier valley bacterial and archeal communities from Borup Fiord, Nunavut, Canada, to study Microbial Dark Matter (Phase II) -... | ecosystem: Environmental > Aquatic > Freshwater > Ice > Glacier ... | reverse complement strand
CGTTATCACCAAACCACCGTTAGTTCAAATTCTAGCCAGCGAGTTCTGTATGGCACTTGTGAATCACTGTGGTGCAGCGAGATCGAAACGGGAAAGATTCCCCGTGAACTGTCACCGGGATTCGAGGGCGTTTTTCAACCGTGTAAGTGCTTCGGAGACAGTCTTCTCCCGGATTGCCGCTCGGTCGCCCCCCAGTTCGAGTTTCAGCGAACTCACATCCTCACCGATCGCGAATCCGAGATATACCGTGCCGGCGGGATGTCCATCCTGTGGTCCCGGACCGGCCACCCCGGTCGTCGACACTCCGATATCGGCCGGTACCCCGTTCACAGCAAGAGCGGTCCTCACCCGATCGGCCATCTGGCGGGCAACCTCAGGATGGACCGGCCCGTTGTCTGTGAGCAAGCTGGCGTCCACCCCCAGCACGCTGTGCTTGAGAGCCGTGTTGTAAGCAACGACTCCGCCGACGACGGTGCTGGACGCCCCCGGCACCCGAATTAGCTCGGCCACGAGAAGTCCGCCGGTAAGCGACTCGGCGACAGCGATCGTAAACCCGTGCTCAATGAGACTCGCGATCACCTCGGTCCCGATGTCCGCCGCGCAGGCGCCATACGCTGCGCCATACACTGCGTCATGCACTGCGTCATGCACTGCATCATCCAGCGCGCCATCCACTGTCATTCTGGCTGCCGCATCATGCGATCAGGCGGCCGCGACGCGGTTCTGTTGTCGGTACTTCACCACGAAGTCAATACCCGAGACAACCGTGAGCACGAGGGCAACGGCCATCATTACCCCGCCCAGCCAGTGTTCCCACTCGCCGACCACTGTCCAGAATGGAAATAGAAGCAACGAGATGGCGACCGCCTGCATCACCGTCTTGAGCTTGCCGCTGGCCACAGCGGGAATCACTCGTGTGCGGATCACGGCGAAGCGAAAGATGGTGATGCCGAACTCTCGGATCAGGATCACGATAGTGACCCACCACCATAGCTCGCCGAGAATCGAGAGGGCGATAAGGGCCCCGCCAATCAGCACCTTGTCGGCAATCGGGTCGAGGATCTTGCCGAACTCGGTGACGAGATTCTGTCGCCGGGCGAGGATACCGTCCACGGTATCCGTCACAATCGCCAGCACGAAAAGTCCCGCGGCAATGTACCGCAGGTAGCCGAGTTCACCGTCGTCGTCGAGGAGCAGCCAGATGAACACCGGGGCCATGAGAATACGCACCACGGTGATGATGTTGGCGACATTGCCCGTGCTGGCCGGGGTGTCACCGGCCCGAGCGACTCGCCCACGCATTGGGTTAGGTCGCTTGGCTGGCACAGCCGGATCGGCGGGGTCGAAGGGCTTTTGAGGTTCTGGCGATGCCATGACTCTCACTCCCTGCCGGTCAGATTCCAGGCGTCTTCGTCCGCGCTGGCGTGGGCCTCATCGTATCCGCTCGTCGACTCACCCACAGGATCGAGCGAATAGCGATCGTCAGTCGCCGACGCCGCTGGCCCGTCTTCCCCGCGTAATTTGGCGAGAATTCCCGGCAGCTGCTCGGGGGCGACGAGCACGTCTCTGGCCTTCGATCCCTCGGACGGCCCCACGATTTCCCTCGATTCGAGCAAGTCCATCAACCGCCCCGCTTTAGCGAATCCGACGCGGAGCTTGCGCTGCAACATGGAGGTCGAACCGAACTGGGTGCTCACAACGAGCTCCGCGGCGGCCAGCAGCACATCGAGGTCGTCCCCAATGTCGCCATCGATCTGCTTCTTCTCTGCCGATACGGCAACGTCATTGCGATAGTCCGGGCGGGCCTGGCGAGTAACGTGCTGCACGACAGCGTTGACCTCGCTTTCGGTCACCCACGCTCCCTGTACGCGGATGGCTTTCGACGCGCCCATGGGCAAAAACAGGGCATCGCCTTGGCCGATCAGCTTGTCGGCGCCCGGTTGGTCGAGGATCACACGCGAGTCCGTCATGCTCGAGACCGCGAACGCGAGGCGCGAGGGCACGTTGGCCTTGATGAGCCCGGTAACGACGTCGACGGACGGCCGTTGGGTGGCGAGCACGAGATGGATACCGGATGCCCGCGCAAGCTGGGTGATCCGCACGATCGAGTCTTCGACATCACGTGGCGCCACCATCATCAGGTCAGCCAGCTCGTCGACCACCACCAGGAGATACGGGTAGGGCTTGAGGGAACGCTCGCTGCCAACGGGCAGCACGATCTCGTCGGCAACCACGGCGGCGTTGAAATCGTCGATGTGCCGGAAGCCGAAGCTCGCCAGATCGTCGTATCGCATGTCCATCTCCTTCACGACCCAGGCGAGAGCTTCCGCGGCCTTCTTCGGATTCGTGATGATGGGCGTGATGAGATGCGGGATGCCGGCGTAGGGCGCGAGCTCGACCCGCTTGGGGTCGATGAGCACCAGGCGCACCTGAGCGGGCGTCGCCCGCATCAGCAGTGAGGTGATCATCGAGTTCACGAAGCTCGACTTGCCGGAGCCGGTGGATCCGGCAACGAGCAAATGAGGCATTTTGGCGAGGTTCGCCACGACGAAGCCACCCTCGACGTCCTTGCCGAGACCGATCGTCATGGGGTGAACGCTCGAGGTACTCGCCTTCGAGCGAAGCACATCGCCGAGCGACACGATCTCACGGTCGGCATTGGGAATCTCGACGCCAATCGCGCTCTTGCCCGGAATGGGCGAAAGAATTCGCACCTCGTTGCTCGCGACGGCATACGAAAGATTTTTATTGAGAGCAGTGACGCGCTCTACCTTGACGCCAGGCCCGAGCTCGATCTCGTAGCGGGTGACCGTTGGGCCGCGGCTGAAGCCGGTGACGCGGGCATCCACCTGGAACTGATTGAGCACCTCGGTGATCGAGGCCACGATGACATCATTGGCCTCCGAGCGGGACTTCGGTGGCGTTCCCTGAACAAGACTGGATGCCGCGGGCAGCCGGTAGGGAGCGGCCGGCCGGGTCGCGATGGGGGTGGCGAATTCACCGAGGTCGCCCTTCGCCGATGCGGTAGAGGCAAAGCCGGGAAGCAGGTCTGCAACAAGTGGACCATCATCGCGGATTCCGGTGACCGGGGTCACTTCGCCGGTGAAGCGCTTGACCGCGGCCTCGGCCTCGGCCAACCCGTCGAGCAACTCGGTGCCGAACTCCTCATCGCGGCGAGTTCGGTCGATGACCTCGGTGGCACCCTGATCTTTCGCGAGAACCGGACTGTCGAACGCCGGCTCATCCTCGCGCTTGCGATTACGGCGCCACCAGGGCAGAGACCCGGAGTCTTCTCGTTCGAGATCGAGGTCGCCGAGAGAGCCGAACTGCCCGCTGTCGGACGTGAAGCCCTTTTGAAGCACCGCTGTGGGAGTCGTCTCAGCGATCTGGGCGCCGAACAGGTAGCTGTAGAGATCGCGGAGACGAGCCCCGGTGCGATTCGGCGGCGTCTTTGTGATGATGAAAAGAGTCAGCATCAGCAGCAGGGATACCAGCGGCACCGCGAGCCAGGCGGTTCCCAGCGCCAGCAACGGACCGGCGAGTACCCAGCCGACGACCCCTCCGGCCCGAGCGAGCGGCTCAACGCCGCTCGACGGTTGCGGCATGCCACCGAAGACATGGCAGAGGGCGCTCACGGAGGTGAGAAGCACAGCAAGGCCGATACCGATTCGACCGTTGTCGTGCACAGAAGCCGGATGCCGGAACAGCCATACGGCGAACAGCAGCATGATCACCGGGAGCGCGAAAGCGACGCGACCGAACAGACCCCCGAAGGTATAGGAGTCGAAGGCGATGGCAATGGGATCGGCTGGGTTAAACCATTCGACGATCGCGCCAACCACCGCAAGCAGGAATACGAAGAACGGCACACCATCGCGGCGCTCCTCCTTGGCGAGGGTCTCCCGGCCGAGCACCCGAGCGGCTCCACCCACCGCGTGGGCGAGTCCGAGCCAGGCGGAGGAGAGCAGCCCTGGCCCTTCTGCAGGAATGGTCTTCACCACGGGCAGCTTGCGCGTCGAGCCTTTACCCGTTGGGCGATTACTGGCACGCACGGTCGAGCGCGCGCGCGGGGTCGACCTGGTGCTCGGAGCCATGGCTCAACGCTAACTGCGGGAACGGTGAAACCCCGGTCTCGACACGCTCGCTGACGCTCGCTGCTCAACCGAGAGCCCTGTCGATAGACAATGGCGTCGATCACCTTGAATCGCGCGGCGGCAATCGCCGGCAGCAGCCCAGCGAGGACCCCGACGACAAGATGCCAATCGATCTCTAGGCCTCGATTACCACCGGCACGATCATCGGACGACGCCGGTGCGACGAGTTCACCCAGCGGCCCACCGTGCGGCGGATCACCTGGCTGAACGCATGGGTGTCGCGGGTGCCATTCGCTGCCGCATCAGACAGCGCCTTGATGATCAACGGCTTCACGGCGTCGAAGACGGCTTCGTCCTCGGCGAAGCCACGGGCCTGGATCTCCGGCCCGACGATCACACGTCCGGTCTGGGCGTCGATTGCGACGAAGATCGAGACGAAACCCTCCTCGGCGAGGATGCGGCGGTCCTTGAGGTCGGCATCCGTGATCTCACCGACAGAGGATCCATCCACATAGACAAACCCGAGGTCGAGTTGCCCGACCACACTGGCCACCCCGTCCTTGAGGTCGATGACAATGCCATCTTCGCCGATGATCGTATTGGCCTCCGGGATGCCGGTAGCGATCGCAAGCTGCTGATTGGAGACCAAGTGGCGGTACTCGCCGTGCACCGGCAGAACATTCTTCGGTTTCAGAATGTTGTAGACATAGAGCAACTCGCCGGCAGAGGCGTGACCGGAGACGTGCACTTTGGCATTGCCCTTGTGCACCACATTGGCGCCGAGCTTGGTGAGGCCGTTGATCACGCGGTAGACGGCGTTCTCGTTGCCAGGAATGAGGCTCGAGGCGAGGATGATCGTGTCTCCCTTGCCCACCTCGATCTGGTGCTCGAGGTTGGCCATACGCGCGAGAACGGCCATCGGCTCACCCTGGGACCCGGTCGACATGTAGACAATCTTGTTATCCGGAAGGTCCGCAGCTTTCTTGGCATCGATGAGCACACCGGCCGGCACCCTGAGGTAGCCCAGATCGGCGGCGATGGTCATGTTGCGCACCATCGAACGGCCCATGAATGCGACGCGGCGCCCGTTGACGTGCGCGGCATCCAGAACCTGCTGCACACGGTGAACGTGGCTGGAAAAGCTCGCCACGATGACACGGCGCGGCGCTTTCGAGATGACTGCCTCGAGCACGGGGCCGATATCACGCTCCGGTGCGGTGAAGCCAGGCACATCCGCGTTGGTGGAATCGGGCAGGAAGAGGTCGACGCCGATCTCACCGAGGCGGGCGAAGGCACGAAGGTCGGTGATGCGGTCGTCGAGGGGGAGCTGATCCATCTTGAAGTCGCCGGTGTGCAGCACGATTCCGGCAACAGTCTTAATTGCGATAGCGAGGGCGTCCGGAATCGAGTGGTTCACCGCAATGAACTCAAGGTCGAACGGGCCGATCTTCTCCGACTGGCCCTCGGCGACGGTAAGCGTGTACGGAGTGATGCGATGTTCTTTCAGCTTCGCCTCGATCAGGGCGAGCGTGAGGGTCGATCCGATCAGCGGGATGTCCTGGCGGAGCTTGAGCAGGTACGGCACGGCGCCGATATGGTCCTCGTGCCCGTGGGTGAGCACTATGCCGAGCACGTCGTCGAGACGGTCCCGGATGGGGCTGAAATCGGGCAGGATCAGGTCGACGCCTGGCTGGTTCTCTTCCGGGAACAGCACGCCGCAGTCGACGATGAGGATCTTGCCGTCGATCTCGTACGAGGTCATGTTGCGGCCGATCTCGCCGAGTCCTCCGATCGGGATGACGCGGAGCGTCGCAGGCGCAAGGAGACGGGGTTCGTACACCGGTGAGTTCATGGAATCCAAATTTTTTTATTGTTCTTCGGGGTCTCTAACCCCCCTGTCAAGGCTGTTAGCGCGTGGTGCCGGCGACTTTGGGCAGCGCGCCACCCGCCGCGGCATTGCGGTCCGGCCGGAAGTTCGTGAGGTCGACGCCGGGAATTTCCCCGACGAGCGCGATCTCATCTTCAATCTGGGCGGCCTCGAGATCCTCGGGGCCCACGAGCGGTAGACGCACGCGCGGGCTATCGATTCGGCCAAGACCATGCAGGATATATTTCACGGCGACCGTACCGGGTACGTGCGTCATCACGGCGCGCACGAGCGGCTCGAGCTGTTGGTGCGCCGCGGTGGCGGTGGCGAGATCGCCGGCATTGACGGCATCCACGATCACCCGGTAGGGGGCTGCAGCGATGTTCGCCGTCACGCCGATGAGCCCGGCCGCACCGATTGCGAGGTGGGGAAGCACGTTGGCGTCATCACCGGAGAAGTAGAGCAGATCGGTCTGGTTCAGCACCCGGCTGACCTCGCTGAAATCCCCCTTTGCATCCTTGATCGCCTTGATGTTCGGATGCTTCGCCGCCCGCAGGATCGTCTCGTAGCGGATCGGAATTCCCGTGCGCCCGGGGATGTCGTACAGGATGACCGGCAGGTCGGTCGCATCCGCGATCATTCGGAAGTGGGTGAGTACGCCAGCCTGGGTCGGCTTGTTGTAATACGGGGTCACGATCATGACCGCGTCGGCCCCGGCCTTCTCGCTGTGCTTGTAGAGCTCGATCGCATGGGCAGTCTCGTTCGAACCGCCACCGGTGATGATCTTCGCCCGGCCAGCGGCGACCGACTTGCCGACCTCGACCAGCCTGAGCTTCTCCGGGTCTGTGAGGGTGGATGTCTCCCCAGTCGTCCCGGTGACGACGATGCCATCGGCTCCCGCGTTGATCACGTCGTCGATGTGCTTCTCCACGCCCACCCAGTCGACCTCGCCCTCGGCAGTGAAGGGGGTCACCAGGGCGACGAGCACCTGGCCGAAGGGGTTGTAGGACGTGGACACGAGTTACAGGATATCCCGCCCGCGGGTGCAGCTGTGGGCCTGCGCGATCGCAGTGTCTGCGAGGGAGCGGGGCCCTGCGAAGATCTCAGTCGTGACGCCGAGCGCGGGACACCGACGAGCAGCACGCTCGGCTCGGGCTCGCACCAGCCATGATGTGCGACCGCGCTCATGCAGGCAAGAACGAGCAGGCGCTGCGGGTAGTACCCGAGCGCGATGAGTTCGCCCGTGGTGGAGATGCCGTCCAGCTCTCTGATTCGTTGGTCCGCAGCGCTCACCGCTCAAGCCTCTCGAATCGAGGCCCGCTCGTCTCTGGGCGGCTCCTCTGTGTGGTTCCTCTGTGCGGCTCCTCTGTGTGGAAGCGATCGTCGCGGCAGAGGGTGTGAGGGAGGAATCGGAGACCGTCCATTCGAGCCCGCTCCAACGACTGTTGGTCGACGCCTGTGTCCCGGGGACTCACGATCATCAGGACGATGTCCTGCAGAACGGAAATCCGCCACCGGGGCAGGAAATCCTGCGGATGCACGAGGGCCCAGGTGCCGGGAATCCCCGAAATTCACAAAGGCGAAGGTGCAGGAATAGCTTGTTCCCGTCACGCATGGGTTGGGCCATGTTCTGCAGGACCTCCCTGCGGGACATGCCTGCGGGCATGCCTGCGGGACATGCCTGCGGGACACTCTCCCGCGGGACATCCCCAGGTAGAACGACGGGGTGTAACCCCACGTCATACTTCGCCAAAGCGGAAGCCACCTGGATAGCGTGAATCGCACCATGAGCCCTCTCGCTATTACCGCCACCCTCATCGCGCTGGTTGGAGCATCCACGCTGATCGGACTGGTGTGGCGCGCGACCACCGGGCGCATTCATGAGGTCGTTCCAAGCAACGAACGCATCCATGTCTCGGAGCTTCTGGCGGGAGCTGTGGCGGGCTCCAGCGCAACACTGCTGCAGTTCTCCACAGAATTTTGCTCGCCGTGCCGCACCACGAACTCGCTGCTCGGCGAGTTAGCCACCGAGTTCCCCGGTATCACCCACGTGGATGTCGATGTCACCTCGCGCCCCGCCCTCGCGGACCGCTTCTCCCTGCTGCAGTCGCCCACGACGTTCATCCTGGATTCGACGGGCACGGTGCGAGCTCGGATCAGCGGAGCACCCCGCATCGCCGATTTACGCGCTGAACTGAGCCGCATCCGAGAAGCTGCCTGACCTAAAGCCACCTAGCCGAAATTCCCCGCACTAAGGATGCACATGACCGCCTCGAAGCCAATTCCCGCGTCGAAACAGGCACTCGTCGTACAGCCTGGTGACCGAGGTATCGACCCGCGCGGGCCGCGATTCAGCGCCGGGATCACAGCAGTTCTCTTGCTCCTCGTCATCGGCCTCTCTCTCTCGGGCGCCACCGCACCTGCAGCAACGCTGCGCGAACGCGCCGGTCAGCCTGCGTTCATCCTTTTCGCTGTGATCACCGTGCTTTTCGTTTGGGGGGCTTCCGCTGGGGTGTCCCGCCATCCTTACGGTTGGCTCTACCGCACTCTGGTGCGACCACGACTCGGCGCTCCCACGCATCTCGAAGACCCGACGCCGCCAACTTTCTCACAGGGCGTCGGCCTTGTCGTGACGCTCTTCGGGGTCGTGCTTCATCTCGCCGGTGTGCCCTACGGCCTCGTGATCTTCGCCGCGGTGGCTTTCATCGCGGCATTCCTCAACTCAGTGTTCGACTACTGCCTCGGCTGCCAGATCTACCTGCTTCTTCTGCGAGCCGGAGTGATCCGATTGAAGGCCGACGCCAGCGCGTAGGCTGATGGCATGCCAATGACCAGCGAAGCAACGACCCTCTGGAACGGCGACCTCAAGGGTGGCGCGGGCACCACGAAACTGGATTCTTCCGCGGCAGCGGACATCCCCGTCAGCTGGGCTGCCCGATCCCACGCAATGACGGGAAAAACCAACCCAGAGGAGTTGCTCGGAGCAGCTCATTCCGCCTGCTACTCAATGGCGATCGCCAATGCTCTCGCCGACTTCGGCACACCCCCGCAGAGCCTGCAGGTCACTGCGGCGGTCACCTTCGATCCGGCAGCGGGCATCACCGGCAGCCACCTGCTGGTCAGCGCGAAGGTCGCGGACATCAGCGGCTACGATTTCGAGCGGATCGCGGTGGAAGTCAAGGAGACTTGCCCGGTTTCGCGTGCGTTAGCGGGCATCCCGATCACTCTCGAAGCGAATCTCGCCTAGTGCCCGCTGCAGACCGACCTCCCGCGGCCCGCAAACCCCGCACAAAACGGCCCGCCGTGCAGAAGCCAATGCGCATCCTCATCTGTGGTGCCAGCGGTTTCATCGGACGTGAGCTCACTTCTCAACTCGAGGCAGAAGGTCACGAAGTGTTCTCGCTTGTGCGTCGCCAGCCGAAGGCGCCCAACGAGATCAACTGGGCTCCGAGCGCCCACATGCTGGACTCGAGCGTGATGGACGAAGTCGACGCCGTAATCAACCTCTCCGGAGCCTCAATCGGACGACTGCCCTGGACACGGAAATACAAGAAGCAGATTCTCGACTCCCGCGTACAGGCCACCCGCACACTGGTCGAAGCGATGGCGCGGGCGACCACTCCACCGCGGGTGTTCCTGAGCGGCTCCGCTGTAGGAATCTACGGCGACCGGCCCGGCGAGCGCCTCACAGAGGACTCGAAACGTGGTGTGGGATTTCTGGGTGATGTCGTCGAAGCTTGGGAACAAGCCGCGCAGTTGCGTCCCGCCAAAACCCGACTCGTGACTTTGCGCACCGGCGTCGTGATCGGGCGAGGCGGATCTCTGCTGCCCGTTATGGCCCTCACCCGTTTCGGGCTCGGCGCGCGACTCGGCACTGGCGGCGATATCTGGCCCTGGATCAGCCTGTATGACGAGGCCGCTGCCATCCGACATCTGCTTACCTCCACGCTTTCCGGCCCGGTGAACCTGGTCGGGCCAACGCCCGCGACCTCCGACCGCATCACCCGCCATGTGGCACAGCGGATGCACCGCTGGTATCTACTCGCCGCGCCGTCCTGGGTGATTGGTGCCGCCCTTCAGGATGCCGGTCCCGCTCTGCTGATGAGCAGTCAGCAGATCGTACCGACCAAGCTGCTTGCCGATGGGTTCACATTCCGTGATCGCACGGTCGAGCAGGCGATCGACGCGTTCCTCTAGAGCACACTCTCCGGATAAAGCGCACTCTGCGAAAGGCCGCCTCGATATCGAGGTCAGGTCAGGTCAGGTCACCGAGCCGCGCGCTCGAGAGCGATCGCCCGTCGCATCGAGCGGCGCGCTCTCGGCCGATCTCCGCTCGCATCGTAGGAGAGACCGAGACGAAACCACGCCTTCCAACTCCCGGGGTCTGCTTCGACTTCAGCCTTATAGCGCGGAAATTCCGCGTCTGCTGCCGCACGCTCCGGTCGACCACTCGTACGCTTGGGCAGCGAGTCGACGGGCAGTTCGCCCGCGATATCCAGCTGACGCACCAAACGTTGTGTGCGGAGGCCGAAGAGGATCTCAGCCACCAGCGCCCAAGCCCCGAGCAGCGGGAGCACCAGCAACGCGATGCCGAGCACTTTCGAAAGAGCGTTGTCGACAACGATCAGTCGGATGGCAAGCTGCAGCACAAGCGCCAGGTAGAGCACCAGGAGTGCGGACATCAGCACGGCTGCAAAGCGGCCCTTCATTCGAGGTCGCTCGGGATGCCCGTCGGTGCTCCCGGATCGGCAGGTCCGAGGTGAATCAGGCGATCGAGTCCCACGACGACACCGCGGGTCGAGCCAAGCGCCCGAAGCGCGAGCATGATGCCCGACTCGTAGGCGCTCGGGTGGAGCGTCTCATGGCTCAGGGTGAGTGTCTCACCGGTGCCCCCGAAGATCACATCCTGTTTTGCCACGATCCCCTGCATGCGCAAGGAGTGGATCGGGACGCTCGACACCTGTTGGCCCCGAGCTCGTTGGTCGGCGTGCGGCGCGATCACGGGACCGAGCGCAGCGCGGGCGTTGCCGATCAGCTCAGCTGTGCGCACCGCAGTTCCGGACGGCGAATCGACCTTGGTGGCTTGGTGAGCCTCGATGATCTCGATGGAGTCGTAGAAGCGCGCCGCCATTGCGGCGAACGAGGTGGCGAGCACTGAGCCGATTGAGAAGTTCGGAATGATGATGACGCCCGCATCGGTGCCCTCTGCAGCCAGCCGATTTTCGAGCGATGTGATTCGCGTCGCCGACCACCCGCTCGTGCCAACGAGCACGCTTTTGCCGTGGCCAACTGCGAAGTCGACGATGCCCTGGCTTACAGCCGGCACGGTGACATCCACCACGAACTCTGCGGCGAGCATGTCGTCAAGCGCACTGGCGGGGCCGAGGCTAGCGACAAGCTCAAAGTCGTGGGATTCGTCGATCAGACGAGAAACGAGCCGCCCCATGCGTCCAGTCGCGCCGACGATCGCCACGGTTGCTGTCATCCTCCAAATCTACCAAGGCCGCTGCCTTAAGCTGATCCGATGCTGCAGTGGAGGCAATCCCGGGTCGACGAGCCGGTCGCCGAAGAACTCCTCACCGAATACTTCGGCGGTCGTGCCGCGGGATTTCCTGCCCAACAGGGCAGTTACCGCACCGTTTTTCCCCAACCGGAGGATTTTCTCCCTCCCCGGGGGGTCTTCCTCGTGCTCGCCAGCGACGATAAGGGTGACGATGAGAGCGACGATGGGAGGGAACTCGGATGCGGCGGAATCAGGCTTCTCGCCCCGGTCATCCCCCACGGCCTGCGGTTCGAGCTGAAGCATCT
>Ga0123339_10002786_pt1 | contig 11772 bp, 10 predicted proteins | sample lystaG_FD_89956 | JGI IMG/M metagenome (GOLD analysis project Ga0123339, IMG submission 89956) | Glacier valley bacterial and archeal communities from Borup Fiord, Nunavut, Canada, to study Microbial Dark Matter (Phase II) -... | ecosystem: Environmental > Aquatic > Freshwater > Ice > Glacier ... | reverse complement strand
CTGCTCAAAAGCCTGACGCAGTTGCTCTAGCCAGGGTCGGTCAATTATTCCCGGCAAGATAAGATAACCCTGCTCATCCAAAGCCTTTTTTTGGTTATTGTTCAGGGTTGAAGGGGTTACGCCCACCACTTCAAAAGCTTCTTCGATGTTAGTTATTACTTCGGTATTCATTTTACTTCTTATTTCCTCTTACCCCCCTTGCTAAACATTTGTAGGGTAGGGTCATAAACTCAATCGGGTGGGTTATCCCCCTGAGTACAGGCGGGACAGGCAAACCCACCCCTACAATGCAACCCTTCTCAACAGGACTTGGTATAACACTAAAACATTATAAACTATTACGTAACGTTATATGCAAGGGGTTTAGATAGGAATTAATACAATAGAATCTAAAACAGGGCGACCCACCGGATAGCCCCTACGACGCAATTTCCCTTCGACTCGTTACTCGCTACTCATTACTCGTTACTATTTCCGACAACCGAGGACTGCCCACCGACAACCTTCTTAAGGATGCTCGATGCGGGGATTAACCCAGGCCGCCCAATCCGCCCCGGAGCCAGCATTTAGGCCGATGACTACAAAGCGGAGGCGGACGCTGCGACCCACGAAGTTTACTCTGGGCTGATTACCCGGAACCCCAAGTTGGGGCGCACTTGAAAGGTCAATGTCAATTTCCTGAAGCTTGCTATCGTAGGTCGCATCTACCTCGGCGATACGGGGACGGGCGATACCAAAAATATCATTATCCAGCACAACCTCTACCCGAAATAACACATGTTGCGCCCCTGGGGCCGGGTGTTTTAAGAAACCAACACTAGCCTTGAAATGCTCACCGGGTTTGACGGTATACGAAGGAAATATACCCATGATTAGCCCGTTTGTTACCCATTTGGGGTGCATTTCCAGCACCTTGCCTTTGGGAATAATATTATCCTCCATCGCAACATTTTCACGAAGGAGGGCAAACCCGCGATTATCCGCTTCCGAGCCAGGAAAGGGCAGAGCCACACAACTGGCATCATTAACATCCTTGCTACACCAGGTAGCGGTGGTAGGGTTATTCAGCAGGTCGAGACGCACCCCCGGCGCATTGGCGGTAATGGTGGCGGATTGGGCTGTAGCGGTAACCCCGGCTTTAGCGGTAGCGGTTAAATTCGCCTGAGCCGTAGCGGTGGCAGTTAAGTTTGCCTGGGCGGTGGCGGTGGCATTCTTGCCCGCCTGGACAGTAGCGGCGGCATTCATATTAGCCTGGGCGGTGATGGTAGCACTATTTCCACTGGCGATAGCGGTGGCGTTGCCATTGGCAAGAGCGGTAGCGGTGGCCCCACCCTGGGCAATGGCGGTAGCATTATTATTGGCAATAGCAGTTGCAGTCGCAAACGCCCCATTGTCCTGAGAGATAGTGGGAACCGCCGGGGTCAAACCTCCAGCAATGGTGGTAGGAAGCCCCCCAATAACGGTAGGAGTAGCATCGGAATTATTGTTGAGCAACAGCAGCCCGGCGGCAGTCCCACCCGCCAGCACTAACCCCGCCAATACCACCCCCACCAGCAACCCAATCCCCCGTTTTTTCTTGGCAACTATTAAAGCCCGGTAAATCATTCGCGCATCGGCGAAACCAGCTACCACCGAGGCCACCCCTTCCCCGGCATAGCCCGCTTGCACCCGGAAATGATAAACTTCGGGCTGGTCGGAGGTAGCCTTTAGCCGATGACTCACCGTCAGGCTGGTTTTGCCCTCCTCTTTGGGATTAACGGTAAGTTCGGGCGGCTCAAAAGTATAGCTAAGTTTGGGGTTAGGATTAGTTACCTGAAAACGAATCTTGCTGCGTTCAGTGCCGGAATTGTTAACCCGCACCTCATAATAGGCCACATGGTCGGTCTGATTTTCAAGCGGATTCATACTTACAATCAGGGTTGGCGGCACTTCCTGCAAATGGCGGGCAGCGGTCTGTTTAGGCTCGGCAAGCTGTTGGATACCACCAGTGAGCTTGAAATAACCCTCACTTTTGACCTGAAAATCCCGAATAGCATCCGAGCTAACTTGATAGCGGGGGTTAACCAATAGCGGCACTAGCATTTTACCTTTGGCTGGCACGTCCAATTCCGGCGGATTGAAACGGAAAATCAGGGATGAGGTCTGCTCAAGGGCTGCCAGTTTAAGGTGCAAAGGCGCATTCGCCAGATTATTAACCTCAAGCTGGTAATTACTTTCCCCAATGCCGCGCCCTTCTGGGGGGGTAAGATTAAGAGTATAACCACCCGCAATAGGAACTTCCAGCCGACTGGTGGCTAAAGCTTCGAGATTAGGATAAATATCAGAAAAAACCCGAATACGGATAGGATAACTCCCGGCTAAACCCGCATCAAGGGGTATTTGGAATTTTACTTTAGCACTGATTTCGGCAAAGGGGGCAATCTGGGGGCGAGACTGTTCCACCGTTAGCCAGTTTGGGTTTAGCCCCTCACCCTCAACCCTGAGATAATACACATCCTGCCGCACCGATAAATTGCGGATATTAAATTCAAGATTATTTCGTCTATCCAGCTTGATAACCGTCTGATCCTGGTCAAGTTTAATCTGAATAGCGGGGGTGAAATTTCCTTTAGTTTCGGTTATTTCGATTGGTACGGATACTCTTACCGAAAGATTCGGGTCAGAGCGCACCTGCGCCAGCACTGTCAAGGGATACGCCCCAGGCAGAGTTTCCGGCGATGGTTTTAATTTCAAGGGATAAGAGATAGTCTGGTTTGGAGCTAAATCAATTTTTACATTATTTAAATCATGCCAAGTCTTTGGTAAGCCCAAAATTCTTAAATCCAGGGTAAGCGGCACTAAACTTTGGTTGCGTAAAGTCAGACCAAGCTGGTTTTCCCCACCCGGATTAACCACTAGACTTCGTTCTGAAGCTACTAATAATAGCGACGGGTTAGAGTCCTGGGGTTGGGGCGACATATTGGTATATTGATTCTTGGGAATATTGCCTTTAACCTCAAAAGTACAGGGTATTTCTAATTTTACCGCCGGATTTAGATGCGAATAAACCCGCAAGCTAAATCTATAAACTCCCACAGGTGCGGTAACAGTTGGGCGGAGCGTCAGCCGAATCTTACCACTTTCGTTAGAGTTAAGCGGAACTTGGGGTGGGTCAATACTAACCCAGGTGGCGGGCAAACCCACCAAACTCAGGCTATAGTCAATAATCCGATTTTCGGCATCAGTATTAGTAAGCTCCACCATACTATTAATAGCGGCTGGCTCTGGTTTAAGTTCGGGCGCGGGGGTAACTTTAACTCGTAGTCCCGGCGCGATGGCATAGGGTAGGATGTTAGGGTCGCCCGGTGGTATTGGCAGTGCGATTGGCTTTTGAGATATTGCTGGAATTATTGGCATAATTGGCGCGGCAACTGGCCCCGGTTCAGTTATCGGAGCATCCACTTCCAGCAATAACACCGCTTCAACCTTTGGCCTATCGGGATAATTATCTACAACCGCCGTGATAATCAGGGGATAATTACCACCCCGCATAGTAGCGGGCAAGGCCATCGTCAACCGAATCTTTTCGGTTTCCTGACCACTGATGGCGGAGGCGGTTTTGCGGTCAAGGGTAACACGGGCGGGTTCGCCACCTTGCACTACCACTTGATAGGTCTGAAAATCAGCCGATATATTACGAATACTGAGGGAAGCTTCGGCCTGCTCACCGGGTTTCAATTTAAAGCGGGTCGGGTTAAGATTAATTAAATGGACATTACTCATTGGGGCTCTTTCCACTATATTAGAAACAGGGTCAAAAAGGTTCTCGGTTGCCAGTCGTCGGTTGGCGGTTAAAAGTTGTTACTTCTTGGTTGGTAGATTGACCTAACACCCCCTAGCCCCCTTCCACGCCTGTCCCCCTGAGTACAGGAGGGACAGGCGTGGAAGGGGGAACAATTTTCCTTGCTCCTTTATTCTTTTTTCTGACTCACGATTTCTAACTTTAGACCTTTGACTTTCGACTTTCGACCTAAAAGCTGATGATTGGCAGCTTTACCACTACTTAGTGATTATAAACTTTTCCAGGTCAAAACTGTTATGATTTAGATTACTAACGAATAAGGCTAATCTTTGGTTTCAACAGGCAATTTGGGTTGATGATTTGCTGAATAAAAAGGTTGTGCAAGTTTTTTAGTCCCGTAGCCGCTAATATAAACGAGTCAGGCGGCGGTTTTCGAGTTTTTATCTTAACATGAACAAGGGGAATTGGATAGAGGTGGGGGCGCGGCCTTCTAAAAAGAATTGCTATATCAGGGGGGACGTGTTATAATTTTCGATGGTGTTTTTTAGGAAATGCCACTAAATAGCACGCTTTTTGACTGGCTGACTCGTGTCCGCAAGGATAGTCACCGGGTTGACGAAAGCGGAAGATTAACGATTAAGAAAGGAATATCGCTACACCAATGGTTACAACCGCAAATCCAGGCGAAACTTTTGCGTCTGCTCCTACGATTACTGCTGCTCGCCCCCTGGGTACTATCCAGAAGGGCATGCGAACCGAGCAGGTTATGCGCTTGCTGCTTGAGGCAGGTGTACACTTTGGGCATCAGACCAAACGCTGGAATCCGAAGATGAAGCCCTACATCTTCACCGAACGCAACGGGATACACATTGTTGACCTGGGCCAAACGGTCAATGGTCTTAACACGGCGGCTGAGTTTGTAAACGAACTGGCGGCGCAGGGTGGACGGCTACTGTTCGTCGGAACCAAGAAACAAGCCCAGGACTCGATTCAGGAAGAAGCGGTACGCTGTGGGCAGTTTTTCGCCAACAAACGCTGGCCCGGTGGTCTGCTCACCAACTTCGTGACGATCAAGCAACGGTTGCGCTATCTCTCAGAGCTTGAAAATCGCCAGACACGGGGCGAATTTGAGCAACTGCCCAAGCAGGAGGTCAAAAAACTAACCGAAGAGATGACCAAGCTGACCGATGTTTTAGGTGGTATTAAGGCCATGTACGACCTGCCTAGCGCAATGTTCGTAATTGACCCCCACAAAGAACGCATCGCGATGCTGGAAGCTCTGCGGCTGGAAATCCCGGTAATTGCCATTACCGATACCAACTGCGACCCGGACGAAATTGATTACGTAATTCCGGGCAACGACGATGCCATTCGCTCGGTTAAAATCATCACCTCTTATCTGGCTGACGCTTATATCGAAGGCGCACAACGCCGCGCCCAGATGCGCCAGGATCAGATGATGGAGGAAGCCGAACGCCGTAGCAACAACCCTGACCGGGGCGACGAGCGCGATGCTCCCCGTGACCGAAATGACCGACCTGACCGGGGTGACAATCGCGGTGGCGATAACCGAGGTGACAATCGGGGTGGTGAGGGTCGCAGTGGTGACCGCCGCCGCCGCCCGCTCTAGTCAGTTGTCAGTTGTCGGTTGTCGGAATAATTCGTTGGGGCGAACCTAACCCCCTTCCCGACACAGGAAGGGGGAACAAGACTGGTAGGGGCGAACCTTGTGTTCGCCCCAAATTGACGAAATAACGTAGGGGTAGACCTCCAGGTATACCCTGTAAAATATAGGAGAAACGCAAGTGGAAATTTCGGCTCAGTTGGTAAAACAACTCCGCGAGGAGACCAACGCGGGTATTATGGATTGCAAACGAGCTTTGCAAGAGAGTGAAGGCGATTTCAAGAAGGCTAAAACATGGCTGGACGAGCGCGGTTTACGTAAGGCCGAGAAGGTCACCGGGCGCGAGGCCAAGCAAGGTCTGATTGAAACTTATGTCCATACCGGGCGCATTGGGGCAATGGTAGAAGTTAACTGCGAAACCGACTTTGTGGCTCGTACCGAGGATTTCCAGAAGCTGGTTAAGGATATTGCTCAACATATTGTTGGAGCAGACCCGCAATATATCTCAGTGGACGACATTCCAGCGGACGTACACGAGGATAAAAAGAGCGAGTACGGCGACGGTATCAAGAAATGGTATGAAGAAACCGTATTGCTGAGCCAGAAGTTCATCAAGGATGGCAAAACCCCCATCAATGAACTGGTGCAGCAAGCCAAAGGCAAGCTGGGTGAGAATATTGTAATTCGGCGGTTTGCCCGCTTTGAATTAGGCAAGTAAATCACTTTTTCTAGAAGCGGATGACAACAGGGTCATGTTAAAATAGACTCCGTACATCCGCTTTGTTATATCTTTGTAATGTTAATGGGGTATAATAGCAAGGGTAGTAAGCAAAACTGGTCTGTTTTAGCCGTAAAATCCAGGTTGAAAAACTTCGTTTAAAGCAATCATATTTCCGTTTTAAATTCATCTTTAAACTTATTAAGGAAGGTATGAAGGTATAAATGCCCAATCCGGTTTATAAACGGGTACTTTTGAAGTTGAGCGGCGAAGCGTTAATGGGCGAGGAGCGATATGGAATTGACCCGGTTGTAGCTAAAAATCTTGCCCTCAAAATCAAAACAATCCACGATATGGGGGTAGAAGTAGCAATTGTAGTGGGTGGAGGTAATATCTGGCGAGGCTTCAAAGCCGCCTCTGCCGGGATGGATCGCAGTACCGCCGATTATATGGGGATGTTAGCCACCGTTTTCAACGCTTTAGCCTTACAGGATGCCCTGGAACGAGACGGGGTTATGACCAGAGTAATGACCGCTATTGAAATGCACCAGATTGCCGAACCTTATATCCGCCGCCGCGCCATCCGTCACCTTGAGAAGGGGCGTGTCGTTATACTTGCAGGAGGTAACGGCAATCCTTATTTTACCACTGACACCACCGCCGCCCTACGTTCAATGGAAATTAGCGCAGAAGTAATCCTGATGGAAAAAAATCAGGTGGATGGGGTATATGACAGCGACCCCCGCACTAACCCGGAGGCCCGCCGCTACGATGAATTGAGCTTTCTGGAGGCGATTAATATGGGTTTGCGGGTGATGGATATTACGGCCCTTTCACTCTGTATGGAAAACAAAAAGCCAATTGTGGTGTTGAGCCTGGATGATGATAATCTGGAAAAAGCCGTCACGGGTCAGAAGGTTGGTACTTTAATTAGTTAGACCTGACCAAAAGTTGGAGGAAGATTTTATGACTGAGGATGTAATCTCTGAGACAGACAGTAAAATGAAGAAGGCCATTGAAGCCTTGCGGAAAGAAATGCAAAATATCCGCACCGGGCGGGCTACTCCCGGCCTGATTGACCGCCTTATGATTGAATATTATGGCGCGATTACCCCTCTGAACCAAATCGCCGGGGTAAATGCGCCTGAAGCCCGTTTGCTGGTAGTGCAGCCCTGGGATAAAGGGGCGTTAGGGGCAATTGAGAAAGCTATTCAGAAATCGGATTTGGGGTTAGTGCCTTCCAGCGATGGCAAGGTTATCCGTGTGCCAATCCCACCACTAACCGAGCAACGCCGCAAAGAGTTAGTCAAGGTGGTTAAGAGCAAAGTTGAGGATGGCAAAGTTTCGGTGCGAAACATTCGCCGCGACCATATGAACGATTTGAAGGAATTGCTGCACGAAAAACTCATCAGTGAGGATGACGAAAAAAGGGCGCAGGAGAAGATTGAGCAGCTTACCAATAAGTATACTCATGAAGCTGATAGCGTCGGTCAAAACAAAGAACAAGAAATTTTAGAAGTCTGATAACAAGAGGTAGATTACACAAGCATGATTAAAATAAAACCCGCCGCGTCCGTCCCAGCCACCGGCACTAAGGTCGAAGCCGAGATTGACCCCCAGCGCGTGCCTACCCATATCGCGATTGTAATGGATGGCAATGGACGCTGGGCCAAGCAACGTGGTCTACCTCGAATTGCTGGACATCGAGCTGGAGCTGAGAATGTGCGCCGGATAGTGGAAAGCTGTGTCCGACATGGCGTAAAACATTTAACCCTTTACGCCTTCAGCACCGAAAACTGGTCGCGTCCTGACGATGAAGTACGCGGTTTGATGACTATTCTGGGAGAGGTTATCGAGCGCGAGACCCCCAAACTTCATGCCGAAGGGGTGCGGATTTGCCACCTGGGGCGACTTGACCGGATGGCTCCCCACCTGGTTAGAGCGATTGAGCGAGCCACCGCTAAAACCAAAGATAATAACCGCTTAACCCTTAACGTCTGTTTTAATTACGGTGGTCGGGGCGAGATTGTAGACGCGGTGAAAAAGATTGTGGCTCTTGGTACGCCCGTTGACCAGATAGACGAGGCGATGATTGAGCGTTTCCTCTATTCTAACGATAGTCCCGATCCCGATTTGATAATTCGGACGGCGGGGGAACAACGCCTGAGTAATTTCCTTATCTGGCAAGCGGCCTACAGCGAATATTGGTTCACCCCCCTGAACTGGCCGGACTTCGGCAAAGACGAGTTCCAACAAGCTCTGGTCGAATATAGCGGGCGGTTGCGTAAGTTCGGCAAAACCCCTGAGCAGGTTCAGACCAAGAAGTAGGGTTCTCAGTCGTCGGTTGTCGGAAAAGAATTCGTAGGGGCGGTTCGGGAACCGCCCGCGATTGGAGAATATTCGTAGGGGTAGACCTCTGGGTCTGCCCAATTTTTTTATTTGCAAGGATGAACAGGATTTTAAAAAGTAACGAGTAGCGAGTAACGAGTTAAAGGTCAAAGGCAAAAGTGGTTTTGAAGGTAGTAGTGACTTTAGTCGCCTTTTCAAAATTTTTGAACCTAAAATCCAAAGAGGGTAGACACATTGGTCTACCCATACTAAAAACCAGGAGCTTTTTACTCGTTACTCGTTACCAGGTACTCGTTACTCTTTCCGACCACCGACCAGCGAAACTCGCCTGCCAGCATTCCCAACACAATCAGCACTGCGCCAACCCCTGCTGCTATTGTCAGGGTTTCACCAGCGAAATAGAAGCCAAATAATCCGGCCCAAACTGGCTCCAAGGCGTAGATCAGGGTAGCGCGGGTACTGCCCATAGACTGTTGTACCTTGTTCATTACCGCCAGAGCAAAGGCCGTCGCCACTACTCCCATAAACAGAGCTGAGCCCCATACCGCCAGTTCCGGCATAACAAATGGCTCGCCCATCGCTGGAATCATTAACATACTCAGCACCGCCGTCACGCTAATCTGGACGATTGCCAGATTAATCGCATCTGCGCCAGGGGCAAATTTCCCGATAGTAACAATATGCATGGCAAAAGCCAGGGCCGAGCCAATCGCCAATAATTCACCTAGACCCAACGCCAGATTAAATTGCTCGTTGACCGTGAGTAAAATTAAGCCAGCAAAGGACAAAATTACCCCGATTATCGCCCCAAAAGTCGGCCATTGCCGCAGCATCAACACCGCCAACACAGGCACAATCGGTACATACAGAGCGGTTATAAACCCAACCTTGCTACTGGCGGTATTCTGCAACGCCTCGGTTTGCAGGACGTAACCAATAAACAAAAACAGACCAATTATCGTCCCAGTGATTACTTCCTTGCGGCGGATACGCAATAATCGTTTGTGGAAGATTATTGCCAGGGTCAGGGTCGCAATCCCGAAGCGTAGAGCCAGGAAAGTGAAGGGCCCCACCAGCTTGACGGTTTCCTGCACCACCAGGAATGTGCTACCCCAGATAATCGTCACTAATATCAAGAGCGCATCCGTCCGTAAGAAGGTCAGAAGACGGGGCGATTTTCGTTCAACTTTTTTAATTAAAGCAGTCATTTTATATCTCCTTCTTAAATAGTAGCGAGTAACGAGTAAAAAACAACCTTTGTCACCCTCAGCGTGCGAAGGGTCTTGCATAAAACAGCGAGATTCTTTACTTCGTTCAGAATGACAAGTCATGAGCAGTTATTATTAATTAAAAAGGGCGGGTACTAGGCCCACCCTAAAAGTATTGTTATGGGTCAGGGTCAGTTTTTAGTAATATTCAGGCCCGAACTTCCAGCCTCTTTTATGGTATAGAGCGCAATCGAGGTAACAGTGCGGGTCACTCCCGGAAAGCCCCTAAGTCGCGAAAGCAGGGCTCGCAAGTTTTGGGGAGTATCAGTCTGCACTTTCAAAATATAGCTATCCTCGCCATCCACGTCGTAACACTCCATAATCAGGGGCTCGTTCAGCACAAATTCTTCAAAAGGTTGATATTCATTGGCGGTGGTTTGGGTAGCTAACCGTATAAAGGCTACTAACCCCCGCCCCATTGCTTCGGCATTCAGCAGCACCGTGTAACCCCTGATAACGCCCTCACGCTCCAGCCGCTTTATCCGCGAATAAACAGATGGTCCGGTCAGGCCAATCTTTTCGCCGATGGTGGCATGAGGCAACCGCCCATCCTCTTGCAAAAACTCTAAAATCTTTAAATCCATATCATCTACTGTCATTCATATTGCTTTCGTTAGCAAAACTGGCTAATTTCTATAATTCTGTTGAATTATATATCATATTCTTCAATGTGTCAAATGTCCAAACCCTTCCCTCAGGGCAATTGCATAGTCAAGAATTTGACAAAAAGGGTTTGAATAATAAATCTAGAGCCCTAGAAGGGTCATATTCAAACTCCCGCCTAGCCTTAGCCACATTAGTCCGACCACTCAAGGCTATTAAACCCAACACTAAGTTGTTCAAAGTGGCATTGACTTGGGGAGCAATCCCTCGTCTTAATTGTGACCAATCTTCCCTTAATAACACATCCCTGCGCCAATGAAGTTGGTTCTCAATAGCCCACTCACTGTGAGCAATCTCCAGTAGCCGTTTAGGACCCGCCACCGAGTGGGGTAGACTGGTTATCCCAAAACGTTTCTCCTGAGACCTTAAATTCCCCTTCAAATCCCAGACTTTCTTCTCAATCACAAAAGCCTGGGCTAAATGAGGCCATTTGGTATAATCCTCTAACATACTACTGACGGTGATTACCCGCTCCTCTAGCCGTCCGTGTCCCTTGTCCACTTGCCGATAAGTTCTAAAATCAGTGGGATAAGGACTACCCCACCAGGCGAGGTTGGCTCAGGCTCAAATAATATTTCAAGGTCAGTTTGCAGCTGGGGTTGATTACCCTTAACCAACCAGAGGTAGTCCCCACCACCCGCCACTATCTGAACGCTTAACTCTCGTTGGGTTTGCATCGCATCGCCCGTTACCACCAGTCCCCGCAAGTCTAGCTGCGCCAACACTTTGGGAGCCGCCACTATTTCATTTTCCTTGTTCTCTACCGCTACTTGAGCTAACACTACCCCTAGTTGGGGCAGATACGCCGCCATTAGATGCACTCCCTGACTTTGCCCTTTTGGGATAGTCCCCCTTAGCGTTTTGCCATCAATACTCAAGACTACCTGGCCTCTTTCGGGGATTTCGGGGCTTAACTGTTCGGCAAAGAACTCTTTTAGTAATTCCTCCAACTCCTCGACTACCAGTCCTTCCCCCAAAATGCGACCCCAGGTGGTCTGATGGGGCATTCGCTCTTTTTCTAACCTTAACAACTGGCACAATTCAGTGGTTCTCAGTTTAGCCCAATGGGCAATCGCCTCTAATTGGTTTTGGCCCATCAGTTTGGCTAATATTGCGATAAGCACTAGCGGGGCTAACTCATATATCCGTCCTCGGCAATCCCGTCTATCCTCTAATTCTTCTAGGCGGCCATATAATGAACCAACCTCGAATAGTATTTCTTGTTTTGGTAGTTCCACCTTGAAGTTTAATGTGCTATATTGCATTTGGAGAACCTTTCTGTTTTATGCTAGTGATTAGGCACCTTTAGCATATCTCAAAAGGTTCTCTTTTGCTTCTTTTTCCTTTTCTCTACCTTGCAATTGCCCTG
>Ga0123339_10002785_pt1 | contig 11776 bp, 8 predicted proteins | sample lystaG_FD_89956 | JGI IMG/M metagenome (GOLD analysis project Ga0123339, IMG submission 89956) | Glacier valley bacterial and archeal communities from Borup Fiord, Nunavut, Canada, to study Microbial Dark Matter (Phase II) -... | ecosystem: Environmental > Aquatic > Freshwater > Ice > Glacier ... | reverse complement strand
GGAGGTTTCTTGTCGCCAGCAATAGCTTCAAACGTCAAAGCTCAAAAACTTATGATACCGCAGTCTTATGGGCGCATGTTGCCTCCGGGCTGGATACCGGAGCCAACGTTATTGGTATGATGGATAGCCCTGTCCTCGCCTACCCCGTCCGATCTTCTCAATCTTTGCAGGCAGTAGTCTCTTTTTTGAGTGGATTTAAAGTCTTTTGCTGCACCCGGGCGAAGGTCATCAGGTTTGCTCCGCCATGCTGCTGCAGCTGTTCGTGACGCGTCTAGCAGATGATGCGGCTCGTTGAGCTTACGTGCATGCGCGCCTCGGCCATCCCTGTGCTGCGGACTATTTTCAAGCTGTGCATCGGACCGGCCAACCCGGCTCAGACCTGCACAAGGAACTCAGTTGGTCCGGGTCCCCTCGGGTCCGACGTCCACGTTGGGAGCGAACAGCGGCTCACCCCCAATCCTATACTCACCAATGGCCTGCTGGCCGGCGTCGGAGACCAGCCAGTTGATGAACTGCCTCCCCAACTCCGCCTTGACGGCTGGATGCCGGGCCGGGTTGACCAGCATGACGCCGTATTGGTTGAACAGGTGCCGGTCGCCTTCCACGGCGATGACCAAGCCGCGGCGGTTGGCGAAACTGAGCCAGGTGCCGCGGTCCGCCAGGGTGTAGGCATCCAAGGCAGCCGCGGTGTTCAACGCCGCGCCCATGCCGCCGCCGATGTCCTTGTACCAAGCCGCCCCGGCCGCCTTCGGGTCTATCCCGGCGTCGCGCCAAATCCGGCGCTCCGCGGCATTCGTGCCGCTGTCGTCGCCGCGCGAGACGAATGGGGCCTTGGCAGCGGCAACACGCATGAAGGCGGCCACGGCGTCCTTGCCGCCGCCGATCCCCGCCGGGTCGGCAGCCGGACCGACGAGGATGAAATCGTTGTACATCACGTCCCGCCGCCCGACGCCCCAGCCCTCCGCCACGAACCGCAGTTCCGCCGCCCTGTCATGGACGAGCAACACGTCCGCATCGCCGCGCTCGCCGATCTTGAGCGCCTGGCCGGTGCCGACCGCGACCACCCGCACCTCGATCCCCGTGGCAGCTTTGAAGGCCGGCAGCAGGTGCCCGAACAGGCCGGACTGCTCGGTGGACGTCGTGGAGGCGACGGTGATGAACGGCGCCTGCGCCCAGGCTGCGCCGGCCCACGCCTGGGTGGCGCACAGCAGGGCAGCCAGGAGGACGAGGCGTCGGCTCGACATGCAGCGTGATCCTAAGTTGGCGGTCTTGCGCGCGCCCGATGGTCAATCAGGCGCCGGCTGTGCCGGGACACCGGCCAAACCCTAAGCAGGCCCGCACGGCCTGTCACGCCTTGCGCCGCAGATGCCGCAAGCCGTTCCACGCCCGGCTTCAACCATGATTGTTCCGGCCGCTGCCGGCTGCTCGCCGGCCCTGCACCCGAATAGGAAGGGAGCACCGGGCTAAAGCGGCCGGCGGTCGCCACCATCCCGCCGCCCCGCCACCAGGAATGCCGCCGCACTGACCGCCAGGCTCAAGGCAACCAGCACGCCCCCCAGCGCCAAGGCAAAGGACAGGTTGCCCTTGGCGGTCTCCAGTACGATGGAGGTTGTCATCGTCCGCGTGTGCCCGGCGATGTTGCCGCCCACGACTAGGATCGCCCCCACCTCCGAGATCGTGCGCCCAAAGCCGGCCAGGACGGCGGTCAGCATCTCCGTCCGGCCGATGGCCAGTACGGTCCGGATCGCGCGCCTTGCACTAGCGCCGTTGACGCGCAAGTCATCGCCGTAGGTGCGCCAGATCCCGTCCGCCGCCCGGTGGGCGAGCGCCGCGACAATGGGCAGCGCCAGCAGGAACTGCGCCAGGATCATCGCCGCCGGGGTGAACAGCAGCCCCAACCCGCCAAGGAGGCCGGCGCGCGACAGCAGGACATACAGCACCAGCCCGGCCACCACCGGCGGAAGGCCCAGCAGCGCATTGGCCACCAAGATGAGTGTGCGGCGCCCCGGAAACCGCAGGATCGCAAGCGCAGCGCCAAGCGGCAGGCCCGCCAGAGAGGCGGCCAGTGTCGCGCACAGGCTAACGCCGAGCGACAGTGCGATGACCTGTAGCAGTCCGGCATCAAAGCCCAGCACGAGTTGGACGGCATCGCTGAGCACGCCGCCGGGCTGTGTCATCTGGTCCCTCACCCGTGCCGCGCGTTGCCCCGGCAGCCCCTCCCGCCAGCATCGGCTCTTGTGGCGCAACATGCCTGGCCGCGCCATCGTTCCAGGTCATCGTTCCAGGTCATCGTTCCAGGTCATCGTTCCAGGTCATCGTTCCAGGGCAGCACAACGTTGCGGGGGGGACTCCGGCCCGCCTTGATGCTACCCTCACCCAAGGAGGCAGGCATGGCAGCGTTCAAGGGCAAGGCGCCGGGCAGCGGCTCCGGGGAGATGTCGCGCCGCACCGTGATGCTGCGCCCCCATATCGGCCTCACCCCGGCCCAGCAGACCCAGGCCCGCCGCCTGCGCCGCGGCGGCGCCGAGCCGGAAGCCATCGCCGAGAGCCTGTCCCTGCCATTCGAGGAGGTCGAAAAGGCGCTGCTGCAAATGCGCTCCCCCCGGCCGGAGACTACCCGCGGCACCCTGAATGTCACCCTTGCCGCCCACAAGGTCATCCTGAACGAGCGCGTCGGCGACGAGCCGATCTGGCAGACCATGGACCGCATCGTGGACGAGCTGCTGCGTCTGCGCGCCGCCGCGGTCCCGCCCAAGCGCCGCCCCGCCGCCGCCACCCAGGACGACCTGCCGCTGCTGCCGCCCGCACAGCTGCGTGAGTAGCCCAGCCCCCACCCATTCCCCGCCCTAGCCGCGGTGCCCCGGATGTGACACACGGGCGGTATGTTGTATTTGCTCCATGACGCCGCCGCCGCCGCCATATTCCCGATCCGCGCCTGGGCGCAGGCGGCATCGTCCGTCATGCGCGCCACGCCCGGCCCGGACTACCTGACGGTCGGCACACGCTCCGCCGTCGCCTGGGCGGATGTCGCCAACGACGTGCTGCGCCCGCGCGGCAAGCCCGAGTGGAACATCAAGCAAAAGCGCGGCAGCGACGCACCGCTGTCCGAGCACGTGGAGCTTGACCAGCCCTTCGTGCGCCTGATGCGCTTCCAGGCGGACGGTGCCGCCGGCCCCCGCGTGCTGCTGGTCGCTCCCATGAGCGGCCACCACGCCACCCTGCTGCGCGGCACCGTGCAGGACATGGTGGACGCCGGGTTCGAGGTCTTCGTCACGGACTGGCGGGACGCCCGCATGGTGCCGCTGCTGCACGGCGACTTCGACCTGGGCAGCTATATCGAGACCATCATCGGCTTCTTGCAGCACCTCGGCCCCGACACCCACGTCGTCGCCGTATGCCAGCCCGCGCCCGCTGTGATCGCCGCCGTCGCCCTCATGGCAACCCGCAACGACCCGGCGCAGCCGTGCACCATGACCCTCATGGGCGGCCCCGTGGACACCCGCTGCGCGCCCACCGTCGTCACCAAGCTGGCCCAGGACAAGCCGATCAGTTGGTTCGAGCGGCACGTGGTCGCCACCGTGCCGCCCTGGCACCCCGGCGCGTTCCGCCGGGTGTATCCGGGCTTCCTGCAACTCGCGGCCTTCATCTCCATGAACCCCGACCGCCACATGGAGGCCCACCGCCGCATGTTCGACCACCTCGTGAAAGGTGACGACAGCAGCGCCGCGTCGCACCGCCGCTTCTACGACGAGTACCTCGCCGTCATGGATGTCCCGGCCAGCTACTACCTGCAAACGGTCGAGACATTCTTCCAGAAGCACGACCTGGCCGATGGCCGCATGACGGTGCGTGGGGAGGCCGTTGTGCCCTCCGCCATCCAGCACACCGCCCTGATGACCGTCGAGGGCGAGCTGGACGACATCTCGGCGCCGGGCCAGACCATCGCGGCGCAGGCTATCTGCAGCGGCATCCCCGCCAGCCGCCGGGTGCAGTATATGCAGCCCGGCGTCGGCCACTACGGCATCTTCAACGGCCGCAAGTGGCGCACCGAGATCCTGCCACGCATCGCCGACTTCATCCACGCGAACGATTGCACAAAACGTGGAGACTCGGTGGGCGCCGAGCACACACGTGCGGTCGTCTCGGCCGCGCCCGTGCCGTCCGACATGGCCGCAACCGGCAATCTCCTGGCCTGAACGCCCGGCCCGAACGCCCGGCAAACCACGCGGCCCCAGGGCGGGTGCCGCACGGGGCATAAACCAATCTGACAGGCCCTCGGGCAAAAAAAGAGGCGGTGCCCGAAGGCACCGCCAAGTTTAGGGAGGAAACGTCCTGCAGACATGCGGCAAGGCCAGCATGTTGCAATGCACAAGATGGTATAGGCCGCCGGATTCGGCAAGGGTGTCCGTGTGGAATGCTTTCACGAAGCGGTGTTCGGCGTCCGGCGCACCCGGCCAACCGGCGGATGCCACTCCCCGCGCTGCCGCGCCGTCCACTCGTACCGGGCATCCCCGTCCAGCAGGTGCAGGCCGTCCTGCAACCGGTTCCGCTCCAGCCAGCCCACTGCCGCTTCCAGCTCCGGCAGCGCCATCGCGGCGCGGCTCTTGCCCAGCACGCGCTTCAGCACGGCGTTGTAGCGGTGGTAGCCGCCCTGCCCCCGCCCGCCCTGCGCCTTCGGGTTGAGCAACGCGCCTTCATCCTCCACGACCTGCGCCGCCACCATCTCGCCAACGCGGGCGCGCAGCCGCCGCTCCGCGATGCTGGGCGGCTCCAGCAAGGCGCCTTGCGGGTCCGGGACAGACGGATGCAGCACCAGTTCCGGGCCAGGCTTCAGCAGCTCATAGCGCAGCGCCAGGGCATTGCTCTCCAGCGGCACGATGCCCCGCTCCTCGTCGCGCTCCGCCTTCAGGTCCTGCAGCCACAGCGGCAACAGCCCTTGCTTGCGCGGCACCGGCCGCTTGGCCAGCGTGCCCTGCTCCGTCTCGACCCGGCGGCGGAAGCGCGCAAACAACGGGTCGTCGGGATGGAACACCAGGGCGCGCTGCTGGTCATACGGCCCGGCGTTCGGGTCTATCCGGGTGGCCCGCGCCACCATCTGCTCCAGCCACGGGCGGCTGCGGATATGCGTCAGCGCGGCCACCACCGCGACCTCCGGCGCATCCAGGCCCTCATAGGCCATCGCCACCGTCACCAGCACCGTCGGCTCAGCCCGCAGCCGGTAGCTGGCCAACGTCTCCCGCGCATCCCGCTCGTCGCTCGTGGCCAGGCGCACCGTGTCCTGCTGCGCCCGGGGCACCCAGCCGCGCACGATCTCCTGGTAGTGCCGGGCCGCCGCCTGGTCCGGTGCCACCACCAGCAGCTTGCCCAAGCCGCGCAGCCCCGCACCTCCACCCGGCACCGCGTCCCCGCCACGAGCACCAAGCGCCTGCCGCCGGGCCGCCCGCAGGTCGCGCGTCGCCGTGAACGCCTCCCGCAGCAACTGCTCGGCAAACCCGGTGCGCAACGCGGTGAACAGCGCCGGGCGCGTCACCTCGGTCGGCCAATGGTTGAACAAGCGGTGCGGCCCGACCTGCGTCGGCGACCCGTCGGGCTGCTTCACGTCGTGATCGAGCCAGCTTGCCTCCCCATCCAGTGCGCCGAACATCACCGGCAGCACCGCCCGCTCTGCCAGCGCCTGCGCCCGGCTGTAGCCCACGACCGCCCAGCCCGGCGCCTGCAAGTCAACCTCCCGCGTCGCAGACCGCGGTCCCGGCCGGTAGGGCAGCCACAGGATGCCGCGCCCGTCCGCACGCTCCAGCGTACCGGACAGCAGCAGCCGCAAGCGCGCAGTCTCCAGCAAGGGCAGCAGCGCCAGGCTCCAGCCCGATGCCTCGGCTGCACCAGGTTCGGCATGGGGGTCCGGCACGGCATCGGTCAGGGCGGGCAGGTGATGCACCTCGTCCACCACCAGCAGGTAGCGGTGCCGCTGGAACTCGGCCAGGTGCAGGTCAGGTGCCGCGGCAACGCCCTGGTAAGTCGCGACGTAGCCGGCCAGGCCGCGGCAGGGGTCCCCGTCGTTGCCCGCGGCCCGCACCGACAGGCCGTGGCCCAGCGCCGCACGCCACGCCGGGTCGGCAAAGGCCTCCTCGGCCTGGAGGCGCAGGCTGTCGCGCGGCACTACCCAGCACACCCGGTCCACCACCCCTGCACGGATCAGGGCGGCGGCGGCGATCACCGGCAACAGGCTCTTGCCGCCACCCGGCGTCACCGCGGCCAGGATGTCGGCCACGTCCCCGGCATCCCCGGCCGCGACGGCCTGGACGATGGCGGCCACGCGAGCCTGGTGAGTACGCAGGGGGCGGGACAAGCAGCTTGCCTCATGCTGTTACGGGAACACAGCATGAATCCTGGCGAACGCCTTGTGAATCCCTAAAACGCCTTGCCGCACACAAATGCTTGCTGTTGGGCTGGGCCGGCGCCCGGCACTGGGCCATGCTGCACCCAGACGCATCCTCGCACGCCCGCCCGGACGCGCCCAAGGACGGAGAACCCGCTATGCCCCGGCGACACGCCGCTGCGATCCTGGCCATCATCGGCCTACCCATCATTGGCCTCTCCAGCGCGGCAGCCGCTCAGGCCAGCAAGGTGCTGATCCCGTCGGATGCCACGCAGGACCCGGCCGGCTCCGCCCTGGTGGAGGCGTTCGCGCTGTTTTGCCTCGACCGCTTCCCGGATGCTGCCCGGGTAGAGGACGCCGCCCCCGGCCGCATGACCGCGATGCCCCGCGCCCAGGTCCAGCGCTACCTGCACGCCGACCCCGGCCGCGGCTGGACCTATCGCACGGACGACGGCGCCTACGTCCTGACCATCGAGGACCCGCCCTACCACACCTGCGCCGTGCGGCGAGAATATGCCGCCCCGCCCCGCTACCGCCTGCCCTGGCTGCTGCTGACGCAACTATGGGCGGCCTCGGCCGGCCGCGGTCCCTTCCAAGAATCCCCCCCGGAGGTGATGCGGTCCAACGGCCTGCTGATCGAAGCCGGAGGCCGCCTGCTGCCGGGCAGCGCCGGCAACGACGTGTTCCTGGAAATCAAGACGACCTACCCCGACGGCCACTTCGAGCAGCGGCTGACCCGGCGGGTCATCGGCCGGTAGGCACGGGCCGGACGGTCGCCCGTGCGACGGTCCCATGACGTTCCAGACCCTTCTCAACGGCCGCCGGACCAGAAGTTCGTCGGCCCTTGCCGGCGGGCTTCTGGTCGGTCGGCACGCTGAAAACAAACGGGATAGTGGCCCGACATTGGGGTTCGCCACTCCGGCGAACTTCAGATTCGGGACACTAGACCGTGTTCGGTGCGTCTATCCGCACCGAACACGGTCTAGCCTGGGAAGGCGTCTCCCAAAACCCCGCAAGATCAGCCAGCGCGGCTCCAGGCGGCCCGCCGCATGCTGCCGCGGGCCGGCCTGCCGCAGCATCCAGCCCAGCGCCAGCCCCGGGCCAGGCGGCCCCGGCCTCCGTCGCGGCATCCATCGCAAACCCGTGCTTCCCAGACGCAAACAGGTGCAGCGCTACTGGAACGCCCACCTACCGCAACGCCCCGGCGAACAGCAGTCCAGCACTCTCGGCGTGCGCTGCTACTCCCGCACCACGTAGGTATGGAACCGCACCACCCCGTCCGCCCCGGTTTCCCGGTAAACCCCCTGGATCTCCGTGCTCAGCCCCGGGAAACGGTTCTCCCCGCGCTCGAACGCCAGCAGGTAGTCCAGCATCGGCTGTGCCCGCCCGCCCAGCCGCTCACCCGGCACCATCGTGGCGATGCCCGGCGGATACACCAGCATCAGCGTCGCCGCGATCCGCCCGGCCACCTCGCTGATCGGCAGGTAGTCCACCCGGTTCCGCACCAGCATCCGCCCGGCCTCATGCGGCGCCATCGCCAACTCCGGCAAGTGCTCCGCCTGGAACTGCTGGCGCTGCAGGGTGCTGATCCGCGCCTCCCGGTAGAACGCCTGCATCTCCGCGCACAAGTCGCGCACCCCCATCCCGTAATACCGCGCGCTCCGCCGCCGCACGAAGCCGGGGATCACGTCCTGCAGCCGCGCGTTCTCGTCATGCAGCCGCTTGAAGGTCACCAGCCAGCTCAGCAACGTCCCCGCCTTGCTGCTCTCCACCCCCGGCGTCAGCAGGAACAGGATGCTGTGCAGGTCGTTCTTCTCCGGCACGATCCGGTTCTCCCGCAGGTACTCCGCCAGCACCGGCGCCGGAACACCATGCGGCAGGTAGTCGCCCGTCACCCGGTCGAACCCCGGCATCAGCAGCGTCAGCTTGTTCGGATCCGTCATCGCAAACCCCGGCGGCACGTCGTGGAACCCGTGCCAGTCGTCGCTGCCGTTCATGGCCCAATACCGCGCGCTGGAGGCTAAATCGTCCGTCGGCACGTCCTCCCAAGGGGTCTGCCGCGCCTCGGCCTCCGCCGGCGGGCGCCAGTCCACCAGATGCGGCACGAAAGGGTCGAAGAACCAGCGCCGCGCCGGGTCGGGGTCCTGCGCATACTCCCGCGCCACCATCCGCAGCTTCTTCCGCAGCTCGATCCCCAGCCGGATGGTGTCGTCCCACAACACCTCGCCCGCGCGCCCCTTCATCATATGCGCGCCCACGTCCAGCGATGCGAACAGCGGATAAAATGGCGAGGTGCTGGCGTGGACCAGCACGCTCTCGTTCAGCCGCCGGTGCTCCACCCGGCGCTGCTGCCCCTTGATGTGCGTGTCCTTGACATGGATCTGCGACGCCTGGCTGAAGCTCGCAAGCTGCTTGTGCGTGCTCTGCGTGGCGATGATGCCGGGATCGTCCGCCCCCAGCCCCTTCGCATTGCCCAGTCCCATCGCGAAGCGGTTGCGGAACAGCGGATGGAACTTCATGAAGCCCGCCCACGCCTCATCGAACACCAGGTAGTCGCACAGGTGCCCGATCCGCTTCAGGATCGTCGTCGCATCATAGATCGTGCCGTCATAGGTGCACTGCTCGATCACCGCCACGCGGAACGGCCGCGGCCGCTGCCAGGCGTCGGGGTCCGTCACCAGGGGATTGGTCCGGATCGCCTCGCGCAGCCGGTCCTCGTCCAGCGCGGCATGGTCCAGCGGGCCGACCATGCCGTAGGTGTTGCGGTCGGTCGGGATATAGACCGGCACGCCGCCGCCCAGCATCAGGGCGCCGTGGTGGGCGGCCTTGTGGTTGTTGCGGTCGAACAGCACCAGGTCGCCCTCGGCCACCAGCGCGCCCAGCACCATCTTGTTGCTGGCCGACGTGCCGTTCAGCACGAAGTACGTCCGCTCCGCCCCGAAGATCCGCGCCGCCGCCTTCTGCGCCGCCAGCGCCGGGCCTTCGTGCGTCAGCAGGTCGCCCAGGTCCAGCACCGAGTTGTCCAGGTCGTCCCGGAAGATCGCCGGCCCCAGATGCTCGACGAAGATGCGCCCGATGGCGCTGCGGCTGTAGAAGATGCCGCCGTTGTGCCCCGGACACGTCCAAAGCTGGTTTCCCTGCTCCGCATAGTCCACCAGCGCCCCAAAGAACGGCGTCTTCAACGTCGCAGCATAGTTCCGCAACCGGCTGGCCAGGTTGCGCGCAATGAACTCCGGCGTCTCCTCGCTCAGGAAGATCGTGCCGTCCACATGGTTCAACACGTCCACCGGGATGTCCTCCAGCCGCTTGCGCCGCAGCAGGATCATCACCGGCATCTCCAGCCCGCGCTTCCGCACCAAGGAGATCAGCCCGGCCGGCTTGCCCAGCCATCCCCGCTTGCCCCAGTCCACCACCATGCAGCCGATGGCAGCGTCGGTCTGGATCGCCAGCTCCGCATCGTCCGTGCTGCGCGCGACCAGCACCTGAAAGCCCAGCCGCTCGATCTCGGCGACGATGGCCTGCAGGCGGGTCCAGTCGAGGTCTGCGGTGTTGAAGGAGGGCGCGCAGATCAGGAACTTGAACCGCCGCTCGTATTCCATGGGTGCCCCTTGCCTTCTTGGTGTGGTGGGCCGTGCGTATTGCCCGCGGCGCGCGGGCTGTCTAGCGCGGGGCCGTGACGGCAGCGCCATGGACCGCAGGCAGCGCAACCCGCGCGTGGGCAGGGCGCCGGCGGTGCGCCAGCCGCCATCAAGGCAAGTTGATGACGGCTCCGTCGGCCCTGGATTGCCCAGCCGCGGGGACGGGACGTGATGCTTGGTTCCAAGCTGGAAAGGTCTTGGTATGCCAGATGCGGGTGACGGCAAGGAGTTGATGTCTGCGGCGGAGCTGAAGCCGCTCCTGATGCAGTCCAAGCGCAAGCCCGTCAGTTGCGTGATCGGCATGACGAAGGACAAGCAAGGCGTCCTGCTGCTCGACAAGAAGGTCAAGCCGCGCAAGCTGCTCGCCGAGGCGAAGACCCGGGCGCGAAGCGCCGGCCTGGAGCTGGACCTGGTGAGCCTGCGGTTCGGCCGCGCCTCCGTGGACGCAGCCGACAGCGGCACGGTGCAGTTCGTCGTCAACAAGGACGCGCCCGGCGCGCTGCGGCCCAAGCTGGTCGAGAAGTTGCGGCCAGCCGGCATCCGCAAGTGCGAGATCGGCGTTGACGCCGCACTGGAGAACGAGAGCGAGGACGACGAACCCGGCGCCGCCCCGGACAGCGGGGACGGAACTGGCAGGCCAGGTGCAGAGGCGGAACCCGGCGCCGGTGCGGCGGCAAGCACCGGGCCGGCCGGTGGCGCGGCCGGCACGGCCGGCACCCCTCCGGAAAGCCAGGGTGCGGTGGCTGGGCCATAGGACACGGACGGTGACACCCCTGCCCCGGGCAGCCCGGCGCTGGGCGCCGCACCTGACGGCGTCCCTCGGGACGGTGACGGCGCCGCCGGCCCCAGGCCGGACCGGGGCAACGGCCGCGCGGCATCGGACAAGGCGGCCGTCACCCGGCGGCTGTCGGGCCTGGTCTCCCGCATGGCCGAGGCGCTGCCGGGCCGCCCGCCCGGGGCGCAAGCCATGCGGGCGGCGGCAGACGAAGGCCAGCAGGCCGTGCATGCCGGCGATGTCGCAGGGGCCAGCAAGGCCGCGGACACGCTGGAACAGCTTCTGGGCGGGACAGCGGGCAAAGGCGGAGCGGCCGACGGCGGATCCCCAGATGCAGCCAGTGCTGGATCGGATGGCAACCCGGCTGAGCCGCAAGCCCGCCCAGTACGCGACGGCAGCACGTCCGGAACCGGGCCTGCCGCGCCGGCGGCCCCCGGCGACGGAACGGGCGCGGCCGGGCCTGCTGGCCTAGCAGGCGCCCGGTCGCGCACCACGCCTAGCCCTGTGTTCGAGAAGGGCCGCAAAGCCTGGGCGGCCACCTGTGCCAAGGTGGAGAAGGACGTGCAGGCCGTGGTCGCCAAGGCAGCCGCGCACTACGGCCAGGACAGCCCGCAGGCCAAGACCATCCGGGACGGACTCGAGCCGATCATCCACCGTTTCGACAACCGGCTGACCGCCAAGCTCGCCGACCTCAGCAACGGCGCGGACGGCGCCGCGCAGGGCAGGGCCGTGACCGAGGTGCAGGCCATCATCCAGGACTACACAAGGTTCGTTGACACCGACCCGATGGTGGCGCTGCTGGAAAAGAACCCGATGCACCCCGTCAAGCTCCGCGCGGTCCTGGACACGGCACTGGCGGCGTTAACTAAGCAGCCTTCCATGGGTCTGCACACGGATGGTAACGTCGGCATGGTGTTGACGTAAGCTGGGTGGCAGTGATGGCGGGTCGGTCTCCTCTGATTGCGACACGGGAGCAGGAAGCTGAGT
>Ga0123339_10002783_pt1 | contig 11788 bp, 9 predicted proteins | sample lystaG_FD_89956 | JGI IMG/M metagenome (GOLD analysis project Ga0123339, IMG submission 89956) | Glacier valley bacterial and archeal communities from Borup Fiord, Nunavut, Canada, to study Microbial Dark Matter (Phase II) -... | ecosystem: Environmental > Aquatic > Freshwater > Ice > Glacier ... | reverse complement strand
GATGGCGTTGCCGCCTTCGAGAATCAGGGCCAGTACGTGTTCCTGACGGACATCAAGGAGGCCGTGACGTTCGTGACGGACGGTTGCCCAGAGTGGGAACAATTCGAGTAGGTAGATCCGCGCTCTGAAAGGGTGAGAGCCCGTTTTGCGTAAGAAAGATACGCCGCAACCTCCATACCCGGGGGAGGGCCGCTCATTCCTCAGGTGCAGGTGCCCGAATCGTCGCGCAACACGGAAGCGAACCCCCGTGAATCGATGTCAGCCCCCGTTGCCATCACACTTGCTGCCGCCGAAAAGGGCTTCGGTGGCGAATATGGTCGTGGCGGAGGGGACTTTCTTGCCTCGACAGTGACACAGTGCCCATACGCATCCTCCTGAATGGTCCACAATGGGGGACGTGCCTGACCCAGTGTTGCTCGTCATCGTCGTTGTGACGGCTCTCGCCTTCGACTTCACCAACGGGTTTCACGACACCGGCAACGCCATGGCGACGTCCATCGCGACCAAGGCCCTCAAGCCCAAACAGGCGGTTCTTCTCTCCGCAACCCTCAACATGGTGGGCGCGTTCCTCTCGCTCACCGTTGCCGCCACGATTGCCAAGGGAATCGTCGATGCGGGGGTCATCACGCTCGACGTTGTCCTAGGCGGCCTCGTTGGCGGAATCGTGTGGAACCTCGTGACCTGGGTGTTGGCGATCCCGTCGAGTTCGTCGCACGCGCTCGTTGGCGGAGTCGTGGGAGCTGTGCTTGCGGCATCGGGCACCGACGGTGTGTTGTGGTCCGGACTCGTTGCCAAGGTGCTCATCCCTGCCCTCTTGGCTCCCGTCGTCGCCATCATGGTGAGCTCGGTGGGCACGCGCCTGGTTATTCGCGCCACCAAAGACGTTCCTCAACACGACAACGACCGAATGTTTCGATGGGGCCAAATCGGCTCGGCGTCTCTCGTCTCACTGGCGCATGGCACCAATGACGCCCAGAAGTCGATGGGGATCATCCTTCTTGCGCTGATCGCTGGGGGAACTGTGGGCCCAGAAGCGTCCGTGCCGTTCTGGGTGATCGTCAGTTGCGCGTTGGCAATGGCACTCGGTACCTATACCGGCGGCTGGCGCGTCATTCGCACCCTGGGCAAGGGGCTCGTGGAACTCGAGACCCGGCAAGGACTCGCTGCTGAGGCCTCCACGGCCACCGTCATCTTGCTATCGAGCCACTTCGGCTACTCACTGTCGACCACCCACGTGGCCACCGGCTCCGTTTTGGGCTCCGGATTGGGCAAGAAGGGCGCGAAGGTCAGGTGGTCCGTTGCCGGCAAAATGTTTACCGCGTGGCTCGTCACAGTGCCTGCCGCAGGCTCAGTGGGCGCCGCTTGCTATGGGCTCGACAGGTTCGCCGGACCCTATGTCGTCCTTGCCTTCTTGCTCCTAGCGGCGGGCGGGATCTACGCCTGGTCAAGGCTTCGTCCCGTGAACCACGCGAACGTCAACGATTCTTGGGATGCCCCGGCCGACGCCGCCTCGACAATAGGCGAGTCGATCGTCGACCACGATCCAAGCCTGTTGGCAGCAGCGCCCGAGGATCGCAACGAACCGATGGCGCAGAGGTAGGCCCGCATGTCCGACTTCATTGAATGGGGCGCGCTCGGCAAGATCGTCGTGCTCGGCCTCGTGGTGGGCGCCGGCCTGCCGACATTCTTCGCGGTGGGCGTGCGTTCGCTCGCCGGGCCCGGGTCAAGGGACGATCACGGGGCGCGTCCACGCCTGCGAGTGGCCACGGCCGTGGGGTGCTTCGCGGTGGTCCTTGGAGCGATCGTCGCGGCTATCGTCATCATCGGTCGAGGCGGCCACTAGGCCCGAGTCCGTCAGGTGTGGTGCACACCACTCCGTGGAGGCGTGTGTCGATGCCGTTGGGGCCCAGGCTCGACAAACGCTTGATCTTGAGACGCTAGGAGGGGTACAGGCGGCGGTAGCCGTCAGCGCTTTCGGATTGGTGTTTCTCGGCACGTATCGCACGACGGGCGTGCCCTTCGCGGGTTGGTGGAGCGCAACGCTTGCCGCATCCGGGCTCACCACAGCCACGCTTGTCATGGGAGAGACGTTTCGTCCCGTTGTTACGGCAGCAATCGGCAACGCGATTTCGGTGCTCGGTGCTTACTTCGCCTGGATGGCGGCTCTCTCCCCTCGCGGTGGGCGGCGTGGTGGCCATCGGAACGGCCATTGAGCGGCCCCAAGGCGCGGCATGGCCGGGCGGCGCCGTCTTGTTGGTGGGAATGTCCGTGGCCATCGGCCTAGCCGCCACGGAATTGTGGTCCCTCCGACGCCACAGCAGGGCGGGGGCTCGTGATCGAAGGACCGACGGGGAAAGGATTGCGGCTCTCACCTCGATGGCTGTCGCATCAACGATCCTTTCGGCCTTCTATGCCGTGCGTGTCGTCGTGTACGCAACCGCAGGGCCAGAGTCGTGGTTTTACGAGACGTGGGCGGGGCCACAGGCGACGACGTTCATGATGACCCTGGTGCTCCTGGTCGTGACCTATAGCGTGACGACCCTCAGCCAGGACAGGTTGGCCCGCCATTGGAAGCAATGGGCGATGAGCGACGACCTCACCGGTCTCCTGACTCGGACCGAATTCGGTGAGCGTGCGGAGGCTGCGCTCGCACACGCCCCGCAAGGCACCTCGCTGGCTGTGATCACTGCCGATCTTGACCACTTCAAGGCGATCAACGACCGCCCCGGCCATGCGGCAGAAGACAAAGTTCTGGTCGCGTTTGCCGATGCCGTATGGGAGGCCCTTGGATCCGACGATATTGCCGCCCGCTATGGCGGTGAGGAGTTTGTGTTCCTGATCGCGGACGCGGATCGGCACAGATTGGGCGACGTGACTCGCGACATCGATCGCGCTTTCCCGACCGCGGGCCCCGGCCATCGTGTATGGCCAACAGTGAGCTACGGAGTGGCGCTGTGGAACCGCCACTCCTCGCTGGACGAGTTGATCGCACGGGCGGACCGCGCGCTGTACCTGGCCGAAGCAAGAGGACGGGCCCAGACAGTCATCGACGAGGGCCTCGCAAGCCACTAGGTCTTGCGCGGTGTGGACGCATCGATCAGCCGCCCACGGCCCGACGTCCCACGTCGGGGCTCAGTTTCGCCGCTAGCGTGGATGGAAATGATTCCGTTCTACGACCCCCAACGGACGTACGAGGACAACTACGCCTTGGGTCCCTTCGGGGCCTTCCGCGAGCCCTCGCCGTTCGTGCGCGCCGAGAGGCCGCAGGCGGACTTTCTGGGATGTGCTGTCACGCGCCCCTTCGGGATCCCCGCAGGACCACTCCTAAACGCCGCGTACTGCTCGGCCGCCTTCAGGCATGGCTTCGATGTCAACGTGTACAAGACGGTACGCACCCGGGCCCACAGGGTCCACGCGTTCCCCAATACCTTGGCTGTCCATGTCAGCGGCGCTCTCACGATCGACCGTGCCACTCGGCCCGTCATGGCGGATTCGGACTTTAGGCACGTGGAGAGCATCTCCAATTCGTTTGGGGTGCCGTCGCGCGATCCAGATGACTGGCAGCCCGACATGGCCAAGGCGGTTCAGTCTGCAGGCCCAGGACAGGTTCTCGTCGGCTCCTTTCAGGGAACACGCCCCGAAGGAGACCACTCCGACCGGGTGGCGGCATTTGTGGCGGATCACGTGCGTGCAGCGACCCTCGTCGCGGAGACCGGCGCGCGGGTGCTTGAACTTAACCTCAGTTGCCCCAACGAGGGTGCGGGCAACCTGCTCTGTTTCGACACGCCGACGGTGGTCACAATTGTCGACGCAATTCGGGGCGCGATTGGCGACCTGCCGCTCATCCTCAAGTTGGCGTACTTCGCCGAAGATCCTCCGCTTGCCAAGTTGGTCGCCGCGACAAGCGGACTGGTTCAGGGTTACGCGGCGGTCAACACGATTCCCGCCACTCTTGTAGGTCCCGATGGTCGCCAGGCGCTGCCGGGCGCGGGTCGCGAGGTTGGGGGAGTCTGCGGGGCGGCCATCGCATGGGCGGGGCTGGAGATGACCGAACGCCTTGCGACCCTACGCGACCGCAGCGGGGGCGACTTCGCGATCATCGGCATCGGCGGGGTGCGCACAGAACAGGATTACGCGACCCTGCGCCACGCCGGTGCGGACGCGGTCATGAGCGCGACGGGCGCCATGTTTGACCCTCTCCTTGGCGTGCGAATCCATGGCGTCATCGAGAGGCCTTTCGGCTCGTAACGTCCTCCCCACGGACCAAAGGCCTGCATCTGCTGGTATCCCACATTTAGTGTTGGACCATCGCGCCTTGCACTACATCTAGTGGTCTGCGCCTCCAAAAGGTGTCGCCTGAGTCCCGGGCGCATCGAAACCAGGACCCCATCCGAGGAGAACCATGAGCACCATTGAAGTCGACCCCGCGGCACAATCGCACGAGGTTTTGGAGCGACCCCTCCTCTCTGTCGTCAAGCGCGACGGCCGCACGCTCCGCTTCGATGACACCCGCATCCGTGCTGCCGTGCGTAAGGCGTTCGTCGCGGTGCATGGCGAGCTGACCGAGATGCATATGCGCACCATTCGCCGACTCATCGACGAGATCGACGCCGAGCTTGCCCAGCGCTTCCCTGAGTCCGTCAAGATCTACGAGATTCAGTCCGTCGTGGAACACGTATTGCTCGACTCGCGGGAGTACGACGTCGCGAGGGCCTATATCGACTACCGCGTGCAGCGCGATTTTGCGCGCAGCAAGTCGACCGACCTCAATCACTCGATCACCCGCCTGCTCGACAAGGACCAGGCCGTCGTGAACGAGAACGCCAACAAGGATTCCGACGTCTTCAACACGCAGCGCGACCTCACCGCTGGCATCGTTGGCAAGGCGATTGGCTTAAGGCTGCTCCCGGAGCACGTGGCAAACGCCCACCAGAAGGGCGACATTCACTACCACGATCTGGATTACCACCCCTATGCGCCGATGACGAACTGCTGCCTCATCGACTTCAAAAACATGCTCGCCGGCGGCTTCCGCATCGGCAATGCGCAGGTCGAGCCGCCCAAGTCGATCCAGACCGCGACCGCTCAGATCTCGCAGATCATCGCGAACGTATCGTCGAGCCAGTACGGCGGGTGCACCGTCAACCGCATCGATGAGCTCCTGTCGCCTTATGCGGCGCTCAACTTCGCCAAGCACGTGGCGGACGCCGAGGAGTGGGTGACGGATCCCGAGCGACGCAAGCAATACGCAAAGACGAAGACGCGCAAGGACATTTACGACGCGATGCAGAGCCTCGAATACGAGATCAACACGCTTTTCACGTCGAACGGTCAGACCCCGTTTACGTCCGTCGGCTTTGGGCTCGGCACCGGGTGGTACGAGCGCGAGATCCAGCGAGCGATTCTCAACATTCGCATCAGGGGACTTGGTAGCGAGGGACGTACCGCGATCTTCCCCAAGCTGCTTTTCACCGTGAAGCGCGGTCTCAACCTTGTGGCAGGGGACCCCAACTACGACATCAAGACACTTGCCGTGGAATGTGCCACCAAGCGCATGTATCCCGACGTTCTGAACTACGACAAGATCGTCGAGCTCACTGGTTCCTTCAAGGCGCCCATGGGCTGCCGCTCGTTCCTGCAGGGTTGGGAAGACGAGCAAGGCAACGATGTGGTCGAGGGCCGGATGAATCTTGGCGTGGTGACCCTCAACCTGCCGCGCATCGCGCTCGAGGCCAGGGGGAGTGCCGAGGTGTTCTGGTCGCTGCTGGAGGAACGCCTCGCGACCGTCCATGATGCGCTGGTGTACCGCGCTGGTCGCTGCACGGAGGCTGTGCCAGGAAACGCCCCCATCCTTTACGTGCATGGCGCCTTCGGGAAGCGCCTCGCGCCCCTAGAAAGTGTCGATACCCTGTTCCGCGACAAGCGGGCCACGATCTCCCTCGGCTACATCGGCCTCTATGAGGTTGCGACCGCCTTCTACGGCGGCGAGTGGGAAGGTAACCCGGAGGCCAAGCAGCTGACCGTCGACGTCCTCAGGAACCTGCGCGCCCACGCGCTCGAATGGACCGCCGAGACCGGCTATTGGTTCAGCGTGTACTCCACGCCCTCAGAGAGCCTTACCGACCGTTTCTGCAGGCTCGACAAGGAACGCTTTGGTGAGATCAAGGACATCACCGACAAGGACTATTACACCAACAGCTTCCACTATGACGTGCGCAAGAACCCCACACCGTTCGAAAAGCTCGACTTTGAGGCCGAATACGCCCAGCACACGTCCGGTGGTTTCATTCACTATTGCGAGTACCCCGTACTGCAGCACAACCCCAAGGCCCTGGAGGCCGTATGGGACTATTCGTATGACCGCGTCGGCTACTTAGGCACCAACACGCCCATCGATCGGTGCTACGAGTGCGGCTACGCGGGGGACTTCGACCCCACGGCCCGGGGCTTCAAATGCCCGGGATGCGGCAATGAAGACTCGCGCACGTGCGACGTCGTCAAACGCACGTGCGGATACCTGGGCAATCCCCAGCAGCGGCCGATGGTTCATGGGCGCCACACCGAGATCTCGGCACGCGTGAAGCACATGACGGACGACGTACGCATTCCGCTTTCCGCGGGCGAGTAGCCGGAACGTTCCTGATGGCGCTGACACCGATCCCACGCCTGTGGGTCGCCGAGAAGGTGAGTCACAGCCACGTCGCGGAGTACAAGCCGTTCTCATTTGTCGACGGCGAGGGCGTGCGCTGCAGCCTGTACGTCAGCGGTTGCCTGTTCAAGTGCGACAACTGCTTCAACGAGGCCGCGTGGAGCTTCAAGCGTGGCGTGCCGTTTTCCAAGGAGCTCGAGGACCGCATCATGGCCGACCTTGCCCACGAGTCCGTGGCCGGGCTGTCGCTCTTAGGGGGCGAGCCGTTCCTCAATACTCAAGTAGCGCTCAGCGTCGTGAGGCGCTTGAGAGCCGAGTTCGGCGACACCAAGACCGTGTGGAGCTGGACCGGCTACACGTTCGAGGAACTTGTACTCGACAGTGCCGACAAACAGGAACTCCTGAGCCATCTCGACGTTTTGGTCGACGGACGCTACGAGCACGAATACCGCGATCTCACGCTCCCCTTCAGGGGCAGCCGCAACCAGCGCGTTCTCGACGCGCGCCTCTCACTTGACGAGGCTCGCGCCGTCGGATGGGCAGGGGTCGCGCAGCAGCCGACGCTCGCCTAATGGTGGCGCGGCTTGCGCTCCGGCCCGTCATTGTGTCCGTATGAGTCTCCGCGAGGCCCACGATCGGAGTGCGAAGGGCGGTCGGAGTGCGAAGGGCGGTCGGAGTGCGAAGGGCGGTCCGAGCGCTCGTAACGCGGACCGCGCTGGTCGGCGGCGGAGGAGGTACCACCATCGAGCTGGATGTCGATCAGCACCCCGCTGATGCGGGTGCGCGAGAGCTTCCCCAAGACATCGCCGGGCAGGTTGGCAGGGAGGTCGACGAGCGAAAAGTTGGGATGGATTTTAATGGCCCCGAAGTCGCCCCGGCTGAGGCCGCCCTCGTTGGCGATAGCGCCGACGATCTGGCGGGGCTCGACCTTGTGACGCTTGCCAACGGCGATGCGGTAGGTCGCCGTAGGCCCTGCGGAGTCGCGGCGGTACCGCTCGGCCTTGGGGCCGTCCTGGCGTACGCCGTGCAGCGGGCGCTCCTCGCGCACGAACTGTGGCGCGCGGGCCTCCTCGGCGGGGTCAAGAAGCAGGGGAGTGTCGCCCTGGGCGACCACTGCGAGGGCCGCGGCGACGTCACCCTCGGGAACGTCGTGGTTTGCCACATAGTGGCCCACGATGTCGCGGAAGGCCTGGATGCGGTCATTCTGAGCCAGCGCCATCGTGATCCGGTCATCGAAGCGCGCGAGGCGCGTCGCGTTGACGTCATCGACGCTCGGCAGGTACATCTGCGTCAGCGGCTGCCTTGTGGCCTTCTCGATAGACGTCAGCATCCTGCGCTCACGTGGGGTCACGAAACTGATCGCATCGCCCGTGCGGCCCGCACGGCCCGTGCGGCCAACACGGTGAACGTAGGACTCTGTGTCGATCGGGATGTCGAAGTTCACGACGTGGCTGATGCGATCCACATCGAGGCCGCGCGCAGCCACGTCGGTGGCGACGAGGATGTCAAGCTTTCCATCCTTGAGCTGCTTGATGGTCCGCTCACGTTGCGCCTGCACCACGTCGCCGCTGATGGCGGCCGCCGCATAGCCGCGCGCGCGAAGCTTCTCTGCGAGAGTCTCCGTCTCGTTTCTTGTACGCGTGAAAACGATCATGGCCTCGAAGTTCTCGACCTCGAGAATGCGGGTGAGCGCGTCGACCTTTTGTGGGTACGACACCACGAGGTACCGCTGCGTGAGCTGAGCGGAGGTCGTCGTCTTTTCTTTGACCGTCACTTCTTGGGCGTCGTGGAGGTACTTGGCGGCGAGGCGACGAATCTGCGGGGGCATCGTCGCCGAGAAGAGCGCAACCTGCTTGGTGTCTGGCGTCTGCGCAAGGATGATCTCGACGTCCTCGGCGAAGCCCATCTTGAGCATCTCGTCGGCCTCGTCGAGAACCAAATACTTCAGCTCGGAAAGGTCAAGGGTGCCCTTCTCGAGGTGGTCCATGATGCGACCAGGTGTGCCAACCACGATGTGGACGCCGCGGCGCAAGGCCGACAGCTGCACGCCGTAACCCTGGCCACCGTAAATGGGTAGCACGTGGACGCCTGCGCTGTGCCCCGCGTACTTCTCAAACGACTCGCACACCTGGAGCGCGAGTTCACGCGTGGGTGCGAGCACGAGTGCCTGCGGGTTCTTCTGAGCCCGGTCGAGGCGATCAAGGATCGGCAGCGCGAAGGCGGCTGTCTTTCCGGTACCGGTCTGCGCGAGGCCGACGACGTCGCGGCCAGCAAGGAGGGGGGGGATCGTTGCGGCCTGAATCGCGGAGGGCGTCTCATAGCCTGCGGCGCGAAGCGCCTTGAGGACGGGTTCACCCAGTCCAAGTTCGGCAAACGTGAGGTCGCGGTGGGACTCGACGGCCGTATCAGCGTCGGCAAAATTATCGGAAGGCATACCCTAACGGTAGTGCGTCAACGCGCCCCCGGTGCCCTCAAAGGGCCCGTGAAGCCAGGGCACCCTCGATTGCCTCGATGATCGCCGGGTCATTTGGGGTAACCGTTGGCAGGAAACGGGAGACCTTCCCGTCAGGCGTCACCACGAACTTCTCGAAGTTCCATTTGATGCGGCCAGCCTTGCCATTGGCGTAAGGGAACTCCGTCAGCACTTGATACAGGGGATGGCGGTTCCTGCCGTTGACCTGGACCTTCTCGAACATCGGGAACGTCACGCCCCACGTCGTGGAGCAGTATTCCTGGATAGCGTCGGTCGAGCCCAGCTCCTGAAGAAATTGATTGCTCGGAAAGCCGAGCACAGTGAATCCGCGCTCTCCGTAAGTGCGCTGCAACTCCTCGAGCTGCTGATATTGCGGGGCAAGTCCGCACCGCGAGGCGACGTTGACGATGAGCTTGACGTCACCGGAGTAAGTGCCAAGCGTGACTTCGTCACCCTTGAGGGTGTGGACTTCGATCGAGTTCAGGTTCGCTACGGAGGGGTTCATGCCCGTTCAACACGCTCTCGGACCTTCGTGTTCCCGCCTACCGGTCAATTCGGGGGGACGTGGATTCTCGCCACGTCGTGAGCACTCCCCGGAGCGACACCCTGCCGCTGTATTCGATCGAGCCGTACTTGAAGATTTGCACGGCTATCCGAAGTACCAGGGCCGACAGTGCGAACAGCATCACGATGTCCACCACCGCGATCCACAGCGGCAAGGAACCAAATGCGTTGCGCAGCAAGGCGGTCACGGGCGCCGTGTACGGAAAGAACGTCAAGGCGTTCACGACGGGGGAACCCGAGGAACTGACGATGAGTGACACCGCGTAGATGGGCAGGAAGAGCGTGAGGATGACGCCGGTGTAAACCGGGCCGGCGTCCTTAACCGTGGGCATCGCAGCGCCGACCGCCACCGCCGTGGCGGTGAACAGGCTGAAGCTGCCCAACAGGATGAGCGCGCCGACGATCATTGGACGGGACTGAAACTCGAGCGCCGACAAGTCCACCTCCGGGATGTTGAGCTTATCCCTGAAGAACACGTACCCCACCGCGATCGGAATGACAAACACGAGCATCTGAACGAAGCCGACGATGAAGAGCGAGATCACCTTGCCCACGAGCAGGGTGGTGGCCCTGATCGTGGTGAGAATCATCTCGGTGACTCGATTCTCCTTCTCCTCGACCGTCGCGGAAAGCATTTGGTTCCCCATCAGAATGATCACGATGTAGAGCAGCAAGAGGTAGATCATTGGCGGGACGACGGATTCGATCCCGCCGGCGACGCTTCCGTCTTGGAATGTCGTGGTCTGCGTGGTGAAGGTGCCCCGCGCGATCGCACTCAATCGGGTTGATCCGATCTTTGCAGTCGCACTGTCCTGCAAGAGGGAACTCGCCTGTGCGGAGTACTTGGCGTTGGCGAAGATCCCCCCGTTGACGCCATAAACCTCGATCGCCTGCGCGGTGGGGTCGGCGGGGTAGGCGAAGAATGCCGCTACCGCACCGGACTTCACGTGGGCGATTCCTTGATCCGTACTCGCGACGACGGTTCCGCCAGCGGCCGTAGCAAGAGCCGGGTCGACGAGCCCCGAGGGGTCGACGTACTCGAATGCAAAACGCTCGCCCGACTGCGCTTGAGCCGCGTCCTGAGACGAACTGCTCGACACGATGGAGATGCCGAAGACGAGGATGAGGACGACGGGCACGAACAGAGTCGCCAACCAGAACTTGCGCTTTGTCAGCGTGCGGCGCACCTCAAAATCGACGACGTGACGCAATGCGTGGCGTGGCATCATCCGTTGCCCTCCAAAGCGTCGGCGCCGTAGACCTCGACAAAGATATCGTCGAGCGATTTCAACGTCGGAGTAAAGCGGTGCACGGCCAACCCTTCACTGACGAGGAAACGGAGGATGACCGAGGTGTCGGCATCGTTGCTCACCTCGAGCACCGTGTGCCCCACGTCGGAGGAAACCACGGTGTACGCGTCCGAGGCGGGCACAAGCCCGTCGTGGTCGATGTCGATGCGGGTGCCGCCAAACTCGGAGCGAACCTCGTCGACGGTCCCGTAGGCCCGCGCCGTACCGTCCTTGAGGAGAAGGATGCGGTCACAGAGCCGCTCGACCTCCTCCATCTGGTGGGTCACCATCATGACGGTGGCGCCGCCCCGTTTCTGCTCTTCGATGATGTCCATCAAGAGCCTGCGGTTCACGGGGTCAAATCCCTTGGTGGGCTCGTCGAGGATCAGCAGTTCGGGCGCGTTCATGATCGTGACGCCCAGCTGGACCTTTTGCTGCTGCCCCTGGGAAAGCCTGTCGATGCGGACCTTCGCCTTGTCTGCGAGGCCGACTCGCTCGAGGTACTCATGAGACCAGCCCGCGGCGGTGGCTCGTCCCAGACCCTTGAGCTTGCCGAAGTACGTCATCACGTCGATGACGGATTCCTTCTGATAGAGCCCGCGCTCCTCAGGTAGGTAACCCAGGCGGTCGCCGTTCGCGGGGCTGAACCCACGGCCGTCGATGTGGAGGAGGCCCCGAGTGGGTTGGTAGATCCCGAGCAAAGCACGGATCGTTGTCGTCTTGCCCGAGCCGTTGCTTCCCAAGAACCCGAAGGTCTCGCCTCGTCGGATCTCAAACGATAGATCCTGGATCACCTGAATATTGCCGAAGCTC
>Ga0123339_10002777_pt1 | contig 11798 bp, 11 predicted proteins | sample lystaG_FD_89956 | JGI IMG/M metagenome (GOLD analysis project Ga0123339, IMG submission 89956) | Glacier valley bacterial and archeal communities from Borup Fiord, Nunavut, Canada, to study Microbial Dark Matter (Phase II) -... | ecosystem: Environmental > Aquatic > Freshwater > Ice > Glacier ... | reverse complement strand
TAGCGCACGCCTCCATGCAGTTCGCTCATTCGCTCCCACCTCGCTTGTATTTGGACGCCTTGTACGCCTTCAGGGCGGCGCGACTTGAGCGGTAGCGTCCGTCAGCGCCGATGATAGCCTCCAGCCGCCCACGCCCGGCCGCCTGCTTAAGCGCAGCAAGGCTGAACTCATCGTCGACCAACGCCTCCAGCGGTACGTACTTCGCCAGCCCCGCGATGTTGGGGATGAGGCGGTGGAGGTTGTCCACAACCGAGCGCGCGATGAGTTCTGCAAGCGGGCCAGAATCTCCATGATCAGCTCGGTCGAGCGCCTTGAGATAGCACCCTCGCTGCTCCTTGAAGATAACGATCGGCGGCCAGCCAAGACGAGTAAGGACAAGATTGAGCAGCAGACGCCCAACCCGTCCGTTGCCCTCGATGAATGGGTGCAGACGCTCGAAGCTGGCATGGATCCGCGCCAGCGCTTCAGGGACATCGATGATGCTGAGGGCACCGCTGGAGAGCGCCTGTCCAAACTGGTTAACCTGGTCAACCCAGGAAGTGACGCCCGCCGAGACAAGCGGGTGGGTCGGTGGCGTCATGCCGCCGGCAAATGAACGGATGTCGTGCCGCCGGTAACCTCCGGGCGCCTCACCCGGGTATGCGTCCGGGTGCGGCGCGACCTCCCAGGCTCTTTGCATCGCGAGCTCGTGAATATGGCGAACCTCAGTCACGCTCACCAAGCCATCACGCCCATACTCTGCCCGGGCAACTCCCTGTTCGTAGACCCAGCGCGCGGCCTCGGAGTAGCCGAGAACCTCCATGTAGTCCTTGAGTTCCTTCGAGCCAACGGCCCGGCCCTGCTCCAGGAGCTGCTCGACCTCGCGCAGCACGAGCGTGTTCCCTTCGAGCGCTGTGGAGTGATGCGCCTCGAGATACCACACATCGTCCCAGAGCTGTTTGGCCTCGACCGGCGTAGGAAGGCCACCGTACCGACCAAGCTCGTCGATGGCGGTGGCGAATCGTTGGTAGATCGCGATGCGCGAAGGTCTTCCTCGAGGGGCGCGGTCTTGAGATGAATTTGTCATCGCTCCCCCTCCGAAACTCAACAATGACAATCTAGCATTTTGTCATCGCACATGCCAGATAAATCAACAACGACAAATTCGTCCTCATTTTCACTTTCTCGCTATTTCCAATGCGCAGTGAAAATGACCTACGCCCTACTCCACCCCGCGGTTCTCCCAGTCGCCGTACGAGCTGCCGTCGTCGCACTTCCACTCCAGGCGCCCGTTGCTCGACCGGCCAAGAGCGACTGCCGCCGCGGTTGAGGGCGAGCCAAAGGGAACGTCCCGCGTCAGGATGCCAACATCGCCCCGCACTTCGATGGAGCCGTCCGCGAGGAGCTTGCGGTGCTGCTCCCGATAGGAGGCGTACGATCGCTCGGTGCTTTCAGCCCTGCCGGTCCCCGCCCATCTGGCGACGACCTGCGACCCCTCCAGCATTGTGAACTCGTCTCCGAGCTGCTGCGCACGTGCGTCGACCTTGTGCTTCTTGTTGGTGAGCGTGAAGACCGGTGAGTCCACGGGCGCAGTCGACGATTCAGCCGCCGCCTTACGAACGCGGATCGCGTTCACGCCGAGTACCGGTAGGACGATATGCAACTGGTCGAGAAAGGCCTCCATGTCCGAGGCCTGCGCCTCGGAGAGCTTCCTTCCCCGCGGGTCGTTGCCGTTGGCCAGCGTGACGCGAGCTGCCTTCTTGGCGAGCTCCACAAGCCGCCACTCCAGGTAGCCCCAGTGGCCTTCGGTGAACGAGTCGTCCTTGGAGGTGATTAGGACGACCCGATCCCAGAACTCCTTCTTGGCCGAGTGATCCCGAAACCGGTTGATAAAGTCCTCGGTGCGTCCGATGTAGCAGCGTACGCCACCCAGCGCCTCCTCATCGTCGCCGAGGAGGAAGTAGGCCCCGTTCCGCTTAGCCTCCGGGCGCCTGAGGATGTCACCAAGGTCCGAACGCGGCCCCGCGAGGACGTGACCTGTCCAGCCGGCGATCTCCGCGGTGGTGATCCCCCCCGGGACACCTTCGACGAGGAAGACTTCGATATGCTTGCCGGTCATGCAACAGCCTCCTTGAAGGTGAGCAGTCGGTCCCGGTAGTACTCGTACTGCTTGCGCCGAGCAGCAAGCTCGGCAGGGAGGCCGAGTGAGAGGTCGTTCACGAGCGCGTCGAACTTGTCGAGAATCGCGACGATGCGCGCCTGCTCTTCAAGTGGTGGCACAGGAACTGGAATCCTATTGAGGTTGGCCTGGCTCAGCTTTGGCTGCGCGCCACCGGCCACAAATGGCGCTAAGTCGATCGAGTTGAGGTAGATCTCGATGAATCGGCGCTCAGCGTAGGTGCCGAAGGACAGGACATGAGCATGATTGTTCACCCAAATCCTACCGCTGGCCGAGAATGCGATTGGCGTCGACCGCGCAAGCAGGTTCGCGCCGTCCTCAGACACCAACAAGTAGTCGCCGTTGAAGATGTAGTCGCTGACGTAGTCAACGACTCCTGAGGCCCCGTAGTACGGGATTTCGCCTGGCTCTCGTGCCGCCTTCGTGACTGGTCGACGCTGAGAGTCACGGTTACTAGCAGCCTCACCCAATGTCGCCCACCGGACCCCCCCCTCGGGGAAGGTCAGAAGCGAGTCTCGGTAGTGGGCATACTGACGCCGCCGGGCTTCCAGCTCGGCTTCCAGCTCGGCTTCCAGCTCGGCTTCCAGCTCCGTGAACGTGTCGAGCACTCGCACAATCTCCCGCTGCACTTCGAGTGGTGGAACGGGGATCGTTACCTTTGCAAGACTGTCACCAGAAATACGCCGCATCTTCGTGCCAGTGATTCCACGCTTCTTCTGATCTTGGAACTGCTCCGACTGGAAGAAATACGCTACGTACTTTGGATCGAGCGAGTGCCGGTAGATGTAAGCATCACCACTAACCGCAGCGGCTGCGCCACCAAGCCACGCGACCGCCTTTCCTACCGCAGCGTCATCCTCGCTTGTGGTGGCGACTACCAAATCGCCTGGCTCAGCCTTCCGCAACCGCTGCGCAAACTCCGGTGTGACGAAAGAGATTGTCTCGGTAGTCCAGATTCCGTAGTGCGTATGCACCTGCCCGTAGTGGATCGCCGGGATTCCCGCGTCAGTGAGATCCTTCTTCTGCAAACCGTTACCGCGGACGAAAGTACCCACGTCTCCAAGCGCCCGACACGGCACCCCATCCGGGCACAGCTCCCTGATCAGTTCGTCGATGCGGCTCACGCCGCTTCTCCTGAAATCATGCGCACAAGCAGCGCGACCATGAGTTCCTTTTCCTTGGGATCACTCATTGCGACCATGAGCGTGAGCGCAGCGAGGGCATTGTTTGAGACGCGTGGCTCTCCGCTCATCTTGCTCAAGATGCCATTGCGGGCCAAGAAGGTGACGAAAAGCGCGGCGGCGCTGCGCTTGTTCCCATCGGCCAGCGGATGGTCCTTCACGACGAGATACAGAAGGTTCGCCGCCTTCTCCTCCACCGTGGGATAGAGATCCTCCCCGCCAAAGCTCTGGTAGATCGCGCCGACGATGCCGTCCAGCGCGGCGCCACGTTCCCTACCAAGCAGCGTGTCCGCCGGGAACGCCTCTGCCAGCTGAACAATCACGGTTCGCGCCTCATCAGTCGTCAGCTCCCAGCCCGGGGTCGCACCCGGAGCCGCGTCGAACTGTCCATCGTCGTAGTCTCGCAGCAGCTGCAGACCCGGGAGGTATCCGGCTATGACGTCGGCTACTCCGGCGACGAGCTCATCCGTAGAACGTCTGAGCACCTGAATCACCTGTCCAAGCTCTGCCAAACGACGTTCATTGAGCGCCGCTCCCGCGAGCATGTACTGTTTCAGGACGCCGCTCACCCAACGCCTGAACTCGATTGCCCGGGCGGAGTTTACGCGGTAGCCAACCGCGAGGATCACGTCGAGGCTGTAGTACGTAATCGGCCTGTCTGAGCTGCTACTATGCACTTTTTGCATATTGCTTTCCTGGTCAACTTCCGCGCCCCTGAAGATACTGCGGATATGCCGCGAAACACCGGACTGATCAACGCCAAATAGCTCTACTATCTGCGCTTGGGAAGCCCACACAGTGTCATGCTCGCGGTCGAGCGGCAGTGAAAGTTCCACGCCAGGCGCGGTGTAGACGACGATATTCTGCTCGCTCACGACACGCCTTCCAGGTCCTCGACAATCGCGTCGATCTGCGTCCGCAGCTCCGTCTGCCGCATCACGATGCGGGCTATCTCGGCGTTGAACGCGGTGATGTCCACCGCGACACGCGTGTCCTCCTGCTCAACGTACGACGACACTGCGATGTTGTAGTCGTTCTCGGCGATCTCGGTATTCGGGACCACTCGGGCGAAGTACTCGACGCCCTCGCGGGCAGCGAAGGCATCGAGAACCTTCTGCCGGTTCGCGTCGGTAAGCTTGTTCTTGTTGCCGCCTCGGACGAACTCGGCGGACGCGTCGATGAAGAGCGTCGCGTTGTCGGTCTTGGACTTCTTCAGCACGATGATGCAGGTCGCGATCGTGGTGCCAAAGAACAGATCCGGTGGCAGCTGGATGACCGCATCCACGTAGTTGTTGTCGATGAGGTACTTGCGGATCTTGCGCTCCGCACCGCCTCGGTAGAGCACGCCGGGGAATTCGACGATCGCCGCGGTGCCGTCGACCGCGAGCCAGCTCAAGATGTGCATCGTGAAGGCGAGGTCGGCCTTGGACTTGGGCGCAAGCACGCCGGCGGGGGCGAACCGCGGGTCGTTAATGAGCAGCGGGTTGGCGTCGCCGTCCCAGTGGATGGAATACGGCGGATTGGACACGATCGCCTCAAACGGCTCATCGTCCCAGTGTGCCGGGTCGGTCAGCGTGTCGCCGTGCGCAAGGTCGAACTGCTCGTAGTTCACGTCGTGCAGGAACATGTTGATCCGCGCGAGGTTGTACGTGGTCAGGTTGATCTCCTGGCCAAAGAAGCCCTGGCGGACGTTCTCCTTGCCCAGCACCGTCGCAAACTTCAGCAGCAGCGAGCCCGACCCGCATGCCGGGTCGTAGACCTTGTTCACCTGCGTCTTACCCACGACGGTGATGCGTGCGAGCAGCTCGCTCACTTCCTGCGGCGTGTAGTACTCGCCGCCCGACTTGCCAGCGCTTGAGGCGTACATCTGCATGAGGTACTCATACGCGTCACCAAAGGCGTCGATCGTGTGGTCCTCGAAGTGGCCCAGCCCAAGGTCGCCGATCGCGTCCAGCAGCTTGACCAGCTTCTCATTGCGCTTAGCCACGCTTTGCCCGAGCTTTGCGCTGTTCACGTCAAGATCGTCGAACAGGCCCTTGAGGTCATCTTCGCTGTCAGCGCCCACGGCAGAGCCCTCGATGTTGCGGAAGACCCGCTCGAGAGTCTCATTGAGGTTCACGTCGAGTGCGGCATGTTTGCGGACGTTTACGAACAGCTCGCTCGGCAGGATGTAGAAGCCCTTCTCGGCTACGGTCTCACTGCGGCCGAACTCGGCGTCTGAGTCCGAGAGCTTTGCGTAGTCAAAGTCAGGACGCCCCGCCGCGCGCTCTTGGATGTTGAGGTAGGCCGTGAGGTTCTCAGAGATAAACCGGTAGAAGAGGATACCAAGGACGTAGGTCTTGAAGTCCCATCCGTCCACAGACCCGCGAAGGTCATTGGCAATACGCCAGATCGTCTTATGCAGCTCCGCCCGCTGCGACTCCTTGGTAGATGAGACCATATCTAAGTGTCTTCTTCCAACAGAGAACCCGTAGGCGCCCCGGGCGAGGCGCTATCTGGCGGAGAGGCAGGGATTCGAACCCTGGATACGGGGGATACCCGCATAACGGTTTTCGAGACCGCCGCATTCAACCACTCTGCCACCTCTCCGCAGTGGCGCGAACCGCACGCAGCGGCTCAAAGCGCAACGGTAAGTATACCGACCAGCACGCACCGGGGCAACGCGAGACTCCGCGCGCCTGAAAGAGGAGCTCCTCTCGCCTGCCTCACTCGTCCGGGACAGGTGCACGCGAGGAGCTGCGCGCGTAAAACGACATCGCGGAACCGCCCGTCAGCAGCAGGCCTGCCACAAGCGACAACGGCAGCATCAACGACGACGATTGCAGCGCGACGATGACGAGCGCGAACACGATGAAGCCCAGGTGCAGCAGGCCCGAGCCCACCTTGGCCAGACGCACCTCGGAGACATAGGCCAGTCCCCCGGCTCCAGCGAGCGTGAGCACCACCACGGCGACCTGGATGAGCGCCGAGACCACCAGGTAGACCGTCAGCCCGGTCATCACCGATTGCGTGACCACGCCCGTGCCCACGCCCAGCAGCAGCATCCCCGTCGAGACATACATCAGCGTCCGCCGAGAGAAAAGCCGCTTGGGCACACACAGTCCCATCACGACGATAAGCGCGATCATGATCGGCCCCGCGATAAGGTTCATCACATGGACGAATCCCGGATAGCCGGTCTGCTCCCAGTTAGGAATCGCCCGATGCGCCCACCACGAGTAGAGCGTGCCCACAAGCGACTGCATGCCGATCGCGCCCATGAGCGCGACCGTCGTCATCATCAGCGAGAAATCCCATCCGGCACCAACCGGCTTGTGCTCGCCGGTATTCTCGGCAGTATCAGTCATCGTATCCTCCATCACGCCACCGAGTGCGCGCCGGGCACCACGTAGGTGGTGACATAAGTGAGCACCAGCGCGATAAACGACAGGATCGCGAGCACCGCCACCACGCGCCACATGCCTCGGCGACGCAGATAGATGCGGCTGTGCAGGTAGGCCGTGTAGAGCACCCACATCATCAGAGACATATCCACCTTGCCCGACCACCACCACGCCTCGCCGCTCCACGCGATGATCGCCCACGGCAGCCCCACGACCATCCCGAGCGTGAGAGGCAGATAGCCCAGCCGCGCCCAGCGGTACGCCGTCTGCTCGTAGGAAGAACGCCGATGGCGGATCATCAAGATCGTTGCGGCAAACGACGCGACAAACGCACCGTAGCTGAAGAACAGCAGCGGCGGATGTGCCCACATGTACCACGCGTTATAGTAGTAGACGCGGGAGCTCTCGGCTGACCTGAATGCCTGATAGGCGACGTTGAGGTCAGCGGAGCGCATCGCGCTCAGATACTGCCCGTACTGCGCAAGGAAGTCTGGCAGCGGGTTGGTGAACGGGTGCCCCAGAAAGACCGACCCCACAGCGAGCAGCACCGCGCCCACGGTGAGCATCGGACGCAGCTCATCACCGTGCCGCTTTGCAGTCAGCGCGATGACCGCTAGCATCAACGCCCACACGTAGAGCTTCTCGGACTCGATCCAGATAGGAACCGCGTACCCACCCGTCGCATGGCCGGTGGACGGATCTATCACCTGGCACACCTGCCACAGGCGGACGTGGAACCAGATAAGCACGAGCTCACCGGCAGACAGTACGCCGAGAAGCGCCCCCAGGGTCCATTTCAGATACGGTTTGAACGCGGGAATCACGACGGTAGCCATCGCTGCAGCGCACGCAACGAGGATCGCCGCGTCCAGCACAGGGCCTAGCGACGACAACGTTGTGCGAAGGGACTCGAGCGAAAGCACGATAGTGTCAGGAGTTGGCATGTGCACAGTATAGCGATGGATGGCACACCCGTCGCTTCTTGGCAAAGCGATACCCTAGGGGGTATACTACAGCACCCGGATACGACAGGAGCATTCATGGACTACACCGGCATCATCTACCTCGCCGTGGTTGGCGCGATCTACGCCTTCTTCTGGCGTCGCTCGTCGGCCAAGGCAGGCAAGTCGATCGCCTCGGGACTACGCTCTTTCAAAGGGATACTGCCGACGCTGCTCGCGGTCTTTGGCCTCGTGGGCCTGTTTGACGTCTTCATCCCGCCGTCCCTGATCCAGCGGCTCATGGGATCGTCCGGCGGCATCACCTCCCTACTGGTGGGCACCGGACTGGGTTCCATCGCCACAGGTCCGCCAGCCGACGGTTTCCCCATCGCCGCGACGCTGCTCAAGGCAGGTGCATGGCCCGCCTCAGTAGCCGCATTCATCGTCTCCTGGATACTTGTAGGGTTCGTCTCACTACCCATGGAGTCCGAGATATTCGGTTGGCGTTTCGCAGTACTTCGCAACGGATTGTCAATCGTCGTCGCTATGGCGATCGGCCTGATCATGGGAGTGTTCATCAGATGAAACGTACCGACGTGATGCACTCGCTCAAAGCCTATCGCCTGCCACTGGCGGTCGTGGGACTGTATATCGTGGCTGGGTTTCTCGCCCCCGAGCGGACCGTCAACGCGCTCGGCGCCGCATGGGCGACCTTTGCCAACGTGATTCCGATCGTCTTGGCAGTGTTTGCGGCGCTCGGGCTGATCAACGTGTGCGTCGATAAACAGGCGATGGCCAAGACTCTCGGCGAGCAGGCAGGACTGCCTGCTTTGCTATTGGCGGCCGCTGCCGGAACGATCCTCGTGGGCCCCATATTCGTCGTTTTCCCGCTGATGAAGACGATGCGCGACCACGGCACCAGCTGGGGCGTCATCACCACGGCGTTGGCCGCCTGGGCGGTCAAGCTGCCGATGATCCCCCTTGAATCGGGGCTCCTGGGTTGGCGTTTCTCGCTGAGCCGCAGTGTGCTCATGCTGGTATTCGCCGTACTCATGGGCATGATCGTCGATCGGGTCATGGACCAATGGGAACCAGCTGTGATCGAGAAGGTCGCCTGAGAAAGCACGATAGGGCGGAGCTGGGCTCCGTCCTATCTCATATCTTTTCCGCTATGGTCAGGCCGTAAGGCCGTAGTCAGTGTGGCGGAGAGTCAGGGATTCGAACCCTGGGTACCGGTTCAAGCCGGCACACACGATTTCCAGTCGTGCTCCTTCAGCCTCTCGGACAACTCTCCGCATCATGGCGCATAGGCGCAACCGCGAGTATAACCGCCTCATCGCGCCTCGGCAATCAACAGAGCGCTCAGGGCATGACTGACTCGTGGCGCACTGGTATACGTACCGTGAACGTAGAGCCCACGCCTGGCGTGCTCTCTACGCGGATATCGCCGCCGAGCACCTCGGCAAACCGGCGAGATATCGCCAGCCCCAGACCTGCTCCTTCTGCCAACGGCGCTGTAAGCCTGGCGCGGTGGAACCGCTCGAATATGTGCGCCATCTCGTCGGGTGTGATTCCGCTGCCGGTGTCGGTCACCGCCACGACCGCCCAGAGGCCGTCGCGGCTGACCGAGGAACGCACGCGCACGGTGCCCTCCTCGGTGAACTTGATGGCGTTGGAAACCAGATTGAGCAGTATCTGCGCTACCTTGTCTTCGTCGTTCCACACCGGAATCACGAGGTCGTCGAACTCGACCACGAGCGAGACATCGCGATTGCCGATGATCGGCCGCATGCTCTCCACGGCCTTCTCAGTGAGCGAGACCAGGTCAAACTCGCTGGCCCGGACCTCGGCGTAGCCCGCTTCCGCACGGGAAAGATCAAGCACATCGTTGACCAGGCTCAACAACCGTTCTCCCGCCGAGCGGACCATCAGGACCTGGCGCGCCTGCTCTTCATTCAAGTCGCCGGCCATTCCCGCGAGCAGTATGCCCGAGAACCCGATGACCGAGTTCAGAGGCGTGCGCAGCTCGTGGCTCATGCTGGCCAGAAAGTCGTCCTTCACATGGTTCGCTCGTTCAAGCGCCCCAAGCGATGTCTGGAGCGCGCTGGTGCGCTCGGCTACCTGCACTTCCAGCAACTCCTCTTGCCGCTTGACTGCGCTGATGTCAGTAAACAGCACGGCAAACGTCTCCTCACCCGTTGAATACAAGCGCCGCACATACCAGCACTTGGCAACCTCCGAGAAGTATTCCTGGCTGACGACCTCACCCCGGTCCACCACCTGCTGACAAGTCTCAGTCCAGTTGGGATCCGACCGCCTGCGATCTGGAAAGACCTCCAGCACGCGCTTACCCACTAAACTCGATGCCGGTAGTCGCACTGCCGTCGCAAAAGCCTCGTTGACCTCGAGGTATTCGCAGTCGCTCACAGTACCGTCGTCACCGCGCACTACCCGATAATGAGCAAAACCGTCCACCATGTTGCGGAACAACTGCTCATAGCGCCATTCGGTAGCCTTGAGCCTGTCCTCGGCCACCTTTCTGCTCGTGACATCGACGAGCATCAAGGTGATGGCTGTGGGTGCGCCGGTGACCGAGAATAGCCTGCGTAGCTGTACCGAGAAGACTCGCTGGCCAACGCATGTCGTCAATGTGCGTTCAAACTGCCGAGCGACCCAATCGTTGTGAACGAAGTCGTGTATCTCATCTTCAAACGGCATACAGCGCTTGCCGTTTTCACAGCATGAGAACAATGCCTTTGCGGACTTGTTGGAGATGAGCGTCGTACCATCCAGCGTCAGCAACAGCACGGCCTCGCCGACATCCTCAAAAATCGAGCGATACGTGATCTTCTCCATTTCGAGGTCCCGTGCTGAGACCTCAAGCTCCTGTTGAAGATCCGTGCTGGAAAGAGCGATGCGCTCACGGACGATAGATAGCTCCACTGCGTCGTAGAAGCGCAGAATGACGTCCCTGTAGGTCCTGCGTTCTCCGCGGTCCTCGATGAAATCGTCCGACAGTTGGATATAGGCGCTGCGATACTCCTTGAGCATAGCGAGGAAGCTAGACGTCTCAAGACCTCGGAGGCGATGCGCCCTAGCCTCGATGAGGCCGAATTCAGCTGCCGCGGCATCGTCCCAGCTCAAACCGCCCTCGACAGCCTTGGCCGCTTTGACCAATGACTCGGAGAGACCGCGAACGGATTGCAGCCACGAGGGCCTGCGGTCGGCTGTCACCAACGCCAGGCCCAAGCTTTCTGCGGCGGCAAACAGACGCTCGGTCAGCAACGTCTCATGGCTTTGGAGAAACTCTCTAAGGCGCGCAGTATCAAGCGGTGCCTCCATGCGATACCTTTCGCCGATCAGGAGAGTCCTCTGACACGCTTTCCCGCAGCTTCAGCCAAATCTGATCCTACGACAAGTCGCAGTTGGTCGCTGATGTTGTCAGCGATTCTCGGCAGATCGAGAATCGTGATCGTATCTGTCGTCTTGCCGATACGTTTTGACTCAAGATCGACCGACACGCTCGCCAACACCCCACCCACGAGTGGGCGCAAGACGTTCTCCACTCTTGAAGCAAGGGCATTAGACACTGTGTGTCTCATCCCCGACTGACTCGTTGATGGAGACGACGATATCATCTTGCTCGGCGGCGATCCCGTTGAGGAAGCGAGCCATCGCGGCACGAACCCTCATGAAGTAGATACCAAGAAACGCCATGGATACCACAACGAGCATGTCGGCGCCCAGGCGGGCTTGGGCCGCGCTTGCGTCGCCGAGTATCTGCGTCCCGATCCAGCTCACCAGCACGGAAGCCGCGAGACAGACCGCGCTGAGCACGGCATAACTCACATTATCGGCGATGGCCGAGCCCCGCGCGATCTTGCTGAGGGAAAGTATCTGGACGAGCAGGCCCACGGCAAACAGCAACGCAAGCACGCCCGTGCCAGCCGAGATTCCCAGGGGCACTCCGCCGTTGGTGGGGTGGGCAAACGCAATCCGAGGAACCGCGGCCACGCCCAGGGCACTCAGCCCGACTACTTTGAACACTCTCACTGTGCGACCTCCAGAGCCTGTTCGCTTTGTAGTACCTTCGGCGTTCAACACGCTGAAGGTGAGCGAAGTGTGACAAGCAGTC
>Ga0123339_10002776_pt1 | contig 11802 bp, 9 predicted proteins | sample lystaG_FD_89956 | JGI IMG/M metagenome (GOLD analysis project Ga0123339, IMG submission 89956) | Glacier valley bacterial and archeal communities from Borup Fiord, Nunavut, Canada, to study Microbial Dark Matter (Phase II) -... | ecosystem: Environmental > Aquatic > Freshwater > Ice > Glacier ... | reverse complement strand
TTTTTTGATGATATCTGTACAATTAACGAAATAAAAGCTTTTGAGCAAAGACTAATTGTTGCTAAGATGCTAAAAGAAAAAAAGACCTACATCGAGATTGCAGGGGTCACAGGGGCAAGCACTGCCACAATAAGCAGAGTCAACAGATGTCTGGTTTATGGAAGTGATGGCTATAAAATAGTCCTTAATAGACTAGAAGAAAAAGAAAAATAAAGATTATAGTGCTGGCTTAGGTCAGCACTTTTATATTCAGGAAATTGAACAAAAATGATTAAAGATAAAGTATAATGTTATAATATAAGATATTAGATTACTATAGGAGTGATATTTTTGGACTTATCAAAACTTTTAAATAAAGAGCAGTATGAAGCTGCAAAAACAGTGGAAGGGCCACTTTTGATTTTAGCCGGTGCAGGCTCAGGAAAAACCAGAGTGCTAACCTACAGAATTGCTCATATGATAAAGGATTTAAATATATATCCTTCTCAGATATTAGCTATTACCTTTACAAATAAAGCTGCAGGTGAAATGAAGGAAAGAGTTAAGAATATTATTGGCAGTGAGGCGGATAATATGTGGGTATCCACCTTTCATTCAAGTTGTGTAAGGATTTTGAGGCGAGAAATAGATAAATTAGGGTATAATAAAAATTTTGCTATTTATGATAGTTATGACCAAAAAGTGCTGATTAAGCAGTGCATGAAAGAGCTTAATATAAACGAAAAAGATATAACAGATAGAGAAATAATAAATAAAATCGGGGAACAAAAGGATAATTTGATAAATGCTCAGGAGTTTAAAATAACCTCAGAACATAACTTCAGATTAAATAAAATTGCTGAGGTATACGTGCTTTACCAGAAAAAGTTAAAAAGTAACAATGCATTGGACTTTGATGATTTAATATTTAAGACTGTGGAATTGTTTAAGAAGAATAATGAAGTGTTGGAATTTTATCAGAGAAAGTTTAAATATATAATGGTGGATGAGTACCAGGATACTAATAAATGCCAATATGAATTAGTAAGACTACTTGCCAAGGCACATAAAAACATATGTGTGGTTGGTGATGATGATCAGTGTATATATGCCTGGAGAGGTGCAGATATACGAAATATTCTGGAATTTGAAAGAGATTACCCAAATGCTAAGGTAATCAAGCTGGAACAGAATTACAGGTCAAAGGCTAATATATTAAATGCTGCAAATAAAGTTATAAGTAACAATTCTAATAGAAAAGATAAGCAATTAAGAACAGAAAGTGATTTAGGAGAAAAAATAAGAGTTTTCAGAGCTTCATCTGATATAGAAGAAGGCAGATATGTGGCTAGGGAGATTAGAAAACTTATGAAGGCTGAAGAAAAAAAGTTCAAGGATTTTGCAATATTATATAGAACCAATGCACAATCCAGAATTTTTGAAGATGCTTTTATCAGAGACAACATTCCCTACAGAATAATAGGTGGTTTAAAGTTTTATGATAGAAAAGAAATAAAAGACATTTTGTCCTATCTTAAATTTATTAATAATCCCCTGGACGATGTCAGTTTAAAAAGAATAATTAATGTTCCTAAAAGAAACATTGGTGAAACCACTGTGCAAAAAGTGCAGGAATTTGCCGGCAATCTTGAGGAATGTATGTATAGTATACTTCTTGAAATAAATCAAGTTATGAACTTGACTCAAAGAAGCACAACTTCTATAAAGAAATTCGTAAGTTTAATAAATAGTTTTGTAAGGACGAAAGATGATGTAAGAGTATCTAAATTAATTGAAGAAATACTTCAAACCACAGGGTATTTGAATGAGCTTAAAAATTCAACTGATATAGATGATATAAGCAGAGTTGAAAACCTTAAGGAACTTGTTTCTGCAGCGGTTGAATTTGAGAATTCTTCTGAGGATAAATCTCTTTCTGCATTTTTGGAAAAGGTGACACTGGTTTCTGATATAGACAATTTTCAAGAAGATGCTGATACAGTAGTTATGATGACAGTTCACAGCGCAAAAGGTTTAGAGTTTCCAGTAGTATTCATGGCAGGCATGGAAAATGGAATCTTTCCAGGAACTCAATCTCTAAATGATAATAAAGAAATGGAAGAATCAAGAAGATTATGCTATGTTGGAATTACTAGAGCTAGAGAAAATCTATATATGACCTCTGCAGAGAAAAGAATGATTTTTGGTAGAACAGTAGCATTTCCACAATCGAATTTTTTGAGTGAAATTCCCAGGGAATTAAAAGAATATCCTTCGGAAATTACAGCTCCACCAAGGAGTCATGAAAACAAGAATAACAAGAATAACAAAGCTTCTGATTACTTTGGATTCCAGTTTCAACCAAGCGATGTTGTAGAAAGAAAAACTACCAATAATTGCCTTTCCAGGGAGTCGATAAATGTAGGAATGAAAGTTAAACATGTTAAATTTGGAGTGGGTACCATTGTGAGCATGGTTAAGGCTGGAAATGATGTAAAACTTACCATTGCTTTCGAAAAAATGGGAATTAAAATATTGATGCTGGGGGTCGCTCCCCTAGAAGCTGTTTAGGGGGAGTCTTTATGGATAGTGCTAAAGAAAAAATTGATATTATAGAAGAATTAATAATGGAACTTAATAAATATGCTTATGCATATTATGTGCTGGATAATCCTGAAATCTCTGATAAAGAATATGACATTTCCTATGACAAACTTGTAAAACTCGAAAAGGAAACTGGCTATATTCTCCCTTATTCTCCAACTCAAAGGGTGGGAGATAAAATTTTATCTGAGTTTAAAAAGTACACACATAAAGCAAAACTCTGGAGTTTGGATAAAGCTCAAAATTTTAGCGAGATCAAGTAGTGGGATTCAAGAAACGGGAAAGTAGTTGATGAATACAACCTGAATCATGAAGAAAAGCTTCCACAAATATCCTATGTGCTAACAAAAAAATTTGATGGGCTTACAATAAACTGCACTTATGATGAAAAGGGAATTTTGGTTAAGGCTGCCACAAGAGGGACTGGGAACATTGGTGAAGATATAACAGGTCAAGCTAAAACCATTAAAACATTACCCTTAATTATAAAAAATAATAATGTTATTGAGATTCATGGTGAAGCTGTAATGACTAAAGCGGCATTCTTAAAATATAATGAAAATTCTGAAGTACCTCTTAAAAATATGAGAAATGGTGCAGCGGGAGCTTTAAGAAATCTGAATATATCTGAAACTGCAAAAAGAGGTTTATCTGCTTTCTTTTATGATGTGGGCTATAACGAGGGGCAGGACTTTGAGACTTATATAGATATGATGAATTTTATTAAGTCAAAAGGTTTCCCAGTAGATGAGTATATTAAAATATGTAGCGATACAGAGAGTATTGAAAATGAGTGCAATTATGTTGAGAAATTAAGGGACAGTCTGGATTATGATATCGATGGGGTAGTAATCGTAATTAATCATATAAAAACCAGAAATATTCTTGGTAATACGATAAAATTCCCTAAATGGGCCATTGCTTATAAATTTGAAGCACAGGAGGCCTCTACTGTACTATTAGCAGTGGAGTGGAACGTAGGGAGAAGCGGAAGAGTTACACCAACTGCACTCCTTGATCCTGTTGAATTAGGAGGGGTAACAGTAAAAAGAGCTACCTTGAATAATATGGATGACATAAAAAGAAAGTGTGTAAAAATCGGAAGCAAAGTTTTTGTTAGAAGGTCCAATGATGTAATTCCTGAAATAATGGGATTGGCAGAAGATATTTCTACTAATGGAGTAGAAATAGTACCTCCGGTAAAATGTCCTTACTGTAATAGTGAACTGGTTCAGGATGGTGTTCATTATTTTTGTGAAAACACTCTCTCCTGTAAGCCTCAGATGGTAAAGAGTATCGTTCATTTTGGTAGTAGAGAAGCAATGAATATAGAGGGATTTAGTGAAAAAACTGCTGAACAGCTTTTCGAGGAACTTAACATTAAGTCCATTGCTGAATTATACAGCTTAAAAAAGGAACAATTAATTGATTTAGAAAGATTTGGAGATAAGAAGGCACAAAATCTAATAAATTCTATTGAAAAAAGTAAAAGTTGTGAATTGTCATCTTTTATATATGCCCTAGGCATACCAAATATAGGAAAGAAAACAGCAAAGGACCTTGTGAAAAAATTCAAAAGCTTTCAGACAATCAAGAATGCAACCTTAGAAGAATTAATTTCTGTAGAAGACGTAGGTGAAATAGTTGCAAATAGTGTAATAGAATTTTTTAAACAGGAGAAAATAAATGAAAGTATTAATGAATTATTTAAACTTGGAGTAAATCCATTCTATGAAAATAATGAAGTAGCGGGAGATAATTTTTTTACTGGTAAAACACTTGTTGTTACAGGGTCTCTAGAAAATTTCTCCAGAAATGAAATTAAAGAGAAACTGGAATTATTGGGAGCAAATGTTTCCGGTAGTGTAAGCAAAAAAACTGATTTTGTAATAGTGGGAAATGATCCAGGCTCCAAATATGAAAAAGCATTGCAACTGGGGATAAAGGTAATTAAAGAAGAAGAATTGAATCATTATGGGCTTCAATAGATTGTTTACAAATTTTATATTAAGAGGTATTATTAATACAGTTGCTTTTGATAAAAAAGGATAAATTCAGTAGGTGAGATTAATGAAAAAAGCTTTAAATATACTTTCCTGGGCAGCAGTATTTTTTACTATCACAGTATTAATACTGACGCTGCTCACTACATACCAATTTACTTATATTAAATATTTTGACAGCTACTACATTCTCCAATGGAGTATCTTCATTACCATGCTGTTTTTTGCGATATGTATGTTTGATTATAAATACAGGTTTAAAAATCTATTGTATTCATTATGTTGTGTTGTTTTAGCTGCAGGTACCATATTTTTCATATACATGAGAGTATACTAACGCATAACCGATAATCTAATAACTATATGTAATGAATGGTTGGAGTCTATAAGGCCTCTAACCTTTTCTTATATTATGTGGTAGAATATAAATGTTAATTTGTAAAAATATTAATAACATTTGAAAGAGAGGGATACCATGTCAGTTTCAAAAAAAGATGTGGAGCACGTTGCAAAACTTGCAAGGCTTGAGTTTAATGAAATGGAGAAGAATTCTCTAATGGATGATTTAAACAAGGTATTGGGATATATTGAAAAGTTAGAGGAACTTAATACAGAGAATGAGGATATTATTATTAATCCTTACTACATTGAAAATAAGTTCAGAGAAGATGATATTCAGCAGTCCTTGAAGGTGGAAGCGGTAACAATTAATGCACCTCAAAGCTTGGGAGGATATATTGTTGTGCCTAAAATAATCGATTAGAATAATAAATTGGGAGGAGACCTAGAATGGATTTAAACCTATATACAGCTCATGAACTTTCGGATTTGATAAGTAATAAAAAAGTTAAAGTGGAAGAAGTGGTAAATTCTCATTTTAATAGAATAGATAGTGTAGATTCAAAGCTTGGAGCCTATTTGTATTTGGCAAAAACTGAAGCAATAGATAAAGCCAGGGAAATAGACAATAAGATATCTCAGGGTGGAAAAACTGGAAGACTAGCTGGTATACCTGTTTCAATTAAAGATAATATAAGTGTACAAGGTATGCAAAATTCCTGTGCTTCAAAAATACTTAAAGGATATATATCACCCTATGATGCTCATGTTATTGAAAAAATTAAGGGTGAAGATGGGATAATTCTTGGAAAGTTAAACATGGATGAGTTTGCCATGGGATCCTCTACAGAAAACAGCGCTTGCAGGGTAACAAGGAACCCTTGGGATACTGAAAGAGTACCAGGTGGCTCTTCAGGTGGCTCTGCTGTATGTGTTTCAGCCTTTGAATCACCTCTGGCCCTGGGAACTGATACTGGTGGATCTGTTAGGCAGCCAGCGTCACTTTGTGGAGTAGTGGGATTAAAACCTACTTATGGAAGAGTATCAAGATATGGTGCAGTTGCCTTTGGTTCCACATTGGACCAGATAGGCACCTTCGCAAGAGATGTGGAGGACTGTGCATTACTTAATCAATACATAGCGGGGGTGGATCAAAGGGATTCCACTACTGCAAATATAGAAGTTCCAAACTATCAAAGTAGTTTGACTAAAGATTTAAAGGGTAAAAGAATCGGAGTTCCTAAAGAATACTTTGGAGAAGGTTTGGATGAGGGTGTTAGAAAGGCTGTTTTCGAAGCCTTAAGGGTATTTGAAGAAAATGGTGCAATAGTAAAAGAATGTTCTCTCCCTTTATCCGATTATTCACTGGCTGCTTACTATATTATAAGCAGCGCAGAAGCATCATCAAATCTGGCAAGGTTTGACGGTATAAGATATGGACATAGAGCCACTGAATTTAATGATGCGGTAGATATTTATTATAAATCAAGAAGCCAGGGATTTGGCCCTGAAGTTAAAAGAAGAATTATGCTTGGAACTTATGTATTATCTGCAGGATACTACGATGCTTATTACAAAAAAGCTTTGAAAGTTAGAAATCTTATAAAGCAGGATTTCAGCAGGGTTTTGAAGGACTTTGATGCTATAGTATGCCCAACTTCTCCTACTACAGCCTTTAAAATAGGTGAGAAATCTGGCGATGTATTATCTATGTATTTGTCAGATATTTATACTGTTCCAGTCAATGTAGCAGGCCTTCCGGGAATATCAATACCATGCGGAATGGTTAACAATTTACCAGTAGGACTTCAGATAATAGGAAATTATTACAGAGAAGATGTTTTATTTAATATCGCATATAGTTTTGAAAAGTCAACTAATTGGCATAAAATGAAGCCTAATATTTAGTAGAGGAGTGAATAAGGAGATGGAGTTTGAATCAGTAATAGGGTTGGAGGTTCATGCTGAACTTTCAACTAAAACTAAGATATATTGTGGATGTAGTACTGAATTTGGCGGTGAGCCAAACTCCCACGTATGCCCCGTATGCTTAGGGCTTCCAGGTTCTCTTCCAACATTAAATAAAAAGGTTGTAGAATATGGAATAAAAACCGGATTAGCATTAAATTGTAGCATTACTAACCTTGGAAGGATGGATAGAAAGAATTATTTTTATCCCGATTGTTCTAAGGACTATCAGATAACTCAGGATGAACTTCCAATTTGCAGGGATGGTTATATAGATATAGAACTGCAGGATGGAACAAAGAAAAGAATAAGGATCGAGAGGATACACATTGAAGAGGATGCAGGAAAGCTTCTCCACACAGCTGCAGGAACTTTGGTTGATTTTAACAGATCAGGGGTACCACTTATAGAAATTGTGTCTTGGCCAGACATGAGAACTCCTGAGGAGGCAACTCTATATCTTCAGAAATTGAAGAGCATTTTATTCTCTCTGGGGGTATCAGATTGCAAAATGGAGCAGGGATCTTTAAGATGTGATGGAAACATTTCTGTTATGAAAAAGGGAAGCACTAAATTTGGTGTAAGAGCAGAAATCAAGAATCTAAACTCATTTAAGTCTTTGGAGAAGGCCTTTGAATTCGAGATAGTAAGACATATTAAGGCAATAGAGCAGGGAGAGGTATTGACTCAGGAAACCAGAAGATGGGATGAAAGTAGTAATATAACAATCAACATGAGAAGTAAAGAAGAAGCAAATGATTATAGATATTTTCCAGAAGGAGATCTGGTTACATTAAATATTTCAGATGAATGGATAAAAGAGATAAAAAATACCATACCGGAATTGCCTTATGAAAAAGCTGAGAGATTTGTAGCTTCTTATGGTATTCCAAAATACGATGCTGGAGTATTAACTTTAAATTTTGAAATGTCCGAATTCTTTGATGAAACAGCAAAAATAAGCAAGGATCCCAAAGCTGCATCAAATTGGCTAATGGGTGATATTTCCAGAATGATGAATGAGAAACATTTAACTGTTGAAAATCTTAAGTTTAGTCCATCTGAATTATCAGAACTAATTAAGCTCATAAATGATGGTATAATATCAAACAATATTGGAAAAAAAGTTATTGAGAATATGTTTGAAACTGGGAAAGCTCCCAAAAGTATCATAGAGGAAAAGGGATTGATTCAAAATAACAATGAAGCCGAAATTCTTGATGTGGTAAAAAAAATCATTCAAGATAATCCTAAATCTGTAGAAGATTTTAAAAACGGAAAGAAACGAGCAATTGGATTCATTGTTGGTCTGATAATGAAAGAAACAAAAGGCAAAGCAAATCCACAGATAGTAAATGCTTTGGTAAACAGCGAAATGAATAAGATATAAAAAAGACGCCTAGCGTCTTTTTTTATAGTTCGGAATCTATATCATCTTGAATTTTTATAGTTTTATTTGATAGAGAATATATATGCTGAGTTAACTTTTCCATTAAATAATTTTTATATCTTAACTGATTTAAAACCTGCTTGAGTAAAATAAATCCCCAAATTAAAACAAACATTAAAGTACACATAGAAAGAATACCTAATATTTCAAGTATTAAAATCATTTTATTACCTCCAGTAAATAATGTCACCAATAAAATACATATATATTATAACATAATAAATACATATTTTAATATAATGTGGATAAAAAATTCATAAGTGCTAATAATAATACTAAAAGAGTAATATTGTAAATTGAGGAGCTAAACACATGAAAAGGTTAATATGTTTCATGATGGTAATAAGCATGATTTTGTCTGTAGGTTGTGTGGAAAAGAATATAAAAACAGTAACCTCTGATAAGGCAAAAGACAGTATTGTATATGGCGTAGAAAAAATGCCCATGGATCTTTCCCAATTTAATAACAATGAACCTGAAGCACAGTGTTTAATTGCTAATGTTTTTCAAGGGCTGATTACTACAGATGAAAATGGAAACATAGTACCAGGAATTGCTGAAAGTTGGTCCATTGATAAACTTGGACTAACTTACAAATTTAAAATAAGAGAAAACGCCCTTTGGAGTAATGGTAGTAGAATTACTGCATTTGATTTCTCTATTTTTTTTTCACAGATATTAAATAATAAAGTTGATAATATATATGCTAATCCACTTAATTGTATAAGAAATGTTGATAATTACAAGAAAGGTCTAGTGAATTTTCAAGAAACTGGAATTAAAGCTTTAAGTGAAGACACTCTTGAAATAAGTTTAAGTAATCCCTGTAGCTATTTGCTCAATGTGTTGTCTGAACCTATATTTGGAATTAGAAAAGTAGATAGCAAGTTGTTTAATTATACATCAAACTATAAAGATATTATTTATTCAGGTGCATATACAATTTACAGTATAGAGCAAAATGGAAATATAATACTATGCAGAAATAATAATTACTATGATTCGAAAAAGGTAAACGATAACAAGATAGAGATTACCATTAGTGGAAGCAGCGAAAGTTCTTTAGCTGATTATGAAAATGGAAATATTGATATATATTGCAATCCGCCTCGTGTTATGACAGAAAGCCTTTTAAGTGAAAATAAAGCGGAGAAATTCAAGCTTAAATCAGAAGAAGGAATTGTATTCAATGTGAAAAGTAAAAATGGCGTGCAGGAAAAAGATTTTAGAAAAGCAATATCCTTAGTCATTGACAGGAATAAAATCTCCCAAGAAGTAATGGGGGATTATGCTATAAAAGCAGTGTCCTTTATTCCGGAAGAAAATGCCGAATCTAAACTTAATCAGGATGTGGAAAAAGAAAAGGCCTTGAATTTACTTGGTAAAATTAAAATAAATAAAGAAAACAACACGCTGAAGTTAGTATACTTAAATTCTGTGGAAAATAAAAAAATAGCTGATTACATTTCTAAAGCATTAAAAGAAAACCTGAGAGTAGAAGTTAAACCAATAGGTTTAGGAAAGAAAGAGCTAGATGAGACTATAAAAAGGAAAGAATATGACATGGCATTAATAGAACAGAGTGAGGATTATGATAACCCTGTATCTTTATTAGAAAAATGGATGTCTGCATCTAATTTAAATACATTTGGTTACAAAAATTATCAATTCGACAGTAACATAATAAAAAGTAGAATTGAGCCTGATGTCAAAAAAAGCAGGGAACTGCTGAATCAAAGTGAAAATATAATTTTAGAGGATGTGATATTTATTCCACTCTATTTAAAAAATATTATCGTATGTAAGGCTACAACAATATCAGGTATATATATCACCTTTAATGGCTGCATAAAATTTGATAAGCTAAATAAAAGGTCAAGGTAGTGCTTAAATTGCACTACCTTGGTTATCTGTGGTGAAGAAAGTTAAAATCAAGAAGAACGCCAACATATTTTTATAACTGTCAAAGGAGGATTTTGGCTCTTTATAGGTTTCTTTTTTTCTATTATATATAATACTTTTTGCAAATACCGGTGCCAATTCATTGCTTTCAGGAGAGGCTATGGAAGGCATTCTGAATTCCTGATCATCAAGCAAGTCCTCTGCCTTCAGAGAGAAATTACGATATCTTTCAGGATCTCCAGTATCAGGAACTTCAGGCCAGCTTAAAAGTATTCCAGAGTCTACAAGTTGTCGTTTGTAAACATCCATAAGAATCGAATCATAATTTGAATTTTCAACCTGCTGAGAGCCAAGTAAAATGCATATAAGATAAATTACTATGTCTGAACTTTCATAGGTAAGATCTTTACTATCACTGTCATAAATAAACATTCCCTTTTCCAAATCATATAGGTCTATAAGGTGTGAATATATTTTTTTTGTATTTTCCTCAAAAAGTAACATCCCAGTATTTTTTGAAGAAAGGGTGGAATTAATATAGGCCATGCAATTGAAGGGATATTCTAATGCGTTTTCATTTAAAAGTTCACACAAATCCAGTAGCAGTAATTTACATTCTTCATTTCCCGAGTATTTATAAAATATGTTCAAACCCAGACATAGTTTTGAAAGTTCCTCCAAGGAAACTTCGTATAGTTCTTCCTTATATTGTATAAGCATTTTTAGAATTTCAATTGAGAAACTTTTGTAACTCTCACTCTCTTTATTTCCTTCAACAGTGGAAGCTTTATAAAATGCAGCCATAAGTAAAGCTTGTGTAGAAAATTTGAATTTTTTATTCTTTTCAGTGAAAACAATTTTATCTGAGGTACCCTCAGAGACTTCAATTTTATCTACAAACACACCTTCATCATTTCTAAAATACGAAGTGTAAAATTCCAACTGTTTTTTCCCAAGGCTTTTATATAACTCCCCAAGTGAATATTTTTTTGCATCAATATTCTTAAAACCATGGTAATGATCTCCAAGCTCAAAAAGTGATAATGTCATTAAAGCATTGCTGTCAATATTTATTTCCTTCTTAAATTTATCCGGATTCCAGCTGGAGTTAGTTGATTCACTTTCTAGTTTGGGGCTGGCTTTTTTATAGATACATAAAAGTGGAGAAACAGATGAAAATGTGTTAATATCAAAACTAGGAATATTTTTTACCTTTAGTTCTTTAGCTGAAGTCTTAATTCCACAACCAGAATACAGTACAATGTGCTTTAAAGATTCTTTTGACAAATAGAAAAGTTGATTTTTTATGGTTTCTTTTTTCAATTTATTAATTCTTAAAAAAGGACCTACATATTTCAAAATCATTCACCTACCCTAAAATTATCCTTATATAAATAATATGAATTTAACTATAAAAAAGTGCTTGTTTACTTTTAGAAAGGAAGTTTTTTATGAAAGTTGGAAAACTGAATTGGGATGAATTAAAAGATTTAATTGATAGTAGTCGGGGAAGCAGCAGAGAGGAAGTTAGAATAAAGAGTGGCGTGGGTGAAGACT
>Ga0123339_10002769_pt1 | contig 11809 bp, 8 predicted proteins | sample lystaG_FD_89956 | JGI IMG/M metagenome (GOLD analysis project Ga0123339, IMG submission 89956) | Glacier valley bacterial and archeal communities from Borup Fiord, Nunavut, Canada, to study Microbial Dark Matter (Phase II) -... | ecosystem: Environmental > Aquatic > Freshwater > Ice > Glacier ... | reverse complement strand
CGCCCCTGCTCGATGCAGATGGCGCTGGCCTCGACGATCGCGGCACCGCTGGCCATCATGCTCTTGGACCCGCCTGTGCCGCCGCCTGCAATCAGCTGGTCGCTGTCGCCTTGCACCAGCCGCACCTTGTCGAACGGCACGCCCAGCCGGTCGCACAGCACCTGCGCGAACGGGGAGGCATGGCCCTGGCCGTAATCCAGCGTGCCGGTGACGATGGTGACGGTCCCGTCCGCCTCGAAGCGTATGCCGCCCATCTCCTGCTGCGGCGGCGCCGTAACCTCCAAATATTGCCCGATGCCGCGCCCGCGCAGCTTGCCGGCGCGGCGGCTGGCGGCGCGCCGGGCCGGGAAGCCGTCCCAGTCCGCCGCTGCCAGGGCACGGTCAAGGATGGCCGGGAAGTCTCCGCTGTCATAGGTCATGCCGGACGGTGCCTGGTAGGGCATCTGGCTGGGCTGGATGTGGTTACGCCGGCGCAGTTCCACCCGGTCGATCCCCATCTCGGCCGCGGCGGCGTCCACCAGGCGTTCCATATACAGGTTGCCCTCGGGCCGTCCGGCGCCGCGGTAGGGGCCGACCGGGGTGGTGTTGGTGAACACGCACCGCGCCGACGCCTCGATCAGCGGAGTCGCATACACGCCGATCATGTTCTTCATGGTGTTGACCGTGGGCGGGATGGTGGTCGCGTTGCTCAGGTAGGCGCCCAAATTGCCCCAACCCGTCACGCGGATCGCCAAGAAGCGGCCCTCGGCGTCCAGCGCCAGTTCCGCATCGACGTCGTGGTCGCGCCCGTGGCTGTCGGACAGGAAGCTCTCGCTGCGTTCGTCCGTCCATTTCACCGGGCGGCCCAGCAAGCGGGCGGCCAGCAGCAGGCACGGGTATTCCGGATACACCGACGCCTTCATGCCGAACGACCCGCCGACGTTGCCGGTCAGCACGCGCACCTGCTCCACCGGCACGCCCAGCACGTCCTTCAGCGACGCCCGCAGCCCGAACACGCCCTGGCAGCCGACCCGCAAGGTGTAGCGGCCGGTATCCACGTCATACTCCGCCAGGGCCGACCGCGGCTCCAGCGCGCTGACGACGACGCGGCTGTTGCTGATCGACAGCCGGGTCACGTGCGCCGCCTGGGCGAAGGCGGCGGACACCGCGGCAGCGTCCCCGTGGTGGTAGTCCATCACCAGGTTGCCCGGCACCGCATCGTGCACCAGCGGCGCTCCCGGCGCATCCGCGTCCCGCGCCCGCGTCACTGCCGGCAGCGGGTCGATGTCCAGCAGCACAGCCTCCGCCGCATCGCGCGCCTGCATCGCCGTCTCGGCCACCACGACCGCAACGGGGTCGCCGACATAACGCACCTTGCCCTCCGCCAACGCCATCTGCGGCGGGCGCGGCGTGGCGGAGCCGTCCCGGTTCTTGCCGGACGACGCCTGCATCACGCCGATCCCCCCGGCGCGGAGGTCTGCGGCAGTAAACACGCCCAGCACGCCGGGCATCGCCAGCGCCTCGGCCCGGTCCACCCCGCGCAGCACGCCATGCGCGTTGCGGCTGCGGACCATCACGGCATGAAGCTGGCCCGGCAGGCTCAGGTCGTCGCTGTAACGGCCCTCGCCGCGCAGCAGCACCGGGTCCTCCTTGCGGTGGACCGGCTGGCCGATGGCGAACTTGAGGTCGGCGGGATCGAGGTAGGCGTTCATGCGCTGCGGCTCCGTGGATGCTACACCCTGACTTGGGGCGGGAGTGCAGAGTCGGGAAGGTGGCCGGGCCACACTGTCTGCGTCACCAGCACCGCCGCCCCTTGCACCAGCAGCACCAGCCCGACGCAGCCCGGCCATCCCAGGTGCGCCCAGATGCCCGCCGGCAGCACCCCGCCCAGGCTGCCGCCGACGTAATAGCAGGTGACGTACAGCCCAACCGCCGTGGACCGGGACCGCCGGGCCGCGGCGGCGACATAGCCCAGGGACAGCACCTGCTCCGTGAAGATGCCCGCCGCCGCCAGCGCCATGCCGATCAGGATGCAGGGCAGGGAGGGCAGCAGCGTCAGCAGCAACCCGGCCGCGCCCACTCCCGCCGTCCACAGCACCGTCCGCCGCCGCCCGAACCGCAGCGCCAGCCGGGTCGCCACCGGCGTCGCCACGGCGCCCAGCAGGTAGATCACGAACACGGACCCCAACTGCGCCGGCCCCATGCCGTAGGGCGGCGCGGCCAACAGGAAGTTGGCATAGGTGAACGTCGCCACCATCGAGAACAGCACGGCGAACCCGACCACGCAGGTCGCCATCACCTGGCGGTTGCCGAACTGGTCCGCGAACCCGGCCAGCGTCCCGCCCCAGCCTCGCACCGGCCGGAACCGCTGCTCCCGCGGCAGGCACATGGCGATCACCAGGGCGCAGAGGCCTGTCAGCACCCCGAGCAGCAGGAACGCCGACCGCCAGCCCAGGTATTCCGTCGTCCACCCCGCCACGAACCGGCCCGCGAACCCGCCGACGATGGTGCCGATGGCATAGGTCCCCGTGACCCGCACGGCCTCCGGCCCCGGGCACTCGTCGGCGATGTAGGCGACGGTGACGGCGAAGATGAACGGCAGCAGCAGCCCTTGCAGGAAACGCCACAGGATCAGCGTGTTCAGGTCCGGCGCCATCGCCGCCAGCACCGTGGGCACGACCACCGCCGCCGCCGCGCCGACGATCAACCGCCGCCGGCCCAGCGCGTCGGAGATACCGCCCACGAACGGCGCCACCAGCGCCACCGCCGCCAGCGTCGCCGTCAGCGTCAGCCCGGTGTGAGGCAGGCTGGCGCCGAACTCGGCCGCCAAGGTCGGCAGGATGGCCTGCGTCGCATACAGGTTCAGGAAGGTACACAGCCCGGCCGCAGCGACGCCTGCACTCCGGTTCACCTGTCACTGCCCAGGATCGCCGCGCACCCGGCCGGCAGCACCGGCGGGCGCGGCGCCGCAGGCGGCTTCGGCGGCAGGTCAAGCTGCGCGAACCACCAGTCCAACGAGGCGTCGCAGCCCTCCCCAGGCGGGGGCGGCGCCTGGTCCCGGCATTCCGGCTGGTTCGCCGGGCAGCGGAAGTGCAGGTGCATGTGCGCGGCATGGCCATACCAGGGCCGGATCAGCCGCAGCCAGCCGCGGTCCCCGGTGGCGACCCGGCACAGTTGCTGCTTGATGGCCGGATTCACCAGCACCCGGTCGATGCCCGGCAACCCCGCCGCCAGCCGCAGCAGCGTCAGGTGGCCCGGCAGCCAAGCGCCCGGATCGGTCCCGCGCCCGTCGGCGGCCACCAGGCTGCGGACCTCGACGCCCTCCCGCTCCGACGCGGACAGGGGCGGCTTCGGCAGCACGTCGAGCCATACGTCGGCATCCAGCCCCAGCATGTGGCTGGTATGCACCCCCGCCATCGGCCCGCCGCGTGGCCGGGAGATGTCGTTCATATACAACGGCGGCAAGCCTGCTGCCGACGCCCGGGCCGCCAAGGCCTGCAACGCCGCGATGGTGTCCGGGTGGCCCCAGAACCAGCTCCGGCTGGCGCGTATGGTCTGCCAGCCTGGCCCGGACGCAGGCAGCTCGACCGCGCCGGCGATGCACCCGCCGCCGGGTCCGCCCACGATGCGCGGCGCCGGCTGGGCGCGGGCGGCCGCTCCCAGCAGCAAGGCCGTTAGACACAGGGCTACAAAGCGGTGCATGGGTATGATCCTGCATGTCCTGACCGCAGCTTCCCACACTTCCGCGCCACCGAGGACCGCCTGGATGGCCGATAGAGACAAGGAACCCCATGGCACGCTTCCTCGTCACCGGCGGCGCCGGCTATGTCGGCAGCCACTTGGCCGCCCTGTTGGCCGCGCAGGGGGCCGAGGTCGTCGTGTTCGACAGCCTGCGCCAAGGCCACCGCGCCGCGGTTCCGGCGGGCGCCCGCCTGGTCGTGGCGGACCTCGCCGACGCGGACGTGCTGGACGCCACACTCGCCGACGGGCCGTATGATGCGGTGTTCCACTTCGCCGCCCTGTCGCTTGTGGGCGAAAGCATGGCGCAGCCCATGCGCTACCTGCTGGACAACGCCGCCCTGGGCATCCGCCTGATCGACGCCTGCATCCGCCACGGCGTGCCTCGCTTCGTGCTGTCGTCCACCGCCAACCTGTTCGGCCTGCCCGGCAGCGTGCCCATCGCGGAGGACGCCTGCATCGCCCCGGCCTCCCCATACGGCGAGAGCAAGCTGATGATCGAGCGGGCGCTGTTCTGGGCGGACCAGGTGCACGGCTTGCGCAGCGCCTGCCTGCGCTACTTCAACGCCGCCGGCGCCGACCCGGCCGGGGTGCTGGGGGAGGACCACGATCCCGAGACCCATCTGATCCCCCTAGTGATCGATGCAGCCCTGGGCCGCCGCCCGCCGGTCACGGTGTTCGGCACGGATTACGACACGCCGGACGGCACCTGCATCCGCGACTACGTCCACGTCACCGATCTCGGCCAGGCCCACCTGTGCGCGCTTCGCCAACTGGACCACCGCAGCGTCATCTACAACCTGGGCAACGGCCAGGGCCACTCCGTGCGGGAGGTGGTCGCCTCGGTCGAACGGGTGCTGGGCCGCCCGGTGCCCCTGGTGTCCGGCGGCCGCCGGGCCGGGGACCCGCCGGTCCTGGTGGCGTCATCGGAGCGCATCAAGCACGAGGCCGGGTGGGCGCCCCGGTTTGCCGACCTGGACAGCATCGTCGGCACCGCCGCCCGGTGGCGCATCGCCCATCCCGGCGGCTACGGGCCAGGCTGAGCTATGGCTCGGGCTGGTAGGCTGGGATCGCCAGGTAGGACAGCCGCTTCAGCTCCTTCCGCCCGCGCGTCACGCTGTCCAGGATCAGGCCGCAGGTCAGCGACAGAGACGCCAGCAGCACGAGCCCGGTCGCCAGCACCGCCGTCGGCAGCCGGGGCACCAGCCCGGTCCGCACGAAGTCCGCCAGCACCGGCAATGCCAGCAGCACCGCCGCCACCAGCAGCAGCCCGGCGATGCTGGCGAAGAAGGGCAGGGGCCGCTCCTCCTTCACCAGCAGCACGATGGTGCGCAGGATACGGAAGCCATCGCTGTAGGTCCGCAACTTGCTGATGGAGCCTTCCGGACGCTCGCGGTAGGGCGTAGCCACCTCGCCGATCGGCATGCGCAGTTCCAGCGCGTGTATGGTGAACTCCGTCTCCGTCTCGAACCCGCCGGACAGGGCGGGGAACGACTTGACGAAGCGGCGGGAGAACACGCGGTAGCCAGACAGCATGTCCGAGACGCGGTCCCCGAAGATGCGGGCCACCAGCCCGGTCAGCACGGCGTTGCCGAACCGGTGCCCGCGGCGGTAGGCCGCCTGCGCGTCGGACACACGCGCGCCGTTCACCATGTCCAGCCGGTCCTGTAGCAGCATCTCGACCATCGCCGGCGCAGATGCCGCGTCATATGTCGCGTCCCCATCGACCAGCACATACGCATCGGCCTCGATGTCCGCGAACATGCGGCGGATGACGTTGCCCTTGCCCTGCAGCCGCTCGATGCGGACCAGCGCGCCCTCGGCCCGGGCCGCTGCCGCGGTCCCGTCTGAGGAGTTGTTGTCGTAAACATAGATGGTTGCAGCCGGCAGCGCCGCCCGGAAGCCGCGGATGACGGCCCGCACCGCGGCCTCCTCGTTGTAGCATGGCACCAGCACGGCGATGCGCGGGGTCATGGCACGTTGCCGAACACCACGCGGCGCGACATGTGGAAGTTCGCGCCCATGCCGGCGGCAACGCCCGCGAGGATCGCTAAGACCGGGTAGTCCCTGCAAAGCGGGACGAAGAAGACCAGCAGCATGAACGTGCCGCGGTTCAGCACCGCACCCACGCCATTCGCCGCCACATAGGTCACCCACTGCCGCAACGCCCCGCCGCTGCCCCGGCCCGCAAACGTCCAGGCCCGGTTGCCCGCCCAGGTCGTTGTCACGGCCAGGACGAAGCTCACCATCCCGGCGGCATACAACCCGATGGGGTCGCGCAGGGCATAGACCACCCCCGTGTCCACCACGAAACCGGCGAACCCCACCGTCCCGAACTGCAGGAACTGCTGCATCAACAGCCGCCGTTCAGGTGTGGCGACGGTTCTCAGCCGGGACAGGGCGGTGGGGGGCCAAGGCATGGCCCGCCGATAGCGCAGAAACGCCGTTGCAACCATCCCGCGCTGGCGTCCCCGCGCCCGCCGTGGTTTTGTTCGGCCAACAAACGGAGGGACCACCATGAAACGCCGCACTCTGCTCGCTGCCCCGGCGCTTCTTGCCATTCCGTCCATCGCCCGCGCCCAGGCCGCCCGCACCTTGCGCTTCATCCCGCAGGCCGACCTGACCGTGCTGGACCCGATGTGGACCACGGCATACGTCACCCGCAACCACGCCTTCATGGTCTATGACACCCTGTTCGGCCAGGACACCAGCTACCGCCCGTCGCCGCAGATGCTGGAGTCCTACACGACCGAGAACGACGGCAAGACCTGGACCCTGACCCTGCGCCCCGGCCTCATGTTCCACGACGGCGAACCCGTGCGCGCCCGGGATTGCGTCGCCAGCCTGCAACGCTGGGGCAAGCGGGACGCCTTCGGCGGCGCCCTGATGGCCGCGACCGACGAGCTGTCCGCCAAGGACGACCGCACCTTCGTCTTCCGGCTGAAGAAGCCGTTCCCCCTTCTGCCCAATGCCTTGGCCAAGACGCCGCTATACATGCCCGCCATCATGCCGGAGCGCATCGCCAAGACCGACGCCTTCACCCAGGTCACGGACATGACCGGCAGCGGCCCCTACCGCTTCAAGGCCGATGAGCGCGTGCCCGGCGCCCGCGTGGTCTATGAGCGCTTCGCCGGCTACAAGCCGCGGGAGGGGGGCACCACCGACTGGACCGCCGGGCCGAAAGTCGTGAACTTCGACCGCGTCGAGTGGACCACCATCCCCGACCCGACCACAGCCGCCCAGGCGCTGATCAACAACGAGCAGGACTGGTGGGACTACGCCACAGCCGACCTGATGCCGTTGCTGGCCCGGTCCCGCGGCGTGAAGGTCGTCGTGCAGGAGCCGTCGGGCCAGATCCCCATCCTACGCTTCAACCACCTGCAGCCGCCGTTCAACAACCCGGCCATACGCCGCGCCCTGCTGGGCGCCGTCAGCCAGCAGGACGTCGTCACCACCGTCGTCGGCACCGACCCCAAGATGTCGCGCACCGGCGTCGGCTACTTCTGCCCCGGCACGCCCATGGCCAGCACCGTAGGCATGGAGGCGCTGACCAGCCCGCGCGACATGGACAAGGTGAAGGCCGATCTGAAGGCCGCTGGGTACAATGGCGAGCGCGTCGTGCTGATGGCCGCCACCGACTTCCCCGTGCTGAAGGCGATGGCGGACGTGACGGCGGACATGATGAAGCGCGCCGGGCTGAACGTCGATTATGTGTCAACGGACTGGGGCAGCGTCGTCACCCGGCGCGCGAAGAAAGACCCGGTGGAGCAGGGCGGCTGGAGCGCCTTCTGCACGGCCTGGGCCGGCACCGACCATCTGGACCCCTCCGGCCACCTGTCGCTGCGCGCCAATGGCGAGCAGGCGTGGATCGGCTGGCCCAGCGACCTGAAGCTGGAGCAGTTGCGCGACCAGTGGTTCGACGCCCCGGACGTGAAGGCCCAGGCGGCCATCTGCGCCGACATCCAGCAGGAGGCGTTCCAGTCCGTGCCTTACATCCCGATGGGCCAGTACCTGCAGCCGACCGCCTACCGCACCAGCCTGGAAGGGGTGCTGAACGGCTTCGCCCTGTTCTGGAACGTGAAGCGGGCATGATCTCCCGGCGGGCGGCGCTGGCAACCGGTGCGGCCACGCTGGCCCGGCCGGCGTTGGCACAACCAGCGCGCGTCCTGCGCATGGTGCCGCAGGCCAACCTGGCGTCGCTGGACCCGGTCTGGTCCACGGCCAACATCACCCGCAACCACGGCTTCATGGTCTATGACACGCTGTATGGCCTGACGGCCGGGCTGGAGCCGACGCCGCAGATGGCGGGCGGGCATGTGGTCGAAGACGACGGGCGCCGGGTGACGGTCACGCTGCGCGACGGACTGGCGTTCCATGACGGGGAGCCGGTGCGGGCCGTGGACGTGGTGGCCAGCCTGCGCCGCTGGATGGCGCGCAACCCGTTCGGCCAGAAGCTGGCGACCGTATTGGACGGCTTGGCGGCATTGGACGACCGCCGGGTCGAGTTTCGGCTGTCGCGCCCGTTCCCGCTGATTTTCCATGCCCTGGCCAGCACCAGCACGCCCGCGTTCATCATGCCCGAGCGCGTGGCCAGCACGGATGCGTTCAAGCAGATCACGGACCCGGTCGGCTCCGGCCCGTTCCGCTTCAAGGCGGACGAGTTCAACTCCGGCAGCCTCGCCGTTTATGAACGCAACCCGGCCTATCAGCCCGCTGATGGCGCCCCCAGCCTGACGGCCGGCGGCAAGGTCGCGCATTTCGGCCGGGTGGAATGGCGCATCATCCCCGACGCCGCCACGGCCTCCGCGGCATTGCAGCAAGGCGAGGTCGATTGGTTCGAGCAGCCGCCGCCCGAGCTACAAACTCTATTGCGGCGCAACCGCAACGTGACCGTCGAGGCGATTGATCCGCTTCCATTGATGGGCATCCTGCGCCTGAACCACCTGCACCCGCCGTTCAACGACCGGGAGCTACGGCGCGCCCTGCTGCCCGCCATCGTCCAGTCCGACTTCATGGCCGCCATCGTCGGCACCGACCCGGCCATGATCCGCGACCGCGCCGGTGCTTTCACCCCCGGCACCCCCTATGCGGGCGAGGCCGGGCTGGAGCCGCTGCTGTCTCCGCGCAGCCCAGAGGAGGCTCGCGCGGCGCTGCGGGCCGCCGGCTACGCCAACCAGCCCATGCGGCTGATCGGCCCGACCGACATCCTGGCGCCCACGGCCATGACCCAGGTGGCCGCCGACCTGTTCCGCCGCCTGGGCTTCAACATGGACCTGGCGCTGTCCGATTGGGGCACCGTCATCCAGCGCCGGGCCAGCCGGGAGCCGCTGGACAAGGGTGGCTGGTCCGCCTTGCTGACCAGCTTCACCAGCTACGATTTCCTCGACCCGGCGCTGCACCCGCTGGCCCGCGGCAACGGGTTGCAGGGCTGGCCGGGCTGGCCCACCATTCCCCGGCTGGAGGAGCTGCGCGATGCCTGGTTCGATGCGCCGGACCAGGCCACCCGCGCATCGATCTGCAACGACATCCAGCGCACGGTGATTGACGAGGTCGCCTGGGTGCCGGTCGGCGGCTACCAGTCCATGACGGCGCTCCGGCGCAACCTGGTGGGCCGGGTGAACGGTTTTGCGATTTTCTGGGGTTTGCGTCCAGAATAGCGGCATTGTGGCCCGTGCTTTGCTAGTCTTGCCGCAGCACACTCGAACGTCGTCCGGATAGGGAACCCAAAGGTATGAAGCGTCGTGATTTCCTGGGCACCGCTGCTGCCGCAACGGGCAGCCTATCCATGCCCCGCCTGGCAAACGCGCAGAATGCGCGCGTGCTGCGCTTCGTGCCGCAGGCCAACCTGTCCAGCCTGGATGCCATTGCCGGCACGCAATACGTGGTCCGCAACGCCAGCCTGCTGATCTGGGACACCCTGTTCGGCGTGGATAGCAACTTGGTGCCCAAGCCGCAGATGGTCGAGGCCTGGGAGACGGCGGACGACAACAAGACCTGGACGTTCAAGCTGCGCGAAGGCCTGCGCTTCCACGATGGCGAGCCGGTGCTGTCCCGCGACGTGGCCGCCAGCCTGAACCGCTGGATGGTGCGCGACACCATGGGCCAGCGCATCAAGGCCAGCCTGGCGGCGATGGAGATGCCGGACGACCGCACGATCCGCCTACGCCTGAACAAGCCGTTCCCCAAGATGCTGTTCGCGCTGGGCAAGAACAACGCGCCGGTGGCCGAGATCATGCCGGAACGCATCGCCAAGACGGATCCGTTCCAGCTTATCACCGAGTACGTCGGTTCCGGCCCGATGGTGTTCAAGAAGGACGAGTGGGTGCCGGGGTCCAAGGCGGTGTTCGAGCGGTTCGCCGCCTACCAGCCCCGCGCCGAGGCGGCGGAGTGGCTGTCGGGCGGCAAGCGCATGATGTTCGACCGCATCGAGTGGCTGATCCTGCCCGACGACGCCACCAAGGCGGCCGCGTTGCAGAATGGCGAGGTCGATTGGTGGGAGAACCCCATCCCCGACCTAGTGCCGCTGCTGAAGCGCAACCGCAACATCAACGTCGATATCTCCGACCCGCTCGGCAACATCGGCAGCTTCCGCATCAACCACCTTCACCCGCCGTTCAACGACCCCCGCGTGCGCCGGGCGGTGATGATGGCCTTGAGCCAGGAGGACTACATGCGCGCCATCGTTGGGGACGACGAGGCGCTGTGGAAGCCGCTGCCCAGCTACTTCACGCCCGGCACCGCCGGCTACACCGAGGTTGGGGGCGAGCTGTTGTCCGGCCCGCGGCGCTACGACGAGGCCAAGAAGCTGCTGGCCGAAGCCGGCTACAAGGGCGAGACGGTCGTGCTGTGCGTCGCGACCGACGTACAGATCACCAAGGCACAGGGCGATGTGACGGCCGACCTTCTCGGCAAGATCGGCATGAAGGTGGACTACCAGGCGCTGGATTGGGGCACCGTTGGCGCGCGGCGCGCCAAGAAGGACCCGCCGGGCCAGGGCGGCTGGAACATCTTCCACACCTGGCACGCAGGCGCCGACTGCATCAACCCAGCGCCCTACACGGCGCTGGACGCAGGCGGGGACAAGGCCTGGTTCGGCTGGCCGAAGTCGGACGCCGTGCAGGCCGCCATCGCCACGTGGTACGACGCGGCGGACGAGGCGGCCGAGAAGACGGCGATGGCCGCGGTCAACAAGGCGTCGATGGAGAACGTGACCTATATCCCGACCGGGTTCTTCCTGATGTACCAGGCATGGCGCAAGAACATCAGCGGGGTGGTCAAGGCGCCGTTCCCGGTGTTCTGGGGCGTCCAGAAAACATAAGTTAGACGTAAGGGGCGCGCAGCTATGCTCGGCTACCTGTTCCGCCGCGTGATCGCCACCATCCCCGTGATGGCGATCGTGGCGCTGTTCGTGTTCAGCCTGCTGTATCTCGCACCCGGGGACCCGGCGGCCATCATCGCCGGGGACCAGGCGACGCCGGCCGACGTGGACCGCATCCGCGCCGGGCTGGGGCTGGACCGGCCGTTCCTGATCCGCTTCGGCGAGTGGGCCTGGAACGTGGTCAATGGGGACCTGGGCGTGTCGATCTTCACCAACCTGCCCGTCACCCGCATGATTGGGCAGCGGCTGGAGCCGACGATCTCGCTGATGATCCTGACGCTGATCCTGTCCATCGGCATCGCAGTGCCGATGGGCGTGCTGGCGGCCTGGAACCACGGCACCTGGATCGACCGGCTGATCATGGTGTTCGCCGTGCTGGGCTTCTCGGTTCCGGTGTTCGTGGTGGGCTACATCCTAGCCTACGTGTTTGCGCTGGAACTCGACTGGTTCCCGGTGCAGGGCTACACGCCCATCGCCCGCGGCTTCGGGCCGTGGCTGAACAACCTGGTCTTGCCGGCGGTCGCGCTGGGCGGCGTGTATATCGCGCTGATCGCCCGCATCACCCGCGCGACGATGCTGGAGGTGCTTAGCCAGGACTACATACGCACCGCCAAGGCCAAGGGCGTCGGCAGCCGGACCGTGCTGTTCCTGCATGCATTGAAGAACGCAGCGGTGCCCATCGTCACCGTCATCGGCATCGGCGTGGCGCTGCTG
>Ga0123339_10002768_pt1 | contig 11809 bp, 9 predicted proteins | sample lystaG_FD_89956 | JGI IMG/M metagenome (GOLD analysis project Ga0123339, IMG submission 89956) | Glacier valley bacterial and archeal communities from Borup Fiord, Nunavut, Canada, to study Microbial Dark Matter (Phase II) -... | ecosystem: Environmental > Aquatic > Freshwater > Ice > Glacier ... | reverse complement strand
TTTGCGACGGAATTATTGATGACCCGGTACAGCGAAATCGGCGTACCCGACTCATCAATAAATCGGTTTGGGACGATTGCAATGAGTTTTACTGTCTTGTCAGATTTATCTAAACGTCAATCTCAATAAAAGGCTGGTAAATTGCGTAAGAGGCGGAAACCGCGCTATCTTCTATATCCTCCGGTCCGATTGTTTCGGTAAAGCAGAAGGCGACAGGGCCGGCGCCTGCTTGTTGTAGGTGGACATCATGCTCGAACAGGCGTCCGACAAATCCATGCGAGGTGGGTTTGATGATGAGGTTGGGACCATACTGTTCCGCAAAGGCACGAACCGCCTCCGGGTTGTCGCTGACGAGGGTGGGCGGGATAGACAATCCGGCATGATGCGCTACTTCGAGTTGCCGTAACTTCGTTACATTACCTGCTCGCCAATCGTTTACCCAATATTTAGATCCAAGAGAGCTGAACACCCCTCTCCAGAAATGATTTAGCTCCCGATCGACAAATGCTTGCTCATCGGCTGTTAAGATGGAACTCAATCCAGACCGCGACGGCTGCGGCTGTCGCCGGCACCATACGACGCCTACGTCATTTCCGCAGAGTTTATTGTCGCCTTTTTGGAATTCGATGGAGGGAGCATTCGGTGACCCGCACTGCCATGTACAACGTACCTCTTCCTTAAAGGCAATCGACGTTAATCCGAAACCAAGGAACATCGAAATCGTTGAGATAGTCGAGTACGGCGGATGTCGTGATATCTGTGCTTGCAGAGAATATCAAAACGTACTTCATAAACTGATGCTCCTGTAGACTAACATTTACTTAAACTGATGGGCAGACGAGCGGATTCCTTCCCCTTTAAGATGAGGCTGGAGTGACGTCGAGGCAGAGCGGCGACAGCAACGGAAGTCCTTGCAAAAACGAGGACGGAGGAGACAGTCATACGAAAGAGATGGGCGCTGAAAAATTGTCGCCGGACGAGGGATTGAGGGAACCCTGCCGAAGACGATTTCCCTGCGCCGCAGTCTCATCGCTATGCGAGAAATCAGAGTGATGTCGCGTGTGCTCAGACGCGATTAAAATTCGTCCGCCAGGTCGTTCGACGGATCCATAACCGAATCGTCTGAGGCGCCGGTGGGACCCGTGGTGGAACTCGTATAGGTGTTACCGTTGGTTTTGGCAAATGTCGAGAAACGCCGACCGGGATCGAACGTTCTGCCGTCATCCATCACCAATTCTCGGCAACCGTCGACCGAGGGATCATATTCGAAGCGAATGGAGAGCTTTTGAGGAGGCAGCTGCATCTGTTTTCGGCTTAAGAGCAGCGGCAACCCAGCACGCGGTGTCGTGAGAACTTCGGAATTCATCTTGCTATACCTCCGGGAAAGTCTGTCGCGGTGCACTACCAACTCGGATGCACGTCTGCACCCAGGTTAGTAATAGTCGTCAGTATTCATTGGTTCGGCGCTTACCAAGCAATGCCCATACGGTCTGCCAGCATCTCGTTAAATACCATAACATATTCCAAAATATGTGTCAATATCACGCGATATATAATTGCAGGGCAAACGCACTTCAACTCACCGCCTGCTCGCTTAGGGATCGCGAAAGTAGAATATCCCACGCATTTGTAGGGGCACTGCTTGCTGCGCCCTCCTGATTAGGGCAGTTATATATTTACAGACCCTTAGGCACGAGTTCCTGCCCTACATAACCGTCGTAGTCCGTCGCCGCGATCGCCCGCATGATCGCTGGGTAGTGGAGTATCTGCCACCCTCGATGCAAGCAAGAAGACTGATGCTTGTGCCGGGAAGTATTTCCTCTCCTGGCCGGAAGAAGTGAGGCGAAGCCGCATCGCCCACAATCGATATTACGAATCAGGTTGCGCGTCACATATCTGGTAGGCGGTTTCGAGGGCAGTCAATGGATCGCCGATCGGATTGAACTCCTGCCCGACGTACCCGCTATAATCGGTTGCGGCGATCGCCTGCACAATGGCGGGATAGTAGAGTTCCTGCGTATCGTCGAGTCCGTGACGACCCGAACAGGTGACACTTAGCGATTGGGTTCTACTCCAGAAAGTGAATATATGCTTCATCGGGCGAGAGACTTACACGGCGAATATAGGATTTACCTGGTGGGACATGGCCATAGCGCTTTTTCAGGTTCTTCAGTTGATCGGCTGCCGGGCTGAGTAATGTCATGTTCGCAACAGAGAAGTCCTCTGTGGTGGTCTCAGGCAGATCGTTCAACAGCGTTTGGAGCTTCGTATACGCGCTTATAGCGCCTGTCTCGTCTACGAGCCGAGTCGCTATGACGAGACGCCAGGTCTCTGCATCTGGCAGATATTGCCAGAAGGCCGCCGTCATCGGAAAATTTCGTTCCTTCAAAGCTTCCAGCAACTTCGATGCCTCTTGGATTTGTGTTTTCACCAGTACTGCTGTATCCATACTAATACCCCATTTGAAATATCGGTAATCGCCATTACCAGTTCGCTAGCCTCTTTCTGGCTGCATCGCTCGTAGCGCTTCTGTTCCGACCACTCCTTGACCGTACCCCAATATCCCGCAAATTGATTATTGCTCGCGAATTCCGTCCTGAAAGCAGTTGCCAAACCCGCCTGTTTGATGAGTTCGTTCAGATCATGACTGTACATCTTCCGCACGTCCTCGGGCTTCGGAGGCCAATCCCCCACTCTGGTATTCTTCGCGATACAGGCCTTGATCCCGCATTCGACTGCATAGCCCGCAAGATAGTAAGCTCCACTCGAGTTTCGACCCGTTTTCAACAAGGCTTTTGCGTCGGCGATACGAATATCAGCCATTTGCCTGAAGTCTCGTCTGTTCAATTAAAATTATGCCTTTCCGGCGAGTAGCCTGATGAGCCAGCAACACAGTTCGTCAGAGCCTGACTTCGGCAATCGCAGATATACACATCACATGCTTTGTACACTTGCTCCAACGCCGCACACCGGGCTATTCTTCGGTGTGAACTCCTGCCCGACATACCCGCTGGAATCGGTTCCAGCGATCGCCTGCATGATCGCGGAGTGGTAGAATTCCTGCGTATCGTAGAGTTCGTGGCGTCCGGGATTGCCTGCCAGATGAAAGCTTGTATAGAAATGTGGAAATGCCCGATATGATCGATGTCCGCATTGATCAAGCGGATAATGTCGCCTTCCATGATCTGCATGTATTATATGTCATATGAGAAATGTTATAGGAGAGTTTGATGTGCGGTTGAGCCTACGGCAGGAGACTGTCGGATTCAGCCGCCGAATCGGACGAGCCAGGGGTGTGCCGCCTGTATTTTTGCTGCCTGCGCGGGATTGACCATGTGGACGAACGAAAGGTAGCCCGCTGCGTACCAGCGGGCATTTTTGCCGATGCGCTCGGTCGTTGCCTCCGCGCCCTGCGTTTCTAACTGATGCAGAAAAGCGCGAAACTTCCGTAGATCATGCCGTGAAATGCGCGGGATTTCGTTTACCACAACGCCGGTTACCGCCTGCCGATGCTGCGGGCGCATCACACGGGTTTTCTCCTCATTGACGGTGAAGCCCGACTCGTGCAGAATCTTTCGCATCCCGCCCAGCAGCACGCCGACCGGAGCGTCTCCCTCCGTATGCGAAAAGACCAGATCATCGGCGTACCTCGTGTAGGTGAAATCGAACACGCGGGCAAGACCTGTCAGGCGCGAATCGAGGCGACGGCACAAAATGTTCGTAATCGCGGGCGAGGTACAGGCTCCCTGCGGAAGGCTGCGACCGCCCAGTGCGACGAAGCGGCGCGTTCCGTCCAGCGTTATGGCGACTCGCGGAGCTTCCGTCGTAAGCAGAGCGAGCAGCGTACAAATCCCCTCGTTATAGCCGAAGGTGCGAAACATCGTCTTGACCCGACTGAACCGAATAGACGGGAAAAAGTCCTTCAAATCGGCTTTGACGACCACCGCTTTCGCGGTGTGTCGCCGCGCGTTATCGAGGATACTGCGCCCTTCCCGGAACGCCATCGCCGCGTCGTGGACTTCCAGTCGGACGAGGATGTTTTCGAGTATCCAGGTCTGTGCCGTGCGTAAGCTCTGTTTCGGCGAGGAGATCGTGCGCGTCCCGCCGCTTTTTTTCGGGATCGCGAAACGGGTGTAGTGATCGATCGTGCTTGCGCCCCGGTGGTAGGTCAACCAGGCCAGCTGTTTCGTCGTGATGCCGAGCGCGTCCGCCAGGTCCTTTGCGCCCGTCAGTTCCGGCAGACCAAGCGCTGCGCGGGTTTCCGGCTTGCCCGTCCCATAGTTCAGTCCGCCCGAAACCCCTCTGCCAAGATAAGGCAGCGTGGTCTCGCGCCAGGTTTTATCGTCCTGTTTTCTGCGTTCCGCGCCTTCCAATCGTGCCGCTTTTTTGCGTTCGCGCTCGGCTCGGACGCGCTCGATACGCCGCTTGCGGATTGCAAGGATCAACGTCGGAATGTCACCGGCGATCCGAAGCTCTTTATCGATCGCGCTGAGCTCTTCTTTTGCCTGCCGCAGCTCTACGAACAGGGTTTTCAATTCCGCTTCGGCAATTTTCGCCTGCTCCGTTGCGCCTTCTGCGGGGGGCCAGAAGCCGAGCCGTTCCATCTCTTCCCGGACGAACGCCTCTTTGCCGACCTCTTTCAGCCGCGAACGCCAGTTCGCTTTCATCTCCTGTCCATCGCCCGGATTCACGTCGCTCACGATCCGCCCTCCAGCATGGTTTTGAACTGCGTTTCTGTCAAGACGGGAACCTTCAGCTGCTCCGCTTTCGTCAGTTTCGACCCGGCTTTTTCGCCCGCGACAAGATAAGTCGTGTTCTTGCTTACGCCTCCGGTGGCGGCTCCGCCCCGCTCTCGCACCAGTTCCTCCGCCTGTTCGCGCGTGAACAGCGATAAGGCTCCGGTAAAGACGAATATTTTTCCGGCGAACTGCTGTGGATCGAAAGCGTTGACAGGCTTTGCGTTCTGGCTTGCGACCTGCAGGGCGACCTGCTCTGCCGCCACCACGCTTGCCGCCAGAATATGCGGGCAGGGACCTTTACGCAGTTTGTCGCGCCGAAAATCGTGACAGGAGCACTGCGCGTACTGCACGCGCCCATCCAGATCGATGTCCAAAACCACGTCCTGCGCCCTGTTGGAGCGTACATCGTCGCGCACTTTGGCATGACACCGAACCTGGTTTTCCCGCGCCGCTTTCTCGCCAGTATCCAGCCATTGAATCGCTTTCGCTTCGACGAGCCGACGGGCTTTCAGCAGTTTTTTATCCTGCTCGGTTTCTGGCAGCTGCACCGGAACGGACAGCAGGGGTCGCCAGCGGTACGCGCCCGTCACGTGGTCGAACATCGCCTGTCCCTGCCTGCAGCATTTTTGCAGGGCGTTGGTCGCCACATCGCGGGAGATATTCAAACGGCCCGCCAACTGCTCCGGCGTGAGATGCAGAAATTCCGCCAGTAAATGCCTTGCCGCTTCGACCGTTTCCGGCGGCGCGTCCGAGGTCGCCGCCAGTAGATCGAATCGCGCCGCCTGTGCCCAATCGTTCTTCGTCCAGCCGGAAAGTCCCAGGTCGAATCGCTGTGTTTTCTGAAAGATCGTCCAGTAAGAAGGCATTCCGCCGCCAAGCAGACGCACCTGTACGCCGGTCGCGTGCGGCAGCAAATCCTCCATTACGAACAGACGCCGTCTGCCCCAGATACGGATTTCGCCGCTGTGATTGCCGGTGTAGACGTGTTCCGTTTCCTGTACGAGCACATCGAATGGCTCGATCAGGATGGACGGTTTCTGGTTCGGCGCAATCTGAAAACGCAGTGAGCGAGGACCTGTTTTTTCTCTGTTTCGCTTCAGGACGGAGAGGATTTCCGCCAGCGTCGCCGCGCTCAGGTGTAGATCCACTGTCCCGAACGCCGACGCCGACTGCACCTGCAGGAAACCGCGCACCCATGTCGGCGGCAGATCTATTTTCTTTTCGATGGATTCGCCCGCGCTCGTCGCCACGCTCACGCCCTCTGCCCCGATTCGCAGAAAGGCGGGACGATAGCTGCGGACGCGCCGTATCTCGTCGGCGAGGGCGCGGCTGTAATCGATGTTGGTCGTGCCGTACTGCGTTTCGCCGAAAACGTCCAGCGCTTCGGTCGGCACGGTGACGCGCCCGTAACTCGATTCATCCTGCGAAAACACCTCGAAAATCAGGCAGTCGGGATGTACGCTGACCACCGGGTCGAGTACCCACCAGGCATCCATGTCGTGCTTTCTGAGCCAGCCATAGTACTGCCGCACATGATTCCAGTGGATGCCCATCCCGGAGATTTCCTGCAGTTCGAGCGATCGCTTTTGCAAAGCCGAAACGCGGGCGGCGGGATTTTTGCGGGCTTCCATCAGCGCGGGCAGGTTGGCGGCACGTCCCCGCAGTTCGACATCCAACTCTTCCAGATAACGCTGCTGTACCCAGTTCTGATAGGCGGCATGATCTTTCGGGGCGTTCCGCAGGTCGCCGGTGACGACCGCGTAGAGCGCCAGCATCAGGCGGGAATACGCGAGGCTGTCCTTGACCATCGCCTCCAGATGCACGGGCGGGCGGGACTGCTCGGCGGACACGTTCAGGCGCATTCCGTCCGGGTTCATCACGGCATTCGATTGACGCGCATAATTCTGCGTAATTTCCATTCAGCACTCAGCCTCCTGCCGCGCCCTCGAGCGTAACACCGGGGATTTCCGCGCCCGTGAGCGCGAGTTTCGCCAGTTCCTGCAAAGCCCATTCCGCGTCGCGCGGCGTCCGGCTTCGCGCCATTTCCAGCAGCAAATCCCGGTCCGCCGCCGGTTCGCTCGTCCGCTGTTTTTTCACCGCCTCTTTCGCTTTGCGCCCTTTGTCGCGCTGCCGCAGCACGGCGCGGTCGAAAACGTCAGCGTTCGGTGCGTCGCCCGCACGAAGTTTTTTCGCGACCCAGACCTGCACCTCCGTATTCGGGTTTTCGCTCAACCGGGCGAACAGAGCGGCGCTATCCAGCGCCGGAAGATGCATTTCGGTATACTGCAAACCGTAGTTGCGCACGGAGCGCTGTGGACTGTCGCACAGGGCGACGGCGTACTCCAACATCTGGGTCGCTTCTGCTTGCGCGAAGAACGCTTTTCCTGCCTCGATCGCGTCCGGCAGTTCCGATTCCAGCAGGCGCAGGGCAAACGGCAGGCTCATTCCAACGGTCTGCAGGCGTACTCGTCCGATGGCGCGGATTTCCGGCTGCCTGCTCGTGGCGATCGCCAGCAGTTCGGGGGAATCGCGGTCGAAATTCGCGCTGTGCGCGGCAACCCACCGACCGAGCAGCGCCCCGAAGGCGGGATTGGCGCTCTTGAGCAGATCGCCGATGTCGGGGAGAGTTACGAACGTCTCGGTCAAATCCGCGTCGTCCAGCAGGCGGCGGGAAACGGCGGTATCGCCCAGCGCGTTCACATGCGCGAACACTTTCCCCCAGAACGCCAGGCCGCGCTCGAACTTTTGCAGTCCGGAGATGCAGGCGGCGCGTAGGTCTGTCCACTGCGCGTCGGGGAGCAGCGCGATCAGTTCCAGAAGACCGTTCAGCGCGAAGCCCGGCAGCAGCCTCTCGAATATCTGCGGCGTGATCCCTTCCAGCAGTTGCGGGCGAGCGCCCAGCGCGTTCACCAGGCGGGCGTAATCGAACGAAATGCGTGGCAGCAGCGAAAGCGCGGCGGGCGAGGCGACGGCAGTCGCGAGCGCGGCTGCATCGTCGCCGAAATCCAGCAGTTCGTTCCAGAGTTTTTCGTAGACCCCTGCGGGCGTCGCGCTGTTCGCCAGCAGTATCCAGCCTGCTTCACGCACCCAGGTTTGCGGCGAGATGACGAGTTTGCGCGCAGTTTCGGTGCGAAACAGCTGAGGCGCAATGTTGGGCAGGATCAACGCGAGCGCCCGGTCGCGAGGCGCATCCTCCAGTGTGCTCGGCAGTGCATCCAGCGCAAGGACCCAGTCCAGCAGGTCGTTGGCTCGCAAATGCGCGAAAACGTCTTCCGCGAGGCTGACGAGGTCTGCCTGCCCTGTCCCATAGAGGCGCACGGTCAGCGCGGGGCTTGCCGCGCTGCGAATCGTCGGTGCGAAGCGCGCGGCAAGCAGTCCGAAGGCAGCCTGCTGTTTGCGCGTCAGAGCGACCTCATTATCTGCAGCGGCAAGCGTGTACAGCCGCGCCGCAAAGGCTGCATTGTATTTGCGGTCGTTGGCGGCTTTATCCAGCGCCGCCAGGACGCTGTGCCGCGCCGGTTTCGATCCACGAAAAAACGCTTCGGCGGCAGTTTCCGGGAGAACGATGTCTCCTGTTTTCAGCATCGCCGCAATCTGATGGGTTGCCTGTGCAGCCAGCAGCGCAGAGCCGCTCTGCAGGCTTCGTGTCAGCGCCTCTTCGCTCAGCGCGGGGATCGGTAGGGCGTGATGCCACAGCAGACGCAGTGCGAACTCCCGTGTCTCGCGCGGGCGGGACGCATCGCTGAAGAGCGGTTCGGCGACCTGCGGGGTTTTGTCCCAGAGGGCGGGGTAGGACTCTTCGCGCCGCGTACGAACGAACGCGGGAACGCGGCAGACGAAACGTCCTCGATTATGCTGTGTCTGCTGCCAGCGTTTGCCGCCGCCGAACAAAATTGGAACCGTCAGCCAGTCTGTATCGAAATCGATGGCGTCACGATAGTCCCCCGACTGCGCCAGCACCTCTGCGGCGAAGGCGGCATAAGAATCGGGCTCCTGCGCCGCAATCTCGCGCAGTACGCGGCGGGCGCGACGCTTCATGTAGGCGACGGTTTCCCGCGATGGCGGTGTACCGATGAGATAGAGACGAGCGGGGTTGGAAATATCGAATGCACGAAGAGACTGCACGTAACGGGCGCTCTCGATAGCGAAAAGCGTTTCATTGTGCATTTTCAGCGACTGTATCTCTTCGCCGGGAAGCAGGCTGACAATCCGCTTCTCGACTATATCCACGACTGCAATCCCACCGGTATCCTGTTCGCGCCCGTAGGGTTTCTCTCGTGCCACATACGCGTAACGTCCTGAGATCGAAACGGCGTTCGCGGCTTCAACGAGCGGCGCCGGAACATTCACGACCTTTTCAGGATTCCCTGGAGGCGCCTCAAACATCAAGAGTCCGTTGTTTGCCTGCCCTGTCGTCACCATAATATGACCTTCGTGGACTGCAAGCCCCGTCGGTGCTGCGATCTCTATTTCGCGCAAAATACGGGGGGCGGTGGGGTCGGACATCCGAAGGATCGAGAGTTTACCGGCAGGACGGTTATAAAGGCTCTGCGCAGTGAGCAGATAAGCAAATTCGCCGTCCACCACCAGATCCAGTGGGAGCTTGGAGTGGAACGCGCCGATCTGCTGTGGATTTGTCGGGTCGGCAACGTCCACGATTTGCATGGTTTCGTTCGGAGCGGGTCGACACAGGATGAACGCCAGATTTCCCTGCGCCACGACCTGTGTGGCGCGGGGGCAGTAGTGCTTGCCGAGTTGGACGGGGTGACGAATGTCGCTGATGTCATAAATCAGCATCTGCCCGTCGTTGCTCCATTCTGTGCCAGTCAGTACAAACAGCCGGTCGCCCTGAACGGCAACGTCCTTTGTGCTCGAGAAAGGCATTCGATGCACGAGAGACGGCAGTGCTGGATTGGATATCTCTACGATGGCAACGAACGCATTTTGAGAGGCATGATTCTTGGGCAAAAAGGCGAAGTTTCCCTGCAACGCCATACGGTCGAAGTTGACGACCTGTGCGGCGGCGAGCGGTGTGACGATCGGCTTCTGGTCGAAGGGAAAAGGCGCTGCATCCAGGCGAGCTAGCAGAGCGGTCAGCAGTTCGCGGTCGCCGACCGTTTCCGCCTCTTTGAAAATCCGCTTGAAATCGCCCCAGTAGCCATAGACGAGCGGGGACTCGCGAATGAGTTGCAGCGTACGCGCGCGGTCTTCATAAAAAGTGGGCACGGCGCGAACATCGTGACGTGGTTCGCTCTGTCGAGCGGCCCCCTCGGTTTGCGGTGAGAAGAGCCTCTTTACGCGCCCGAAAAACCGCTGTATTCCTTTGATTGCTTCGTCGGACATCGGGGACTGCCTTTTCGAGTGTCTTTTCGACTGTTTTTTCACTTGCCGGGGTGGCAGGGTGAGGTTTGGTATTAAAGGGCGAACGGCGCTGCTAACGGAATCCGGGACCGGTCTGCATCACTGTAGGCGGGTATGCACCGGTTATGTGCACGGTAACGTGGGCTTGTCCACCTCAGCGCAGCAGGCGGACGCATAACCGGTGCATACCCGCTGAGTAGAATGGAGACCCGGTGACGTGAACTAGGCTTCACAGCAGCCGCGACGAAACATCGCAGTCGGAATGCCAGCGAGTTCGCCCTTTAATTCGTACTAAACTGTTCTGCGCGAAACCGGAAAGCCCGGATCGCGATTTATAAAAGTTTTTTAGTTTTATTCTCTCCGATCGTCAAACCTTTGTTACACCCGGTTCAGTCTTTGTTCAGACCCTATTCAGTCCCTGGGCGTCGGGTTAGACCCTACGAGTCGGGCTGAGCGTCGCAGATTTGGTAGGCGGTTTCGAGGGCGGTGAGCGGATCGCCGATCGGATTGAACTCCTGCCCGACATAGCCGCTATAATTGGTTCCGGCGATCGCCTGCATGATGGCGGGATAGTAGAGCTCCTGCGTATCGTCGAGTTCGTGACGACCTGGATTGCCCGCCGTATGGAAATGCCCGATGTGGTCGATGTTTGCGTTGATCGTCCGGATGATGTCGCCTTCCATGATCTGCATATGGTAGATGTCGTACAGGAGCTTGACGCGCGGCGAATTGACCGCCTGACAGACGCCGACACCCCAGTTCGTGTGGTCGCACTGGTAGTCGTGATGATCCACTTTCGAGTTCAGCAGCTCCATCACAAGCGTCACGCCTGCGTCCTCCGCCGATTTCGCGACACGCTGCAACCCCTCTGCGGTGATCTCGAGTCCGGCGGCATCAGGCAGTCCGTTACGGTTACCGCTGAAGACGATCAGCGCGGGAATTCCCCACTTCACCGCCAGTGCGAGGTTTTTGTCGATCTCTTTTTCGATACGATCGTGGTTCTCCCGCCTGTTCAGACCGTCGCCGAGCGACTGATGCCCGCCCGTCGTGATGATCTTCAAGCCGCCGTCGGTGATCTGCGGGTAGAGTTCCTCGGGAGCCATCTCGACTCCGTGGTAGCCGATGCGGGCGGCGTTTGCGATCAGATCGGCGGCGGGCATCCTGCTCCCGAAACACCACCATGCGATCGACTGTTTGATACTATTTGCCATCGTTGTATTCTCCAGAGCGTCGGTTGCCAAAAGCGGGGTATCGCGTTTGCGCCATTATTTGCACTGTTACAGGGTTCACACTATCGTGCAGGAAGTCCTGCCCGATTTTGCCCGATTGTCACGATCCGAAGAAATATGAAGCGAAATGCAAGCGGCAGATGCGGCACACGATTTCTGCTCTGACGCAGACGCAAGACGACGGCGAAACTGGTCGATTTCAATTTCGCCGTCACTGGTTCTCACAATCCTCTTTTCGCTCATTGCAAAAGGCGGCACACCGCACATGTCAGCGGAAGGTGTCCTCTTTGCCTTCTTTGCGGAGGAGGTCGGGGGATAGAATCACAAAACGCCTATACCGTGCGCCGGTTGCGCTTCCTATTTCGTAATGCTGTCAGACCGATGAATCCGGACTTGTTTTGAAAGTTGCCGGTGGCGGCATCAGGTGTAGCGATAAAAAATCAAGCTGCCCTGATCGAACGAGGCATCGAAAAACAGATT
>Ga0123339_10002764_pt1 | contig 11823 bp, 11 predicted proteins | sample lystaG_FD_89956 | JGI IMG/M metagenome (GOLD analysis project Ga0123339, IMG submission 89956) | Glacier valley bacterial and archeal communities from Borup Fiord, Nunavut, Canada, to study Microbial Dark Matter (Phase II) -... | ecosystem: Environmental > Aquatic > Freshwater > Ice > Glacier ... | reverse complement strand
GATCCTGTGAATACGGCTCGTAGGTGCGGCCCCAGCGGACGTCGCTCGGCACGGCGAGCACGGGGGCGTAGTTCCAGCGGATGCCCACGGCCGACAGCTCTGCGGCGGTCACCACCCCGATCTTCGTCACGAGCTCCGGGTTGTTTGCGGCTCCCAGCCCTATCTGTTGCGGGAACACCGTCGCCCCAGACATCCCCCCGAAGCCGTGAACGGCGTCAACCCCGTAGAGGAGGGGGATTCCCAAGCGGGTGTCGTCGACGGCTTCGTGTTGGCGCGCGCTGACCGCGGCCGCCCATGCCTCCGCGTCGCTCCCCGGATACATGGCGCCACCGCCGTGGAGGACGCTGCCGAGACCAAGACGTGCCGCGTCACCAGCCTGGAGGGAGTTTTCTTCGACCTGGGTCATCTGCCCGAACTTCTCCGCCTGCGTCATCTGGCCGAGCAGGATCTCGACGCGCCTGTCGATTGGCAACGACTGGTCGAGGTAGCCGCGATCGACGCCAGCGGACGCCGTCGGGCTCGCAGTGTGGTTCCCGTTGTCCGAGTCGGTGCATCCGGCGAGAAAGAGGGAGCCTGTCAGGGCCAAGGCAACGAGGGTGTGGCGCGTCATGTGTCGACGATATCGCCGCCGTCGGGCGCCGTATTACTTGAAGACGATGGTCCTGTGGCCGTCGAGGAGCACCCTGTGCTCTGCATGCCAGCGCACGGCCTTCGCAAGCGCCCTGCGCTCGACGTCGGCGCCCATCGCCGTGAGCGTTTCTGGGGTCTCGGTGTGGTCGACTCGCTCGACGTCCTGCTCGATGATCGGCCCCTCGTCGAGGTCGGCCGTGACGTAGTGCGCCGTCGCGCCGATGAGCTTCACGCCACGGTCGTGTGCCTGGTAGTAGGGCCGCGCGCCCTTGAAGCTTGGCAGGAACGAGTGATGAATGTTGATGGCCTTGCCGCGCAGGGCCCCCGAGAGCTCCGGGGACAGGATCTGCATGTACCTCGCGAGCACCACGAGCTCGACGTCCATGTCCTCGACCAGCGCGAGCAGCTCGGACTCGGCCTCGGGCTTGGTCTCTGCGGTCACGGGGATGTGGATAAACGGCTTGCCATAGAAGGAGGCGAGGTTCTGGAGCGTCGGGTGGTTTCCCACGACGGCCACGATGTCGACGGGGAGGGTTCCGGCGCGCTCGCGATACAGCAGGTCGTTGACGCAGTGCTCTGCCTTGGACACCATCACGATCGTGCGCATGCGTCGACCGGCGATGTCGAGGCTCCATGTCATCCCGAAGCGCTCGGCGAGCACCGCGATGGTCGCCTCAAGGGCCTCCCTCGAGGCCGCACACATCACGTCAACGCGCATGAAGAAAAGGCCCGTGTCGGGGTCTCCGAATTGCTGGGATTCCCTGATATTGCCGCCTTTTGCGGCGAGCGCCCCCGTGACGGCATGCACGATGCCAGGACGGTCTGGACAAGACAGGGATAGCACCCATGCGGTCGATTCAGTGGACACGAAGACCACGCTAGTCGTGTTGGGGCGAAAATCCTGACACGATAGGCCTATGAGCGAAGAGCCAGAGGTGCGCATCGACCGGATCACTGCGGAGCACGCGGGTGAGTTGCTGACGGTGCGCCGCGCGGCATTCGTGACGGAAGCCCAGCTCTACAACGACCCGAACATCCCCGCGCTCACGCAGACGTATGACGAGCTCGTCGAGGACATCGAGAGCGACGCCGTCGTGACGCTTGGCGCATGGCTTGGGACACGCCTCGTTGGCTCGATCAGGGTGGGGATCGAAGACGATAAGGCCACGATCGGCAGGCTCGCAGTCGCCCCCGACCTTCAGGCGCGCGGCATCGGCACGCAGCTGCTCTTCGCGGTGTTGGGATACCTCCCCGACGACACGAAGGAGGTCTGGGTATTCACCGGCCAGAACTCGAAGCACAACATCGCGCTGTACAACAAGGCGGGCTACGAGCACCAGTTCGACGACGTGTCGGGTGACCTCACGTACGCGTACCTTCGCAAGATTCTCGAAGCTGGCAACATCGTCGACGACAACTAGCCGGTTCGCAGCGCGAGACAAGGGAAACCCATGGCAATTCACGATGAGGATCAGACGCGTCCAGAGGGTGGAGGGCTTGCGCTCGCGAGCCTCCTGACCGGCGTCATCTCGGTGTTTGCGTGCGGGCTTGGTATCGTCGCGGGCCCTGTCGCTGTGGTTCTTGGCATTGTTTCGGGCCGCCGATCTGGCTTTGGGGTCAAGCAGGTCGTGGGAATCGTCGCGGGAGCTTTCGCCTTCCTCTTCTCGGCGATTGCCCTCGCTGTTCTCTTGTTCTTCTTCGCTGGCCGCGACGACGCGGATTCCATTCAGCCGGCCCCCATCCCGACCGACTCCTTCGAGACCGTGGAACCGACAGACACCGCTGCTGGCGACGCCCCGACGTTGACGGAGGCGGGAATCGCGGATTCGGGCTTCGACACGGCCTATGCCGCCTACGCCGACTCCCACGACGCGGCCGACGCGTTGGACGGCCTCTACTCGGGCGGGGGCATCGACACGCCGTGCTTCACGATGGACGGTGAGCCATGGTGGATCACCCAGGGAAGCCCCGAGACCTGCGAGCCAGCCAGCGAGTTGTGGTGGGAGACCTACCCCGACACCGCTGACCCAGAGATCAAGTTGTTCGGTTCGGGGGGAGTGGGCTCCTCGATTTCGTTTGAGGCACTGACGACCGAGGTGCTCATGAACAAGTTCGGCACGACGGACCTCGCGACGGTCGCGGGCTACGCGCGCGACACGCTGCTTCCCGACAGCGGCGCCACCGACATCGTCGAGACGGCCATCGAGCTCGGGGGACTTCCCGCGGTCCAATTGGACTGCTCGATTGACGGCCTGGCGGCCTATCGACTCGATGTCGTCATGCTGCCGGAGCCTCGCATTCTCGAGAACGGCACGGAAATCACGGGCTTCATCATTCATGCGCACAACGAAGCCGAGTGGGTCTACCGCAGTGAGGACGTGTTCGCGCGGCTGGATGGCTCTCTCACCTGGAAGTGAGCACGAGGCCCGGCCTTTTGCCCCGCTCTGCACATCGGATAGACTGAAACTGTCGCGACTGGCGCACGCGGGTTACCGCGAGGAAGCGACGTGATGGACGGGCCCCCCAGGGCGCGACCATCGACCACGGTCGTTCCGCCTGGGCCAGGGTCGCCGATGAGTTCACCTCGGCGCCGCGCGCGCCGAACGACACGAAGGAACCGCGATGACCGATGCCGCGACTCCCACTGCGACGCAGGGGATCATGAACGCCACGCTCGCCCAGATCGACCCCGAGATTGCCGCGGTGCTTGACCGTGAGCTCGGTCGCCAGCGTGACTATCTCGAGATGATTGCCTCCGAGAACTTTGTCCCGCGCTCGGTGCTGCAGTCCCAGGGCTCGGTGCTGACGAACAAGTACGCCGAGGGCTATCCGGGCAGGCGCTATTACGGCGGCTGCGAAGAGGTCGACGTGGCCGAGGCACTCGCGATCGAGCGCGCCAAGAGCCTCTTTGGCGCCGCGTACGCGAACGTCCAGCCGCACTCCGGCGCGACGGCAAACGCCGCGGTGCTGCACGCACTCATTAACAAGGGCCAGAAGATCATGGGCCTCTCGCTCGCCCATGGGGGCCACCTCACGCACGGGATGAAGCTCAATTTCTCCGGCAAGCTGTACGAGGTCGCCGCATATGGTCTCGACGAGCAGAGCCACCGCATCGAGATGGAGCAAGTGCGCGCTCAGGCTCTGGCAGAGCGCCCCGACGTGATCATCGCCGGCTGGTCCGCTTACCCGCGTCATCTCGACTTCGCCGCCTTCCGCGAGATCGCGGACGAGATCGGCGCCAAGCTGTGGACGGACATGGCCCACTTCGCTGGCCTCGTGGCCGCGGGCCTGCACCCGAGCCCCGTTCCCCACTCCGACGTCGTGTCGACCACCGTGCACAAGACGTTGGGCGGCCCTCGCTCGGGCCTCATCGTGTCTCGCGACATAGAACTGGCCAAGAAGCTCAACTCCGCGGTGTTCCCCGGCCAACAGGGCGGCCCGCTCATGCACGTGATCGCCGCCAAGGCGACGGCACTCAAGATCGCAGCCGGCCCTGAATTCAAGGAGCGCCAAGAGCGCGTCCTTGAGGGTGCGCGCATCCTCGCGGAGCGTCTCGTGGCGCCCGACGCAATCGCTGCAGGAATCAACGTGGTCACGGGCGGCACCGACGTGCACCTGGTGCTCGTCGACCTGCGTGACTCGAGCATCGACGGACAGCAAGCGGAAGACCTGCTGCACCAGGTGGGCATTACGTCCAACCGCAACGCGGTGCCCTTCGACCCACGACCCCCGATGGTGACGTCAGGCGTGCGCCTGGGAACCCCCGCCCTCGCCTCACGTGGGTTCGGCGCCGCGGAGTTCACCGAGGTGGCCGACGTCATTGCCGCGACGCTCAAGGGCGGCGCGGACATCGCGGCCCTCAGGGCCCGCGTCAAGGTGCTCACGGACGAGTTCCCCCTCTACCCCGGCCTGGTCCAGTAATGGCCCAGATTCTCGACGGCAAGGCGACCGCCGCGGCAATCAAGGCCGAGCTGGCCGAACGAGTGGCAGTGCTTGCCGAGCGCGGCATCGTGCCGGGTCTTGGGACACTGCTCGTGGGCTTGGATCCGGGCTCGACCTGGTACGTCAATGGCAAGCACGCGGACTGTGCCGAGGTGGGCATCGCCTCGCTTCGTGAGGACCTTCCCGCGACGGCGACGCAAGAAGAGGTCGAGGCCGCGGTGATGCGGCTCAACGCCAACGCTGCGTGCACGGGCTTCATCGTGCAGTTGCCGTTGCCCAAGGGCATCGACACGAACAGGGTTCTCGAGCTTGTGGACCCCGACAAGGACGCCGACGGACTGCACCCCACCAATCTCGGTCGCCTCGTGGCGCGCGTGGGTGAGGACATCACGAGCCCGCTGCCGTGCACGCCCAAGGGGATCATCGAGCTCGTCGAGCGACACGGGGTCAACCTGGGCCGCAGGGACGTCGTCGTGATCGGCCGTGGTGCCACAGTCGGGCGCACCATCGGACTCATGCTTACCCGCAAGGCCGTCAACGCGACCGTGACGCTGTGCCACACAGGCACGGCCGACCTCGCGACGCACACGCGCAACGCCGACGTCATCGTGGCGGCGGCGGGGGTGCCTGACATCGTGACTGCGGACATGGTCAAGCAGGGCGTGATTCTGATCGACGTGGGAGTGTCGCGCGTGACGGACCCGGCCACCGGCAAGTCCAGGGTTGTGGGAGACATCGCCATCGAGGCGCGCGAAAAGGCCTCGTGGTACTCGCCGAACCCCGGTGGTGTGGGCCCCATGACGCGAGCCATGTTGCTCGCGAACGTCGTGGACTCCGCCGAACGCCAAGCGGGCTGACTCAGGCGTCTGGACCCCTCGGTAGGCTGACGCCATGCGCATCGTCTCGATCAATGTCAATGGAGTAAGAGCTGCCCTCCGCAAGGGGTTCCAGGAGTGGATCGACGGCGCGAATGCGGACGTCGTGTGCCTCCAAGAGGTCCGTGCGCCCGACGACGTGGTGGAGCAGGCCTTTGCCGCGGGCTGGCATGTGGCCCACCAAGCCTGCGAACTCAAGGGCCGGGCGGGCGTGGCGATTTTGTCGCGCACACCTCTGACGGACGTGGTGGTGGGCGCTCAAGGGCTCGGCGACGCGGCGCTTGATGCGGGGCACACCGGACGCTGGATCGAGGCCACCGTCGAGTCGCCCGCAGGCCCCGTGCGCGTCGTGTCCGTCTATGTCCACTCGGGAGAGGTCGGCACGCCCAAGATGGATGCCAAGTACGAGTTCCTTGACCTGATGACCGCCCGCATGGAGGCGCTTCACGAGGCGTTTGACCGAGCCGTGGTGATGGGCGATATCAATACCGCCCACACTCAGCGCGACATCAAGAACTGGAAGGGCAACCTCAAGTCGGCGGGGTTCCTGCCCGAAGAGCGGGCGTACCTGGATCGCTGGTTCGCATCCGGATGGGTGGACGTCCACCGCTCGCTCGTTGGCGATCAGGACGGCCCGTACACGTGGTGGTCGATGCGCGGGAGGGCGTTCGACAACGACGCGGGCTGGAGGATCGACTACCACTACGCGACGCCGCAGATGGCCGCCGCCGCACTCTCCGCGGACGTCGGCCGTGCTGCCGCGTGGGATGAGCGGTGGTCCGATCATGCGCCGCTCACGATCGACTACGACCTGGGTGGCAGCTAGGCGGGCTTGGGGGAGCGCGGCACGCTGAGGAAGCAGCGAGGCGCCGAGGAGACGCTGCGCCTTGAGGGAATGCGGCGCCTAGAAGAACGCGAAACGCGGACGCGCGAGTCCCTGCTTCTGAAACGCCTCGTCGATTTGTGTGGCGGCGCTCGTGGACTGCGAGCGCCGTATCAACGCGATGGCTGAGCCGCCACCGCCCGCACCGACGAGCCGCGCGCCGAGTGCTCCTGCGCGGAAGGCCGTGTCGACGGCGAGGTTGAGTTCGTGGCAACTGACCTCGAAGTCCACCTCGAGGGACGCGTGTGATCGGTACATCGCCTTGCCCACCGAGACGAATCGCTCGTGTGCTGGTGCGGTGCCGTCGAGTTCGTCCCGCACCATATCGACACGCTCGTTCTCGGTGAAGATGTGCCGCGCCCGCTTGCGAAGGAGGGGGTCCGAAATGGAGCCGATTCGCGAAAGACCGTCCGGTCCGTTGTGAAGTTCGCGCAGTTCTGCCACGCCCAGGGCCTTGGCTGCGGCGGCGGCGTCGGCCATCCGTTCCCTCACCATTGCGACTTGGCGCGTGGGGCGTACTCCCGTGTCGACGATCAGTAGCCCGAGACCGTATTCGGCGAGGGTCAGGGGACACTGTTGTGCGATCGGAGGCCGCTCGCTGAAGTCCAGGTAAAGGGCTTCGCCTGGCGCGCACCTCAGGATCGTGTGTGGGTTGACGCCCGCGGTGACGCCGCCCACCAAGTCGTTTTCGGCGTGCATGCAGACCTCGGTCAGTTCGATGGCGTCGAATCCGGTGGGCAGTGCGAGGCCCCACAGGCCGTTCGCGGCGAGAGCCACTGCCGCGGTCAGCGAGGTCGCCGAACCGAATCCGGCCGAAATTGGCACACATGACACGAGGGCGATGTCCATGCCGCACCCGGAGTACCCGTGTTCCTGAAGTGACCAAAGCGCGCCTACCGGGTAGGACATTGATTCGCCTTCACCGCGCAGGTCTTCGAGTGAATCGAGATTGCCTTCCCACACGGCTCGTGGTTCATCTGCCTCGAGGAACAGGTCAGTGGTGATCCTGATCAGCGAGTCGTGGCGTCTGGTTGCGGCGACATACGTGCGGTGGGGGAGGACGGTGGACAGGCCCACGCCGCCGCTGATATCGGTGTAATCGCCCAAGAGGCTCACTCGACCGGGGGCCGACCACGTTCCCGTGGCCTCGACTCCGAAAGCGTCGAGGAGCATTTCCTTTGCCCGCCTCGAGCCTTCTTCACGCGACCAAGCCGTCATCCACCGTGTATCAGTGTTATGGGGCATATCGGTCACATCGACCATCATGCCAAAGGCGTGACCGGTTGTATCGACTTTGTGCGTGTCATGATGGGTGAAGGAACTGTAGTCAACACCAAGGAGTCTCCTCATGGCCGCTCGCACGTCGCGATCTTCCGCAAAGCCCGAGCCTGTGCAGCCCCCAGAAGCTGAGGCGCAGGCGCCGGAGGCGGCCGCCCCTGTGGCCCCCGTTTCCCCTTCCCCCTCTGTTCTTGAACGCCTGCGACGCAATCGCATGGGTGCGGTTCTCGGGGGGCTCGTCGTCGCGATGGCCGCGGGGTTCTTGCTCTCGATCTTTGTGCCGGACTCGAATCTCTTGCTCGCTCTCGCGGTGCTGGGCCTGGCCGAGGCCTTCGCTGTTGGCTTCACGGTGCGGTACCTGTCGGAATGTCGCGGGCGTACCACCCAGCTCACCGCGTTCGTCCTCGCCGCACTCGGGGTTCACGTGTTGGTGACGACGGGCATGGTGAACCAGGCCATCGGCGACCTGGGTTCGGTTGTAGGAGGACTGCTCAACCAGGGAGCAGGCGCTACTTCGGGCCTTGGCTGGGACGATGCTTTGATCTCAGCGTTCGCGACACCCGCCATTTCAACGGGCGCGGTGGTGTGCGGGCTCGTCGCGGCGATTATCGCCGGGTGGGGCCCGCGCTCCGAGAGCGGTCACGGCCGCGGGGCCGACGCCGCGTAGTCGGCGGTAGGGCGCTCAGGCGCCTTTTCCGTTGACAGGCGTGACACTGAGTTTGCGGCCCGCGAGGCCGCGGCTCCGTGCCGTGAGCGCACGTGCGATCGAGATCATGGCCTGTGCGGCCGCGGTCTCCGGCGCGCCGAGGACTACGGGCATCCCGCTGTCGCCACCCTCGCGGGTGGACATCTCGAGCGGAATCTGGCCGAGGAGCGGCACGGTGGTGCCGAGCGTGGCGGAGAGACGGTCCGCAACGCGTTGGCCACCGCCCTCGCCGAAGATCTCGAGTCGGGTGCCGTCGGGCTGTTCAAGCCACGCCATGTTCTCGATCACGCCTGCGACCGACTGTGACGTCTGGGTGGCGATTGAGCCTGCGCGCTCCGCGACGCCCGCGGCGGCAACCTGTGGCGTGGTCACGACCACGAGTTCGGCGTGGGGGAGAAGCTGCGCCACCGAGATGGCGATGTCTCCCGTGCCCGGCGGCAGGTCCAGAAGCAGGATGTCGAGGTCTCCCCAGAACACGTCTGCCAGGAACTGCTCGAGTGCGCGATGGAGCATCGGCCCACGCCACACGACCGGCTGGCCCTCGGGCACAAACATGCCGATGCTCACGGTCTTTACATCGTGCGAGATGGGCGGGAGCAGCATGTCGTCGAGCCGCGTCGGCTGGCCGGTGACGCCCAGCATGCCTGGGATGGAGAACCCGAAGATGTCGGCGTCGAGCACGCCCACCTTGAGTCCGTCGGCCGCCATCGCGGCGGCAAGGTTCGCCGTGACGGTCGACTTGCCGACGCCGCCCTTGCCCGACGCGATCGCGTAAACGCGCGTGAGGTTCCCTGGTTGCGTGAAGGGAATCACGGCCTCGGGCTTTCCGCCCCGCAAATGCGAACGCAGGGCGAGGCGCTGCTCGTCTGACATGACGCCAAGTTCGACGCGTACCGCGGTGATGCCCTCGACCGTCTTACACGCCCCTTCGACGTCGCCCGTGATGCGATCCTGCATGGGGCAACCGGCGATCGTGAGGTCGATTCCGATGGTGGCGACACCCTCGTCATCGAGTTCGACGGATCGGACCATGCCGATCTCCGTGATGGGCCTGCGGATCTCGGGGTCGATCACCAGTGCGAGGGCGCTCAGTAGCATTTCTTCAGTGGGCATGCACCCATCGTAAGGGTGCTCGTGTGGCGCCGGTCGCGCCTGCAGTGGCTGGCGCTGCGCATGCGGCGAGCCTAGGAGGGCTGCTCGTCCTCGCGCTTTCGGTCCTCGTCCCTGAGTTCCTCGAGGAGGGACCTGAGCTCGCTGCGCACAAAGTCTCTGGTGGCGGTCTCTCCCAGCGCCTGCCGCAGCCCGGCGACCTCGCGCGCGAGGTACGCGGTGTCCGCGAGCGAGCGTTCGGCGCGCTGGCGGTCCTGTTCCGCGGAGACGCGGTCCCTGTCATCCTGACGGTTCTGCGCGAGCAGGATCAGGGGTGCGGCGTATGAGGCCTGGAGCGAGAGGACAAGGGTGAGCGCTGTGTAGCCATAGGCGGCAGAGTCGAAGCGAAGAGTCGATGGGCCCCACGTATTCCAGATGAGCCATACGATGACGAATCCGGTGAGGTAGACCAGGAACCTGGGCGTTCCCAAGAAGCGGGCGATTCCCTCCGAAACCCTGCCGAAGCGGTCGGACTGTTGGTTCGAGCGTCGGGGCTTGAACAGTTTGCGTTCGCCTTTGGGGCGGTCCAGGCGCTCAGCCATCGGACGCCTCCGATGCCGTGGATGTTGCCTTCATCGCCCTCGACATGCGGGAGGCGCGCGGTTCATGTTCTCGCCAGTCGCGCGGCAGGAGGTGGTCGAGGACGTCGTCGATCGAGATCGCGCCCAGCAGGTGGTGGTCTTCGTCGACGACGGGCAGGGCGAGGATGTCGTAGGCCGCCATGCGGCGCGCGACCTCGGCGAGGGGGTCGGAGGGTGCGAGTGCCTCGATCGCTGGATCCACATAATTGCCGACGCTGTCGTGAGGTGCCTCGCGGAGCAGCCTCTGCAGGTGGACGAGGCCGATGAAACGCCCTGTCGGCGTCTCGAGCGGTGGGCGCACCACAAAGACCATCGATGCGAGAGCTGGCGGCAGCGCCTCCGACCGAACCAGGGACAGGCAGGTCGCCACCGAGGTCTCGGGGCCGACGATCACGGGCTCGGTGGTCATGAGGCCACCCGCGGTGTCATCCTCGTATCCGAGGAGTTGGCGCACCTGTCGAGCGTCCTCGGGCTCCATCAGCTCCAGGAGCTCGGCGGCCTCGGTCGCGGGCAGGTCGCCCAAGAGGTCGGCGGCGTCGTCGGGGTCCATGGCCTCAAGAACGTCCGCGGCGCGGTCCCTGCGCAGGGTGCTCAGAAGCGCCACTTGGTCTTCTTCTGGAAGCTCCTCGAGGACGTCGGCGAGTCGCTCGTTGTCGAGGGCCCCGGCGATCTCGGCCGAGCGAGCGGGGCTCATCTCCATGAGGGCGGCCGCGAGGTCGGCGGGCTTGTAGTCGGCAAACGACTCGATCACCATCGCCGCGCCCTGCATCTTGTCTCGCGTCGCGAGACCTGTGACCTCGTCGAGGTCAACCACAGTCGAGGCCCCCTTACGCGACAGGCCGAGCACGCCGCGCCTGCGTTCTCCGCTGCGCACGTACAACTTGGTGACCTGCCAGACGTGCCCGCGTCCCTGTTCAATCGCGATGTCCTCGATGTACGCGAGCGTGCGGCCCTCCTTGAGGGTCACCGACCGTTCAAAGAGTTCGCCGATTGCGAGCGTCTCGGAGGCTCGTGCCTGGAAGCGGCGCAGGTTGACGACCCCTGTACAAATGATCTGCCCGGGGTTGATCGACGTCACCCGCGTGAGAGGCATGAAGACGCGTCGCCTTCCGGGCACCTCGACCACAAGCCCTACGGCTGTCGGTGCCCCCGATCTCCGCATCAACAACACGACGTCGCGGACGCGACCGACCGCATCGCCGAGGGGGTCGAAAACGGTCGTGCCCGCTAAGCGTGCCACGAAGATGCGCTCAACTCCGGTGCTCATGAGGCAAGCGTACTGTCGCAGCGCGTTCGCACAGGGAGGCTAACGCTCGTGCTTCGCTACTCCGAGCGATTGAAGGGCGAGCCAGCCCGCTGCCACATCCGTGCGGTCCTTTGACAGGGCGAGTGAAGCGGCGAAATCGATAGCCTCGGCGCGCGCCCTCGCGAACGTGGGCATGTCGAGTCCGCCAAGGCCCCCGATGAGGGCATCCCAGTGCGTCGGGGGCAGGAGCACAAGTGACTGTCCGATGTCGGCGGCGGGGTCGCCCGCCGCGGCGTCTCCCCAGTCGATGATGCCCGCGAGCGCGCCCCTGTGTGTGAGGACGTGTGGCGCCTTGAGATCCAAATGCGCCCACGTGGGAGAGGGGCGTGGCACCGAGGCGCCGAGGGAAAATACGCGGCGGGCCGCGGCGACGTCGAGCCGCCACGCGGTGCCCTCGGTGCGCCGCTCAAGTGTCGCAAGCCGATCCTCACATCGCGCGCCGCGCATCGCAAGCGATTGCGACCTCTTGGGGT
>Ga0123339_10002759_pt1 | contig 11832 bp, 5 predicted proteins | sample lystaG_FD_89956 | JGI IMG/M metagenome (GOLD analysis project Ga0123339, IMG submission 89956) | Glacier valley bacterial and archeal communities from Borup Fiord, Nunavut, Canada, to study Microbial Dark Matter (Phase II) -... | ecosystem: Environmental > Aquatic > Freshwater > Ice > Glacier ... | reverse complement strand
TTGGCGCCGCTCTCCGTATTGAGCCGATCGGGATGCGCTGCGTCCGTAAACGTGACGTTTCCCATATGGCGCTGTGTGCCATGGCTGCCAGTCACGTACCAGCCGCCCCAGCGCTGCAGCAGCGGACTGCTCTGATCGGTATCGAACGTCCCGGCGTGAAGGTCCGGGAAGCCGTTTGGCGCCGTATAGACTGAGCGCATCAGAAGTCCGGGCACACCGACCGTCTTCGGAGAAGCGTGACACTGCAGACACTCTTCGCGGCGGACGAATTTCGGCTTCGCGACGCAGCGCTGATCGAGCGTGTAGAACATCGTTCCCTGGTTTGGGTCGACAGCCGCCAGCTCCACCACATCTCCGCCCTGCACCCAGCCGATATATACGCTGTCGTTGAAATAGAGCGCTCGCGGCGCGCCCGGGGATATCCGGTTCTGCTGGAAACCGGTTTTGGAGAAGACGAGCATCTGAGCCGACAGCGGGACTTTGAGCAGGCGGAGCACTGAGAGCAGATAGCCCTGCGGTCCCGCAAAGCGCAGCTCCGCTTTGCCCTGATCGAGGCGGCGCTGCAGCCGGGCGACCAGATCGTTCGGAGGCGTGCTTTTGTAGTAGATTACCTCTTCGTCGAGAAGGGGATAGGAGCCTGAGAATGGAGACTGCGCCTGCGACACTCCTGGTATGACCGCCAGAAGAGTGATCAAAAGCAAGGACGACATTACCTGCCTCGACGCGCACAGCATGGAGCCGATCGTCACGATACCTCGCTCTAAATAGTTTCCTGCACGATAGTCGATTGCAGCCAGATGTTCGATATCGACTCCTCATTGATCCTGAGCATTCCTGCCGCCGCACGCAAACAAATGTGCGCGGCGGCAGGCGTTCCGATCACACCTTATACAGATACAGGCGATCACTTTGCCGCTGAACTTCCTGTTTTCCTGCCCGGATTCCCGTCCGCATGTAAGAGGTTGGGATGAGGCTATGAGGCGCACGCTGCATTGACGAGTTAATTGACCGTTTGTACTAAAATTGCAGAAGTGCTGGTCATGAATGTCGTAGTTCCTGAATAAACAACGGTGATATTATGCTTGCCGGTTGACAGAGCAGCTGTCTTGAGGCTGGCGCTGCCCGAACTCAGGGCGACACTTCCCAGAGTGGTGGCGCCGTCTTTGAATGTCACTGTTCCGGTGGGTATGCCTCCGCCCGCTACCGTTGCTGTAACTGTTGCTGTGAAAGTGACCGACTGGCTGGACACCGAGGGGTTGACCGAAGAGCTCACGACTGTGACAGTAGCTTTTTTCACCGTCTGAGCAGGCGCGATCCCACTGATGTTTGTCCACCCGGCAGTCCCGGTGAAGGCGGCGGAAAGTATGTGGCTGCCAACCACTAGCGCTGTGGTGCTGAAGGCTGCGTGACCGGTTCCATCCACAGGAATGTCGGAAGCCCAGACCGTAGCGCCTTCTGTAAAGGTCACCGTGCCCGAAGGAGTCCCTGTGATGGAGCTCATTGCCGCCGTGAAGGTCACCGATTGTCCGGAGACCGAAGGGTTCGGCGCCGAACTCACTTTGATATGAAGCGACTGAACCTTCTGCACCATGCTTCCGCTGCTGGCGGCAAAGTTGGTGTCGGAAGCATAGACTGCTGTAATAGTGTGGCTGCCCGATGACATCGCTGGCATTCTGCAGGAAGCAGCGCCGCTGGAATCGACCGGAGCTTGCCAGATCACACTGCTGCCGTCTTTGAAGGTCACCTGACCGGTGGGAGTTCCATTCCCAGACAGCGCCGCAGTTACTGTCGCGGTAAAGGTAATGGGCTGACCCGAGTAGGGCAATATGGCTGAAGAGGCGAGTGTCGTTGTCGTCCCGCTGGCGTGTACGAACTGTACCAGCCCCGCACTGCCCGCGCTGAAGTTTGCATCTCCACTGTAATTTGCCGTAATGAAGTGTTTGTCGGCGGTGAACGCCGAACTGGTGTAGCTCGCCTGCCCGTTTCCGTCGAGCGGCAGGCTGGAAGCGAGCGTAGTTGTCGTTGTCGTCAGGACGCCATTACTTGCCGCGTAGGTCGTGTCGGTCAGGGTGACAGTGCCGGAAGGCGTGAAGCTCGACATTCCCGTATTCGTGATCGACACAGTCAGCGTGATCGGCTGACCCGTCACAGTATTTCTCACATCCGGGACCGACGAGGTGAGCGCGATACCGACGCCGGGGAGGCTGCCCATCGCCGACAGGGTGCCGCCATTGAGGGTATATACTTGTCCATCCGGGCCGATGATTGTGGGGACATACGGCTCGCCGATACCCACGTTGAGGTTGAGGAACTGATCTAGTGAGTTGGTGACGAGATTCCAGCGATAGAGACGACCATCTTCGCTGGGAACGAAAATGCTTTTGGAGGCTGGATCGACTCCCGGCGAATTGATGCACCATTCGCGCACCGCATAGGGCAGACCCGACCCACGGTTTTCCTTATCGACTGTTGGACCGATCACGGTGAGCACTTCACGCATGATCGACATACCCTTAGAGGTGGCATGGGCATCCACCTCGGTGGAGTTGGGATCCAGCAGCGCGATACGATTCACACCGTCGGCGCTGTCGCCGCCCGCGTTGGCATAGTTGTTGTACTTTGTAAAGAGCAGATAGGTCGATGTACCTTTATAAGAGGGAACCATGCTGGCGGGCACGATGCCGGGCGTATAGTCCCACCCGAACCCCCCTGCGGTTTTCTCGGTCTTCAGATCGCCGCTGAAGTGCAGGAGGAAGCCGCGCGAGCCATTGGAGGGATTGCCATAAATACCGAAGTAGACATCGTTCGTGGGGGCGACCATCGGCGAGGCTGTGCTGTCGTCGAGCAGCGTCGCATTGTTGGCATTATTATTGCGCGGGTCTTTCAGAAAGACCTTGTATCGTGTCGCCAGTGTGGACGAGTTCAAGCCGAGCAGATAGCCGTAGCTTTCAGTGCTCGCCGATTTGACCGCGACGTACACGGTAGCGCCATCATTGCTCAGCGCGGGCGCGGAGTTATGGCTGTCGTGGTCGATTTTGATGTCGCTGGCAGCCGTGCCCGCCAGCACGTAGCATGCAGCGCCGTTGGGATCGATGCGGGCAAAACCGCTCTGCGTAGTGGAAAGCGGAGCAGGAGCGGTTCCGCTCACGCGGAAGCCGAAAAAGATGTTGCCATTGGTGTCGGCGGTAATCGGGGTATTGATGAAAACTGTGGAGTTGAATTTGGAGGCGTTCGCCTGATAGTTTGTCAGGGTGGTGTAGAACACCTGCTGTACGGGCAGACCGTGGCTGACAGAATCGATATTGTCGATGTAGTAGATCGTGCCGCCAGCGCCCGGGTAGTAGAGACGAGTTTGCCCGGAATGGGTCGCCAGCACAGGCTGATAAGTCGGAATCCAGTTGTGCGACGGCAGAAGGTAATCGGTGCTCAGGGAGTACAGGGCGGTGCCATCGGCGCCTTTGAGGGCGTTGATCTTGAACCCGGAGGTCGCGCCGGTCTTGACCGGGACAAAGACGGTGTTGGCGGGCGAGATCAGCGGTGCGCCATAGTGCGCGTAGCCTCCGGTGTTGTTCAGGTCGATGGAGGTCGTCCAGGTGATCGCATTCAGTTGCTGGGCAGCGGGACTGTAGTTGGCTGTGTGCTGCGCGTTGCCTGCGAATGTGGACTGCGCTCCCGCCGTGCCGGTCAGCAGGAGTGCGAGCCAGAGACTGGAGATAATAATTGCTGGCTTACCCTGGAGGTATACTGGACTGTACGCTGCCATAAGTCGGTATGGATTCATCGATGAGATTCCTTTTTGCAGCTGTCTGCCACATTGTTGGGTTTCACGGAAGTGGAGGCGATCCCTTTCCGAACGGGTTGGTCCGTGAGGGGTATCGTCTGATAGGTTCCGAAAGCCCGCTCGCCTGATGCACGTAAGTCGGCTTATTTCCTTCTTTGTGGCTGTCTGTGCCTGTTCTTTGTGTCCGCTTGTTATTTTAACACACAACCGCCGTCTGTAGCGATCAGGGACAAAAAAAGAAACAAAAAAGACGCAGAAAATATGCGCGCAGGCCCATATGTGGTTTCTTTTCAGGCAAAGGCATTTGACCTTAGGAACTGTGAAAGAATAATCTCCCGGGCATCGGCAGGGGCTCTGCTTGCTGCACCTTTTCTGGTCTGAAATGCGCCCTCTTCTATCGGGAGGTCGACTGCCTGACAGACGACCTATTGCCGATTATCGCTTTTGGTCGCGACGATGCGATTGTGCGGCAGGATCGTGACGTCCAGTGTTCGCCCGTGGAAGCGCAGACCCGTCAGATGGAGGCGCTTCCAGCCCGGCGGAAGGTGCGGGGACGCGCACAGTGTAAAACCATCGTCCTGTGCAAGCTTTGTGCCGGTCGGACTCTCGCCGGGTCCGAACACGCGAAGTCCCGCGAAACCGTACAGCACCGACTGCAGACAGCCTCCCATTCCGGTAAGGAAGGGCGCACGGTTCTGCGTCACACCTTCGGACATCACAGCCCATGGCCCGAGCATATAGGGGCGATAGGAGAAGCGAAAGAGCTTCAATGCCTGCGTATCACGACCCAGCTGCGCCGCGATTATGCTATGGATGCTGTCACTCATCGCGGGCGCATAAGGATCGGTGCGCGGTGCATAGAAGTCCAGCGTCCGACTTATCTCCGCTTTGCTGCTGATGGCATGGAGAGGATATGCCAGCAACACCACGCTCGCCTGCTTCTGCAGACTAATCGTTCTGCTGGAATGCAGAAATGCCGGGGAATCAATAAGATCGCCGCAGGATGAAATGTCGAAGCGGTGGCTATGCCGCAGATAGAGGTGGGACGCGATTGTTTCCCAGTGCGGGTCGGCTTTGAGGTGCATGAGACCTGCGACAAGGTTGGCGGTACGTAAGTTCCAACGGGCGAGGGCATTCGTATAGACATTATCGTCGGTCACCGGGTTGTCTTCGTCGGGACCGATTACCTTCAGAATGTGCCAGACACCCTGCGCATCCGATACCGCACGGGATGCCCAGTATTGCGCCGTCGCCTGCAAAATGGGCAGGACTGTTGAGCGCAGATACGCCTGATCGCCCGTCCAAGCATAGTAGTTCCACGCTGCCCAGGCGACTGCCCCATCCACATGACGCTCCTTCAAAAAATTCGTGGGAGCCCATTCGTGACCATCACTGTCGCTTTCCCAGGCGTATTCGGCGCCCGCCATGCCATGTTTGGCCGCATTGCGCTTTGCCTGCCCGAGCGTCCGGGACCGAAATTGCGTCAGCGTACGGGCATAGTCGGGATGATTGGGCAGCAGGGCGGGCAGCATCCACATATCGCCATCCCAGAATAGGTGTCCTTTGTAGCGATCGTCGAGCAGACCGAGCGGCGGCGGAGCGAGCGATTCGTCGGGCGCGATCGAGGAGAGCAGGTAGAACTGCGCGGCGTGCACCATCTGCTGCGCTTCGGGGTCGCCTTCGATCTCGATGTCTGTGCCCTGCCAGAAGGGAAGTGCAGCGGGAGCAGAGGCGAAAATAGGCAAGACACCCGGACTGTCTTCGATACGCACCGAAGCGGGCGGACTATCTGCTGTGCCGGTGTCCTGTGTCGCGACGGATCGTTCGACCCAAACCCGGCGGGTCATGGGTTCGCCGTCCTGCAGGAGGTGGGTAGTGACGACTCCGGTGTGCAGGTCGAGCTCCTGCCGATAGCCAGAGGAGGGCGGCAGTGCCGAGTTCGTGTCGGATTTCGGCAGCTTGTGCGTAATCAAAACCCCGTCTTTGTAGCGTCCCGCCTGTGCCCAGCGTATGACTTTGCCATCTGCACCTATCGATACCCCTACATGCCCGTTACTCAGGTAGGGATCGATTATGCGGGCTGGGTCGGTTGTGGACAGTCGCCAGGGATCGAAGTGCGCGTTGGGTCCGAAATCGGTGCGTACCACAGCAAGTGTGTGGAGGCGAGTCTGCAGAAAACCATCCGTTTCTTTCACAGCCGCCTGCAGCTGTGCCTGTTGTCGGGTGAAGGTTCTCAGCGACAAGCCAAGCGCAACAACGCCGGTTAAAGCCACCGCGCCTGCGACCAGCCCGAACTTGAGCAAACGCTTCTTTGTATTCATCGTCTAATGTTCGGGAGCAGTATGTCGTCTTCCTGCCAGAAAGCGTCCATGGGGTGCGTTTCTAGGTTCCGGCAATTATGCCCACATTGCCAAATGCGGTCTTAAGTCCGGTTGGCTGGGTAGAAAGCTGGGCCGCTCGTAACGTGACGATCGCTTCGGCTGTCGGTTGGCGTCAGTGCATTCCGGCCTGGTCCAAACGCTGTGCCACCACGTGTTTGCAAGCGGCTTCCACCACGCCACTGCCAATAGGGCAGCCTGTTTCGAGATACGTTTTATACCGCATACGCTCGTCATTGTCGCGGAAACAGTCGCTTTCGATACCCGGATATCGCGCTGCGCCGCCGTGGCGGGTTCCCAGGCGTCGATCGCGGCGACGACCCCGCCAACCGCATTGGCGTTGAGGTCCGCCTGATGCGCTTTCTGCCACTGCCGTCCGGCCTCGATGTCTTTGCCATACATCGCCTCGGCCACGTGGACCAAATGGTCGCAGGCATGGTAGAAGTCGAGTATCTGGATCGAACCCGGAAACAGACGCCCGAACATATTCCCTATCCAGAGCGCTCCGTCGCCAAGCGTCACCACTTCCCGGGCGGCGTGGTAACCACAGCGGTGGACAAGCGTTCCTGGCAGCCGCTCAAAGGTCCCTACGCCCTGGAGGGTAGCGGTATACGCCCGCGTGCGCACCCGTGCGTCACGCCCTGTTGTGTCGGCAGCCGCTTCGTAGACGACGCCGGTTTTGCATTCGTCATACCGGCACGTAAGCGACCCCGGGCTGTAATCTTGTTTCCACATCTCGCGCAGCGGCATCATCAAACCATCGGCGCCAATGTAGAGGCGGCGCGGGCAGGCGGTGCGCCGATCGGGCAGGCGCTCCTGGTGGTGCAGGTGTGCCTCGTCGTGCTGCTCCTGGCGCAGGGAGGTGCCGACCCGTACGGCGATGCGTTCGACCGTCGCGGCAATCAGGTTGAGTGCGCGTGTCTGCTCCAGGACCTGCGCGGTCGTGGCAAATCCGAGGTGAGGGGCGAGCAGCGCCACTCGGTGGCGCACCTGGGGAGTGGTTTCGCCGCGATCGAGCCCCGGGGTAGCCTCCGGTTCACAGTGGTAGGCATTTGGTTTCACAGGCAGAAAACGTCCTGTTTTTGCCCTCCTCTAAACAGCGTTTGAGATGAGCCGAGCGAGCTTCTCGGCAAATACTTACCCGAAAGAGGGGCACTTCCCCGGTGACAGTGCCTGCAATAATAGGTCGGGCGTCTCCAGTAGAGGAGCCCGTGGCGGGTGATCAGCGTGCGAGCAGCCTGCCCACGACACCGTACTTTTGCGCTACAGGGACAGGCAATCTGATTGTCGCGGGGCGTTTTGGTGCGCTGCCGGATCACCCTTTCTTGCAGGTCGGACAGGATTGCCTGTCCGATTTTGTCGATGGCGTCTTCGATTCGTTCGAGGGTGGCGTTGTCGTCGGGCAGTTGGTCTTCGAATTTTTACGATAGCGAGCGATGCTTTGCTCGATGAGAGCCTGTCGATCCGGGTTCATGGCGACCTCCATAAAAGGGATTACGCATGGATTCGCCAGGAACTTCGCCAGAACAGGGCAAACTCATTCTACAAATTAGGGACTCTCAAGGATTAAACTGTTCCACTTCGGCTGGCGACTAAAGTCACTGCCACAAAGGTGCGAAGGCAGACTTCGCGGACTGGAACATTTATTTTGTTGAGAGTCCCTTACAAAGATTGCCGGAATCAAGAAGCGCACCCCCAACAGTGTTTTTGCGTGGTGGAACCGCCGCCGAATTATGGAACATACCTTCGTAGCAAAAAGGCTGTATGCAATCGACCCATGTCTTGCCTTACAGTCTATCTTGTCGTTTTCTATCTTGTCGGTTTTCTATCTTGTCGTTTTTCTATCTTGTCGTTTTTCATAAGATTTAATCAGGTATATCCTGTATTTTCGACAGTCGAAATTTTCGACAGTCAAATCGCAGGCGGCAGACAGACCGTAACAGCAGTCCTGTCCAGGGAGCGTCCGTAATGTCAGAGACAATGGCAAAAATCATCGATGCGCGGCATATTTTCGCACCGCACACATCCACAAAATCAGTAAATGAAGATAGTCACGGGGCTGATGCCGAAAGCGGGCTGTTCTCGTCAGGAGATACGGTTGCGCCAGGAGTATATCGGGACATCGAAGCGGGTTCCACGATCACAGTTCGCGAAACCGATACGCTGCCGGAAGGAATGCGGATCGTCCACTTCACGCGCCAGTTCCGACTCATTTCTGCGACAAAGGAGGCTGGCATTCCGGCAGTCAGTGTCACCCAATCTGCAGCAGCGATCCAGTCTGAAAGCGCACTGCGTCGCGCAGCGTAAGAGGCGGTCAATGCGACCAAATCCAGTTCGCAATGAGGCTAACCGCCCCGAGACCCCTCCTTCGCAAGGAGGGAGCAAGAACACACGATGCACAATGTGCGGCCTTCGTATGGCACAACCCGCTCCCGAACTAATTCGGGGTAGGTATTTGCCGAAAAGCTCGCTCGGCTCGGCGCGAACGAGGCAGCGATTATGGCAAAAACAGCCTGTTTGACGCCCTGAAAACCAAGTACCTACCCCTGTGAACTCCTTCGCATAGAGGGGAGAGTAATACACGCACTGGCAGTTTACTTCTTCGTAACGAGGAGAAAATATACTTTCCGCTGGCATATTCGTACAAACGACGATCAGGGGAACGTCAGTCAGACTGAGGTGAATGCAGAACGGTTTGCATTTCCTCTCCTTAATGAGGGACGAATGCGGAAGGAGAGGGGTTGGAGGTGAGGTCGATACCCTCTATCGGAATGTGACTGCTATTTTGGCTTTACCGGAGCCGCATCGACGAACACTCCGTTGAGAAGCGGACCCTCATCGGTCAGCGAGTGCAGCGAGATGAAGAGGCTGCCCGTGAACTCATAACGGACATAGCAGCCCTCCCCATAGTTGTCGATGCGCCTGGTGTCGAGCGGATGCCCCTGCAGATCGAAGACGAAAATGTCCATCGCCTGCCCGCGCCGCGAATAGTCGAGCAGGTAGAGGCTCAGCACATGCGGCTGGCCATCGGTCGTCCGTATCGACGTTACCAGCGGAGTACTGCCCGAAGCGAAAGCGATCGGATGGCGTTCCGACAGGTCACCGCCGCCGAGCGGTACACGTGGATCGTCCACCTTCCGCACCTTATTGTCGGCCAGCTCCAGCATCGCGCCCTGCCGCTCTGCATTTTCCCGCTTTTGCTCACGCCACTTCGCCAGGTCCCGTATCTCCTGTGGCGTCGGATGCGCTGATAGTGTCGGCTCCTCCGATTCGATGCCTGTGCCGCGCTGAATATCGATCGTCGGCAGTTGGAAGATCGCGCGCCCTGCCGATCCGCTCTCGCCGAAGATCGGCACGAGGAACCCCTGCATTCCATAGACCCCGCGCCAGTTGCCATGCGTCATATCGTCGCGTCTGAGATAGCGAGCCTGTGCGCCATTGATTGGCGGCATGATGACGAAATAGACCTTCTCCTCGAAGCGTCCCACGAGATTCGTCGCTTCAGAATCGGTCACTCCAGTCATGAGCCCATTCTTCAAGCCACCTTTGCTCACGCGCAGCCCCAGCTCCAGTATTGTATTCGCTTTGACTTCCGGGACGGGAATATCGACCAGTACTGTCGTATGCTCACCGGGCGCGAGCACCAGTTTGCGGCTAATCGTCGGCAGCTGCCGCTGCTTCTTTATGTCCGCCCCTGTGTCCGCTCCCCCACTATCGAACTGCAGCGTCGGCGTAACCTTCAATTCCAATTCGCTTCCGATCATATCGTCATTGAAAACCGCGATTTGCCGTCGTGTCGTCTTAGCGGCAGGCAGTATCGGCATCCGGGCAGGATAGTAGCCTTCGCCGTTGGTTGCGGTATTGGCGATGTCGTATTCTCGGTCGAAGGCAGCGACCGGCGAGAACGATTTCTGCACGAGTTGAATCGCGGGGGACGCCCAGGGTTTGGTGAGGTCAAGGAGCGCTTTTCCACCCTGCTCCAAAGTATTAGGAGTATTTGGCGGCGAAGACGGATCGGGAAAGTTGGTCGGCGTCAATCCTGAAATTACGCCGGGCCAGAGGTCTATCAGTGTATACGGACGAATGTCGGCGTTGTCGTGGAGGCGCAGCGAGCGCGTTTCCAGCCCGAACCAGACGGGTGCAGACTGAGAATTGCTCTGCGGCCAGACGAACTCGCCTTCTCCGTACGGTCGATCGGTTCGCGGTCTGCCGCCTGCTGCGTCGGGCGTACCGGGCGGCTGACTATAGTGGCTGATGACGGCGAAATTCTTCCAGCTCGGATAGTCGGCGTTGTCGTCTATCGAGCAGGGGCGCGTGCCATCCGCCGCCTGGCAGGTATCGTAGAGCGTCCGAACGAAGGCTTCGGGCGCGCCGAAAAGCTCATTTTCGAGGCTCCATTTGAAGACGCTCGGGTGATTGCGATCGCGCAGGATCAGAGCGCGGAGATGGTCGGTGAAGCTCGATGGCAGCGCAGTCAGGTTCTGTTTGCCGCCGCCAGCCATACGAATCGCGGTCTCCGGTATCACGAGCAGTCCGAGTTCGTCGCAGACATCCATCATGTAGCGTGTGCAGGGTATCTGGTGCATCCGCACCACATTATAGTTGAGCCGCTGATAGTTTCGTACGGAGCCCGGCCAGCCCGGGCTGCTCGCTGTCGGCGGCAGGAATCCTGGCAGGCGTGCGAAAGCATCGGTACCGATCGTGCTTTCCGGGAGGCTGTCGCCGCGCAGATTGATGCGGACTCCGTTGAGCGTATAGGTGTTTCCGCGCTGTCCCGGCGTGCAGAATCCGAATCGAGTCGTCTCTGCCTGCGAAGGCGCTGAACCCGGCGTAGCGTCCGATGGACGCAGGGTCAGTGTCAGGTTGTGCAGCACGGTACGATAGTTTGGGCGATAGGGCACGTTCGGCCACCACCACGATTCCCGCCCCGCAGTCCAGACGATCGTTCCTGATCTCACGTAGCCGACGCTGTGTGCTGCGATGGTAAGCGTGTGCGGCGATAGCGCAGGATAGTTCCAGCCCGTAATTTTCCGACCTTTGCCGTTTGTGCCGGAGTTCTGGTGACCGGATGACGCAGTTGTATTCGCCCGGTCAGGGAATCGATTGGGGTTCGAAGCACCAACAGATGGCTGACCAACGCTCTGCTTAGGTGCTCCCTTAGCCGCCGAAAACGCCCCTGTCAGCGTCACTGTACGTGCGCTGTCGGACGTATTGACGACTTTAGCGTCGCAGGCGAAGGTGCTGTCAGCGGTGTTCGGGCGCACGAAAACGTCGTCGATATAGACGGCAGGATAGACTTGCAGCGAGACGCCTCGGATTATGCCGCGCGCATGGCGGTCGTTCCATTCCGTGCCATACGGAACGGTGTAACGCCCTTGCGCATCCTTGAAATAGTTTCTGTCGCGCACGTGAACTCGGAGCAGCAGACTCTGTCCCGGCACCGAGTAACGGCTGATATCGACACGAAAAGGGGTCCACGCCGAGAGATTGCGTCCGGCTTCTATAAGGTGTGCTGCATCGGGTCCCACCGAGACGATTGCCTCCCAGTTGACCGCTTCGAAAGCGAGCAGCGTCGTCTGTCCGCCCGCCGATTTCGCGACGGCTTCCGGCAGGCGCGGGATGGTGATGCACCGTTCGTAAGTCCCGGCATCGGCGTCCGGGAACCCGTTCAGC
>Ga0123339_10002756_pt1 | contig 11838 bp, 12 predicted proteins | sample lystaG_FD_89956 | JGI IMG/M metagenome (GOLD analysis project Ga0123339, IMG submission 89956) | Glacier valley bacterial and archeal communities from Borup Fiord, Nunavut, Canada, to study Microbial Dark Matter (Phase II) -... | ecosystem: Environmental > Aquatic > Freshwater > Ice > Glacier ... | reverse complement strand
GGCGCTGAAAGCAGCGCCAGGCGATCGAGGGTGACTTTGGCGCGCACTTCTTGAACGATTCCGATAAGGGAGTTCGCGACGACGATTCCGAAGAACAAGCCGTCGCGTAGGTCTCCGACGAGGAGGATGATCAGGAAGCAAGCGGTGAGAATCGAGTTGAAGAGCGTGAAGACGTTGTCACGGATGATGTGCCAGAGCGGGCGGGACGTAGTGCGTCGTGTGGTGTTTGAATCCCCTCGAGCGACGCGCTCGGCGACCTCACTCCGACTGAGGCCGCGCATAAGCCGTTCTCACGAGCAGCCAGGTGACCCACAACATCGCGGCGTACAGAGGAACCCCGAGTACGAGCTTGAACGCCGCAAGCGCCCCCGTGTTCCCTGCGAAGTAGAGCGGCAGTTCCACAGCCAAGCGCAGGGCGAACAGGCAGCTCCACAGAAGCGTGGCGATCAAGGCCACCCGCCGCTTCGCGGCATCGGCTCGCCAGCGCGAACCCTCCCCGGTGATGAGCGAGGCGATCACCCCTACTAGCGGCCACCGCAGCAGCACGCTCATCATGAGGCCGAGGAAGAACGCGGCATTGATGAGGAACCCGAGCACGAAGTTGTCCTGAGCGCGCCCGGTGAGCAACGACAAACCTGCGGACAACGCGATCCCGAGCACGCCCGCAAGCGCGGATGTCACCGGTGTCCTCGTTGCGATGCGGACCAGTACGAACACGACCGCGATGCCGAGAGGAACCAGAACCGCGGGCGCGAGTTGGCTTGTGATGGTGAACACGACGAGAAACGCCAGGCCCGGGAGGATTGATTCGACCAGTCCCCGGATGCCTCCCATCGCCGCGAGCAGGTCGCGCCCGGTCGGGGACTGACCGGGCGCAACGTGCCCCAACCCCGACCTTTGGGCGGCGGCGGCGATCGCCTCAGGGCCGGTGACGGCTGCAGGAGCCGGGTCGTGCACCCCACCCGCGGTCTTTTCGGCGGCCGGCGCGGACAGACGTGAAATCTCCGGATCGGTCATGAGCCGTCGACGGGCTGGCCGGTCGACGGCATGTGCAGCGGAATCAAGTCGCGGGGTGGCATCGGGGTGTTGCCCCGCACCACCACGATCGAGCGGAACAAATCCTCGACCTCGGCCGCGGCATCCGGATCGGTCGCGCCCTCGCCCGCGATGACGCCTCGCAAGAACCATCGTGGTCCGTCGACACCGATGAAGCGCGCTAGGCGGCTGTCACCGGGGTGCCCGTCCGCAACGGGAATATCTGCCCGCACCTCGGGACCGAAGGAGCCGACCACGACCTGAGTCGTGCCGCCCTGCCGGTGAATCTGGTCCACGATCTGCTCTCGTATTTCGTGCCAGAGTCCACTGGTTCGCGGCGCCGCGAACGGTTGCACCTGCAGGCTGGACCCGGCGTAATCAAGCCCTACGGCCACAACCCGTTTGCTGCCTTCCTCCACTTCTAGGCGCAGGTGCAACTCAGCCCGGGGCAGTATCTTCACTCCCCCGAGGTCAACGTAGGGACGGACCGCGTTTGCTTCACTTTCATCGAGCGGGCCCGCTGTCGCGCGATCCGCCGGAGCGGACTTCGGCTGATCCGACATCGCGGGCTCGGCCTCGATCTGGTCACTCATGAGCGTTTCCCACCTCGACGGTATCCACGTGCTCGGATCCGGTCGAGCCGAAGCCCCGATCGCCTCGCGAACTCTCCGGCAGACTGACGACAGGCACGAATTCGGCACGGGTGACCGGCATCACCACCAGTTGGGCTATCCGGTCTCCGGCTTTGATGCCGAACGGATGGACCGTATCCGTATTCAGCATGGTGATCTTGATCTCCCCGCGGTAGCCGGCGTCGACGGTTCCCGGGCTGTTCAGGACGGTGACGCCGTATCGATGGGCTAGTCCCGAGCGCGGCACGACGAATCCGACGAATCCTTCCGGCAGCGCGATTCGAACGCCGGTTCCCACGGTGACTCGGGAGCCGGGGAGCAGAGTGACGCTCTCGTTGGAATGCAGGTCGGCACCGGCATCCCCATCGTGGGCGTAGACGGGCAGCACGCCGGTCGAGATGAGAACGCTGAGGGTGTCGACCACGAGTCGAGGCTAACGCAGAACCCGCCCGCAGTCCTGTGTCCGCCAGCCTCGACCGGCCCGGTGACGGCACGGGGGCCGGCGGCGTTGTCTAATTGAGCGTGATCCTTTACCGCGAGAGAATGTGGCCCGCACCGTGGCTCTTCGCCAGTACCGCTCTGGTCATCCCCGCGAGTCTGCTTGTTTTTCTGCCGATTAACCTCGTGGCGGGTATCGCGGCGGCCGCCGTGCTCTATTCAGGATCGATCGCCTTACTCCTGCTGTCGTCTCCCCTGCTGCTGCTGACCGAGCGCGACCTCCGCGCGGGCCGCGCTCGAATCCCGGTGGGCCTCATCGGCACCGTGCACGGCTTCCACGGCGCCGAGGCCACCCTCGAGCGCGGCCGGATGCTCGATGCACGTGCCTATCTCGTGATCCGCGGCTGGATCGACCCGGTATTGAGAATCAACATCCTCGACCCCGAAGACCCGACGCCCTACTGGCTGTTGTCGACGCGCAAACCGGCGGCTCTCGCGGCGGCGATCACGGCCGTGACCGCCCAATAGCCCTCAGGCCGCGCACTCCATGCAGATGGGTCCCGAACCTGTTTGGTGGTCGATCTGGGATCTGTGCTTGACGAGGAAGCAGTTGACGCACGTGAACTCGTCGGCCTGCGCCGGCAGAACGACCACGTCGAGGTCCAGGTCCGACAGGTCCGCACCGGCCAGTTCGAAGCTGCCGGGATTGTCGGCATCATCGACGTCGATGGATCCCGACGTCTTGTCGGGCACGCGCTCTTTCAGTGCCTCGATCGACTCGGAGTCATCGTCGGTCTTGCGCGGTGCGTCGTAATCGGTTGCCATGCCCATCCACTTCTGTTCTTCTGAGCGACTGACCTCTGGTGCGGGTGTTGTCTCGTTCGGGTGTTGTCACGTTCGGGTGTTTCCGTGCTGAATTCTGTGCGAAATGCTTCGACTCGTTAACGAAATCAGCGGCCAAGTTTGCATCAGACCGTGCAAGAAATGCAAACCCTATCGGGGGGTTGCTTTCGCGCTTTCCGTACAACTCGCGGCACGCCCGGCCTATTCCCGCGAATCGGCTGGGGCCCGTGACATTCTTGAGGCGAATAGGCACGGTCGGAGGGCCTTCAGCATGCAAGATTTGAGAGTTATCGGGGTTGAGAGTGGGGCGCTGGTCGTCGTCGCTGACGATGGCACACGGTATCGCATTCCGATCGACGAGGTGTTGCAATCGAAGCTTCGTCAATCGGTGCCCGATCCCGGCACCGGACCCAAGCTGTCGCCACGAGAAATACAGTCTCATATCAGGTCCGGGATGTCGGCCCAGGACGTGGCATCCATCACCGGCGCGAGTCTCGATTACGTGGAGCGTTTCGAAGGCCCGGTGATGGCGGAACGCGAATTCGTGATCACCTCGGCGCTTGCGGTCGCAGTTCGAACTGCCGCGGACACCGACCCGCTCGCGCCCGTGCGGAGCTTCGGAACCGCGATCAGAGAACGCCTTTATGAACTTGGCGCGATCAATGAGCGTTGGGCCAGCTGGAAGGAGAACCCGGCCGGGTGGGTGGTCAAACTCTCGTTCACCGCGAACCAGGTCGACCATGATGCGCGATGGCAGTTCGATCCCCGCAAGCGATCCTTGGCACCGATCAACAGTGATGCGTTAGTGATCTCGCAGCAGGGCGACGCCTCAGGTCCACTGATTCCGCGGCTTCGCGTTGTCAGTGAACCGGCCAAGGATGCCTCGCGCTTCGACAGCGGTGCGTTCGCGATCGAAGAGTCGGCCATCCGGGGCATGACTAGCCCCACCACTCACCGTGCAGGGTCGGCTGACACCCCGCACTCGGTGACGATCGGGGCGGTCACTCAGTCGCAAAACGTCGACCCTGCGCCACGGGGAAGCCAGACCGCCGACCTCCTTGATGCACTCCGGCGGCGGCGGGGAGAGCGCGAAAGCGCGAGTTTCGAGGACGCGCAGGGTAGATCCGGGCATCCCTCGACCGGAACCATTCGCATCGTCGACATCCCGCTCGACGATTTCGGCGACGAGTACGACCTGCCGCACGGCGCCACGCAACCGCAACCTGCCGCTCGACGCAAGGGTCGGGTGAGCATGCCCAGCTGGGATGAGATCGTGTTCGGCGCGCGGCCGGATGACGATCTGGCCTGACGCGAAGCCGACCTCACGGCCGTCCGGTCCACATCTGGCATCCTGGAAAGCAACGCTCAGCGCGCGAAGGCGCCGAAGCGCAGGAAAGGGATGCGCATCTCGGCAGCGGACCACGACCCGTGTTGGGCAATCATCCCGCGAGCCTTCGGATCACCAGAGGTGACGTCGTAGTAGGCGATGTTCTTCGAGGCCGCCACCAGGATGTCGCCGATTCGCGGTGCCACTTCTGCGCGGACCGCCCCGAACCATCCCTGGTCGATCGCTTCCTCGCGGGTCACCACTTTCGATCGGGAGGACTCGGCCCCTCGCCAGCGCTCGAGGAGAGCTGCGCGACGGGTCGGCGTCGCATCCGGCTCAAAGTACAGCTGGAGGCAGCGCGGCTCTCCTCCGATGAAACGAATGCCGTCAAGCACGCCGGACGCACCATCCACAAGTACATGCGCATCGCGCGGAACGTCGAGCATTCCGTGATCGGCGGTGACCACGAGACCGGTGTCGACCCCGACGGCGCGCACCAGTTCGCGCAAAGACGCGTCGGTCTGCTCCAATGCAACGGTCCACTCGGCCGACTGCCAGCCGTGCGCATGAGCCGCTGAATCGAGTTCAGGAACGTAGAGGTAGACCAGGAGCCCCGCCCCCGGGCCGTCGACCTCGGCCGCTGCGCGGTTCATGCGGTCCGCGATGGATGCCTCCGCCAGATACCGTGCGCCGCGCAGCACAGCCTGGGTGAAACCAGAACTGCTGTACCGCCCTGGACCGATGACGAGCGGCCGCAAGCCAGCGGCGGCGGCCGTTTCGAACAGGGTCGGCTGCACCTGCCACAGAGTGGGATCGATTCGATCATCCCAACCGGACAACAGGTTGACCAGCCGATCATTTGCCGCATCCAGCACGGAATACCCGACCATTCCGTGCTGGCCGGGATCCTTGCCAGTCGCCAAGGTGGTCAGGGCCGAGGCGGTCGTGGTGGGGAAACCGGAATCGATGCTCCAACGGCCGACCATCGCCGCCGACATGGTTCGCGCGTGTCCCGCTCGCTCGGCGAGTAGCTCCGCCCCGAGCCCGTCGATCAGCACGACGATCGCGTTCTTGGCCCTCGGCAATGCGAAGCGATTGGGAGCCCCGGAAACGGCGCCAAGGCAACTTTGCAGCACGTCGGCAAGGTTCGGCCGCTGGGATTTCGGCCCCGGTAGCATGGGGGCAATCCTATGGTTACTCGCTCCAATACTCCCGTTCCGCAACCCTCGGTCGAACGCATCGAAGACATTGACGTGGCGGCCGAGATGCAGGGATCTTTTCTCGAGTACGCATATTCGGTCATTTACAGCCGTGCCTTGCCAGACGCGCGTGACGGGCTGAAACCTGTGCAGCGGCGCATTCTGTACCAGATGACGGAGATGGGCTTGCGACCCGATCGGGGTCATGTGAAATCAGCCCGGGTCGTTGGCGACGTGATGGGAAAGCTACATCCGCACGGAGACGCCTCCATCTACGACGCAATGGTGCGCCTCACGCAGGACTTCATTTTGCGGGTGCCCCTGATCGACGGACACGGAAACTTCGGTTCCCTCGATGACGGCCCTGCCGCCCCGCGCTACACGGAGGCCCGCTTGCACAGTGCGGCCATGGCGATGACAGAGAATCTCGACGAGGATGTCGTTGACTTCGTTCCCAATTACGACAACCAGCTCACTCAACCGTCGGTGCTGCCGGCCGCGTTTCCCAACCTGCTCGTCAACGGCGCGAGTGGGATCGCCGTCGGGATGGCCACCAATATGGCACCACACAACCTCGTCGAGGTGATCGCCGCGGCCCGTCACTTGCTCGACCATCCCGAGGCGTCGCTGGAGCAGCTCATGCAGTTCGTGCCCGGTCCGGATCTGCCAACCGGGGGCACGATCGTCGGCCTCGACGGTATCCGGGACGCCTACGCGAGCGGCCGGGGAGCGTTCAAGACGCGCGCGCGGGTGGTCGTCGAATCGATCACAGCACGAAAGACCGGCCTTATCGTCACAGAACTTCCCTATCTGGTCGGGCCGGAGCGGGTGATAGAGAAGATCAAAGACGGCGTCAATGCGCGCAAGATCAATGGGATTGCGGATGTGACCGACCTCACCGACCGCACTCACGGCCTACGGCTGGTGATCGGACTCAAGGCGGGCTTCAGCGCGGATGCGGTGCTCGAGCAGCTCTACCGGCAGACCCCCCTCGAGGACAACTTCTCGATCAACAATGTCGCTCTCGTGGACGGCGGGCCACGGACACTGGGGTTGAGAGAGTTGCTGTCCGTCTACCTCGATCATCGGCTCGGGGTCGTCCGACGGCGCAGTGAATACCGACTCGCCCGCCGTCGTGAACGCCTCCACCTCGTCGAGGGCCTGATGGTGGCGATTCTGGACATCGACGAGGTCATTCAGCTGATCCGCGGCAGCGACGACAGCGAGCAGGCCCGGACCCGCCTGATCGAGGTCTTCGAACTGAGCGTCCTCCAGGCCGAGTACATCCTGGAACTGCGATTGAGGCGCCTCACTCGCTTCAGTCGCGTCGAACTCGAAACGGAAGCGGGCGTGCTCCGGGCGGAAATCGCCGTTCTCACCGGCCTTCTGAGCGACCCAGCGCGTATCCGCCGACTCGTCTCGAGCGAGCTGGCAGAGATCTCGGAGCGATTCGGCACGCCCCGGCGCACGCTTCTCACCGAGTCCGCCGGCCCGGGCGAGACTCCCAAGTCGCGCCGCGGTCCGCTCGCGCCTCTGGAAATCGCCGACACTCCCTGTCTCGTGTTGCTCTCGGCCACGGGACGAGCGGTGCGTCTCGAAGTGCCCTCCGCAGACGCGACGGGGTCGGCATCGCGCCGACGTTCCGGCCACGATGCGATCCGATCCCGCGTGTTGACCACTACTCGCACGGAGATCGGAGCCGTTACCGATTCGGGCCGAGTAATTCGGTTCACCGCCTTGGACCTGCCGAGCGTCCCCTCCAACTCCATTCAATTGGCCGCGGGTACGATCATCGACGACTACCTCTCCTTGGGCTCCGACGAGAACGTCATCGGCCTCATCGACCTCGATTCGCCCTGGCCGATCGCAATCGGAACCCGTGGTGGTCTGGTGAAGCGGATTTTGCCAGCCTCGTACCCAGCCCGGCCTACCTTCGATCTCATCACACTCCGCCCAGACGACGAACTCGTGGGAGTCTCGCAGATACCCGACTCGGGCGACCTCATCTTCGTCGCCTCTGACGCGCAACTGCTTCGGTTCAGGGCCAGCTCAGTACGGCCTCAGGGCGTCTCCGCCGCAGGAATGGCGGGGATAACTCTGTCACCGGGGTCATCGGTTCGGTTCTTCGGCGGAGTCGACGGCAATGCTGCCGCTGGCCGCGGGGCGGACTCCGTCGTGGTCACCGTCTCTCAGGCCGACGATGCGCTCGCCGGTGCGGACCCCGGTCGAGTCAAGGTATCGGCTCTCATGGACTACCCGAGCAAGGGCCGGGCCACCGGTGGGGTGCGCGCGCACACCTTTCTCAAAGGAGAGAGCTCATTGGCGGTGGCGTGGGTCGGCGCCTCGCCGGCGTTAGCGTCGGGAGCCGATGGCGCGCCGCGAGACCTGCCAACATCCCGCGCCAAACGCGACGGTTCCGGTTCGATTGCCGAGGCGGCGGTGAGCTTTCTCGGCTCCGCGATCTAACGGCCACAGAACGTTCATTCGACCAGCCGATCGTCAGAGGTGCGGCACGAACTGCTGCCAGGCCAATCGACGCTCGCTGCGCGGATCTTCATCGACTCGGTCATGTGTGTCGATGATCAGTGTGCGACGTTTCTTCGGCGTGTAATGAGGCCAGTGAGGGCCGGGGTGCCCATCTCGGGCGAATTGCAGCCAACTCCGCTGCATCCGGCGGCCAGCTCTTTTGAACGCGAGGCGGCCACCCAACAACCCGAGGGCGTGTCCGAAAAGGCCGTCCATGCGGTCGAACAGGGCGAACATCTCCAGTCCGTGGGTAGCGTCCAGCCCCGCCCAACGAACGATGCGGGGGGCGATATCGAATCGGTAGAAGTAGACCTTGGCAAAACGGGCGTGCCGCTCGGCAACTTTCACCGTGGGAACCCAGAACGCGTAGTCCCCACCGAAATCGGCCGCGGGCCGGCGGGCGGGCAATCCTGGGTATTGCGCCTTCAGCGCTTTGCGGGCTCTCTTCTTCGTGCGGGCGAAGATGGCGCGGATGCGCGGCGGGGTGGTGGCGAGGATGGGTTATGGAGCCCGGAATCGCAGCTCGCCGATGGGCGGTGCTGCGTACGGGATGCCCCGCCACATGTGCAGGTCCCGCCTCAGCATCCCGCGTACAACGCCACTGATGTCGCGACGCTGGAGAGCGTCGACCGGGTGATTCGAGGCGACCTGCTCTTCAACGGCGATCACGCGTAAATCCTCGGGATGCCACCTGAGCATCACACGTCGATCCGTTCCCGGTCCAACCCCCGGCCTGCGATGATGAAGTCCTTGCGGGGAGCCACATCATTTCCCATCAGCAATTCGAACACGGTCGCCGCCATTTCCGCATCGCCGATGTTGACGCGTCGGAGAGTCCGGTGCCGCCGATCCATCGTGGTCGAGGCGAGTTGATCGGCATCCATCTCTCCGAGCCCCTTATAGCGCTGAATGGGGTCCTGATGCCGCCTGCCGGCTTTCGATAGCCGGCTCAGAACCGCCTCGAGCTCAGCTTCCGAATAGGTGTAAATGGTCTCGTTCGCCTTGGTTCCCGGGTGCGGGACGATCACCCGATGCAAAGGTGGGACCGCTGCGTAGACGCGCCCGTTGGCGATCATTTCTGGCATGTAGCGAAAGAACAGCGTCAGCAGAAGGGTGCGGATGTGGGCGCCGTCGACATCCGCATCGCTCATGATGATGACCTTGCCGTACCGTGCTTGCTGCAGGTCGAAGCTGCGACCCGATCCGGCGCCCACCACCTGGATGATCGAGGCGCACTCCGCGTTGCCCAACATGTCGCTGATCGAAGCCTTCTGGACATTCAGGATTTTTCCTCGAATGGGCAGCAGAGCCTGGTACTCACTGTCCCGCGCCAGTTTCGCGGTCCCGAGCGCCGAATCACCCTCGACGATGAACAGCTCGCTATTCGCAACGTCGTTGCTCCGGCAATCCACGAGCTTGGCGGGAAGGGATGAACTCTCGAGCGCATTTTTCCGGCGTTGCGTCTCCTTGTGCGTTCGGGCCGACACCCGCGCCTTCATCTCGGAGACGATCTTGTCGAGAAGGAGTGCCGATTGCGCACGGTCGTGGCGGCCCGACGAGGAGAACCGCTCCGTCATAGCCTCCGTCACGACCTGGGCGACGATCGCTCGAACGGCTGGGGTCCCCAGCGTCTCCTTCGTCTGACCCTCGAATTGCGGCTCCGGCAGTCGCACCGTGAGCACGGCGGTCAAGCCGGAGAGGATGTCCTCCTTCTCGATCTTCTCGCTTCCGCCGCCGCTCGTCGATACCTTGAGGCGGCGCGCATTCTGTTCGACTTGCATGCGAATGAATCTCAGCAACGATTGTTCGAAACCGGATTGATGGGTCCCCCCTTTCGGGGTGGCGATGATGTTGGCGTAACTGCGAAATACCGTTTCGTAACCAGTACCCCATCGCAATGCGATGTCGACCTCGCAGTGGCGACTCAGTTCGGTGGGGCGCATCTGGCCGTCTTCACCGAGCACCGGCACAGTCTCCGTGAAGGCGCCCGTGCCGGCCAAGCGCCAGGTGTCAGTCACTGCCGCGTCCGGCGCGAGGTACTCCACGAATTCGGCCAGTCCTCCGTCGGACTGAAAATCCTGCTGAGACGGCGTTCCTTGGCGATCATCAGTGATGGATAGACGAAGGCCGGGCACCAGGAACGCCGTTTGCCGCACACGTTCCACCAGGTCCTCGGCCTGGAAGGTGGCGCCGGCGGTGAAGATATCCGGGTCGGCCCAATATCTGACGCGTGTTCCCGTGACCCCTCGACCCGTCTTGGCGACAACCCGCAATTCGCTGTCCGAGGTGAACGGGCTGAACGATGAATCCGCGCGAGGAGGTCCCGCGTCGGTGAACAGCCCTGGCTCACCGCGGTGGAAGGACATGGCCCAGGTCTTGCCGCCACGGTCCACCTCCACATCGAGGCGTTCCGATAGGGCGTTGACCACTGAGGCACCTACGCCATGGAGGCCGCCCGACGCGGCATACGAACCGGAGCCGAACTTTCCGCCGGCATGCAGCTTGGTGAAGACGACTTCGACACCGGATAGACCCGTTCGCGGCTCGATGTCGACGGGTATGCCGCGCGCGTCGTCCTGCACTTCGATACTGCCGTCGCGATGCAGGATGACACGGATGTGGGAGCCATGCCCCCCAAGCGCCTCGTCGACACAGTTATCGATGATCTCCCACAGGCAGTGCATCAAGCCGCGCGAGTCGGTGGAGCCGATGTACATTCCCGGCCTCTTGCGCACCGCTTCGAGGCCCTCCAGCACGGAGAGATGTCGCGCGAGATATTGCGATGATGTGTCGACGACGCACCGTCCCCTCCTGGCGCCGAAGGCCGCGACTGCCGACCCCACCCTACGTTCCGACGCGCTGCGGCACTCGTCGACACCCCTCGAGCGAAGCAACTGCGCGGGGATCTGCCTCACACGCGCTACGCGTTCAGCGAAATACCCGGTTATTGATGCGCACTGGTAACACGAGCGTGCTTGTATTGAGGCAACGCAATCGCAGCACACCGAATGGAGCCGCTCATGTCTCAGATCGCCACCGACAAAGCCGCCGTCGATGAGTTGGACTATGCGCTGACCGCGCTCGACCGCTGCGACAGCTGCGGCGCTCAAGCGTACATTCGGGTCACGTTGAACAGCGGGGATCTTCTGTTTTGCGCCCACCACGGTGCCAAATTCAAGGAGCGGCTTCTTCCCACGGCGCTGAACTGGCACGACGAGTCGAGCCGGCTACTCGAGGACCGCGCGAGCTGATCAGCGAGAGCGACCGCCCGTTGATGAGGCCAACGACGATCGAGCATCGGATCCTGAGAAATCGGGCGCGTAGCCGGTTTCTGTCTGGAGTCACGTGAGCCGCATGCGGCATTACTTCTCTCGTCTGCGAACGTTGCGGGTCGGTAATTTTCTGGCCGTGGCCAACGTCGTGGCGAAGGAATCTCACCGGCCCCGGGTGATCATCCTCACCGATATGGTGTGGTGCTCGCTGCGCTATCAGGCCGGCTACCTGGATTATCAGGAATTCGAGTTCTACAGCCTCAACGCGGCTGAACGGCGCACCTGGATCACCACTGGCAAAAGCAATTCGATCGTGGTTCGATACAACCAGCGTGCGTTCCGCCACGAATTCTCCGACAAGGTCGCCTTCAACACACGGTTCGCCCCCTACCTGGGCCGGGCCTGGATCGACCTTCGCACGGCTTCGCCTGACGACCTTCGGCGGTTCATCGCACAGCACGGTCGCGTCATGGCCAAACCCCACGACGGGATGGGCGGTGCAGGCATCCATTCGATAGAGCCCCGGGATGTCGGGGAGGTGCGCGATCTGCATGCCAGACTGAGCG
>Ga0123339_10002750_pt1 | contig 11849 bp, 10 predicted proteins | sample lystaG_FD_89956 | JGI IMG/M metagenome (GOLD analysis project Ga0123339, IMG submission 89956) | Glacier valley bacterial and archeal communities from Borup Fiord, Nunavut, Canada, to study Microbial Dark Matter (Phase II) -... | ecosystem: Environmental > Aquatic > Freshwater > Ice > Glacier ... | reverse complement strand
GATTTTCACAAGAATATAAATCGATGAACATAATTAATGGAAATTCAAAAAATGGGGGTAAGTTTAGAGGATAGAAAAGAGGTTCATGAGACGATAAGTAAATATATTGAATCCATGGGTCCTTCGGGCTTTGGAGATAGAGGTATAAAGTAAATCATCAAAATTACAGTGGCGGGATGCAAGTTTTAATGAACGTTTTGGAGATGAAACACATAAATAGAGACATCAATTATAAAGATATGCAGATATTCCAGTGGAAGTATATATCAATAAGGAGGATAATGATGGATTTGGATAAAAGTTCATTATTGGTTGATTCGTCACCATCGAAAAAATTTTTTGTTTCTATGATAACAAAAGATGTTAGTATAGAAAGTTGTATTGGAGATTTACTAGATAACTCTATCGATTCAGCAAAGAAAAAAAGTATTAATAAAGCTAGGATAGATATTAATTTTAATATTGATAAAAATTATATTGAAATAAATGATAATTGTGGTGGAATGACCAAAGATATTGCTTTAAACAATGCTTTTAAGTTTGGGAATTTTGAACTAAGAAATTCAGGTTCTTTAGGTATGTATGGCATTGGAATGAAAAGATCTTTATTCAAGTTAGGGAAAGATTTCATTGTTGAGAGTAAGTGTGGTGAAGATAGTTTTATCGTAAGTATGAATCTTGATGAATGGCTAGATTTAAAAGATGAGAATAATAACGAATTATGGAAATTCCATTATATTGATAAAAAATTAAACTTTTCAGATGGATTGCATATAAAAATTTCAAATCTTCATTCCGATATTAGCAACTTCCTTGGCAGATTTTCAAATATTGAGAATATTAAAAGTAGTATAAAGGGAAAATATAAAAATTTTATTAATAATGGTATAGACATTTTTATTAATAATGTACAGATAACTTTTAACGATGAAATACTATTTGATTCAAGTATACTCACAACGTATAAGAAAACATATATATCTGAAAAAGTAGAATATAAAATTATAATAGGTCTAGGTGCTCCAACTCCAAAGGAAGCAGGATGGAATATTATCTGCAATGGGAGATATATAATTTTAAATGATAAATCTTCGTTAACTGGTTGGGAAAATGCTTACAATTTAAATGATGATGAAGAACTAGATGTCATATTACAAAACAAGAAAGTACCTGCTTATCATAATGATTTTGCAAGATTTAGGGGGTATATAATATTTGATGCTGAAAATCCGAATGAGTTACCGTTAAATACAACTAAAGATGGAATTGATGAGAGTCATCCCCTTTATGTGAAGGCAAAAACTGAGATGATGTATATTATGGGAGAAGTCTTAAGTAAATTAAGGTTACTTCAAAAAGTTAATCGCCAATATAAAAGTGAAAATAGAACAACACCAGATAATGATTTTAAACAAAACTATCTTGCAAGTGTTATTCAAAAACCAGATAGTAATTTTCGTTTGAACCTAGATGATTTTAAAGCACAAGATAATAAAAAGATTGTTTCTATTCAAATGACTGTTTTTGAATTAAACAAATATAAAGTGTACTTTGGTGTAGATACTAATAGAGAACTCGGAGAGGAAATTTTCAAATTTTTAAAAGATAGGGTGATCATTGATGAACAGTTATAGTAAAATAAACTATAAATTAAGACCGCAGAAGTGTATCGAAAGAAAACTATTTTCTAACTTTATCAATGAAGTATCAAATGAATTAAAATGTAAATTCAACTATATAGGGATGGGATCATTATATTATGCTGATCATTTACATTTTTATAAAAATTGTAATATAGAAAATTTGTTAAGTATAGAAGACATGTATGATAAAAATGGAAACTATGATAAATTGAAGTGTCAACGTTTTAATAACAACATACCATTACATGATATTAAATTAATTGCAAAAAAAACTTCTGATGCTATTAATGACTTTGATTATTCTAAAAACAATTTTATATGGTTTGATTATGATGGCTGTTTAGAACCTTATATGATTAAAGACGTTGATATGTTATCTAATAAGGTGAAAGAAACAACTGTGTTAGCAGTAACAATAAATTTGAATTATCATAAAAGGTATTTAAAAAGCAATACTGTAAATACAAAAAGAATGTTCGATGATTTTAAAGAATATGCTGATTCAAATTTAGTAGAGAAAGCGTTTTTAAATTCAGAATATGAAAAAACTATATTAAGATTATTTAATTATATTATTGAATATAATTTACGAACATCTAATGCATTACAAAGTCAAGAGAATCAAAAGATTGAAAGTAGGCAACACAGCATAATTAAATATAAAGATGGTTCTTGTATGATAACTATTCTATGGGTATTGTTAAAAAATGAGAACATTAATAGAAGCTTTAGCGATACATTAGATAATAGCGAAATAAAAGGTTCTAAAGACTTGAGTATTGGACATATAACAAATCTTGAAAAAAGGATGCTAGATTTATATAGAAATGATAATTATAAAATAATATCTCAGTATATGGGCATAGAAGAAGCTGATATTGAAAAATATTATGAATTACAAAAATACATACCAGATTACGCTGAAGTCATTACATAATTTATTAATTAGTAATTCATTGTATAAAAGATTATGGAGTATTCTGGGATTGCGTTCGACCGAATAGGACATTGAGTGTAAACGTCAATGAAAAAGTTTACCACTTGATATTGAATTAGTTTACCATCTTTGATATTGAAATTGTTTACCACTTTCATTCTTTTGATATTGAATAAGTTTACCACTTACATTCTTATATTGGGGAAACACTGTACAACCAGCATTTTCCCCAGTTCTCAGGTATCCACTGAGGCTGCATGTCCTGCTCGGTAAGGATGCTCGGAGTTCATGTTTAATACATGGGAACGGAACGTAAGTCGGTCAATCAACGCAGTTACCATCGTCGTGTTTTCAAACATGGTAACCCAGTCTGAGAACTTTAAGTTAGTCGATACTATGACGCTTTGTCTTTCAGAACGGTCTGCAATCACTTTAAACAGCAGTTCCGATTGATGCCTGTTGAAGGTTAAATAACTGAGCTCATCTATGATTAGTAATTCGGATTTCGCTATCTGTCTTGATAGGATTTTTTCTTCTCCATAATCAAACGCAGAGGCGGAGCAACTTGACCATCTCCTTATTACCACCAGGTAGCAAGGCTCCCCAATCCAGAAGCTCTTTGGTGATGCTTTCCTTAACAGGTCTTGCATTGAATACAGAACGGGGTTTCCGCTCTAAAAGGTCAAGATAGTGTTCCAATCGGTACTGAGTATTACCCGAACCATAAAATCTTGGATAGGTGGCGATTACCGTTCCTTCACTTAAGATACATAAATTATTCACATATCCCTTTACCGTGACCTCTCGTCTAAGATACCTTGTAGGTACCGAATAGAAGTTTTTTTCGTAGCGTACCGTAGAAAAATCATCAACTTTAGTAACTGCAGTCTTACTGGTATCAAAGCGAAAACGTGGTATCCCATGAAGAAGACGCAGATCTTCCTGATACAGTATTTTAACAGGGTATTGTCTGCTTTCCACTTTGTGGTTTTCACGGTAGGAAAGGCAGTCTTCTAAAAGCTGGTGGTTGAGTTCATCCATGGAAGATATCCTTGGTACTGGCACGAAGAAGTTTCTCCGCGCATAACCTACCAGGTTTTCCACCAGACCTTTTTCATTACCTTTGGCTGGATTACAGAAGTCCAGTTTGAAGGCATAATGGGCACTGAAGGAAAAATATCTAGCCTGAGGTTTTGCATAAATACCGAAACCTTCTTTAACTGCCACCTTTGCATTGTCAAAGATAATCCGATTAGGTACACCTTGGAAGTATTCAAACATATGTTGTTGTGCTTCCAGAAAGGTTTCCTCATTCGCAGCTAGGTAAGCCTGAACGAATATATCGCAGCTGTGGCATAGCCTTCCACAAAAGATCTGGAGTTTAAACTTTTTACCGTTTTCATAGACGGTTACTTCGCCCCAGTCAATCTGATTTGCCTCTCCCGGTGAATAGGAAAGCGGCATACAACTTTGTGGCGGGACTGAACGTTCTGCTTTCAGTGACTTCACAGCCATGCGGACAGTTACTTCCGCACCTGTAAACAGAAGCTCGGATTTCAGTCGTTCATAAATTCTCTTGGCCGTATGTTTTTGTTTGCTTAGGTTTTCTACCTCATCCTCCTTAAAACAGTTGAGGATGAACTGCTTTACCTCGGCGGTAACCACATCTGGTTCCCTCAAGTACGGGCTTACGTACATCCGGATGAGTAAAGCCTTCGCAATACTTTTTCACAGTCTGTCTCGAAACACCCAAGGCGCTGGAGATAGACCGTATTGATTCTCCGTCATTATAACGCTTGCGAATCATAGCATAAGTATCCACTCCTATTATCACACCTTTCATCTCCTTGTAAAATATTTACTTCTATTTTACAAGATTATTTATGATAGGTGGTAAAGTAATTCAATATCAAAACGGTTAGAAGTGGACATTTTTATAATATCATTTACACATTGAGAACTAATTTCAAAAATAATTAAAAATTGAATTACTCATTTAACATATTTTTTATATAGTATCTTGATGCACCAATAAAAAGAGGATCGCTCTTGCATTATAAGAGTAAATGATGAAGCCAACCAAATCTAGTAGTTTTTTCAATAGATTTCTGAGGCACTTTATTAAATAAGGACGATTATGGAAATCTGATATATAATATAGAAGATTTATATTCATTTTACCAATTTTATAAATTTGTTTATTTGAGATTCTAAATCAATATTAAACTTTGATAAGCAAATTCTAATAACAGAAGAATAATTGATTGAGCTATTAGGTAGCAAAGCATCTATAACATAACTTTTTTCACTTACACTACAAGCACTTCCAGTACTTATGGCAAATTCATTTGCGTATTCTTTGCATAATAATTCATTATTGATCCCAGGTATATTAATACTTAATAGTCCTGGGATTTTATTTTTTTGATCACCATTGAATGTAATATCGGGTCTAATTTTTAATAACGAGTCTTTTAATAACTGCTCATTTGCTATAAGTTTTGGTATGTATTCGTCCAATGTTAATCTGGCGACTTCACAAGCTTTGCCAAATCCTACTATATTATGCATAGCATGAGTACCAGCACGCAATTTATATTCTTGGCTTCCACCATCAAGTAGTGAAGGAATTTTCCTTCTTAAACCCAACATATCTGGTCCAACATAAATAGCCCCAATTCCTTTAGGACCATAAATCTTATGTGCAGACATAGATAAGAAGTCAACATGAATATTCTTCATATCAACATGAATTTTACCCATTACTTGAGTGGCATCCGTGTGAAATAGAACATCTTTCTTAATGCAAATTTCACCAATTCCCTTAATATCGTTTAGTGTTCCAATTTCATTATTACCCCACATTATCGATACCAAAATAGTTTCGTTAGTTATACTTTCTTCTAGTTGCTTAATATTAATATGACCTAATTGATCAACCTCAAGGTATGTTACATTATAACCAAGTCTTTCAAGATGTTTACAAGTCTCAAGAACGGATTTATGCTCGATTTTACTAGTGATAATATGTTTGCCTTTTGTTGCGTGCTTTTCAGCAACACCCTTGATTACAAAATTATTACTTTCAGTTGCTCCACTTGTGAATAATATATATTCTGGTTCGCAATTTATTAGCTCGGCAACTTGTTTTCTGGAATTAACCAAATAATTTTGGGCAGAGATAGCTTGGGGATAATATTTACTTGAGGGATTCCCGTATTCATTCTTCATGAATTCAATCATTGTATCCAAGACTTCAGGATCTAGGGGAGTAGTTGCAGCATTATCCAAATAAATCACTTATATCGTTCCTCCATTCATAAGACGATCAAAAATAAATTTGTCAAATGACCCGTTAAGTTCTATTTCATATGAAAGCAATCTGATCCCACGTTCGAGATGAGCTTTTAAGTATCTGGTATAATAATCATCATCGTTAATATATTTTCCTTCTTTTTGTTTGATTAATTCACGGAATAAAACATCATACTCACCGGTTAAAGTAAAACGTTGAAATTCCATGCCTTTGCTATCGTAATCAAAATGCAAATCCTCTTTATTTTCGAGAGATAAAATAATTGCATAACGGCAGTATATATTCGGGGTTAAGCTAAAGCTGCTTCTTATATTCCTAAGAATTTGTTCTGCTTCTTTAGAGGTATTTAATTTATATTTCATATTATCATCTCAATTCTACGATTTTATTGTTGGAACTGCTAAAATCAATTTTATATTTTGTATTAGTAAGAGAATCAATTGTTGAAGGAAGAATGTTTTCAAGTTCGGAGTCTGTCGCTAATAAAATAACCTGATCAGGACAACTAGCAATAAAGTTCTCAAATACACGTTGCTGATGTTGCTTATCCAAACGGCCGAGTAGAGTATCAAAAATTAATGGTATACTTCTTTCTGACACACAAATGATTGCATATATAAAAGAGAGAATCATTAATAGTCTTTCACCTGAAGACAAATTATCAATATACATAACATGCCCTTCGTAGCTAATCAATTCAATATTGTTTTTATCAAAATGAATTTCTTTAATAAAATTCTCTTTACGAACTAATTTGCTGAACATAGCTATTGTATAGTATTCAACTTTCTTGAGCTTTTCGTTTTTAATAACTTCCATGTATTCAACTAAAACTTTATCAACTTGTGTTATTATTAAGTTGACATTAGAGGCCTTTAAAGCTTTCCATATCTCTTTATCGAGTTCACTTAATCGATTTTGAATTGACAATAAACTTTTACTTGAATTAAGAACTTCGATTTCAAGTAAATTTATTTTGCCGCTCATTAATGTATCTTCCTTTTGAAGTAAAAGTAATCCTTCAAGAAGAATGCTAGTGCTAATTACTGGAATTTCTTTATTTAACTCGTTAAGTTCCTTGAGTTCAGATAATGAAGCATTGTACTTTGTTATTAACGATTTCACATGATCTAAAATATCATGTGAAATTCTTGATTTGTGGATACTTATGGAATTACGATCATCAATGCTAATCTTATGTAGCTGGTTAATACTTGATGAATATAATTCTTTAATCTGATTGATCAAATTTTCAATTATATGTACTCCTATTTCATTCCGTTGATGCAGATATTCAATTAAACTTTCATTCATAGCATCATGTAATATTCTATCATGATACGCTTGAAACTCTTGTGATAAAGTATTATCAAGTCGATTTAAATCATTCTGAATTAATAAAAAAGGGCCATATTCATTAAGATGTTGCGATAGTTCTTTTTTTAGAGATTCTACTTTTAAGGTTAAATTACTTATTTTTTCTGGTATGTTTGTATTGGATTCAGAGATATTTAATAAGGTATCAGTAATTTTTTCATTTAATAATTGTTTATCATTTTGTGTTTCTAATAAAGTGCTTTTTGTTTGCTCAAGGATATTTATAAGCTGTTTTTCGGATTGAGATAATTTTTGCTTTTCTTCTTCTAATGTTGTCAACTGTAAATTGTTTAGTTTCTTTATCGCATAAGTCAAAAAATCTTCTTTTAAATATTTAAATAAATCTAAGTTTAATGAAGTTTCTATTAGGTGGTAGATATTACTGTTTATAGCAGTAAGATAATCAATTTTTTCACCATCTAAATAAAACATATCAAATAATTCTAGCGGATAGTAACGATAAAAAGCATTAAAGAATTCCTCTGCTTCATTATCATTTAAAAGTGTGCCATTTTTATATAGGATTACTTTCTCATTAATTTGGGCATCCTGTATTTCCCATTCTCTCTTAATTGTGTAGACACCATCATATTTAAGAAAATTTGATATAAAAGTGATTTCAATAGCATAATTTGAATTTATATTTAGTTTTGCATCACTATTTAATATATTCAATACATAATCTGAATACTTCGTTGTAATTTTTTTTGTACCGTAAAGCATGGATCCATATAAAGCAATTTTTATCGCGTTTAAAAATGTAGTCTTTCCAGAACCGTTCTGTCCAATTAATAAAGATACCTTTTTATCTAAATTAAAGGGAAAATTAAAAACACATGGTCCTTTATAAATACCGAAATTTTCTATGTTAATTCTCTTCAGTCGCATTTTGCTCTCTCCTATAAAGATCATAAAGTTCTTCATGAACAATATCTCTATTTAGTATTTTATCCATAGAATTAAAAATACCTGATCTTTGTTTCATTCCCAAATATTTGTTTTCTAATGAAATAAGTGACTTTACAAGATCGATATTTACTTCATTATTTATACAAATCTTGTTTAGGATATCTTGATCTTCTTTACTTACAAAAGGTTGATTAGTATAACCATCATAATAAGATTTCCCCATTACATCACGATAAATTAGAGGTAAGCTATCTTCCCAATCACCTTCTTCGAGCCATTGCTGACGAATTAACTCAAGTTCATTATATGTAATAAGGGGGTAATACTCATTTTTATTTAGAGTAAACCTTTGGTCTTTGGCTTGAGGTAAGGCTAAATTAAAAGACTTTTCTGCGATTAGTAATTCGGTTAATATCTTCTTACGACCATTAAGACTAAAAGGTCCAAGACCACGACGATCATGATCCAATCCCACATAATATATTGTTCCATTCATACGATAATTCTGGCGATACTCAACATTTTCCCGAATTTCAGTAAGATGATTTCTAAACTTTAATAATGGACGTAACTCGTCATATTCATTTTGTATAAAGCCACTTAATGATTTATCCTTAGATACTACAGTGCATACCCAGCAACCAAATCTACTTTGACCACATGAAGGGGCATTAGTATCTTGTTGAATGGGACATTCAGATTCATCTGATGCATCATGATATAAAGATAATAGTAAATTATTATCAAAACCCCAAGGACTAATAGAATTCAATAAACATGACCAAACATCATCATTTGATAACATCTCTATGGGGGCATAAACATAAGCGTTTGAATTTGTTGTATGTGTTTTAAAGATTTTTCCTTCGACAGAATGATTTTCGATTGACATTTTTCGCGAGTTACTTTCTGCACTTCGTACGCCAAGAAGAACAAGTACGCTACTACCAATGTCATTAACAAGCTTATTTATGTAATCATCCATGGGTTTGATCTTTAAGCGGTGAGTACACCAACGGAATTTTTGGCGGGGAGAAGGATATCCTTTACCAATCAACAATGTCCAAAATGTTTCTGAAATAGAAGGTGTTAGAATCTGTGCTGTTATATGTAATTGCTGTTCTTTTGAATAAGAATTCATTAAATCAATATTTGTTTTAATATAATTACGAATCAATGGGTTTTCTACCATTGTGTCTGTTGAAAGAATATGTATTTTTTTCGTTCTTTGTTGCGCTGGTATACGAGATATAGATTCAAATACCAACTTAGTAGTCAAAGTGCTATCCTTACCACCGCTATAACCTATTATCCATGGTCTTTGATCATTAAAATAGACGGTTTGAATTTGCGTATATATCTGATTCAATACGTTTTCTTTACCATATGTTGAAATATGATTAATTGGCATAGTTATTTTCCTTTCTAAATTGTGCCTCTATTTTTTTGTCTTGATCAGTTAATTCAAGACCTATAAGGTCTTTAATTTTAATATATGTTAGGCGAACCATTTTAGTTGATTTACTGATAGTGCCACTAGGTTGAATACATCGATTTAACCAATCAGATCTATTGGTTTTAGCCCAATCAATTTGGTTTAAATTTTTTGTATATGATAAATAATCACATGAATTAAATACATAAAGATCATATCCGATAAGACCTAACGCTTCTAGAACTATTCCATATGTAGCTACAGATACTTGCCTAGAATGATAAGGAGTTACCTGAGAATTTAAAATGGTTGACCATTCGATAAAATTCTCACATAAGGCGTCCCAATATTGATATGCAGAATGTACGTTATGATTATCAGATTCACAATTATTATTACCAATTGAAATGATAAAAGCCTTGTGAAAAATACTTAACAAAAACATTTTATTAGATTTCTGTGCCAACGAAGAACTGCTTTGATCAATATACTTATGTAACTTTTGATTTCCCTTTAAATAAATCTTAGTAAGCTCAATATTGGGATCACGATGATTGTATAAAATACTTAATGAACTTGAAACATTGACAGCATGCCGATTAAGATCAGAGAACATTTGTTGACTCTTTTTGAGACCCTGATCTACAAAAAGGACAACAGATATAGTTTCAGTTTTTAACTTTGGATTTTCCTTTAAAGCTTCATCTATTGCAGCTTTTCTGTGTTGTCCATCATTAATCAATAAATAACTGTTCATTGAAATAACAAGAGTACCAATATCTTCATTCTTATTATATGGAGTAAAATTATATTCACCATCCATTGATGCTGTGATTGACGAAAATACATAATCCGAAGGATTATTTAAGATATAATCTCTTATTTCTGGAATTCTTTTTTCATTTAATATGCGCTGAGCTCGATAATCTTCAGGGATTTCATTGTTATAGAACATAAAAAGCTTACTTAATATATCGAGTGGACACATTAAGGAGAAAAATTCTTTTTGTGCTTGGTATCCTCTGACGGCAGGGAAAGAATAATTGAAGTTCATGTGAAATCACCCCTTTTACGTACGTAATTTTCTATATTATAGCAGATGAAATTTTAATTGTAAATATATAAATTATGTGTTAAAGGATGAGAGAGAAAAAGTATACAAATGAATTATGTTTGAGATATTTTCAGAATAATGGGGCAAGGCTATTTTCGATGCAGTTGAACAAATCATGGAAGAAGGAATAGTATTAACTTCAGAAATGAATGGAAGTCCAACAACGGAGGAAGTTGGAGATGAAGTTGTGAAAATTATTCAAGCTAATTATAGGAGGTAAATGAAAAAAAGCAGTAATAGCAGATTTGATTGCACCGCAATTTCTGGGAATAGATCATATTACTCGTGTGAATATTATTACCAGATATAAAAATCAGAATACCTGGAAGGGTAATCTGTTAATTTATGAAGCAAGTTTTAATTTAATGCTGGTCTATAGCATAATTGCTGTAAGATTTGGTATAATAAGGAAATGGCTATAATGACATATACAGATTGGTAGAAATCTGGTAGAAACCCATTTCAAAACTCATTAATATCACTCAAAATTAATGAAGATCAACAAAGAAACAAAAAGCAACAATAGTGCGTAAAATAACGGCTTACAGAGATTTATTGAGAAAACCGGAGACCAATCGAAAGTCTTATTTTCAGACTCTGGCTCCAACATCTCAAGTGTGACAGATTTGATATAAACGATCAAAATATTGATGGTCTTTTATGTTAATGATTGACATTAATTAGGAGTGAGATACAATGTTATTAAGTATAATTTGAATCAAATATAAGGAGAGGTGACAGTATGAGAGAGAAGGAATTAACGCAAAGGAAGAAAGAAGATAAAGATATTTGCGAAGATATCATGAGCAAATTATCTTTTTCAGGCTCCTCAGAGCGATTTGCTGTAACAAGTGTTCAAGCAGATACGTTTCAGGCAGATACGGTTGTAAATGAAGGCTTATTTTCATATGTTTTATCCTACGTAAAGCGAGGTGCCGGTAATGCCTTTAAATTTAATGTAAAGGATTGGATTACTGTGGGTGTAATTATTCTAGTCTGGGTAGTTACAGGAATATTCAAAAGTCTTAATATGGATAATCCAATATTAAAACTTTTTGCATTTTTTACATCGGCATACAACGGATTAAATGCCGGAGTATTACCAATCACCGGAGGTG
>Ga0123339_10002749_pt1 | contig 11854 bp, 11 predicted proteins | sample lystaG_FD_89956 | JGI IMG/M metagenome (GOLD analysis project Ga0123339, IMG submission 89956) | Glacier valley bacterial and archeal communities from Borup Fiord, Nunavut, Canada, to study Microbial Dark Matter (Phase II) -... | ecosystem: Environmental > Aquatic > Freshwater > Ice > Glacier ... | reverse complement strand
TGGCTTCCTCAATCACCTCGTCCATGCTCACCGTGATGCCCTTGCGCCCGCTGATGGTCTGGCCCTCGAGCAGCACGGTGTTGTAGCTCAGGTGAATGCTGTTTTCCGACTCCTGCGGGTGGCCGGCAATCGCCATTGCGGCCCTCACCACTGCCTGCGGGTGGCCCTGCCTCGAGTCAATCACGTTGATGACCCTTCCGGCGTGGGCAAAAGGGTGCGGTTTTCCGCTCGAGCTGGTCGCGTAAAGCATTTTCCCGTCGGGTTGCCGCTCGAACTCGGCGTAGTCCAGGCCCTCGAAGAGTCCAAACTTCCAGAACTGCTGGGCGATGTCTTTGGCGGTGTAGGTTGCGGTGCCAGTCGAGCGCAGCAGCACCAAAATGGGGTCCTCGAGTCCAGGCAAAAACTTACTAGTGTCCATCACGAAGCAGCCCGCGTACTTGCCTTCCGAAAGCCGAAAGCAATACTCGCTTTGCTCGAGCAGATTCATGGCCTTATCTAAAAAGCCGCTGCCTACGATGTCCGATTCCCACACCAGCAGGTCGTACTCGACGCCGAGCGCGTAACAGGTCTCGAGCTGAGCGCGCACCACCTTCTCCACCTCGGCGCGCAGTTCCCCGGCCTCGAGTCGGTGCATCACCGCGATGATGCCGGGTTCGACTTCCTGCTTGAATGCATCAACCGCTAAATCCTGGTGCAGCCGCACGTAGAGTTCGCCCAGCCAGTGGTCGTACTTCTCCGAGCCGTCCCACTGCTCGCCATAATGACTTTGCGCGAACAGCGAATCGGCGGCCTGTCGCCCGGTGTCGTCAATGTAGTTCTGCACCTCCACGGTGTACCCCGCCGCCCGGTAAACCCTGGCCATCGCGTCGCCCAGCACCACGTTGCGGAGATGCCCGACGTGCAGTTCCTTGTTGGGGTTCACGCTGGTGTGTTCCACAATCACCTTGATGTTTTTCGGTTCAGGCTTGAGCGTGCTTCCCACCACATCGCGGATGTATCCGGCGCGGTCCACGAAAAAGTTGAGGTACGGCCCCACCGCCTCGGCCCTGGCTATTCCGGGCGGCAGCTCGAGCAAGGCTTTGATTTGAGCAGCAATCTGGGCCGGGTTTTGCTTCATGGCTTTGGCGAGTAAAAAAGCCACTGGGGTGCCGTAATCGCCGGGTTTATCGGGGGGAGTGTCCTGAATGATGACCTCGGCCTGGGCATCCAATAAATCAGCGGTCAGGTGGGCCACGGCTCGAGTCACAGCGTCTTTGAGGGCGGCTTTTACGTCCATAGTTGCAAAAGTTTAGCAGAACCGCTCGAGCGTTTAAGGCGGGTGAAGGCTGAAGGGGAGTGCTCACATGCGGCGTCAGAAGTAAAAAGCCATCATTGAAGCATGAAAAATCTCATCCTGCTGGCAGGGTTAGCTCTCGGTCTCGGTGCGTGTAGCAACGTAGAAACCAGCAATCTTCGTATCAGCGGTGAGTACGGAGCCGTTATCAATGGGGTAAGCCAGGATGTCATCTGTGACAACAAATCCTCCTACGTCTTTTACAGCTTCGACTACTCCGGCGATTTGGCATCCTGGACCAGTTCGCTCGAGGGCGTGACCACGGGTCAAATTTCCAACACGAAGGATTACACCATCGTGGGTTATCCTCCCGTCAACGGCACCGTGAGTGCCCGTTACGATGTGGACCGCAAGACCGCCCCACTTTCGACAGGTACCCAGAAGGGGGACTTATCGGCACAGGGCATCATCGTTGTGCCGTCTGCCAACGTGATTGGACGCACCCGAGTGCTCATTACGGCTTACGATTCCTTCGGCGTGCCTACCTTCACCAAGCGCAGTAACAGCTTGCCTGTGGTGGACAACTGTTGAGCAGCTCCAGACTTGACCGATGCCCCGCCCTCGAGCGGGGTTTTTGCGATTCCTCGAGCCTCGAGTTTGAAAGATGACTTGCTTCTGACTGTATCGTGACCTCGAGTGTACAAAGAACTCTCTACGGGCCTAACGGGGCATTCATTCACCCATCAGCTCGAGGCGTTAGATTAGTCTCATGAAAAATCTTATTACCCTAGTCATCGGTGCAGCCCTCCTCGCAGGCTGCACTACCTCTGGCGATGGTCGCCTCAGCCTCTCCCAACTCAGCATTGTCCTCAAAACGGAATACCTGGTCAGTGGCACCACCAACACCTACGTAGGCTGCGACAGCCTGATAGGTGCCCCTGTTGACGAAATTTCCGGTCAGACCGAGGTGCGGGTGGACTTTTCTTCAAGTGGCTATGTCGGTAGCCTGCAAGTGCGTCTGCGTGGCGTGACGGACTCGAGCCGCGATAACAGCTTCGTGGCGACTTTCACCCGCGATAACGGTTTGGTTCAAAACGGCTCTTCCAACGACTACAGCGTGTTTTTCACTGCAAATGCAGTTACTGGCAATTTCCTGCCTGCGTCCAAAGAAGGCGGTCTTTCGGCTCAAGCCATTATCGTGACCCCAAAGCGTGCGAAGATTAAGCTGGTCAACGTGGACCCGGCTAACAGGGTGAACACCAACGGAGCTTTCGTCGCCACTTTGATTGGCACGTCTGACCAGGGTTCTTCCACGGGTGAAATCTCGAGCATTGGCAACGTCCCGGTTTACAGTGGTTGCTCTTATGTGAGCACAACTGACACCCAACTCTGAACGCAACAACGTACCTTGCCCCGCCCTCGAGCGGGGTTTTCTCGTTTCAAGCCCCACCCATGACTTCTGGCACTCCCTCTTGAACGTTCAGACCCTTAAGCTCGACTCGAGGAAATCATAAATCTGGAAGCGCTCGAGCGTGGGTAATTTTGCAGTTGCATATAGCTCGTCTGGGATATAACTCGAGCATGACTGTATTTCCCCGCGCTTTATTTGCCGTGCTCCTCGCCCTTCCGGTGGCGCAGGCCAAAACTTACACCCTGGCCGCGTTTGGCGACAGCGGCGAGGCCAGCGCCCTGCAAGCTCGAGTGGTGGCCAGCGCGCTCAAAGCGGGTCCCTACGACGCCCTGCTCCTGATGGGCGACAACATCTACCCGCGCGGCGAAATGGACAAGCTCGAGCAGGTGTTCACCCGCCCTTTTGCGCCGCTGCTCAAAGCGGGTCCCAAAGTGTGGATGGTGCTGGGCAACCACGACATCATGATAGACAACGGTGTGGCGCAGCTTAAAGCCTTTGAATTACCGCGCTGGAGCAGCGAAAAACTGGGGCCGCTCGAGCTGTTCAGGCTCGATTCCAACGCCATCGGCAAAGAGCAAACCGCGTGGCTCGAGGGTGCGCTCAAAAGCAGCGTGGCTAAATTTAAGGTGCTCACTATGCACCACCCCATCTACTCGAGCGGGCTGCACGGCAATCGCCCGGACTTGGCCGCCAAGCTGGGGCCGCTGCTCAAAAAATACGGTGTGCGGCTGGTCGTGACCGGACACGACCACAACTACGAGCGGCTCGAGGTAGGCGGCGTAAATTACATCGTGTCCGGCAACTCGAGCAGCATTCGTGTGGTGGGTCGTCAGGCGGCGACCAAAAGTGTGGCTCGAGCGGGCGGGTTTTTGAAACTCACCGTGACCGACACGGCGCTCAAGGTGCAGCAAATAGACACGTCTGGCGCGGTGTTCGATTCGCTCGAGCTGAAGTAGAGGGGCGAGCGCATCCAGCACAGAACGGTTTACTCTACTGGGGTAAAATAAAGTCAGAGGTGGGCGATGTCGAGAACTTATAAAGCGATTTTGCACGGCAGCACCCTCGAGTGGGTGGGTGAAAAGCCTGTTTTGACAGCGGAAGGGCAGGAAGTGCAGGTCACCGTCTGGGAAAGCGGGGTGGGTAGACCCAGCAAGGCGCAGGCGGTTCAAGCGCTGCGCGATTTGGCGGCTCGAGGGGGGATTTCCTCGTTTGGAGACGCGCTAGAGTGGCAGCGTGAAACCCGGCGGGACCGCGCTTTGCCGGGACGCGAGGAGTGATACTCGATAGCAATATCGTCATTTATGCGGTTCAACCCGAGTACGACTTTCTCAACGACCTCATTTTGGAAAATGATGTTGTCATCTCTGCTATTTCTTACCTCGAAGTGCTGGGCTTTCATCGCCTCGACCCTGCGGAGAAGCGCAAGCTCGAGTTCTTCTTTTCTGGTATGACTCTTTTGCCGCTCGAGCAGAACGTTGTTCAGCGTGCGGTTGGGCTGAGGCAGGAGCGAAAGATGTCTTTGGGCGACGCCCTTATCGCTGCGTCAGCGCTCGAGTCTGGGCATATTCTGGTCACACGTAACATCAAAGATTTCGAGTGGATAGCAGGTTTGGCCCTACTCAACCCGTTTGAAACGGCTTAACCCGCTAAGCCATTCGTCACATGCCCCTTTGCGCCCAACCCCCTAAAATGCAGCGGTGATGTCGGCAGCGAAGGTTCAAACCACATTGTTAGCGCTCGAGCACGCGTTTTACACGCGGGGTAAGCTGCATTTTGCCGACCTCAACCTCAGCCTGCACGCGGGCGAAAAGGTGGCGCTGCTGGGGCGCAACGGGGCGGGGAAGACCACCCTGCTCGAGCTGTTGCGCGCTGATTTGAAGCTCGAGGATGGACTGCGCTGGCTGGCTGAGGGTCTCAAAGTAGCCTACCTGACCCAGCACCCCGACTTTCCCGAGTCGGTGACGGTGCGTGAACTACTCGAGTGTGCGCGCCCTTTTGCTGTGCTCGAGGCCGAACTCAGAGAACTCGAGACTCGACTCGAGCATCAGCCGGAGCTGCTGGCCGTTTGGGACGTGCTGCACAGCCGTTTCGAGGACGCGGGCGGCTACACCTGGAGCGCGCGCGCGGGAATCGTTTTTGGGGTGCTCGAGCTGTCCGGTTTCGAGGACCGCGAAGCAGTTTTGCTGTCCGGCGGTGAGCGCACCCGGCTGGCCCTGGCCCTGACCCTGATGAGCGAACCCGACCTGATGTTTCTGGACGAACCCACCAACCACTTGGACATCACCATGCGGCTGTGGCTCGAGGACCACCTCAAAAATTCCCCCTGCGCCATTCTTTTTACCTCACACGACCGCGCCCTGATTGATTCGGTGGCGCAAAAGTCGTGGTGGGTGGAGGGCGGCAAGGTTTTAGAGTATCCGGGCGGTTACAGCAAGGCCACCGCGCAGCGCACCCTCGAGCGGCGCACCCTGGAAAAACGGGGCCGAACCCTGGGCTTTGAAGAGGGTCGTCTCGAGCGTTCCCAGGCGCAGCAAGCCCAGTGGGGGCGGCGCTCGAGCGCGCTCAAATCCCGCCTCGAGCGCCTGGAGGGCGTGCAGGCCCCGACGTTGGAGCGCAAACTTCGCATGAGTTTGCGGGGGGGCAGCGCTCGAGCAAAGTTGGTGCTGTGGGGCGAACATCTCAGCTTTGAGTATCCAAACCAAAGCATTCTCGAGCCAATCATGCAGGATGTGGCCTTTCGGGTCCGTCTGGGCGATAGAATCGCGCTGGTTGGTCCCAACGGGGCCGGAAAGACCACCCTGCTCAAACTCATCAGGGGTGAGCTGCACTCGAGCGACCCTCGCGCCAAACTCTTGTTTGAAGGCGGCGCGACCCTGGCGTACCTGGACCAGCACTATCACGGATTGAACCCCAAAAAGTCGCTGCTCGAGTTTTTCGAGGAACGCTTCTCGAGTGGGCGCGCGGTGCAGATTCTGGGGCGTTATGGCTTCGGGGCCGATTACTGGGACCGCCTGCCCGACGGACTCAGTGGCGGCGAGCGGGCCAGAGCGGGTCTGGCGCTCATCTCGGCCCTGGAAGCCGATGTGCTGCTGCTCGACGAACCGACCAATCACCTCGACGTGGAAACGCTCGAGGCGCTCGAGAACGCGCTTGTCGCGTATCCCGGCGCGGTGGTGGTGGTCACGCACGACCGGCGCTTTGCCGATAAGGTGGCGAACCGCATCTGGAGCCTGGAAAAGGCCCATTTGATAGAGCGCTCGAGCCTGACTGAAAAGAAGCTGCTCGACCCGGCCCGCGTGCTGGAGAATGACCCCCCCACCGTGGTCCGACCCGACCCCACGCCCCGGCAGCGCATGAAGCTGCTCGAGGACCGCCTGCTCGAGATTGAGCACACCCTCAACGAGCGCCACTTCAAAACCCCGCTCACCGGGCGCGAGGAAGGGCGGTTGCGCTCGGAAGCGCACCACACGCGCCTGAACCTGCTCGAGCTGTATTCCGAGTTGTACGGCGCGGAGGTGATAGACGCCGAGGTGCGGCAAAAACCGCTGTGGATACGGGCCACGCGCGGTGACGCGGGCGCTTTGATTTACGCTCGAGGTGCGGCAGATTGCCCGTTCCTGCGCTGGGACGGCCTCGAGCTGCATTGGGAAGTTCAATCTGGAGGCAATACGCTAGGTCTGCCGTGGTTCCGCCGCGCCTTGCTGCTGGGCGCGCTGCAAATTCTGCTCGAGCGCTGGGAGTGTTCGGCGGTGCGCTGCCGGGGCGTGACACTCACTCGAGCGAATTACGAACGCCTGCTTTACGGTCAGCCACACGGTCAACTCGAGGGCCAGCAGCTACAGAAGTGATGTGCGTCACCGCAGGTAGATAAGCTGTCGCAAGCATCCAGACTATCGCAGCCCATCTCGAGGCCGAAGCAGAGCAGGTCGCGCTTATTTTCCTCTTCGTCTTCTACTTGACCCGAAACCCCAAGCGTGGCCAGGGCGAGTCGGGCGCTCGAGAGCTGTTTATAAGCGTATCGGCACTCCTTAAAACGCGCACGGATGGCGGACAAACCGTGCGTTAATCCCTGCTCGAGCACGATGGATTTGACCGCGTGCGAGCAGGACGCACCACCGAAATATCTCGCATGGGCGCAACAAAAGCCCTTGTGCTTCGATAGATGGCGCTGATAAAAGCCGATGAACCACAGGGCGAGCGTATCCATGCCCACCTCTACGTATGAACAGGGTGAGCGGTTGCTCGAGCACACCCGGAAAACTCGACCTCAACCCCAGACCTTTTCGGTTCTTTCAGGGGGTTGGGGCCTCTCGAGCGCTCCGAGTCGCCCGACCCAACCCGACCCGCCTGAAATCCATCAGGGCCACCAGCAGCGCGTGGGGTCCGGTCAAGGCCGCGATGAGCGCCAAGTAGAGGGCGGCGAAGCGCTCGGCATCATGGATTTGCGGAGCTGCCCAGGCGTACAACCCACCGAGCAGCAGCAAGGCCAGCACCGTGATGGGCACGAACAGCAGCGCGAAGCGTCCGAACCCCGCAGCCGGTGGAGTACCTCCCGCAGGCTGGAGCGGGTGAAACAGCGCCTGCAAGCGACCCAGGTGCCGCCAGGAATGCCACAGGGTGAAGTAACCCCCGATGGCCAGCGGCGGGGGCACCGTGGTGAAGAGCAGCAGCAGCAACCCAGCCTCGCCCAGCTCGAGCAGCGGTCTGGGACTGCTTCTGAAGGTGTCCACCGCGTAACCGGTCAGCACCAGGCCCAGCGCGACCAGCAGCCCACCCGGCCAAACTCCCGACAATAGCGCGTGTGGCAGTGCGTCCGGGCTAAAAATTCGGGTTGCGCCCTGCAAAAGCCGCTGGAACCAGTCCGGGAAGACGAGTAGCGGCACCAGAATCGGCAGGCTGCCGCGCGCCAGAAGGGTCAGCGGGGCGCTCCACCATCCCTCCCGTGTGCGCCCCAGGCTGGCCTCGAGAAAGTGCAGGTCCCCCTGACCCCAGTGCAGCAGCGACACCGCTAGAAAGCTCCAGAAAGCCAACAGCGGCAGCGTGGACCAGGTGAGCAGCAGCAGCGCGGCCACGCCCGCGTAGAGCAGGTTGTAAAGCAACACCGGGCCTAGTCGCTGCGCCCAAGCCCAGCCCATGCGGGTCGGCACCAGGTGGTCGAGCGCGCCGTGCGGCAGGCCGAGCAGCACCACGCTCAGCAGCAGCGGCAGGTACATGAAGTGGGTCAGGGTCGTGGGGAACAGCAGCCACCCGGTCAGCAGCAAGCCCATGCTCACCCACGGCACGACCAGCAGCGACTGAGCAGGCTCGAGCACCCCTGAACTCTGGTCTTTGTGAATGATTGTCTCGAGGGTTCGAGCGTCCTTCGAGCCGAGTGGAGCCTCGAGCGGCTTCTCGAGCGGTGTGCGGCGTTCCATGCCCCAAGTTTAGCGCGTCTTTCCTGGGTGGTTTTCCACGGGCGGGTCTGCCCACTTTGAATACCCCAATTGAAACCCTCGCTCGAGCGACACGCGCCAAACTCGCTACACTGTGCTTATGCGACTTTCCGCCACCGATGTGTACGCCTTTCAGGCCCTGGGCTACCTGGGAATGCAGCCGCTCGAGCGCTGGGTCAGCGGTGACGAAATCAGTGAGCACACCGGCATCGCCCGCCCTTACCTGGTGCGGGTGCTCAGTGCGCTCTCGAGCAAGGGGGTGCTCAAATCCAAAAAAGGCATCGGCGGCGGCTACGCGCTGGCCCGCAAGCCGCACTTGATAAGCTTGTGTGAGGTGGTGCGGGCGGTGGACGGTCCGGTGGCCGCACTGTCGTGCATCAGCCTCAACTGGCACGAAGCCTGCGTGGAGCAGGACCGCTGTAATGTCCGTAACAAGGTGTGGCGCAAGGTTAGGGACGCGCTGCTCGAGGTGCTGGGTGAAATGAGCGTGATGGATTTGGTGGTGGACTTCAAGCAGAACGTGACCTATCAGCCGTGTCTGGTGCACCTGCTGCGCCCCAACGCTTGAAGGCTGGGCGATGAGTTCAGAGCCGTGTCGAGCAGTCCGTTCGGCTTGGGTGGACAGAGAGATAAAAAGTAAAGGTGTGACCCTCGAGCGTGTTTTTGATTCATCCCTGCTCCCCACGCCCTCGAGCATCAACTCGAGTTCTACCCTGCCTAGCCCCTCGAGCGACCCCCTCGAGCGCAGGTGTTAAACTAAAGCACGGTGTCCGCAGACGCCGTGTTTTTTTGCTGCTGTAACAGGGAAACACGCGCCCACCCCGGCCTCGAGACTCGAGCCGGACCTGCGGCTACAAAGAGGTCGAGATGTCGGGAATCGCTATTTTGGGCGCGCAGTGGGGCGACGAGGGCAAGGGTAAAATTACCGACTTTCTCGCACCAGACGCGCATTTCGTGGTGCGCTTTCAGGGCGGGGCCAACGCGGGTCACACGGTGAACGCGGGCGGCAAAACCTTCAAGCTCAATTTGCTGCCCAGCGGCGTGCTGCACCAGGGCGCGGTGAGTGTGCTGGGCGACGGCATGGTGATTGACCCGTGGAAATTCATCGAGGAGCGCAAAACCCTGCTCGAGGGCGGACTGAACCCCAGACTCGTCATCTCGGACCGCGCTCATTTGGTTTTGCCGCACCACAAATCGGTGGACGGCAAAAAAGACTTTGTGGGCACCACCGGGCGCGGCATCGGCCCCGCCTACGCAGACCGGGCGCGTAGGGTCGGTATCCGCGCCGGGGACCTCGAGAACGAAAGTGTGTTGCTCGAGGCGCTGGGCCGCCTCATCGAAGCCAAGCCCAACTCCACAAAGGAAGTGGGCTGGTTTGATGCTTCAAAGGCGCTCGAGGACATGCAGCCCATCCGGGAAGCGCTGATTCCTTTTGTGCGCGACACCGGAAAGATGCTGCGCGAAGCAGTGAAGGTGGGGCGCAACATCCTGTTCGAGGGCGCGCAGGCCACGCTGCTCGACCTCAACTACGGCACCTACCCGTATGTCACCTCGAGCCATCCGTCGGTGGGAGGCATCCTGGTGGGAACCGGGGTGAGCCACAAGGCGCTGAACAAGGTGTACGGCGTGGCCAAAGCCTTCAACACGCGGGTAGGCCACGGCCCTTTTCCCACCGAGGTTTTTGGGGATATGGAGCACCGGTTGCGCGGCGACGGCTCTCAGCCCTGGGACGAGTTCGGCACTACCACCGGGCGGGCGCGGCGGGTGGGCTGGCTCGACCTCGAGCTGCTGCGTTACGCGGTGGATTTGAACGGCTTAGACGGTCTGGTGATTAACAAGATGGACGTGCTATGCGGTCTAGAGACGATTCCAGTGTGCATTGGGTACGGCAGCAGCGGAGAGAGTATCTTCAAGCAGATGCAAGGCTGGGACAGCGTGCAGGGGTGCTCGAGCCGCGACACGCTTCCCAGTGCGGCACAGGCGTATCTGGACCTGATTGAGGAGCAAACCGGATGCCCGGTGGTCATCTTTTCGTGTGGCCCGGAGCGCGAAAAAACCTATGGCTCGGTGAGCTGGAGCTGAGCGGCGCGGCAGCGCTGCAAACGCTGAACGCAAACGTCCGGTCTGCTTTTGGCGCTCAGCGTTTGGCGTTTGACGTCTTGAGCAAAACGGCACTGTCTTGGGATGAGCGGCACGTCTTGGGATAAACGGCACCTATCGGGCCATCCCGCCTATCGGGCCTGTCCGTTTGCTCGCGTTTGCAACCGTGCAAGCGTTCCCCAGCACCCTCGAGCGTTGAAAACACGCCCAATTCGTACACTTGTACGGCACATCCTCTTACAGTCCTCAGAGAGTCTTAATCCTAAAATATACTCTGCTCGAGCGGCGAATTTTGCTGCTTAGACGAGCTTTAGGAGAATAGATGACCTTAGCACTGGACAAAAAAACTTCGTCCCTGGCTGATTTGACCCGCGAGTGGCTCGAGATTGTGGGTGAGGACCCGACGCGCGAAGGCTTGCTCAAAACCCCCGAACGGGTGCAGAAAGCCTGGGGTTACATGACCGGAGGCTACGGCCAGGAACTGCACATCGTGGCCAACGACGCGGTGTTCGAGGCTGAGGGTGACGGCATGGTGGTGGTCAAGGACATCGAGTTTTACAGCATGTGCGAACACCACATGCTCCCTTTTTTCGGACGGGCGCACATCGGCTACATTCCTGACAAAAAAATTCTGGGCCTGAGCAAATTTGCCCGCATCACTGACATGTACTCGAGGCGCTTGCAAGTCCAGGAGCGCATCACGGGTCAGATTGCCAACGCCATTCAGGAACTGCTCGAGCCAAAAGGTGTGGCTGTGGTCCTGGAAGGTGTCCACCTGTGCATGGCTATGCGCGGGGTGCAAAAGCAGCAGTCCAGCACCACCACCTCGAGCATGTTGGGCGCGTTCCGCGAGGATTCGCGCACTCGCGCCGAGTTCATGGAAAATATCGGCCACCGCTTCCTGGTGCGCTAGAGTTCGGATTCAAAAGCAAGCGAGAAGGGCGCGAATTTCTGCGCCCTGTTTTTGCTTCAAACCTCGACCACTTCATCGTCCACGCTCGAGCGCCTCACCTCTGCCGCCGCGCCTAAATCGAGAATGCGGTAGCCGTAGGCGTTGACCACCCGAGTGCCGCCAGGGGTGGTGTACTCGAGCTTGCGGCCCTCGTACTCGTGAATGTGCCCGTGAACCACCAAGTGTGGCCTGAAGCGGTCTATGAACCTGGTCATCTCGGCGCAGCCCCGGTGAGCGAAGTCGCTGCCCGCGTGCGGCCCCAGCGGGGGCGCGTGGGTCAGCAGAATATCGAGCGGACGCTTGCCCGCGAGCCTGCGAAGCCGCAGTTGCCACGCCAGTTTGGCGAAGCCCTGCCACGCCTCGAGCGGGGTGTACTGGCCCTCACCTTTCTCGCGGTACTTGGGCACGCCGCCCCAACCTGCCACGGTCAAGCCGCCCACCTCGAGCACCTTGCCGTGCAGGTTGGTCACGCCACCGGGGTCGCTGCTGACTCCATTTTCGATGAGCTTCTCGTTGCCGTGGTTTCCGGGCACGTACAGCACCGGGCGCGGCAACTTGGTGGCCACAAACTCGAGGTACGAACCGGCCAAATCGCCCGCCGCCAGCACCATCGCCACCTCGGGCACGTCTCGGGGGAAGCTCGAGCGGTACACGAACGGGTGCTCGTAGTCGGCTATGAGCATCAG
>Ga0123339_10002748_pt1 | contig 11862 bp, 9 predicted proteins | sample lystaG_FD_89956 | JGI IMG/M metagenome (GOLD analysis project Ga0123339, IMG submission 89956) | Glacier valley bacterial and archeal communities from Borup Fiord, Nunavut, Canada, to study Microbial Dark Matter (Phase II) -... | ecosystem: Environmental > Aquatic > Freshwater > Ice > Glacier ... | reverse complement strand
CCCTTTCTTGAACACAGCTCAGCGAGTCAACGTTGTCGGCTACAGGATAGCACAAGAGGCGGCGGCGGTCAACCAGCCTCCCCTTGTAGACAGCGTTTGCCACTGTGATGTTGCAGCGATCAGGCTTTGCGTCGTGCCGCGCGACGATAGAAGTAGCCGCCCAGCCAGCCAGCCCCAGCCCCACCGAGGACGAACAGGATGGTAATGGCGGCCTGCACGTAGGGGTTACGGTCTGCGGCAAAGATGCCAATCGCTTGCAATCCTAGCCACAGGCTGACCAATAGCGCGCCAAAGCCGACCAACAGACCCGCAGGGAGGCCGCCGCCTGCCAACACTTTGCCGCGTAGGAGGGTGCTGAACACCCCCGCTAGCAGCGCGCACAGCAGCAAGGTAAGGGGCTGAAGGGGGATGGGCAGGAAGATGCTAACTATCAGCCAGAGCAACAGGCTGAAGAAGGCGGGGATCATTGCCACCCCACGACTGGCGATGAAGGCTTCGTGCGCCTCGTCGGGCTGCGCCACCACCAGGGGCGGCAAGTCCTCCAGGGCCATGACCGTCGGGATGTCCAGCACTGCCACACTGCCCACCTCGACCATCTCGCTCTGCTCTACGCTCCAGGGCTGCACTGCACTCTGCGCAACTGGGGGCGGTACGTTCTTGAGCTTGATGTAGGTGGGATTGGGCAGCACGAAGGCGGGAGCGGGCTGGGCAGGGCGGTAGTTGACGGCGGCGTGCAGCAAGGCACCAATCATGCTGGCTGCCGCTGCGACAGTAAAGGGGGTGAAGCCAGGCCAGTAGCCGCCACCGCTGACGCTTCGGATCAGCACCAGCGAACCGAGCGAGTAGATAGCCGCTGCCACGCAACCGGCGATGATGCCGCTGATCGCTGTCTGCCAGAAGCTATCCAGTTCGGCTATGCGGCTGCTGAGGATGCCGCAGGCGAAGGCGATCAGGCCGAGCAGCACCCACAGCCAGGCCGCCTCGCCACCACCAACCCGCACCACCAGGGCGGTGAGCAGCACCAGACAGATCGAGAAGCTGCCGCCCCCAGCCCCAGCCAACAAACCTGCACCTACCATCGTGGTACCTCCCTGCTTATTTGTTGTGCGGCGGCCACGCCCCTTTGTCGAGGACAGCGCGTGCGCCTGCTGCATTGGCCTGCTGCAAGATCGATTCCAGGCTGCCAGCAGCCAATGCGCCCAGCCCTGCCGCCCGTAGTTGGCTGATCAGGGCGGCCATGAAAGCGTCGCCCGCCCCAGTGGTGTCTACCGCCTGCACGACGGGGGCTGGCACGCTGCCATACTCACCACTCGCCAGCAGCAGGTATGTACTACCCACATCGCCGAGGGTGACACTGACCAGGCGGGTGGCCGCCCCTAGCAGTTGCCGCTGCAAGATAGGCAGGGCAGACAACACGTTGGTCTCGCCAGTGAGAAACTCTAGCTCTACCTCGCTGAGTTTCACGATGTCGGCCTCGCGCACCGCCCGTGCAAGTTGCAGCCGCGCTTCGTCCAGGCTGGCCCAGAGCGACGGGCGGAGGTTGGCATCGAAGCTGATCGGGATACCACGCTGGCGGGCCAGAGCGACCGCCTGCCAGTTGGCCGCGCGCGCCGGTTCACGGCTGAGGCTGACCCCACCAAAATGCAACCAATCGCCCCTCATTATATACTCTGTTGCCAGTGGATTCAGTTCAAATTGTGCGTCTGCCCCAGAGAGGAAGCTGAAGTCGCGCTCTCCCGCCGCGGTAAGCGAGACGAAGGCCAGGGTGGTATGGCTGTTAGCTGGCAGTTGCAGCCCGCCTGCCTCTACCCCACGCTCTTGCAGGGCAGAGCGCAGGTAGCGACCAAAAGCGTCATTGCCAACTGCACCGAGGAAGGCGACTGGCTGATCGAGAGCAGCCAGCCAGACGGCTACGTTAGCCACCGCCCCACCAGCGGCCTTGATGAAAGCGGGCGCATCCTCCAACCGCCCAGGCTGGCTGGCTACAAAGTCGATCAGGATTTCGCCGATGCAGATGATCATGCTGGGGATTATACTACTTGCGCGGCGAACTGGCAAAGTGGCTGCTTACTTCGCAAAGTCCAGCGGGTTCTTGTTCACACAGACGCGCTCTGTGGTACCAGATTTGGTCGGGTCACCCTTGCAGAGCCACACCTGATAGTCCACGTGGCAGCCGGTGGAGTTGCCAGTGGTACCCATCTGGCCGATCACGTCGCCACTGGCTACGCTCTGGCCGTCTTTCACGGCAATCTTCTGCATATGCCCGTAGGTAGTGCTGTAGTTCTTGCCAACCACGTAGACAAGGTTGCCATACACCGGGTCGTTGAGCAGCGTCTTGACCACGCCAGGGTGGGTGGCGACGAGGGCCGAGCCACAGGCATCCTTGTCGTGGTAGTAGGCGTAGTCTACCGCCCCATAGGGGCCGGGGCCGCCATGCCCAGCGTAGTCTTTGGTGATCACCCAGTCACTGCGCTTGGGGTCAACCGGGCGAATGCTGGGGCGGTCGTCGCTGGTGGGCATGGTCAGTGCGCCGCTCTGAGCGTGGGCGGCGATGGTGCTGACCGCCTGACTAACCTCCCGCGGGCCGGGGCTGCTAACCGTGAAGTGGCTATCACGGCTGGCATTCCTGAAGGCGGCGAGCAGCAGCACGCCTGCTACCAGGATGGCCGCAACCACGGCGAGGCTGATCCAGGTGCTATGGCGGTTGCGTTGAGGCTCCGCATTATAGTTCAACATCGCACGGCCCCCCTTGCAGCCCGGCTGGGCTAAACTACACTACGTTGATGATCGCCGCGTCGTCGTTGGTGGCAAGTAGCACCTGCGTGCGCTGCAAGGCGGCCACTGCCTGCGCTACGGCGGGCGACAGGTGAGTGAGGGCAGCAAAGGACGCATAGCTACCCGCATCCTGCCGCAGCAGCAAGTGATGGGGAACGTGGCCGAGCAGCGACGGGCTATCATCGGCTGCCAGCAGGTCATCAGCGCGGTCAGCAAGCAGCCAGAGGCTAAGCGGCTGCCCCTCATCCACCAACGAGCGACGGGCTGCATCAGCCAGGCCAGGATCGCTCAAGGCGGCGGCTGCGTCAGCGAAGATGAAGGCGGGCCAGTTGCTAGCCCCACGCCGCAGGCCTGGGAAGCCCGCCAACGCCACCCCCGGCGCAGTAGCCCGCAGGTTGACCAACAGGCGGCTGACCGTCAGCTTAGCCAGGTAGGCGGCGAGCGGCTCTGGCACCTCAGTCGGATGGGCGTGGCCGACGAGCAAGATACTGGCGGCAGGGTCTGCTTCATGCTCCACCTTGCCTAGCCTGCTATCTTCCTGATTTACAAACAGCCTGCGCCAGCGACCACGACTGAGGGTGAGCAGGGCGTGACCAAGCTGGCGGTAGCCACCCGCGTTCAGCGTGCTTGCCAGCAGCTTGAGGCTGAGGGGCTGCCGCCGCTCCAGGTGGTTGAGGCCCAGTTGGAACAGGGCCGCCTTCAGGTGGCTGACTTGCTCCTCGTCCAGGCCGCCAGCCAACAGGGTGAGCAGGTCTGCCGACTCCACGATCCACTGCTCGAAGCGGGCAGGGTCGTCCAGTTCGGCGTAACTTGTCGCCAGCAGGTTGAGATTACCGCCTTGCTCGCCCTCGGCACCGGGCAGCAGGTAGTGACCGCCAAGCTGCTCGGCGAAGATGCGCCAGCGGCCTTCGGGGTCGTAGCCGTACAAGTCGAAGCTAGCCAGGTAACTGAGGACTGCCCACTGCTGGGCGAGCTTGTGGCGGTACTCTGGCTTGCCGCCGCTGATCGTGCGGTGGCCGGGGGCAGCCGCGGCTTCAGGGGCGAAGGTGACTACCGTGCGGTCGCGGGCGAGGCCGAGCGGGGGGTAGGTGAGATCAGGCGGCGGCGTGGCACAGGCCAGCCAGGTGAGCGGGGCGACGGCTGCTGCATTGAGGGTGAAGTGGCGGCCACATTGGTTGCGGTTGAGGGGCAGGCTGGTACGTAGCCCGCGCTCGACATCGCTGCGCCCGCGCATGAGCGTGGGAGCGAAGCCGAGCCGTTCCAGTTCGCCAGCGAAGCGGGTCTGCTGGCTAGCGGCATGGCCTTGCGGCGCACGCAGAGCAAACAGCAGGCTCAACTCCTTCAGCCGATCTTCACCCTGCCGCATCTGGTGTAGCCGCTTTTCCACCTCAGCCCGCTCGATCTCCAGGTTGGCGCGCTCGATGAGGGTAGCGGGAGTGGTCGGCTGGCTGTAGACCAAATGGGGGCCAGTGATTGGGCCATCAGGCAGGGGGGTGCGGAAGCGATCCCGCGGCTGCTCCGCCTCGTCAGGGGCGACCAGTTCGGCCAGGCGCGCATCAATGTGGGTCAGACGACGTTCCAGCACCTTGAGCATCTCGACCTCGTAGCGGGCTGGTTGCAGGTGGACTGTGACATCGTACTCATAACCGGCCAGCGCATCACTCCGCAAGACCGGCCAGAGCCACTCGCCAGCGGGAGCAGCGGGGCTGGGCGGCTGAGCGCAGTAGAAGCTGACGCTGGTCTGCTTCTCTAGCAAGATGCTGTCGGCGGTGAGGTAGGAGGAGGTGGGGCCGATCACGCTGAAGGGACTGTCGGCCAGGCGCGCCCGCTCATCCTCGCTCAGGTCGCTGCCGGGGCGCAGCCAGCCCAGCAGCCGTTCGGCGATCTCGTTGCTGCCGAGGGTGCTGCACTCAAAGGGCAGGCTGGCGTAGAGTTGGGCCAGACGAGCGGCCAATTCGCTCTCGCTGCTGCCGCTGACCGCCAGCCCACACCAGACCTCCGCCGCGCCATGCTCGTGCCAGCGGCGTACCTGCCCGCTGAAATCAGCCCACAGTTGCTCCCCGGTCGCCGCCGAGTGGACGAAGCGGCGGGCAACCCGCTTGCGCCAGCGGGCCACATAGCGATCCACGTCGAGCAACCGCCGCTGCAAGATGAACTGCACCGGGAACTCTGGCAGATGCTGCTGCAAGGTTTGTAGCACGCCCTGCTCGCGCTCCCGTGCTGCCAGCCAGTAGTTGAGGCCACGCAGTTGTAGTAGGCCAGTCAGTCCGCCACCGGTCAGTTGCAGCGCACCAAACCGCTCTACGCCCGCCTCGTTGGTGACGGCGTAGAGATCGGTGAAGCCGAGCCGTCTTTCCAACGCCCGACTATCGAAATCAGTGCTGAGGATCGAGAGGAGCATCAACCCACCTTCGCCACAAAGATTAACCAACCGTGCCGCAGAGATCGTGCCACGTCACGCCGCTGCGATTATATACCGTCAGTTTGGCCGCAGGCAACTACGCCTATTGTTCGGCGGCCCGCCACTGGGCAACGAGGCTGTTGACCACGTTGGCGTAGCCGTTAGGGTCGTTCGAGTCGCCCGATGGGGCGTAACGAGTGGTAATCTGCTCTGGGGTGACCAGCCCGTCACCGATGTAGAGGCTACTGGTGAGCAGCTTGTACCAATGTTCTATAGACTGGTCGTAGTTGTCGTACAGAGCATAACCGCCATTGACTTTGTAGCACTTGTACTCTGTCACACAGCGTATGTTGCCCCAGGAGTGCGTAATCGTAGCCATGCCCTTAGTGCCAGCACTGCTTTCGTGGATGAAGAAGGCCAGGGGGTAAGCCGGGTCAATGCCATACTTGAGGCCGAGGTCGTAGAGTACCTGACCCTTGCCCTGGGCTGGCGAACTGTAGTCCTTCAGCACGCGCTCTATGGTGGCGACGCTGATGCTGGGCAGGCCGCGCAGGTCGTGGGCATCGGAGCCAGGGTGCCGCATCGCCAGGCCGTTGCCAACTGGGGGCTGCTGTGGCAGGGCAGGCTGCGGGGGTTGGCTGCCAGTTAGCTGCTCCTGCATCAGTTGGCCGGTTGCCATCGCTGCCCCGCCGCTGAAACTGACCGCGCCCAGGTTGCTGGCAACAAAGTGGCTGCTGCCAAAGATCAGGGTAGCACTGAGCAGCAGTGCCGCGCCAGTGGCAGCCAGGAAAGAGGTAGCCTTACGCCCACCTTTCGCCTGCACCACAGCTTGCACATCTTCGTAGTCTGCGCTGAACATCTCTGCCGAGTAAGTCGGCAGGTTCACCTGCGGCAAGCCCTTACTGTGGGCTGGGGTGGGGGGCAGGGGTGAGGCAGCGGGTGGCTGCTTGACAGGCTTGCTCTGCTCTGGCTGGAAGGAAGCGGGTTCACGCTGCCAGGCACGGGTGTAGGTCTCACGGTAGGCTGCCGCTTCAACATCTACTAGCGGGGTCTTGCGAGCGGCTGGGGGCAGAGGGGTGGAGTAGCCGCGCTTGCCCTTCGTGGGGCTGGCGGTGGGGGCGGCGGGAGCGGGGGCGGCGCGACAGAAGCTGCCAGCCACGTAACTACCTTCCTGCTCAAGCCACTGCTCGAACCTGATCGCCTTGCTCACGGTGCTTTTCCTTTGCGCTAACTGGGCGGGGGACGTAGTTAACCTCTGGCAGATGGGCCATGCGAACAGATAGCAACCTGCAAAGGTGAGTACGTTACGGCCATCCAACGTACCCACCTTGCAAGTGGGCTGGCCCTTCCAGCCCTGGGCGAAAAGCCGATCTACTTGGCAGGGGCTGCGGCACTGCCGCTGACGGGCTGGGCCGCCGCTGTGCTGCTGGCGTTGCCGAGGGCGCGCTCGACGCTGGCTCTCTCCTCCGGCTTCATGGCGCGGAAGGCGGTGCCGTCGTTGATATAGGCAGTCTGTGCGCCCTTCGCCGAAATCACCAGGTCGGACTTGCCATCACCGTTCAGGTCACTGATCTCAAGCTGCACTGGCACCTTGTCTTCGCCCTTGCCGAACAGGTAAGGGCCAGTGATCGTCATCGCCTTGCTGGGGTCGCTACCAGGGAACTCGACCACCGTGATCTGCCCATGCAGGTTGATCGCCAGGAAATGGCTGGGCAGGCCGCTACTCTCATGGCCGACAAAAGCCTCAACGTGGGTAGTGCAGGCCTGGTCGCAGAGGTAGCCGAGGTTGTCCATGCGGCTGCCCATGAAACCGACTGCGCTGCTGATCAGCAGGTAGGTGACGATCACTGCGACGGCGAAGCCGCCAGCCAGCATGATCGGCTTGGCCTGCCCGAAGCGGTCGCCTGCCCCCGCAAACTTGCCGCCCAGGTCGAAGCTGGGGCGCGGCTTGCTCACCTGTTGAGTGGGGGCAGCGTAGGTAGTGGTGCTGGAGCGGCGCAGGTCACCTGTCGCCTGCCGCTCGGCAGTGCGCACGATGCGGGGGCCGGGTGCGCTAGCAGAGGGCATCTCCTCGGTCGCGCTATCATCCATGAAGTCCAGATTACGGTTGACGAGTTGGCTCCAGCCGGTGTTGCGGCTGCTGCGCTCCTCCTGAAACTGACGCTGGGCCTGGCTAGCCATCTTGCTTCCTCCTCCTGGTTTGTTCCAGTATGTGTACTAGAACACACTGGCTTTTGAGCCGGGGTACCGCCGTTTGCGATACCCCGCAATCTGGTTGGGTACTGCTTAGTTCTCGGCGAAGCGGCGGATCACGTAGAGCAGGCGCGCCTGCACGCGCACCTCGGCACTGGGGACGAAGATCGGTGTGTAGGCCGGGTTGGCGGGGGCCAAACGGACGGTTGCACCTTCGTGGTAGAAGTGCTTGAGGGTGACGGTGTTATCGTCCAGGCAGGCGACCACGATCTCGCCGTTGCTGGCGGTGTCACTCGGCTGCACGAGGACGAAATCGCCATCGCCAATCCCAGCCCCGGTCATGCTGTTGCCGCGCACCTTGAGGATGTAAGCATCCGGGTGGTGCTGCAACATAGCGGCGGGGAGGTCGAGGCTGCCGCTCTCTGGGTTGGCCTGGATCGGAGGGCTGGCAGCGATCTCACCGATGATCGGCACACGCACTGCTGGCCGCTCCTCCTTGCGCTCAGTTTCGATCAGGCGCAGGGTGGGTGGTGGAGGCGGAGCGATCAGCACTTCGATGCTGCGGGCCGCATTGTCGGTGCGGCGGATGTAGCCTTTGCGCTGCAAGGCATCCAGGTGGTAGACGACGGTGCTGACCGAAGCCATCTTCAAACCCTCGGCGATCTCGCGGTAGGTCGGTGGGTAGCCCTTGTCGTAAGACCACTTGGCGATGTACTGCCAGACGGCCCTCTGCCGCTTCGGTAGATGTGCGCTTGCCATCAAGCCTGCCCTCTCACTTCTCATGCCCGCTTAAGCGGGATGTACGCTGCTGTTCGCTACTGCCTTGCTAGAACATCTGTGCAAAACTATTGTACTCAGAACTGCCGTTCTTGTCAATACCTTTTGGCCCCAATTTTGGCAAATCTGTTCTAATTCGCCAAGATCGCTGTTCTAACCCCATGGAAAGGCAGTTGCTGCCACGCCGCCACTGACTAGCTGCTACGAAACCTTTGACACTGCAACCATCTTCGGGTATACTTGCCCTAGCAACGGTTGATGGTGCAAGCATTGTGTGAGCAAGGGTTGTAGCAGCAAAGAGTGAAAGGTGGCAGCAATGGTGAAGCAACTAGTAATTGAAAATGAGGAGCCTGGGAGTGCTACCCCGCTGCCAGCAACAGGCGGTGGGCTGATGGGCTGGACGAGCGAGTGGGGGATGGACAACCTGGTGACTGACATGGGCAGGGTGATGTACAGCTTCCATCGGGCGGCCCACGTTACTACTGGCCTAACTAGCGCGCAATGGCGGATGATCTCGATCCTGCTACGCCACGAAGGGGTGGAGGACGGTGAGTTGGAGCAGGAACTGCACAGCAAACTGCAAGACGAAACCAGCTTTATGCAGAAGTTCAAGAGCGAGGCGCACCCCGGTCTCAGCCAGCGGCGCATCCAGGAGATGCTTGGTGTGGACGCAGCAGGGATCACGCGCACGGCCAAGCAGCTTGAGCAGGACGGCTGGATTAGGCGCGAAAGCGACCCGAATGACAACCGCTACACTGTGATCCGCCTGACCGAGCAAGGGCGCAAGCTGGGCGAGGAAATGCCGCAGCGGATGATAGCCATGTGGCAAAAGGCCAGCAGCGGGATTAGCCGCGCCCAGATGGAGCAGATGCGGGCTACCCTGCACCTGTTGGCAGACAACCTGGGCGCAATTGATGATACAGCTTGTGAAGAGTAGCTCTCCCCGCGGCTTTAGCAGAGCGGCCCTCGCACCCTCGCAGCTTGACACCTATGCGGTGTGGCGACTTACGTCCCTTCGCACCCACTATGTTACGAATGTGCAATCCATCACTAAAGTGCTATTTCCTGGTAGGTTGGCTGGTAAGGTTGCCCTGCTATAATGGTGATTGCCAGGAGAAGGTACAAGCCTGAGTACAAGGAGGGTACAAGGTGAACAATATATTGAGGCACAAGGTCAGCGGACTGCTGCTCGCGCCGCTACTGTTTGCGCTACTTGCTAATGGGCTGACTGGCCTAGCCAGTGGCGCACAGACCGCGCAGGCGCATAGCCAGATCGCTGCTGCGAGCGGGAACTCAGGCAACCAGGCAGACGCACGACCAAACGTCTGCCCTGATGTGATCGTGAACGGCAACTTCAGCAACAATCTTGTCGGGTGGGGGGTGTCCGCCTCTGGTGGCAGCACCGTCACCATCCAAAACGAGAGCGGCCACGGCAACTTCGCTCGTATCAACGATGTCAACGCTAACATCACCCAACTTAGTCAAAACTTCACGGTACCGACTGGTGGTGCAACCCTCAGCCTCAACTATCGCCTCAGCACCTCCGCTGTAGCGGCCTCTTACGTGTTGCTGTACATCGGAGGCAGTCCCGCAATCCTCGGTTCGATCTACAACAGCAGTTGGACTAACGCCAGCTATGACCTATCATCCTATGCGGGGCAATCGGTGCAGGTGGTGTTCAACCTGCGGAGCAACACTGGCTCTAGTGCCAACCTGGACATAGATAACGTGAGTGTGATCGGCTGCAATCTAACTAGCACCAACACGCCTACCGCTAGTAGCACGCCGACCAACACCCCTACGCGCACTCCCACTAACACCCCCACTAACACCGCAACCAACACCGCGACCAACACGCCCACGCCTACGCCAACCACCACAGCGACCAACACCTCCACTAACACCGCGACCAACACGCCTATGCCAACCAGCACAGCGACCAACACGCCTACGCCGACCAGCACAGCGACTAACACCTCCACTAACACCGCAATCAACACGCCTACGCCGACCAGCACCCCTACCCTCACCAGCACAGCGACCAGCACTAGTACCGCCACCGCCATAGTCAGCACGCCTACTCTCACCAGCACAGCGACCAGCACTACTACCGCCACCGCTACTTTGAGCGCAACGGCAACCCTGACCGCTAGCACGCCGACCGTCACCCCTAGTCCCTGTGCGCCGATCAACTTCAGCGACGTGCTGACGAGCAACATCTTTTACAGCGACATCCAGTTCCTCTCTTGCCGCGGGACCATCAGCGGCTTTCCCAATCCGAACCCGCCAGGTGGCTTCAGATTCGAGCCGAACAGCAATACCACTCGTGGTCAGTTCGCCAAGATCGCCGTTAACAGCTTCGCCCTACCCTCCTTCATCCCCCTCACGCCGACCTTTAGCGACGTGCCGAGCGGCAGTGTCTTCTATGCTTTCGTCGAGACGGCGGCTCACGCGGGGGCAGTCAACGGTCTCAACCAGGCAGACTGCGCAGCTATCCGCGCCACCTTCCCCTGCTACGGCCCCAATGTGGTCAACGTTACCCGCGCTCAGGTGGTGGTGATCGTGCAGCGGGTGCGCCAGTACGCCACCTACAACCCGTCCACCCCCACCTTCGCGGACGTGCCAGCCAACGCCTTTGGCTACGCTGCCATCGAGACACTTGTACACCAGGGCATCATCAGCGGCGCAGCGTGCAGCACTGGCAGCAGCACACTCTGCTTCCGCGCCAACGACTTCATCAAGCGTGGTGAGCTAAGTAAGGTGATGCGCCGCGCCATCCTGACTCTCCCTTAGCACTTTCGCAAAGAGAGCAGTAGCTAGGGATCGCAGGGCTGGGGCGTAACAAGTTACTCCCCACCTCAACTCAGCAAGCAACAGCCAGCGCAGCAAGTTACGCCCTCACAAACAGGCGAGAATTGCTTGTCGTAGCGTTCAGGTACTATTTAGGCAACAGAAAGGGTACATAGAGTAATGGCAACTGAAGTAGTTGAGAAACCAAAAGCGGAGATCAAGAACGAGGAGCCGCAGCTAAATGAGAACCGCCTGAGTGGGCGACCGCTCTACCTGGCGATTGGTGGCATCCTGCTCACCATGCTGATCTCTGCGCTCGACCAAACCATCGTTGGCACCGCCATGCCACGGATCATCACCGAGCTAAAGGGCTTCGAACTGATCTCCTGGGTGACAACCGCTTACCTACTCACCTCGACGGCAGGCATCCCAATCTTCGGCAAGCTATCAGACATCTTTGGCCGCAAATACATCCTGATGGGTGGGATCGCCCTGTTCGTCCTCGGCTCGATCTTCTGTGGGGTAGCCCAAGACATCAACCAGCTAATCTACGCCCGTGCCTTCCAGGGCATCGGGGCGGGGGCAACCCAGGCTGTCACCTTCACAATCATCGGCGACATCTTCACCCCGGCAGAGCGGGCCAAGTGGCAGGGTATCTTCTTCTCTGTCTTCGGCCTCGCCAGCGTGATCGGGCCAAGCGCCGGCGGCTGGATCGCCGACAACCCTGGCTGGCGGTGGGCCTTCTACGTCAACATCCCGCTTGAACTGCTGGCAATCGTCGTTCTTTACTTCGTGCTGCCAGTCAACATCGGGCGCACCTACCAGGAGGGTTCGGTTCGCAGCAAGCTGGGGCGGATCGACTTCCTGGGCGCGGCCCTCTCGCTCGTCTTCATCGTCCCCCTGCTACTAGCTCTGGTTTGGGGTGG
>Ga0123339_10002744_pt1 | contig 11877 bp, 9 predicted proteins | sample lystaG_FD_89956 | JGI IMG/M metagenome (GOLD analysis project Ga0123339, IMG submission 89956) | Glacier valley bacterial and archeal communities from Borup Fiord, Nunavut, Canada, to study Microbial Dark Matter (Phase II) -... | ecosystem: Environmental > Aquatic > Freshwater > Ice > Glacier ... | reverse complement strand
GTCATGGATGGGCAGACCTTGCCCGGCCCAGCGCCGCCATGCAAAGGGAGGGGAATGGAACACCTCGACTACATCGCCCCGCTGGCCCGCGACCTGGTCCGCATCGACAGCCGCAGCAGCCGGTCCAATATCGCCGTTGCCGAACGCCTGATGGCGGAACTGGCGGGGTTCGAGGTGGAACGCCAGGACTACACCGACGCCGCCGGGGTGCCGAAATGCGTGCTGGTGGCGGCGCGCGGCACCGGCGGCCTGGCGCTGTCCGGCCACATGGACACGGTGCCAGACACGGGCTGGACGGACGATCCCTGGTCCGGGCGCATCGACGGCGACACCCTGCACGGCCTGGGCAGCACGGACATGAAGGGGCCGGTCGCCGCCATCATCGCCGCCGCCCGCGCCCTGCCCGCCCAGGTCCCGGTCGCGCTGCTGCTCACGACCGACGAGGAAACCACCAAAGCCGGCGCCCGCCTGATCGCCGACCGCAGCGCCCTGGCCCGGCGCTTCGCCCCGCGCGGCATCCTGGTGGCCGAGCCGACCGGCATGGCCCCGGTGCGCGGCCACCGCAGCAACATCGAGTTCCGCGCCGTCGCCACCGGCGTGCAAGCCCACAGCAGCACCAGCCAGGGCCGCAACGCCAACTGGGCCTTGCTGCCCTTCCTGGCAGAGATGCGCGTGTTGCACGACCGCCTCCGCACGGCGCCCGAATGGCAGGACCCGGCCTACGACCCGTCGTTCAGCGATTTCAACCTCGTGCTGGACAACCACGGCGCCGCGGTGAACGTCGCGGTCCCGAAGGCGACGGCGACGATCAAATATCGCTACAGCCGCGGCATTGACCCGGCGCCGGTCCTGGCCGCCGTGCGAAATGCGGCCGAGAAGGCCGGGCTGGCGCTGACCGTGACCATGCAAGGACCACCGCCCGAGCTGCCCGCCGGCCATCCGCTGGTGGGAATGGCAGTAAGCGTGACGGGCCAGGCGGCGCAGACGGCGCCATATGGCACCGACGCGTCGGAGCTACAGGCGCTGGCGCCTTGCGTGATCCTGGGACCGGGCCGCATCGGGGACGCGCACAAGCCGACGGAGGCGGTCAGCCTGTCAGCACTGGCTGCGGCTGTGCCGGTGCTCATGTGCATGGCAGAAGGGGTTGCAGCCTCGCACTAGGCGCGACGAAGCTTCCTCAGCCCGAGGGCATGCTTCGGCAAGATGCCGCAGAGGCCAGGATGTCTGCACGAAGCCGTCTTAAGGCGCCCACCACTGCTTCGTCTGCGCCCAAGACTTCCGAAACGGTGATCAAAGCCCGGTTCGACTTCCGCACGTTCCATAGTTTTGGGGTCTCGTAAGCAACTGCATCCGGTATGGCGGCCGCAAGGTCAAATGCAATGTTTCGAAAGGCTGCTTTATGGACGCCGACACTCCATGGGATATTCACGCCCCCTGTACCTTCGATGCCGAAGACTTGCAGGCTTGCTTCCCCGACGGCGAGACGCACGACAAGGACCTTGTTGAGGCTCCACGAGATGTGAAGCTGCTCCACGTCCCGCAGGAAGGCCAACAGGCGACGCGACACCCCCGGCTGACATCCGTCCAGCGCGCTGAACCAGTCTTGCGGCTCCACATTGGGCACGCACTCAGCGGCGGTGGCGGGCGCGGGAGGTGAACGGATGTCAGGTCCCAGTCGCGACAGCCGGCCCAGTCCATCCCAACCATCGACCACCGGCGGTCGCAAGCGAGGGTCGAGCAGGCCTACCTCCTCAATCGTCCACGCCATCCGGCCGAAATTGCAAGGCCAGCAGGCCGTCACCAGGTTCGATGCACCGTTCGCTCCCCCTGCCGAGTGCGGCACGACGTGATCGACCGTTGCAGACAGCGCAAAGAAAGCTGCGTGCAAGTCCTTGGCGCGGTTGCCCCAGCGGATCGCGCCGGGCAGCCGGGCGATCATTGCCTTCCGGGCCGAAGGCAGCATCACGCGCACGCCGCAAAACCTACAGCGCCAGCCATCTCGCGCAAAGAAGGTTGCCTGTTCCGCAACGCGCGGCATGCGACTTGCTACTTTGACGATTGCGGGGCGTGGGCCGGTGCAACGTACTCGATGAACCTCAATAGACTCTTTGCCCATGATGCTATTTGCGAACGCATGGACAGCAGGATCGTCAGCCAAATGCACGCACCGGCGCGCATGCTCGAGATCGCCGATCAACAAGGCATCCGCGGCCTCGTTCAACAGGTCTGCGGCCTACTGCACCTCGGGTGTGGTCGCGCGGAAGCTCGGGCGTGGCAGCCAAAAACTGTCTGTGTGATCCATGCCGCATTCCGGAAACTGACTACGTGTCGCTTCTCATGCAGAATGGTGCCGGCACAATACAGATTTTGCGTTATTTATTTGTAAAGTGTCGCAAGGCTTGCTCGGCTAGAACCGCTCCACCCAGGGCCGCACCGCAACCTCGTCCGTCCAGCACGACCGCGGCTGCGCCAGCATGTCTAGCATCGTCTGCGCGATGGCCTCCGGGTCCAGTAGGCTGTCGGGCTTGTCTGCCGGCATCGGACGCCTGGCGGCGCGTATGCCGCCGTCCACTACGACGTGCACGACGTGGATGCCCTGGGGATGCAGCTCCCGCGCCATGCTCTGCGCCAGGCCCCGCAGGGCGAACTTGCCCATCGCGAATGGTGCGGATTGCGCGAACCCCTTCACCCCAGCCGACGCCCCGGTCAATAGGATCGTGCCGCCGCCCAACGCCAACATGCCACGTGCTGCCTGTTGCGCCACCAGGAAGGCGCCGTAGGCCGTGATGGACAGGCTGCGCGCCACATCCGCCGGGTCCAGATCGACCAGCGGGCCGCGGACGCGGTAACTGGGATTATACAGCACGATCCCCGGCTGCCCCAAGGCCGCGAACAGCGCCGCGACCGAAGCCGGGTCGGCAGCGTCGCAAACGTGCACACTGGCTCCGGTGTCCCGCGCCAACTCCGCGAGCTTGTCCGTCCGCCGCGCCGCCAGCGCCACCTGGTGCCCGGCCCGCGCCAACCCGCGGGCGAAGCTGGCCGACAGGCCCGGCCCGGCGCCGACCACCAGCGCCAGCGTCATGCGCCGAACCTCACCGCGGCCTCACCCGCATGGTCGAACGTGATCCGCGCCTCCCCGCCCGGCGGCACCGTGTCCTTGCCGGTCCAACTTCCCGTCGTCACGAACTGACCGGCTTGCAAGCCGCCGGCCCAGTGCGCGCCCTCGTTCACCAGCCAAACAACCAAGCGGAGCATGTCGCCGGCCGGGTTGGCGGTGCGCGCCTTCACCTCGGCGCCGTCCACCAGCAGGCGCACGCTCTCCTGCGCCAAATCCAGCCCCTGCCAATCCTGGATCGGCGGGCCGACGACTAGGCCGAAGTGGGACAGGCTGTCGGCCAGTGCGGACAGCGGGTCCACGGCGTCCACGTCCACATAGCGGCTTTGCAGCACCTCGATGGCCGGATGGGCGGAGCCGATGGCGGCCAACACTTCGTCACGCGAATACGGCGCGTCCCGCGGCGGCAGATTGCGCGCGATGCGGAGCGCGATCTCCGCCTCCACGCCGCGGTCCAGGCACGACGCCTCCGACACCTGGCCGGGGCTGGCCTGCACGCCGGACGCCGGCAGCGGCGCGCACGTCACGGGGCCGTCCGGGCCGGGCGAGCCGACCTTCCAGCCGCCGATGCCGCCCAGCGCCGCCGCGACCTCACGCTGGATTAGATAGGCCTGCGCCTGCGTCTTGGGCCGCATGACATCCGGCAAGCTATGCAACCGTTGGGTCGGGTCGCGCCGGGCACTCAGCAACAGGCGGGCGGCATCGTGGTGGCGGTCCATGCGCTGCGGCGTCCCCGATCCGTTCCTGGCCCGCTTGACCTTCGCACCGCCGCCATGCCTTGTCCAACCCGGCAAGCCAGGAGAAGTCATGGACGGTTTCGCGTTCGAGGACCTGCACATCGGGCAGTCCGCCAGCGTCGGCAAGACGATCACCGAGGCCGACATCCTGCTGTTCGCCGCCGTCAGCACCGACACCAACCCGGTCCACCTGAACGCCGAGGCGGCCGCGCAGTCCGTGTTCAAGGAGCGCGTGGCGCACGGCATGCTGTCCGCCGGGCTGATCAGCGCGGTGCTGGGCACCCGCCTGCCCGGCGCCGGCACGGTCTATCTGGCCCAAACCCTTCAGTTCCGCCGCCCTGTCCGCATCGGCGACACCGTGACCGCCACGGCCGAGGTCACGGCGCTGGACCCGGCCAAGAAGCGGGCAACCCTTCGCACCACCTGCACCGTTGGCGGCAAGGTGGTGATCGAAGGAGAGGCGACCGTGCTGCCGCGCAGCCAGGCCTAACGGATATGGAGGTCGTCCGCACCTGGCGCGGCCTGCCCGATGCGATGCGCGGCGCCACGGTGGCGCTGGGCAACTTCGACGGCGTCCACCTGGGCCACGCCCACGTCCTGCGCACCGCCCACGGCGCCCGGCCCGGCGCGAGGCTCGCGGTACTGACATTCGAGCCGCACCCGCGGGAACTGTTCCGCCCCGACGACCCGCCGTTCCGCCTGACGCTGGCGGCCGAACGTGCGGCGGCGTTGGCGGCACTGGGCGTGCAGGTGCTGTATGAACTGCCCTTCGACGATGCATTCTCCCTTTTGACAGCGGAGGACTTCGTGGCCGGCGTGCTGCACGGGGGTGTCGGCGCGGCGCACCTGACGTGCGGCCCGGACTTCGCGTTCGGCCACCGCCGCGGCGGCGACCTGCTGTTCCTGGCCACGCGGGCAGAGGCGCTGGGCATCGGCCTGACCGTCGCCCCGCCGCTGATCGAGGGGGGCGCCCCCATCAGCTCGTCGCGCATCCGCCGACTGTTGCAGGACGGCTACCCCGAGCGGGCCGCGCAGGCCCTGGGCCGGCCCTGGGCGGTGCGCGGCCCCGTCACACACGGCGACGCACGCGGCCGCACCATCGGCTTCCCGACTGCCAACGTGCCGTTGGGCGACCACCTGGAACCGGCCCGCGGCGTCTATGCCGTCACGGCCCGCATGGCGGACGGCACCCTGGTGCCCGGCGTCGCCAACATCGGCCGCCGCCCCACCGTGGCAGAGGGCGCGATCAGCCGCGTGGAGGCACACCTGTTCGACTGGTCCGGCGACCTGTACGGCCAGGAGATCGCCGTTGCACTACATGCCTTCCTGCGGGCGGAACGCAAGTTCGCCTCGTTCAACGAGTTGCGGGGCCAAATCGCCGCGGATGCAGCGCAGGCGCGCGAACTGCTGGCAGCATAGCAAGCACAGCCCCCTCTCCCTCCGGGAGAGGGTTGGGGTGGGGGGGTCTTGGGGGCAGACAACTCGGCATAAAGCAACGTCCTAACTGCTAGTGCCGGACGTTTATGCTGACGGATAGACCCCCTCACCCCGACCCTCTCCCGGGGGGAGAGGGAGCAGCCTCGCCCCGTTCCTGCTTGACCCGGCCCCCTGCCCCTCCCCATAACCCGGGCATGGTCCCTTTGCCCCTGTTGCGAATTATAGGCCCGGCCGTTCCCTGAACGCCGGGACCACGCGCACGCACGCCACCGCCAGCACAATGGCCACACCGGGACCACCCAGATGACCGACACCCCCGCCTCCAACACACCCGACTACAAGTCCACCGTCTTCCTGCCCAACACACCCTTCCCCATGCGCGGCGACCTGCCCAAGCGCGAGCCGGACCTCCTCGCCCGGTGGGAGCGCATCGGGCTGTGGGACCGCACCAAGGCGCAGATGGCGGGCCGCCCGACCTTCGTGCTGCATGACGGCCCCATCTACTCCAACGGCAATCTGCACATCGGCCACGCCCTGAACCGCATCCTGAAGGACGTCATCATGCGGGCGCACCGCATGGCCGGGCAGGACGTGGACTACATCCCCGGCTGGGACACGCACGGCCTGCCCATCGAGTGGAAGGTCGAGGAGGAATACCGCAAGACCGGCCGCGACAAGGACGCCGTGCCGGTGCTGGACTTCCGCGACGAATGCCGGCGGTATTCCGCGCATTGGCTGGACGTGCAGGCGGCGGAGTTCAAGCGGCTGGGGGTCGTGGGCGACTGGGCCGGGCGCTATGCGACGATGGACTTCCCGTCCGAGGCCGCCATCGCCGGGGAGATCTGCAAGTTCCTGCTGAACGGCGCGCTGTATCGCGGCCTGCGCCCCGTGATGTGGTCCCCGGTCGAGCGCACGGCGCTGGCGGAGGCCGAGATCGAATACCATGACCGGGTCAGCGACACCGTGTTCGTACGCTTCCCCATCCTGGGCGACGGGCCGCTGGCCGGCGCCAGCGTCGTGATCTGGACCACGACGCCCTGGACCATGCCGGGCAACCGCGCCTTGGCCTATGGGCCGGAGATCGACTACGCGCTGGTCCATGTGGACAGCGTGGCGGACGGCTCCCTGGCCCGGCCCGGCGAACGGCTGCTGATCGCCCTCGCCTTGCTGCCGCAAGTCTGCGCCCAGGTCGGCATCGCCACGCATCACGTGCTGCACGTCCATAAAGGCACCGAACTGGCCGGGCTGCGCGCGGCGCACCCGCTGCGCGGGCAGGGCTATGACCACGACGCGCCGTTGCTGGCAGCGGATTACGTGACGACGGACCAGGGTACCGGCTTCGTCCACATCGCCCCCTCGCACGGGGAGGAGGACTTCCTGCTCGGCCGTGAGCACGGGATCGAGGTGCCGGAGGCCGTGGGGCCGGACGGGACCTATGCCTCCTGGGTGCCACTGTTCGCCGGGCTGCACGTGTTCAAGGCCGCGGCGCCGGTGGGTGCCGCGATGGAGGCTGCCGGGGGCCTGCTGGGACGCGGCACCTTGACGCACTCCTACCCGCATTCCTGGCGCAGCAAGGCGCCGGTCATCTACCGCGCCACGCCGCAATGGTTCATCCGCATGGACGGGCCGGAGCACCTGCGCGCCCGCGCCTTGGCGGAGATCGACAAGACCGCCTTCATCCCAGAGGCCGGCCGCACCCGCCTGGCTAGCATGGTCGCGGGCCGCCCAGACTGGTGCATCAGCCGGCAGCGCGCCTGGGGCGTGCCGATCCCGGTCTTCGTGGACCGCCGCACCGGCGAACCGCTGCGTGACCCGGCCGTCGTCGCCCGCATCACCGACGTGTTTGCCAAGGAGGGCGCGGACGCCTGGTATAGCAGCCCGCCCAGCCGCTTCCTGGGCAACGACCACGACCCGGACGGCTACGAGCAGGTCATGGACATCGTGGACGTGTGGTTCGAATCCGGCAGCACCCACGGCTTCGCGTTGCAGGACCGAGGCCTGCCCTGGCCGGCGGACCTCTATCTGGAAGGCAGCGACCAGCACCGCGGCTGGTTCCAATCGAGCCTGCTGGAGGCCGTCGGCACCCGCGGGCAGGCACCCTACAAGGCGGTGCTGACCCACGGCTTCGTATTGGATGAGGCCGGGCGGAAGATGAGCAAGTCGCTCGGCAACGTCACCGCCCCGCAGGAGGTCACGGACAAGATGGGCGCCGACATCCTGCGCCTGTGGGTCGTGAACTCCGACGTGTCGGAGGATCTGCGGATCGGGCCGGAGATCCTGAAACAGCAAAGCGAGCTGTATCGCCGCCTCCGCAACACGCTGCGCTGGCTGCTGGGCAGCCTGGACGGCTTCACGGAGGCCGAGCGTGTGCCGGTGGAGGACATGCCGGAACTGGAACGCTGGGTGCTGCACCGCCTGTCGGTGCTGGACCGGCGTATCCAGGGCGCGCTGGCGTCGCACGACTGGACCGGGGTGTATCCGGACCTGCATGCGTTCTGCTCGGCGGACCTGTCGGCTTTCTACTTCGACGTGCGGAAGGACGCGCTGTATTGCGATGCGCCGGGCAGCCCGACCCGGCGGGCCACCCGGACGGTGCTGGACCACCTGCACCGCTGCCTGGTGGCGTGGCTGGCGCCGGTGCTGTGCTTCACGGCCGAGGAGGCCTGGCTGGCCCGCTTCCCGTCCGAGGATGGCAGCGTCCACCTGCAAGCCTTCCCGGCCATCCCCGCCGCATGGCATGACCCGGCGCTCGACACCCGCTGGGCCGCCATCCGCGAGGCACGCGGGACTGTCACGACGGCGCTGGAGGCGGCGCGGCTGGACAAGCTGATCGGGTCCTCCCTGCAAGCCGCCGTCACCGTGCCGCCGGACCTGCTGGGCTTGCTGGATGCGGAGGGCTGGGCAGAGGTCGCCATCGTTTCCGCTGCAACACCTGGCGGTGCGCTGGCGGTGCAGCGTGCGCCGGGCTGCAAATGCGCGCGGTGCTGGCGCGTGCTGCCAGAGGTCGGGCAGCAGGCGGCGCACCCGGCCCTGTGCCTGCGGTGCGCCGACGCCGTGGACGGGCTGACGTGCCAGGCCGCCGCATGAACACTCGGGTCCGCTGGGGCCTGGTGGCGGCGCTGCTGGTGCTGCTGGCGGACCAGGGCAGCAAGTGGTGGGTGCTGGAGGTGCTGCACCTGCCGGCCGTCGGGCAAGTGCCGGTGTTGCCGGTGTTCAGCCTGACGTTCGTACGGAACCAGGGCGTTACGTTCGGGCTGCTCAACGGGTTCGGTGACTGGGGACCGCTGCTGCTGGCGGGCATCGCGCTGGCGGTGGTGGTGGTGCTGGGCGTCTGGCTACGCCGGGCCGAGAGCCTGCCGGTGGCGCTATCCCTGGGCGCCATCGCCGGCGGCGCGGTCGGAAACGTCATCGACCGGCTGCGCTTCGGCTGGGTCGTGGATTTCCTGCATGCCCATGCGTTCGGCTGGTCCTGGTACGTGTTCAACGTGGCCGACGCCGCCATCGTCTGCGGCGTGGGCGTGTTGGTGCTGGACGGGTTCCGGCGCAAACCGGCGGCGGTGCCGCCAGGCTTGCAGCCGCCGGGGCTGCGGCAGTAGAACGCCGGGATGAAGACCACTGTGACAATGCGTTGCCTCCTGGTGATCCCAGCCGTCCTTGCCCTGTCCGCGTGCAGCGGCGACGAGCTGACCCGCACCTTCGGCCTGACGCGCGATGCGCCGGACGAGTTCCAGGTGACGACGCGCGCGCCCCTGTCCATGCCACCCGATTTCACCCTCCGCCCGCCCCGCCCCGGCGCGACCCGGCCGCAGGAGCTGACGCAGCGCCAACAGGCAGAAGCTGCCCTGGCGCCCGACACCCTGCTGGGCGGCGGTGGCCCGACCGCGCCGACGCCGGGCCAGCAGGCGCTTGTGGCCGCCGCTGGGCGCCCAGCACCTGCAGACATACGCAACCGCTTGGACCAGGAGGCCGCGCTGGACACCCCCAGCCGCAGCCTGACCGACCGGCTGATGTTCTGGCAAAGCCCGCCCCCGCCCGGCACCCAGGTCGATCCCGTGCGCGAAAGCGCCCGCCTGCGGCAGAATGCGGCTCTTGGGCAGACACCGGAGTCCGGCGATACGCCGATCATCCAGCGCAAGCGCCAGGGGTTGTTCACCGGACTGTTCTAACGCGGCAGGCGCTGACGCACGCCGCATGTGGATCGTCATTGCGAGGCGCTCTTGCGCCGCGGCAATCCAGGGGCCGCCGATGCGGTTCCTGCCCCCCTGGATTGCCGCGTCGCTCCGCTCCTCGCAATGACGCGGGATATTGTGGCCCTACGCCATCCGCCCATGGCAGTGTTTGAACTTCTTGCCTGACCCGCAGGGGCATGCCGCGTTGCGCGGGGTGTTGCGCCAGGTGGACGGGTCCGCCGGGTCGAGAACCAGGGCGTCCGCGGCGCCGCCCAGCGCCATGCGCGGGCGCTCCGCCTCCAGCACGTCGCCGCCGGCGTATTGCGCCTGGCCGGCCGGGTCCGAATACTGCAGGGCTGATTGCGGGACCATCAGGAACGGCTCGGGCGGCGGCGGCTCCTGGCCCATCTCCACCCGGGCGAGCATCGTCACAACCCGCTCCTTCAACTCGTCCAGCATGGTGTTGAACAGGGTGAAGGCTTCGCTCTTGTATTCGTTCAACGGGTCGCGCTGGCCGTACGCACGTAGGCCGATGCCCTGGCGCAGGTGGTCGAGCGCCAGCAGGTGTTCCTTCCAGACAGCGTCCAGCATTTGCAACAGCAACGTCTTCTCGACGTAGCGCATCAGGTCCGGGCCAAGCGCCGCGGCTTTGGCGGCGGTCTGCGCCTCTACGGCAGCCTCGATCCGCTCGCGGATGCCGGTCTCGTCGATGCCTTCCTCGCGGCCCCACTCGACGATGGGCAGGTCGAGGGCCAGCAGGCGCTTCAGCTCATCGGCAAGCTGCTGCGTCTCCCACTGCTCGGCATAGGCCTTCTCGGGAATATGCCGGGCGACAAGGGTTCCGATCAGCTCGGCGCGCATCTCCTGCACGGTCTCGGACACGTCGTCGGCGCGCATGAACTCGCGGCGCTGCGAATAGACCTCGCGCCGCTGGTTGTTCATCACGTCGTCGTATTTCAGCACGTTCTTGCGCGTGTCGAAGTTGCGGGCCTCGACCTTCTTCTGCGCCTTCTCCAGCGCCTTGTTGATCCAGGGATGCACGATGGCCTCACCGTCCTTGAGGCCAAGCTTCTGCAGCAGGCCGCCCATGCGCTCGCTGCCGAAGATGCGCATCAGGTCGTCTTCCAGGCTGAGGAAGAACCGGCTGGCGCCCGGGTCGCCCTGGCGGCCGCTGCGCCCACGAAGCTGGTTGTCGATGCGCCGGCTCTCGTGCCGTTCGGTGCCGATCACCAGTAAGCCGCCGGACGCCTTCACGTCGGGGTGCCAGGCCGCGACCTCCGCCTCGATGGCGGCGGCGCGGGCGGCGCGCTCCTCGTCCGGCAAGTCGGCGGCTTCCAGCTTCACGCGCATGTCGGCGTTGCCGCCGAGTTTGATGTCGGTGCCGCGGCCGGCCATGTTGGTGGCGATGGTGATGGCGCCGGGCGCGCCGGCCTGGGCGACGATGGTCGCCTCTTGCTCGTGGAAACGGGCGTTCAGCACGGCGTGCGGCACGCCCTTGCGGGTCAGGATGCCGCTGATCGTCTCGCTCTTCTCGATGCTGGTGGTGCCGACCAGCACGGGCTGGCCGCGTCCGCGCGCCTCCTCGATCAGCGTGGCGACGGCCTCGTACTTCTCGGTCGCCGAGCGGTACACCTCGTCGTCGGAGTCCTGGCGGGTGACGGGCACGTTGGTCGGGATCTCGACCACGTCCAGCTTGTAGATCTCGGCGAACTCGTCCGCCTCGGTCATGGCAGTGCCAGTCATGCCGGCCAGCTTCGGGTAGATGCGGAAGTAGTTCTGGAAGGTGATGCTGGCGAGCGTCTGGTTCTCGGGCTGGACCGTCACGCCTTCCTTGGCCTCCAGCGCCTGGTGCAGCCCTTCGGAGTAGCGGCGGCCCTCCATCATGCGGCCGGTGAACTCGTCGATCAGCACGACCTTGTCGTCCCGGACGATGTAGTCCACGTCGCGCGAGAACAGGGTGTTGGCGCGCAAGCTCTGCTGGACGTGGTGGATGACCGACACGTTGAAGGCGTCGTACAGATTGCCCTCGGTGATGATCCCGGCCTCGCGCAGCATCTCCTCGACCCGTTCGGAGCCGGGTTCCGTCATGGTGACGGTCTTGAACTTCTCGTCCTTCTCGTAGGTGCTGGCGTCCTTGACCAGCTCGCGCACCACCAGGTTCACGGTGCGATACAGGTCGCTGCTGTCCTCCGCCGGGCCGGAGATGATCAGCGGCGTGCGCGCTTCATCGACCAGGATGCTATCGACCTCATCGACGATGGCGTAGGCGAAGTCGCGCTGGGACATGTCCTCCAGCCGGTACTTCATGTTGTCACGCAGGTAGTCGAAGCCGAACTCGTTGTTGGTGCCGTAGGTGATGTCGGCGGCGTAGGCCTCCCGGCGCTCCTCATCGGTCAGGCCGTGCACGATGACGCCGGTG
>Ga0123339_10002741_pt1 | contig 11883 bp, 10 predicted proteins | sample lystaG_FD_89956 | JGI IMG/M metagenome (GOLD analysis project Ga0123339, IMG submission 89956) | Glacier valley bacterial and archeal communities from Borup Fiord, Nunavut, Canada, to study Microbial Dark Matter (Phase II) -... | ecosystem: Environmental > Aquatic > Freshwater > Ice > Glacier ... | reverse complement strand
TGAAGTAAATACCGGGGTTTTTTTTAATTTAGCAAATGCTCCCTACAATCTTACTCTTTCATATCACATTAAAGGAACTAATAAATACATAATGCTAAAAGCATCCAAACAAAGATTATCTGTATTAGAATCACTACAAAATGAGAGATTGAAAAAAGGTAGAATTGTGGATCAAGAAATTGAGAAAGAAATTAATGAAATTAATTCATTTATAAATGACTTAGTTGAAGAAAGAGAGCGAATCTTTCTTGTAGGAATTTATGCATCTATTAATGCAAGAAATAAAAAACAATTGTATGATTTAGATAAAAGATTTCAAGATTTAAGTTTAGATTCTAATTTATTATTTAATACTTATAGTTTTGGTCAAATAAAAGCTTTTGAAAACATGCTTCCTTTATCTATTGATAAATTAAAAAAAGATAATCTTTTACAGACCTCAGCCTTAGTAAATCTCTTACCTTTCTTAACAAGAAATATTAATGATCCAGAAGGGATATTTATAGGAACAAATCTTTATAATGGATCAATTTTATTACTTGACTTATTTAAAGGAAGAAATGCTAACATTAATATTTTTGGAACTTCAGGAAGTGGAAAATCTTATACAACTAAATTAATAATTACTCGTTTAATATTACGTGGTATTAAATGTATTATTCTAGATCCAGAAGGGGAATACTCGTCTCTAGGTGATAAACTTCACGGTAAAGTAATTAAATTTAACAAAACAAACGGAATTAATATCTTTACATTAAATAAAGGATTAGTAGATGTAGAAAGCAATATTAATATACTAAAAAACTTTTTTAAATTTTTTATTCAAGCTAATAGATATAATAGTGCACGGCTTGATAAGTTTCTTACCCAAGCATCAAACTCTAATATTAATAATTTAAAGGATTTTTTAGTTTTATGTAAAGATGAAGATTTTTATGAAGATCTTCTTCAACTTCAGGAAGGTTCGTTATCAGGAATATTTAACTCAATTAATAATATTAATTTACACGATAGTTTAACAGTATTAGATATATCCGACTTGAAGACAGATGATAAAAAAATTCCGGCAATGTTTCTTTTGGGCAATTACATAAATAATTTAATCGTACTAGATAAAAATACTAAAAAAATGATTTTTATTGACGAAGCACACAAACTTTTAATAAATCCTGATACTACTAATTTTTACATAGATCTTGTTAAAACTGCTAGAAAAAGAAATTGTGGAGTAGTTTCAATTACACAAAATACTGAGGACTTTAAATTTGACAATAATTCTATAACAATAATTACACAAGCAGAGACAACTATCTTACTTAAACAATCATATTCTTCTTTACAGTATATTAAGAATAACTCATTATTTCCATTAACAGAGGAGGAAGAAAACACTCTTCCAAACATGACAATAGGAGGTGCATTGTTAATTAGAGAGTCTGAACATATTTTAATGAATGTTATAGGATTCTCTAAAGAGCATGATTTAATAAAAACCTAATTTATTTAAATTAATAATTACTTATGAAGAAAATTATTTTAAAAATTATTATTTTAACTTTTATTTTTTTTATTTTATATGGTTTAATAATTTATTTTCCCCTTATTGAATATCACATACATAGTTCAAACTTATTAAATAGTACTATTATTAATAGTGTTAAACTAAATGATAAAGATTTTAAAATCAATAATTTATTGGATTTAAAACAAATCCCCAAAGATAAGAATTTGCTAATTATCCCTAAAATAGATGTCTATGCATTTATTATTGAAGGTAATAGTATTGATATTTTAAATAAATTTGAAGGTGTATGGAGAGAACCATTTGGAACAATTCCCGGAACATTAGGTAATATTATTATTGCTGGACATAGATGGCAGTTTCTCCCTCCCAATACAAACACCTTTTTTTTATTGCCCCAATTAATGAAAGAAGATTTAATTATTGTTTATTGGAAAGGAAAGCAATTTAATTACAAAATTTATGATTTATATGAAGCATATCCAGATGATAAAAAACCGTATTTAATAGAAAATTATTCTACACTTACTTTATATACATGTACTCCAGTTTTTATTGCTAATAAACGTTTCATAGTTAAAGCCAGATTAATTAATTAAATATAATTAATATAGATACAATATTAAAAAAGATCCTAATAGTTATTATTAATTTTATAATTAATAATCTTTTTATTTCTAAAATTATTGCTACTCAGTTAGTTAGATTTAAAAGTCAATTATTTATTATTATTATTGTTTTATTTTCTACATGTGTATTTAGTACTATTCCTTTTTTTGTACAGGGAAAAAATATAGAAACCTTCAAGTCAAATAATATATCACTAAATGACTATATTGAGGAAAGTATTAAGAATACTAATATTCCAACTCAGAGTCCTTTTGGAGGAAACTTAATGGAAAATACTAAGGTAAATGCATACTATAAAGATACAGAATATTTTAAGATTTTTAGAATGCAGCATACAGGTTTAGATATAATACCTAATGATAATTACTATAAAAACAATAAAGCTTATAAGTTAATACAAGAAACTGTAATCTTTGCTACTTGTAATGGTAAAGCCAAAGGCTTGGTTGATTCTTATGGTGCTAATTATATATATTTAAGATGCAACTATAATTCATATCATCTATTATATGTTCATAATAAAAAAAATTTTATAGATTATACTGAGCAAATAGTTATAGCAGGTCAACCAATTGCAATAATGGGTGCAACTGGAAAAGCTACAGGTCCCCATTTACATTATGAAATTAGACAAGTAAATTCTAATGGATCATATCAGACTTTAAATCCATTAGATTTTATAAACATATGACCTTGAAATAAATTGTCATTTAAATCATTCCTATCTTATCTTTTAATCTTTTAATAAAAGTAATTTGCTGTATATTTATTTTTTTCATTGCAGTTTCCATATTCATAAACTTCCCCTTATCAATCTCAGGATATTGCTGAAAGTTGTTAGAATGAGAAGGCCATTCTAAATTAAACAAATTGGAAACAAGCTTATATTTTTTAGGAAGATCACCTTCAAATGCCCAACAATATACTGTTTTATTATTTTTTTGAATAATATTTCCTAAATCAATTAACTCATTTCCTGGTGATAAATTAGTTTCTTCATGAAATTCCCTTTTTGCAGCATTAATCAAGTTATTGTGATCTTTTTCTTCTATTAAACCTTTTGGTATTCCCCAATATCCTATATCTTTATTTGCAAATAAAGGACCACCAGGGTGAACTAAAAAAATATGTAGATCTTCGAATTTAATTTTATACATTAAAAGCCCTGCTGAAACTTTCATAAGTTTATGAATTAGATGTTGTTAGTTTTACTTCAAAAGCTCCACCCTGGCCATTAAAATATCCAGCACTTTTAAAATTTAAAACGTATTTATTTTTACTTAAAAGTTTATTTACTAAAGGTCTTACTACAAATCCTTTACCTGTAATAATTAATATCTCTGTAAACTTAGATATATAGCTATCTTCAATAAATTCATTTAAATGTTTTTCAATATCATATGCATTAAGAATGCCGAATTCATGATAATCAAGTTTAGCTTGTGGAATAAATTCAAAAGCATTAAATTTTAAAACAGGTATATTACTTTTCTTCTTTTTTTTCATAACCATTTATTTTGAAGTATTACTAGAAGATGTTTGATTGGTTAAGGAATTTATTAAATCACCACCAACCTTTGTTCTAGAAACTTTATCTAACCCTAATAAAACTGACAACATTATAAATATTAAAGCAAGAAATACTCCAAAAATAAAGGGAAAACAACTATTAAAAACTTTTTTTAAAAAGGAAGATCTTTTTTTTGGCATTTCTTTAAAATAAACTAAATATTGTAATTAATGATTAACTTTTTTCTTCCCATATCTTAACTAGTTCTATAATCATAAGAACAGCCATTTCCATATCTTGAAGACAGATCCATTCTAACTTAGAATGAATATTATGTTGCCCTGAAAATAAGTTTGGTGTTGGTAAGCCCCTAAAAGATAATTTTGATCCATCAGTTCCACCTCTTACAGGGTAACTAATTGGGCTTATTCCTAAATTTGTATAAGCTTGAATTGCATATTCAATTATCTTTGGATGTTTATCTATAACTTTTTTCATATTTTTATATTGCTTTTTAATTAGAACCTCGTATTTTGAGCCAATATAGTTCTTTATTACATTTTTTGCTAATTTTTCAAGTAATTGTTCATACTTTTTAAGTTTACTATCCTCAAAATCTCTAATAATAAAGTTTAAAGTAGTTAATTCTTCATTACCAATGATAGATATACAATGAATAAACCCCTCTCTACCTTCAGTAGTTTCAGGTGATAAGCTTTTATAAGGAAGACTTCCCATGAATTCTGAAGCAATTTTTATTGAATTAATCATTTCTCCTTTTGCATGCCCTTGATGGGTTGATTTTCCATAAAATTTAATTATCATTTCATCTGCATTAAAAGTTTCATACTGTAATTCACCTAATTTACCTCCATCTAAAGTATAAGCGTATTGTGCACCTAATTTTTTTAAGTCTAAGTACTTTGTTCCTTTACCTACTTCCTCATCGGGTGTAAAACAGATTTTAATCTCTCCATGCATTACTTCAGGATAAATAATTAAATAATTAACTGCATCCATAATTTCAGCTATGCCAGCTTTATCATCAGATCCTAATAATGTTGTCCCATCACTTGTTATAATATCTTTATCAATCATATTTTTAAGATCAAAATTTTTTTCGATTTTAATTATCTGAGTAAAGTCTCCAGGAAGTTTTATATCACCGCCTCTATATTTATGAATAATTGGATTTACATTTTTTCCACTTACTTGATTTGAGGTATCTACATGAGCTATAAAAGCAATAGTAGGAATGTTTTTCTTTTTAGAGTTGGAAGAAATAGTGGCAATAACATACCCATGCTCATCTATCTCTACCTGTTTTAATCCCATTTTTAATAACTCATCTTTCAATTCCTTAAGAAGTATTTTTTGAGTATTACTACTAGGGTAAAAAGTTGATTCAGGATTAGATTGAGTATCATATTTAACATATTTTATAAATCTAGATCCTACACTGAAAATATACTTATTAGTTTTTTTCATTGGCTATGTAATACTTTTTTAGGTATTAAGTTAATTAAACAAATCTCACTTTCAGTTCCTATTCTTAATCTTGATCCTCCATAACCTACTCCTTGAGAAAGAAATAATCTTGTTTTACCTACTATGTTAAAAATCCCTTTAGTTAGCCATCTTTTTTTAGAAGGCATTGGTAAAAGTGCACCTAATGGCTTAATATATATTTGTCCTGAATGATTATGTCCACTGAGAATTAAATCAATATCATCCTCTTTTTTTACAAAATCAATTATATCAGGATTATGCGATATCAAAATCTTTACAATATTAGCAGGGCTTTTTTTAAATGCTAGTTCTAAATCAAAAGCTTTAGAATATAAATCAGGTATTCCTGCAAAAAAAATATCGTCTATTAAATGTTTATATATAAATCCTTCATTATTTAAAATTCTAATATTAAGCTTATTTAAAAAACTAATTAAATCTTTAGGTGTAGCGTATTTATTATTTTTTAAATAATAAGCATCATGATTACCATATACTCCAATTTTATTTTGACACCTAATTTCTTTAAGATAAAATAAAAGATTATGTTCGAATTCGTAGTTTAAAAAATCACCTCCTAAAATAACAACCTCCGGATTTAAATCATTAATTATTTTAATCATATGACGTAATCTTATTTTATGAGTAGACGCATAGTTTTTTCCTAAATGAAGATCTGAAACAAATATAAAACTAAAAGGTTGTTTCAAATTTTCTATCTCAAAAATAAAAGTATTAGTTTTAATTTTGTTAAATTTAACTATTATATTGTAAAGAAAAAAAAGACTTAATAATATTAAAAAAAAGTGTATGACTATAAAAACTGAAGAATTAAAGTTTATTTTTAAAAATAAAAGATCCCATATAATTAATACAATTACTGTAGAAAAGTCTATAAGTGGTCCTGCAATATGTCTTTTTAACATATTAATAAACCCATCATAATTAGGTACTAAAACAAGCTGGTCTTTGTTTTCTTTACTAAATCTATTGATTTTCTCTTCCATTGTAAATATATATAATTAAATACTAAGCATTAACTCTAGGTATTTCTTTAGAAGTATCTCTTATTTTAAATTCGTCAACATAAGTTCTTAACCACATTTCTACAGAAAATACTCTCCAAAAAAATAAAATATCTCCCTTTAATTTTCCTTCTAAAGTAAGCTTAAAATTTTCAAGAACCCTTTTTGCATTCCAAAAATGTCGGGATTTAAATTTTTCAGATGAAAAGATCTTTATAAAGTTTGATTGTTTTCTTTCTATCCATTCCCACTCTGGATTAGTAAATCCTACCTTACTTCTTCTTGTTCTATTCTTTTCAGGAATAATTCCTTTCATTGCTTCTCTATAAATATATCTGTTCCAACCGAACTTAATTTTTTGATCTATAGGTAGATTGAAAATATGTTCAACAACTACATGATCAAAAAAGGGTACCCTAGATTCAAGTGAATTAGCCATTGAGTTCTTATCTTCATACCTTAATAAACATGGCGTGGTTAAAGAAGTTACATCATTAAATAATCTTTCATTTAAATTTCTTGAAGTAGAAAATTTTACAGGTTCAATATTATTTTTATTAACCATAGTAAACGGATTAATTCTATTTTTACCATTTGAGAAAATTTTAGAAGCATAAGATCCTAATTTATCTAAAATATATTTAGAATATAAATCTTTTCCTTTAAAAATCTCTCTTATGCCATTTAAAAATTTTCCTTGGTCAAATGCAGATTGAAGGTATGTCATAAAGTATGGAATGTATCCTGCTAATAATTCGTCTCCTCCTTGTCCAGTTAAAAGGACAGTAACATATTTTCTAGCTTCTTTCATAACTGTATAATATGCATAAGGAGCAGCACTAATCACTGGTTCTTCTTGAAAATAGGTCCATAAATCTAAATCTTTCCAAAATTTTTCTACAGTAGGGATAATTTTTACAGGAGTTACGCCTGTAGCTTTCACCACATTATCAATAAATCCTTCTTCATTAATAGTTTCATTTGGATGAATCGCTGAGAATGAATAGAATTTAGTATCTTTATGTGATTCTTTATATAGTTTAGCTGCTAAGGCAGTAATCCCGCTTGAATCTAATCCACCAGATAAAGTTACTCCCACTGGAACATCTGATATCAAGTGTAGATCAACTGCAGTAGTAAATATATCTTTAAATTCTTCACTATAATCCTTATCAGTTTTTGTTGAGGCAAAGTTTTGATTAAATGTAGGCTTCCAATATTTTTCTATTTTATAATTATTACTAGCATCTATTATCATTAAATGTCCTGGTAATAACCGTTTAATGTTACTGAAAAAAGTATTTTTATTAATATCATGAATTCTTGAAGTGAGAAAAGAATAAACAGAAGTTTCATCAGGATCTCTTTTAATATTAAACCCAGCAAGTACTCCTTTTATTTCTGATCCAAAAATAATTCTTCCTTCAAACTCACAATAATAGAAAGGTTTTATTCCCAATCTATCTCGAGCAATAAATAATTGATTTTTATTTTCATCAAATAGAACAAATACAAACATACCTCTTAAAGAGTTTACAATTTCTATACCCCATTCTTCATAACCATGAACTATTACTTCTGTATCGGATCCTGTTTGAAACTTATGTCCCTTTTTAACTAGTAAATCTTTTATCTCTTTGTAATTGTATATCTCACCATTTAAGAAAACTTTAATAGTTTTGTTTTCATTTTGTAAAGGGTAGATATTTTTAGATAAATCAATAATTGCTAACCTTCTAAAACCAACCGAAAAATTATTAGTTATTAGATTAGCGCCATCATCAGGTCCTCTGTGATAAATAGATTGTGTCATTGACTCTAAAGATTTTTTGTTTTTAGAACCTGAGAACCCCACGATTCCACACATATTATATAATTAATCTTTAATTAAAATCATTTTGATATTATATAACAAAAATAATATTATTTCTTATTTACGTATTTAATTATTAAGTTAATTTGGGGGTACATTTGTTATTAATAACCTGACTAGATAACTTTTAAACAGACTGTTTTAGATTGTTATTTAAGTCATAAGCTTGTAAACTAGCTATAGTAATCAAAATCACCTTTTATATTAGATTTTATGGAAGCGCATCCAGTCCCTCAAAACATTATTGATGTTGAGTTTAAACTTTTTGGAAGCTTTACATTAAAACAATTTGGTAAGATGTTAGTAGGATGTCTCTTAGCTTTAGCATTATTTGTTAGTGGCTTACCAGATCTTATTAAGTTTCCCTTGTGCTTTATATCTATTATTCTAGGTATTGGAATGGCTATTATACCAAGTTTAGGAACTTGGCTTAATGGATTTACTAGAGCCATATTTTTTTCACCTAGATATGTATGGGTTAAGGATACGTTTACTCCTGACATTTTACAAAATAGAATTAAAGCAAAGCCAGGAAAAGACTCTAAAGTATCTTCAGCACTAAATAAAAAAATTGAAATAACAGACTTACCTCTTGACAAGTTATTTGGAACCAAGAGTGCCACATCTATTAAAAGTAACAATAATTCTGATGATACTACAGATGACAAAAATTTTGGTAGAGTTTATCAAGATGTTTTTGGTAAAGATATTTTACAAAGGGATGAGAACTCATCTTTAAATCAACTTATGCAAAGCAATACTAAAACTAAAAGTAATGTTAGTACTCAACTTCAAGATGCTTCTATTTATAATAAAATAAATCAAAGTATAGTGCCATCTACTGAAAAAATTATAGTTCCAATTCCTCAGAGAAGAAGATTTAAAACTATAGATGAATACAATCAAGAAATTCAAAAGTTAAAATTCCAATTATCAATGTTATCAAAAGATAATGAGTATAAGGATAGAGAAGAACAGATTCTGTCTCAAATCAATGACCTGTATATTGAAGTTAAAGCACTGTCATCTATGAGTCAACCAAGGCCCGAAATTAAAACTAATGCAGCTTTGTTTAAAAACCCTAGAATATCTCAACAAGCTTTAGAAGAGGGTAGAGTTATTTTTGGAATAGTTGTTGATAAATTGGATACACCTATTGCACTTGTAAATATCTCTTTTATTAATAGTCAAACTAAAATGATTTACCGAACTATTTCATCAAGAGATGGAAAGTTTGCAACTTCTTCCCCTCTCCCTTTTGGCACCTATACTATTACTTTGGAAGATAGTAAACATAAATTCCATAGTTATTCAATAGAAATAAAAAATCAAAAATTACCTGCTTACAAGTTTAGAGAGAAGTAATGTGCAAAATTTCCCCTAAGCGTATATACTATACCAAGTAGAAATTTTATTTTAATTTTTTATAATAAAAGCTATTGATTCAATTCAATAATGTAAGCAAAATTTATGACAGTAAAGTTACTGCTGTTACGGATGTTAATTTTAAAGTAGATTCAGGCGAATTTGTATTTTTAATTGGCCCTTCTGGCAGTGGTAAAACTACTATAATTAAAATGCTTATTAGAGATGAATATCCCTCTGATGGAAAGATTTTTTTTGATGATAGCGATATTACAAGATATAATAGAAGAAAAGTTTATAAGCTTAGAAGAGAAATAGGAGTTATTTTTCAAGATTTTAAACTAATTCAGGATAAAACTGCATATGAAAATGTATCTTTCGCAATGGAAGCAGCTGGGAAGCAAAATAAAGATATAAAAAAAACAGTCCCTTATGTTTTAGATATAGTAGGTTTGTCTGATAGAATGGGAGCTTTTCCTCGCCAGTTATCAGGAGGTGAACAACAAAGAGTTGCTATTGCTAGAGCTATTTCTAATAACCCAAAGCTTTTAATTGCAGATGAACCAACAGGTAATTTAGACCCTGCCAGTGCTTGGGATATTGTTCAAATTTTGTCAAAGATTAATAACTGGGGAACAACTATATTAATGTCCACACATGGTACTGACATAGTAAATTCTCTTAATAAAAGAGTAATACAAATGGATAAAGGAAAAGTTATAAGAGATGATAATAAAGGGCAGTATGAAATGACAAATAACTTTGAACATAGGATGTTAGAAACAGTTGAAAATGAACAGATATCTACTGTTAAGAAAAAGAAAAGATTATCTGTCAACATTAATAGTGTTGGTGAAAAAAAACAAACTAAAGAAATACCTGAAGAAATTAGTTTTGGACTTAAAGAGAAAAATAATAGTGAAAAACCCTATGTTAAACCAATTAAACCTGAAAAAATAGGATTATTAACAAAATTATTTAATAAATTTATACCAAAAAAAAATAAAGTTAGTGATTCTATAACTGAAATAAAAGCTGAAACTAGTGAAGAATTAATAGCATCAAAGACAACTATAGATAAAGAACCTGAAATCCAAAAAAATAAAAATGAATTATTTATTAATTTAGCACGAAGTTTAGATGAGTCAAAAAAAGAATTAAATATTAACTCAGATATTAAAATAAGTGATGAAAAAGCTGAAGAAATTATTACTTCAAAAGATAAAACTTCAATTACTAAATTAAAATTATCAAAACAAGTCAAGAAAGATTTAAAAACTGCTGGGTATAATTTTATCGAAGAGATAATTAATGATGGTCCGCAGAAACTCTCAAAAAATATTATTTTAGACCCTGAAGAAATTATTCTTATTTCTAGAGAGGTAAAGAATTTTGTGGAAAGTAAAAGTTAAACTGAGTACTTTAGTTAATTATTTTTTAATACTGAGAAAATGCTTAGACGAATTATTGCAAATACCTTAAGACTAATTTCAAGAAGTGGCTGGACTGCTTGGGCGTCTATAAGTGTAATGACTCTAGCTTTTTTATTAGGAAGTATTTTTGGTGGATTAGCTTATGTATCAAATCTTTATATAAAATATATTGAGTCTAAAAGTAATATCTTGGTATTTTTCGAAGTTGGAATGGATAAAGTAATTATAGATAATTTAAAAACTAAATGGTCTAATGATTCTAGAATTAAAAGCATTACCTATGAAAGTGAAGAAGATGCATATAAGCACTTTAGTGATGTAGCATCTACAACTTATAAAGAAGAATATGATGTTTTAAAAAATTGGAAAGATAAAAAATTGCAATCAAATTTAGATATACAAATTTATTCATTATCTGATCTTTCTGGATTAAAAAACCTAATTGAAAATGACATAGAAACTCAAAATAAGAAATTAGTAATAATAGATACATCAGCTGCTTTACCTAGTAGTAATTCTTTAAGTTCAGCCACATCATCAATATCAGCAAGTAATTCTTCTAGCATAACCACAACATCTAGAGATCAACAAAATGCAAATATAACTATGTATAAATATTCACGAGACCCTTCTCAAAAACCAATTTTTATAAAAGTTGATGATAAAAGCCTTGATCAGCTCAGGCAGGTATTTTATTCAATAAGAATTGCAGGAATAGCTATTCTTACATTATTATTTATTGTAATCTTTTTCTTTACTTTTATGACCGTTGAGTTTAGATTATATAATCAAATGGAAGAGATAGGGGTGATGCAATTAGTTGGGGGGAGTTTGTTATTTATAAGATCTCCTTATGTACTTGAAGGAGGAATATATGGATTAATAGGTGCTTTAATATCATCGTTTATTATTGGATCCATATTGATCGGAGTATTTATATTAAATAGTTCTTCAGCAATTGCAGTATTTATATATAATTATTTTAATGTTTTGCCATGGCCACATGTAACTAAACT
>Ga0123339_10002740_pt1 | contig 11884 bp, 7 predicted proteins | sample lystaG_FD_89956 | JGI IMG/M metagenome (GOLD analysis project Ga0123339, IMG submission 89956) | Glacier valley bacterial and archeal communities from Borup Fiord, Nunavut, Canada, to study Microbial Dark Matter (Phase II) -... | ecosystem: Environmental > Aquatic > Freshwater > Ice > Glacier ... | reverse complement strand
CGACCTGGACATGGAGGCGGTTCTCACCAGAGCTGCCGAGACGGGCACCGCGATGGAGCTCAATGCATATCCCGATCGCCTCGATCTGAGCGACGTGCATCTGCGTATGGCCCGGCGGCTCTGGGTGAGCATTTCGCTTGGGACCGACTCTCACGAGGCGGCTCAACTGAGCAACATCGAATACGGCATCGCCCAGGCTCGCCGGGGATGGCTCGAGCGGTCCGATGTATTGAACTGCTGTTCGCTCGGCCAGCTGCAGGCGCGTTTGAAGCGGGCGCGCTCGCACTAACGTGCATACATATCCTGCGTTTTCGCATAGAATATGTCCTCATGGAGCGCTGTGAACTGCATGTTGGAGCCCCGCTGCCCGTGGCGTTTTTCAATCGCGACACGGTCGCGGTCGCGAGCGAGCTGCTCGGTGCGGTACTTGTCAGCGAGACGCCGCAGGGCGTGACGGCTGGACGGGTCGTGGAGGTCGAGGCGTATCTCGGCGCGGACGATGCCGGCTCACACGCGGCCACCAGAGGTATCACCGAGCGCAACCGGGTCATGTACGGACCGCCCGGGTGCGCATACGTCTACTTCACGTACGGCATGTACCACATGCTCAATCTCGTCACCGAGCCTGAAGGCGTGGCCGGAGCAGTGCTCATCAGGGCGCTTGAACCTCTCGCGGGAGTGGCGCTCATGGAGCAGCGGCGACAGCGCTTTACAGGGTTGTGCGACGGCCCGGGTAAGCTGTCGCAGGCGTTGGGCGTGAATCTGTCTGACAACGGCGTCGCGCTGGGGTGCGGCACCCTGAGCATGCATGAGGGTGAGCACGCTGCGCAGATCGGCAGCAGCGGAAGGATCGGGCTTTCCGGGGGACACGAGGCGCAGCTGCGCTTCTTCCTGATCGGCAACCCGTTCGTCTCCAAAGGAAGAACAGGCCCGCGCACCCGTGCGCGGCGTGGACATGAGAGGACGTAGTATGAAGCTGAAAGACCTCTACCGCACGGCCGTCGAACGCGGCATGTTGGCCGACGGACGCAGCTCTGATGAGCTTGCGCTCCAGCTGGCAGCGACCGCAAAGGCGTACGCCAAGCTCGAGGAGCCCGAGAAGGGCTTTTTCGATCCCGAGCGGCTGACCAACCCCTACGACGACACCCGCATCTGCACCGGAGACCCTGACACCGAGGTCCGCGGCATCATCACGGGCATCGACATGGAGGTCGGCGAGGTGCTGCTCGCAGACCGTTTGCGCGAGAAGGGCGCCCCCATCGATCTGGTCCTGGCGCACCACCCCGAGGGTCCGGGCTACGCCAACCTGCATCGAGTGATGTATATGCAGGCCGACCTCTGGGCTGCGCAGGGAGTTGGCATCGGCTTGGCCGACTCGCTGATCGCTCCTCGTGCCGAGGAGATCCGCCGTCACATCATGCCGGTTAACCACTACCGCGCGGTGGATGCGGCCCGAGAGCTCGATCTGCCGATGATGTCGTGTCATACCCCGGCCGACAACTGCGTCAACGAGTTCGTGCAAAACGCGATCGGGCAGGCCGAGCCACGCACGCTCGATGATCTCGTCAAGATGCTCGTGACCATTCCCGAGTACGCCGATGCCGCGAAAAAGGGATATGGCCCCATGCTCGTGCAGGGCAAGGGAGCGGGGCGCTGCGGGAAGATGCTCGTGGACATGACCGGCGGGACCGAAGGTCCGCTAGAGGCGCTCGACAGGCTCTCGGCGGCCGGGGTGGACACGTTGGTAGGCATGCATTACTCGGAGGAGCATCGCAAACATGCCGAGAAGTTGGGACTCAACCTCGTCATCGCGGGGCATATCTCGTCGGACACGCTCGGCATGAACCTGATCCTGGACGCAATCCAGGCGCGTAGCGCCGAGCCACTAGAGATTCGCTGTATCTCCGGGATGATTCGCGTGCAGCGCTAGACGCGCGACTGAGAAGAAACGCGGGCCCCGGTCGGATCGATCCGACCGGGGCCCGCATCGTTTACGGCGTCCCTGAAGCGGGTGGCGACGAAGTGGGCTCCGGGGTGGGTGCTGGGGCGACAGACTTCTTGCCGATGGAGACCACGATATTGACCGTCTTGCCCGAGGCTAGTTTCGATCCGGCCGCCGGGCTCTGGTTGATGACGCGTCCCGAAGGCACGCTCGTGCTGTACACTTCGGCCACGGACACGTTGAATCCCGCCCTCTGGAGCGTGCTCTTTGCCGAGGAGAGACGCACCCCCGTCACGCTCGGAACGCTGAGAAGCGGCTCGGTCCAGTCGTTTTTCCATGTGTACGTGGGCGCCTTGACCGGTGTGAAGTCTGTCTTAGGCTGCTTGGAGAGGGCGCTGCGCATGAACGCGGCCCATATCTCGGCGGGGAACGTGCCGCCGTACACGGTTCTTCCGTGCACGCTGGTCATCGGCTTTTCCTGTGAGTAGCCAACCCATACCGCGCAGGCGAGCTGCGGTGTATAACCGCAAAACCATGCGTCCCGGTAATCTTGCGTGGTTCCGGTCTTGCCTGCAGCCGGACGGCCGATGTTGGCGCTCGTACCGGTGCCGCCGCTGATCACGCCCTCCAGGATCTGCGTGGTCGCATAGGCGACCGATGCGCTTATCGCCTGAGTCGCTTTGGACTTGGATGTGTAGATGCTCTTGCCGGCGGCGTCGGTGATCTCGGTGATGCCCGTTGTCGGATAGTGTTTTCCGTTTGCCGCAAGCGTGGCGTAGGAGGAGGCCATCTCCAGCGGCGTGACCTCTTCGCTGCCGAGGGTGATGGACAGATAGGGTTTCACGTCCGTCGTGATGCCCATCTTCTTAGCGGTCTTTACCACCGGGGCCGCGCCGATCTCAGCGATGAGCCGTGCGAAGACGACGTTGACCGACCCCACGGTCGCCTGACGCAGCGAGATGTACCCCCTGCTGCCGCCGGTGACCACCCACGGCTTGCTTGATGTGGGGATGACGGCGGGAGACGATGAGTTAAAGCGCCGCGTCGGGGGGATTCCTTCGCTGAGCGCGGTCACCAGCGTGAACATCTTGAACGATGATCCCGGCTGGCGAAGCGCCTGCGTGGCGTAGTTGAACTTCTTCTTCTCCCAGTCTTTACCGCCGACCATCGCTTTGACCGCGCCGCTGCTCGGGTCGATGGCCACCAGCGCATACGATGGATCATCTGAGCGGTTGAGCGCCTCTTTGCATGCTTTCTCGGCGGCGCTCTGCGTGCTGGTGTCCAGTGTGGTGTGGACAGTGAGCCCGCCCCGGTACACGAGCGTGCTTCCGTAGGCGTCCTGCAGTGCTTTCTTCACGTAGGCCACGAAGTAGGGCGCCGAGTAGACGCCTTGTTCGGCAGTATCTCTAACGGTGGTCAGCTTGAGCTTGTTGGCCTTGGCCGTGTCATATTGGGCGGTGGTGATGTAGCCCTGTTGTTTCATCTTGGACAAGACCCACGTCCGCCGTGCCAATGCACCGTCGGGGTTGGAAAACGGCGAGAGTCGGCTCGGCTGTTGGGGCAGACCGGCGAGCAACGCGGACTGCGTTATCGTCAGATCTTTGGCATGCACGCCAAAGTAGGTCATCGACGCGGCTTCGACGCCGTACGCGCCATCGCCAAAGTAGACGGTATTGAGGTACTGGGCCAGGATCTCCTCTTTGGACCAGCGTTTCTCCAGCTGAAGGGCGAGATACGCCTCACGGACCTTGCGGCGCAGGGAGATATCGTTTCTCTCATCGGCAAGCACGGTATTGCGGATGTACTGCTGCGTGAGAGTCGAGGCACCCTCTGCAACTCCGCCTGAGGCCAGGTTGGTGATCGCTGCGCGGAAGATGCCCACGTAGTCCACGCCGTTGTGCTCGTAGAAGCGCTGATCCTCGACCGCGATGATCGCCTTTTGCATGTGCGGCGAGATGTCTTCGATCCCCACGACGCGCCGGTTCTCCAGGTACAGGTTTGCGAGCAGTTTGTTGTCTGCCGAGTAGATCTTCGTGGTCTGCGATACCGAGAACGCGTCGGGTGAGTCGATATCCGGTAGGTCTTTGAGCCATGAACCCCCGATAACGAGCGCTAGCACGACGAGCGCGGCGAGCGCTAGCAGACCCGCGGCGGCAATCGCGATAAGCACGCCGGCGACCTTTTTTGGCGTGCCATTGCCGCTCGAGCGGCGGAGACGTGAACGGCGTGACATCGGACTCCCTTCGTCTAAAAGCCCATTATGGGGGCTTCAAGGCGTGGTGTGCTGCACTGTTATAGAAGAGTAGCATGCCGCGCATCAGCGGGCTTAATCTTGAGGGGGCATTGTATACTCATGCGATGCCTGTTCCTCTGAACGGAAGCTGTGTCGCATGCCCTCACCTACAACCATACATATTCCCGAGTTGTTGGCTCCGGCCGGCAACCCCACTGCGCTCATCGCCGCAGTCAACAATGGCGCCGACGCGGTGTATGTGGGACTCGGTAGCCTCAATGCTCGTCGCAACGCCGAGAACTTCGACCTGGAGAGTCTTGCGCAGGCGACCGCGTTCGCTCATCTCCGGGGTGCCCGGGTCTATCTGACAGCGAACATCGTGGTGCTTGCGGGGGAGATGTCCGCCGCAGTGGAGCTTGTCGATGCCGCCTGGGTCGCAGGTGTGGACGCTGTCATCGTGCAAGACCTCGGTCTGCTCGGCCAGCTGCATCGCCTACTGCCGCATGTGCGGCTTCACGCGTCGACGCAGATCGATGCCCACAATATCGAGTCCGCTCGTGCGCTTGCTGAGATGGGCTGCTCGCGCGTGACCCTCGCGCGTGAGCTCACCGTCGGTGAGATAGAGACGATCGCCGCAACATCCGGCGTCGAGGTGGAGACGTTCGTGCACGGCTCCCTGTGCTATTGCTACTCGGGACAGTGCCTGATGTCGTCGGTCATCGGCGGACGCTCGGCCAACCGGGGTCTGTGCGCTCAGCCGTGCCGGATGGCCTATTCGCTCGTAGACGCGGAAGGCAACGGGGCCGAGACGCCCGGATCGTATCTCCTGAGTCCCCGGGATCTCGCCGGCATCGGCCAACTGCCCGCGCTCGTCTCGGCCGGGGTGTCGGCGCTCAAGATCGAAGGTCGGATGAAAGCCCCGGAATACGTCGCGGTGGTCGTGGGCGTGTATCGTGCTGCGCTCGACCGCTACGCTGCCGACCCCGATGGGTTCGAGGTCCGCGCAGGCGAGATGGAGCTTCTAGAAGAGGTCTTCAGCCGCGGGTTCAGCGAGGCATACCTCGCGGGTATCCGAGATGAACGCATGATGGGACTTCATCGCCCCAACAACAGGGGAGTGCTCGTCGGTCGCGTTGCGCGCACGCATAGCGGAACGGCTGAGATCGTGCTCGACAAGGCGCTCGATGCGGGGGATACGGTGGAGTTCTGGACGCGCAAGGGGCGATTCGCCCAGACCGCCGGTACCATGCGCACACAGGATCGCGATGTGGCGAGTGCGCCGTCCGGAGCCTGTGTCACCATCAAGGTAAAAGACGCGCTTTCAACCGGCGATAGGGTTTTTCGGGTGGCGAACGCCTCGATGCTCAGCGCCGCGCGCCGTACTTTCGAGGGCCGCGGCGCCGAGGAGCATCGTGCCTCAGCAGTCGACTTCGGTGTCAGCATGCGTCTCGGCGCGCCGTTGACGCTTACGGCGACCTGTGAGGGCGCTACCGTCACGGTGACGGGAGCCATCGTGGAGCCGGCACGCACGCGCGCGGTCACTACCGCCGAGGTCGCCGACCACGTCGGACGCCTCGGCGGTTCCGGATACCAGGTCGCTGCGGTGGAGATCGACCTCGAGTCAGGCGCCAGCGTCGGTTTCTCAACGCTGCACGCCTTGCGCCGTCAGGCGCTCGAGGAGCTGACGGTGCTGCGCCTTGAACCGTGGGCGGGTCGCGTGGCACGCCATCCGGAGGTGCTCACGCCTGCGAGTCGTCCGCGACGCGTCGCTGCACCACCTCAGCTTGTTGTCAGCGTTCCCGATGTCGCGTATGCGGCTCCGTGCCTGCTGGCGGGCGCCAACCGCGTCCTCCTGCGGCAGGACGGCTCCAAGACCGGGCTGCCTGCCGATAAGGTTGTGCCGTTCTTCGGCCGGATAATGCATCAGCCGGCGCTTGACGCTGTGACCAGCTCACTGACCTCGGACAGCGAGCTTGTGGCGGGTAATCTCGGCTTGCTGGCAGCCGCGCATGCAGCCGGTGCGAGCGTGGAGGCTGACTGGCCCCTCAACGTCGTGAACCCGTGGTCCGCGTTGGCGTGCTCTGAGCTCGGCGCCTCGGCAGTCTGGGCATCGCACGAGCTGTCGCGCGATCAGTTGCGCGCGCTGACGGCGGATTCGCCATTGCCTGTCGGTGCCGTCGTTTACGGGCGAGTCGAGATCATGATCGCCGAGCACTGCGTGTTGCAGGCGATGGGGGAGTGCGACGGCCGATGCGGCGTCTGCAGCCGACGGGAGGGGTCATGGTCGCTGCGCGACCAGAAGAACTTCGAGTTCCCCGTCCGCACCGATCTCGCCGGTCGCACACATATATATAACGCTGCAACGCTCGACCTGATCCGCGCATTGCCTGATGTGCTTTCCACCGGCGTTGCCGCGTTGCGTCTCGACTTCACGCTGGAGAGCATCGCCGAGGCGCAGTATGTCGTCGAGGCATATCATGATGCGCTCTCCGAGGCGCTTGCGGGCGGCGCTTCGCGTATCGACGCGGTGGCGACGCATCCGACAAGCGGTCACTTCTTCCGGGGGGTTCGTTAGCTCTCCAGAGCCGAGTCTCTAGCGCACCTGGATCTCGCGGATGACGCTGTCCGCCTGACCGCTGTCGTCGGTGACCCATAGCGTCACAGTGACCGTGCCGCTGCTCGTGAACGTGTGTTTCACCGTCTTGCCGCTGGCGAGCTCGGATCCGGTGCCGAACTCCCATGCATACTTCACGATCTTGCCGTCGTCCGTGGATGTAGATGCGTTGAAGAGCACTGACTGTTCTACGCTGATCGTCGTGGGACTCGTCGTGAATGCAGCGACAGGTGCTGCGTCTAGAGACTTGCCCGAAGACACAGTGAGCGTCACTGTCATGTTCGCGACGATCTTGGCGCCGGATTCGGGGCTTTGCTGCGCAACGATACCTGCCGCCACTCCGTCGACTGCGCGCTCTTCAACCTTGTATGTGACGCCGAGCGCGGTGAGCTTGGCGATGGCAGCCTCGCGTGTGAGGCCTGTGAGCGTGGGGATCTTTGATCCTACTGCGGTTGCATGCAGCTCACAGCTTGAAGGCGCCTGTCCTGCGAGGAAGAGCCCGGTGCCGGTGCTGGTGCAAAACGCCGTTGCGGCCTGGCCGGACTCGAGGCAGATCTTCGCGTTCACAAGGCCGCTGGGTTTGGCGAAGTCTTTGGATGCGGTGTTCTTTAGCGCTGCTTTCATGAAGCGCGCCCAAATCCGCGCGGGGAATGATCCGCCCGTCACGTTGATGCCATGTACGTTGGTCATCTCGGTCTGGGCTTCAGGGTTGCCGACCCACACCGACGCGACCAGTTGTGGAGTGTAGCCCACAAACCAGGCGTCACGGTACTGCTGGGTCGTTCCTGTCTTGCCTGCCGCCGGTCGGCCGATAGCCGCAGCTGTGCCTGTGCCTTTGGTGATGACGCCTTTGAGGATGTCGGTCGTCAGGTATGCGATGGCCTGTGAGAGGACCCGCTTACCGGCTGTTGAGGTGCTATAGATCGTCTTGCCGTCGGAATCCTGCACCTTGATGATCCCGTGCGCGGACACGTGCGTGCCGGCGTTGGCCAGCGTCCCGTACGCCGAGGCCATCTCCAGCGGGGTCACGCCCGTTTCAAGGCCGCCGAGCGCGATGGCCGGTACAGCCTTGATGTCTGTCGTGATGCCCATTCGCTTGGCGGTAGCCGCCACTTCGTCTGCGCCCAGGTCCAAGATTAGCTGCGCGTACACGGAGTTGACCGACTTCTCCGTTGCTGTTCTGAGCCGCATCTCGCCGCTGTCGCTGTGCGAACCGGTGACTTTCCATGTTTGCCCGTTATCGAGTTTGAGCGAGGCGGCGCTGCTGTCATAGGTCTGTTCGGGGGAGACGCCGTTTTCCAGCGCGGTCGCCAGGACAAAGGGCTTGAACGCCGAGCCCGGCTGTCTGTGACCCTGGACGGCTACGTTGTACTGCTGGGTCTCAAAGTCGCGGCCACCCACCATTGCCCGGACCTCGCCGGTCGTGGGGTCTATGGCGACGAGCGCTGCCGAGGGGTCGCTATTGCGGTTCAGTTCGGCTGCGATCGCCTGCTCGGCTGCCTTCTGCATCGTCATATCGATGGTGGTCGTGATGCGCAGACCGCCGCGGTACACCATGTCCGGACCGTACTTCTCTATAAGGTATTGCTTGATCCACTCCATGAAGTAGGGGGCCTGCTCTTTTGTGCTCTTGGCTACCGCGAGGTCGAACGGTTCTTTCTCGGCGTCATCGTGCTGGGCGCTCGTGATATAGCTGTGGTCGAGCATCTGTCCCAGTACCGTTGCGCGACGGTTCTTGGCTGCCACCGGGTCGATGCGTGGCGAGTAGCGGCCGGGTGACTTGATGATGCCGCCTATCATTGCGCACTCGGCGAGATCGAGGTCCTGAACGTCTTTGCCAAAGTAGACCTGAGCCGCTGCCTGTACGCCGTAAGCGCCGTGACCGAAGTAGATGGTGTTGAGATACATCGTGATGATCTGATCTTTTGAATAGCGCTTCTCTATCTGTTGTGCGAGCACAGCCTCTTTGACCTTCCGGGCGAGGCTGTTCTCTCGGCGGACCAGGGTGTTGACCACCAGCTGCTGCGTGATAGTGGAACCGCCGTGATGCTTACCCTGTGTGACGTCTACCCATATGGCTCGAGCGATGCCGAGCGGATCGACGCCCGCGTGTTCGTAGAAACGCTGGTCTTCGGTCGATATGACGGCGGCGCGCAGGTATGCCGGAATCTGTTCGAACTTCACATCGGTCCGATTCTGATCGGTATAGAGCTCGGAGATGATGCCGCCGTTCCGGTCGTAGACGATGCTGTTTTGCTGCTGGCCGCTCAGCGGTTTGCTCGGGTCGGGGAGGTTTTTGACCATCGATGCGTATAGAACGCCGCCGGTGACGGCGACCAGGACTACGCAGGTGGCCAGGAAGATGAGCATATTGCGCCGGATGCGATGACGTTTGGGTGGTGTGTGCACAGGCGACTTGCGACGGCTGCCAGCCGCAGGACGCGTCCGACGTGCCTGCGCCGAGCTGGCGGGCCGGACCGAGCGTTTTGTGGACTGGTGTCCACCTGCGGCGTTCCGGGCGTTCTGGGCGCTCCTGGTGCCGCCGGAGGTGCGCGCAGCGGGAGCACGTCGCTTGCCAGCGGTCTGTTTGTGCGTGCGCGGTTCGCCGTGTGCAGCGTTTGAGCTCGCACGAGGTCGTGGTTTGGGGGCCTGTCGCCGGTTCTCCGGAGGCGTCTGGCCGCGTTTACGGCGATCGTTTCCGTCCATAGTGTGCGAACGCCTATCTCTTGAGTCTGTGTGCGCCTGGTAGAGCTGGCTGCGTTGCGATGCGATATCTGCGATGCTTTATGCACCACTCTACATGAAGAGCCCGGGCGGTCGTGTTCGACATGCTAGTATGACCTGCAAACGCCCGTTCAGACAGCGATACGGCGGCTACGATTCATAAACAGCTGGTCGGGCCGTTCCGCACGCATGAGGAGGTCGCACGTGGTCAGCCCTGTCGATCAGCTGCACATCATCAAGAGCGGTGCCGCCGACATCGTCCCCGAGCGTGATCTCGTGGACAAGCTTGCAAGTGGCCGTCCTCTCACCATCAAGCTTGGCGTCGATCCAACGGCGCCTGATCTGCACATCGGCCATGCGGTCCCACTGCGAAAGCTACGGCAGTTCCAAGACCTCGGCCATCAGGTGGTTCTCATCATCGGGGACTTCACAGCGCTTATCGGCGATCCATCGGGGAGAAGTATCACCCGTCCGCCGTTGACGCCGGAGCAGGTGGAGACCAACGCCGCTACTTATATAGAGCAGGCGTTCAAGATACTCGATCCCGACAAGACTATTATGCGTCGCAACTCGGAGTGGCTGGGTTCGATGGGCTTTGCCGATGTCTTGCGTTTGACGGCCAATTTCACCGTCGCTCGCATGCTTGAACGCGACGACTTCTCCAACCGGTATCGTGCCGGGGTCGCTATCTCCCTTCACGAACTCCTGTATCCAGCGGCACAGGCGTATGACTCGGTCGCGATCCGTGCAGATGTTGAACTCGGAGGCACCGATCAGCTGTTCAACCTCCTGGCGGGACGCGAGCTCATGGAGAAAAGCGGGCTGCAACCACAGGTCTGCCTTACGCTACCTCTGCTCGAGGGACTTGATGGCGTGCATAAGATGAGCAAGAGCTACGGCAACTACGTTGGGCTCACCGACCCGCCGGATGAGATGTTCGGCAAGCTCATGTCTATCCCTGATGAACTGATGGGCAAGTACTTCCGCCTCTGCACGACGCTCCCTGTGGCCGAGGTCGATGAACTTGAGGCGCAGCTTGCTTCGGGCGCGGCACACCCCAACGCGACAAAGCGTCGGCTCGCACGAGAGGTGATAGCCCTATACCATTCCGTTTCCGAGGCTTCTGCTGCGGAGGAGTCATTCGACAGGGTGTTCAAGCAGCATGATCTACCTGAAGACATCCCCGAGTTCAAGGTCGAACTGGAGCAGAACGTCTATCTTCCGGGCTTGCTTGCTGTACTCGGCCTCGTCTCATCCAACGGTGAAGGTCGCCGGATGATCGACCAAGGTGCGGTGAAGCTGGATGGGGAAGCACTCGTCTCGGGTACATATGATGTAGACTGCCATGAGGTCGACGGGCATGTGCTTCAGGTCGGAAAGAGGCGTTTCGTTCGTCCTCAAGGTCAGACCAAGTAAGATTAAGGCTCTGACCTGCTGAAATGTGATTTGTTGAGAAAAGATCGCATTTCGGGTTGCGTGCCCCTTGGGGCGGTGCTAAAGTATGCGAGCTGCCTCCGGAGCGTTAAACCGAATGGAGCGGTCTTGAAAAGCCAGATGCTTGTGGTGCTGATAGGATAGGAAGCGCAAACCGTCATATGATGGCAAGCGTCATCTACCTCTCGCCTCCGTAAGCTTTCATTCGGAGGCGAAGTCGTCTCCCGGATAGCGGTGAACAGGGTCGCTCAGTTTGATTCGGAAAGCTCCGAGAAAGCGATTGACAGCGAGATGAAAGACCAGTAACATATCCTCTCGCTGCACCTGAACCTTGAAAACTGGATACTGTGATGAAGCCAGTAAGATTCGCATAGCGAATCACATAAACTCGTCGTATCGAGAGGGCCAATTAAAAGGTCAAACCGATACAACGTTAACGGTTCAAACCACGGCGGTTTCCTTCCGTCGCAGGTGAACCACTCCGGATCGACCAGGTCCGATTCTTTCGTAGAAAACAGAGCTTGCTCTGTGAAATCTTCCACGGAGAGTTTGATCCTGGCTCAGGATGAACGCTGGCGGCGTGCTTAACACATGCAAGTCGAGCGGAAAGCCCCTTCGGGGGAATTCGAGCGGCGAACGGGTGAGTAACACGTGGGTAACCTGCCCCTTACACTGGGATAACCTCGGGAAACCGTGGCTAATACCGGATACTCCGGCGAGACCGCATGGTCTTGTCGGGAAAGCTCCGACGGTAAGGGATGGACCCGCGGCCCATTAGCTAGTTGGTGAGGTAATGGCTCACCAAGGCGACGATGGGTAGCCGAGCTGAGAGGCTGATCGGCCACATTGGGACTGAGACACGGCCCAAACTCCTACGGGAGGCAGCAGTGGGGAATATTGCGCAATGGGCGAAAGCCTGACGCAGCAACGCCGCGTG
>Ga0123339_10002737_pt1 | contig 11889 bp, 9 predicted proteins | sample lystaG_FD_89956 | JGI IMG/M metagenome (GOLD analysis project Ga0123339, IMG submission 89956) | Glacier valley bacterial and archeal communities from Borup Fiord, Nunavut, Canada, to study Microbial Dark Matter (Phase II) -... | ecosystem: Environmental > Aquatic > Freshwater > Ice > Glacier ... | reverse complement strand
TTTTGAACAATCAATTTCACTTAAGGTGCCACCGTTATCCGTTGTCTTTTATAAGCCAATTCAAGCGATTGAAGATAATTAGGATAATAAAATAAATGTAAATAATTAAAATATGTATATAATAAAAAAATGTAGATAATTAAAAATTGTACATAATAAAAAAATTCAGATAATTAAAAATTGCAGATAATAAAAAAATAATAAATAAAGTAATAATTAAAGTTCATGCATGAGATTACATAATATATGTCAAGAGAATTCGAGGCAAGTGAATTAATATTTCATTCACATGCAGGATTTTGGTCATTCATCTTGGACAGAAGGAGGTCTTGCTTCTGGTATCAAAAAAATGTGTTTCCATGCTGCTTGCAGGAGGGCAGGGCAGCAGATTAGGGGTATTGACAAAAAATATTGCAAAGCCCGCAGTACCCTTTGGAGGTAAATATCGAATCATCGATTTTGCGCTAAGTAATTGTACCAACTCCGGTATTGACACTGTTGGAGTTCTTACTCAGTATAAACCCTTAAAATTAAATTCTCATATTGGGCTTGGTAGACCTTGGGATTTGGATCGACGAGGCGGTGGGGTAACAATTCTACAGCCCTATATGAAACAAACAGCCGGAGAATGGTATACGGGGACGGCCAATGCTATTTATCAAAACATTGAATTTATTGAATCTTACCATCCGGAATATGTTTTGATATTATCCGGAGATCAAATATACAAGATGGATTATAGCAAAATGTTGGAGTTCCATAAAGAAAAGAAAGCAGATGCTACATTAGCAATTCTTGAGGTTCCGTGGGAGGAGGCATTCCGTTTCGGTATCATGAATACGAAAGAGGATCACAGAATTTATGAATTTATGGAAAAGCCAAAAAACCCGATTAGTAATAAAGCATCTATGGGTATTTACATATTTAATTGGGAGAAATTAAAACGTTACTTGATTGACGATCAAAATACCATGAGCTCCAGCAACGATTTTGGAAAGGACATTATTCCAAAAATGCTTAAGAATAATGAGCGTATGTATGCCTACCCCTTCAAGGGCTACTGGAGGGATGTCGGGACAATTCATAGTTTATGGGAAGCAAACATGGATCTTTTAGAGGAATCACCGGAGTTAAACCTCTATGATCCAGGGTGGCGTATCTACGCGAGAAGTCCCATGGAACCTCCACATTTTATCTCGGTAGGTGCAAACGTAAAGTGCTGTATCATGAACGAGGGTGGTATCATCAAAGGTGATGTATATCACTGTGTACTGTCCCCAGGGGTATACATTGGAAAAGGCTCTAAGGTAGCCAATTCCGTATTGATGCCAAATGTTAGAGTAGGTGAAAATACAGTGATCGAAAATGCCATTATTGCGGAAAATGCAGTCATTGGTGATAACTGTTATATAGGATATGGGTTAGCATTAAATAAAGAATCTAAATATGATCCTTTCAATACGGAAATCACAGTAATTGGAGAGAATATGATAATACCCTACGGGATGAAAATTGACAATGGAAATAGGATGGAGATCGACAACTTTATGACATTTCAGGCTGTTGTGTGAGTATAGAGGCTCATTCTCAGAACTTGGGGACAAATTATTGCTTTTGATACAATTATCATGAATAAAAGGGAGTTTATGCTCATAGCTTAATCGGCTATTTTGCAAAACTCCCTTTTTTGTTTTTGTAAAGGTTTAACTATTTGGCTTGGTACATTCCCTTACTTTCCATATACATGAATATTGCCTCACCGTGTTTTTGCTCTTCTTTCTGAATATGATTTAGTATATCACGAATCTGTGCATCCCTAAATTCAAATATTGCAGTATCATAAGCACCGGAAATATATTTTTCAGTCGTTAACATATCCATGCAAAGATCTTTATCAGATGTGCTAAAGTTTGACGAGCCGGTTTGCTGTGACTGTTGCTGAGATTGCTGCTGTGTGGGTTGCTGAGATTGCTGCTGTGTTTGTTGCTGACTTCCTCCACCCATATTATTCATGGATGGAATTTTTCCAGTTAGAAGTTGGTTAATTGTCTCTAGATGTTCTTGCTCTTTCTGGCCATTACTTCTAAATACAGCTTTCAACTGATCATCGGATGCTAAACTTGTATAATTGGAATATTTCTTAATACATTGTTCTTCATGGCTTTTTGAATCTTCAAGCAAAAACTTTTCTTTTGTTGTTAATGTTATATTTGTAATCATGGTCAACACCTCCAACAATAGTATTTTCAAAAAGAATGATATTATTCTTATAAAAACATTATAAATTGTCAATTACATATTTAGTTATTATAATTCATCTATGTCTTATAGTACTATTCGATTTACTGTATTTTCATTTTCACTCTAATCAAACATGCCTACCCTTTGATTTAGTTTGTGCCGAGGATTTCGCAGGCACAAACTTCTAAGTGTGAATTATGCTTTTCAATAATTCACACTAGCTCCTGTCCAACTTCTTTCAGCATATTGATATAAAGGAGTAACTCTTCTTTCGAGGCTATATTAAGTTTTGCAAAGATACGTTTGTTATGAGTTTTAATGGTATTAATGCTTAAATACATCTGTTCTGCGATTTCCTTTGCGCTAAGGCCTTGTATAGAAAGGTTAAAGACAGAACGTTCCGCAGGAGAAAGAGTCTTCGTTTTCTCTACAAACTGTTCCAGAACTAACAATTGGTATTTATCCTGTTCTAATTTACGATTTAATTCTTTTTTATAAACAGAAAGATAATGAATTAAATCATCAATTTCCTGCACATTTGTTTTAGGATGCTCGCCGGGTTCAGTGGATTTAATGATTTTAATGCCTTCCGAGATGGGTTTTAAATACTTATTACTAAACACAATAGATATAATAACTCCAAGCGTTACAAGCAGACTCAAAAGTAAAATCAAAATTAAATTAAGTCTGGTGATGGAATCCACAATATCATCTTTTGGTATTAAAATAGCAGTTACCCAGTTTTCATCACTAAAAGGCGAGCCATTAGGATATAGCTGGGTCGGTGAATGAAAGCCCACGTAGATATTTCCGCTTTTATTATCAAAGGTAGTAAAAGATTTAGTATTTTCGGTGATCCTGAGCGACGAATTACTTTTTGACATATTTTTGACGGAATATCCGCCTGCGAATAAGGAACGTTTAATATCTACATAATTATCTGAAATTGGCGATAGCATACAAAACATGCGGCTATAAATATGATTGTAGGGCATATGAGCAAGTTTAAACAACATCGCACTGATCTCAAAACCACAGACACCATATATATTATGTTCAGAGTCGATTAGAGGTATGGAACATAACATAACCTCCTCACTGGTGCCAGGAAGAATCATTGGATCACTCCAGTAATATAACCTGGATAGCGAAAGCTCTGTATTCTCCGTGGCTGTTATTTGAGGAACGGTGTAATACTTAGCTTCAATTATATCAAATTCCAAGCTCCATTGAGTATGCAGATCGATGGATTTGTCCCTTCCGATACTTGAGAATCCCCGAAAAATGGTTAAGTTTGGAGAGGAAGAGCTAATAATATTTGGCTCCATATTCTTTATGTATAAACCTGCCCTAGAGTATTGCGCATTCTCCAAAGCAGGGTTTACGGTAGTATTTAAAATTAGAAATGCACCACTGCATTTGGATCTTTGTAACGAATAGTAAGTCAGTTCATATACGCCAGATATTAATGCCTCGATTTTATCCGGGTGTTCTGATAACTCGGACATCGACAGATTTTGATTGTCTAACTCTTCCTCCAATTGTTTTGATAATTCTCTGGAAAATTCAACTGTTTGAACGGAAAGCTGACCAAATTGTTCTGCTATTTCCTGAGAGGAGCGCTCCAATTCACTGCGTATTAAGTTCTTGCTTTCTGTCAGCCCGGCAGTAAAGGTTCCGCTAACCAGCAATATAACAATAATTCCTGTAATCATCGTAACTACAAGCACCAATAAAAACAAAAAAAGCCTCAAGCGCATGGATATACTTGTTGTGCCAGATTTATTAAATTTTTGTAATATCTGCTTTTGAAGTCTATTCATTGGTTTGCGACTCCTCCAGAGAGTTTTAATAAAAGAGTTATAATTAAGCTATGTTATATGATCCATATTATTTAAAATCTGAAAAATCTTTATATTTATTCTTTAAAACAGAAGTCAACGCTTCCTTTAATATGCCATTTTCTGAATGAGACCAATAAGCATCCTTTGCTTCACTTGCCAAAACTCTTAAATTATTATTATATTTGTCCGTGAGCTGGTCTATCCCGTCAAAAAGGGGAGCAATTTGGAAATCGTACTGCATCTGCATTTCTCTGGAAACCAAAAGTAGCTTTTTAATATTAGCATCTGAGATAGTATCAATTTCTTTTAGCATGATATCACCGAAGGCTTCCTCGGTAACCGGAAGATAACCGGTTGAGGATACAAACCGAAGGTTAACCTCAGGACTGGTAAACCATTTTAAAAAGATTCCTGCAAGCTTCTCCTTCTTTTTATCAGATTTTGTTATACACATTCCGGCACCTCGTTGAACTGCCACTTTTTCCCCGCCTTCAAACACCGGATACGGAAGTATGGTAAGCTCAGCCGGTTCGGTCGTATTATCCGCATACGTAACTGTTGGAGCGAAAAATAATACTCCTGCAGTTGAACCTGTAGAACATACGATATCGCCTGTCTTAGCTAAATCAGAAGCATAACCGTCAAAGATGGCATAGTGCCCTTGTACGGCGGGATTAAAATAACTTTCCCATACCTTTGAAACCGAGGGGTCCTTAAAATTAATCACATTTGCCTTGATGAAATCAACGCCAAGCTGCTGACAGCCTATTAAAGTATAGTTAAATAAGGAATCCGACACATAGAAGGTTTTACCATCATTTTTAGTATCCGGAGTTTGTTTATCCGTCCACTCATAATATAAGGCAGCTGTATTTATAATGCCTTCAAAGGTACTTAAATTCTTTAAGCTTGCGCCAGTAGCTTCAGCAAAACGGTTAAAAATTGTTGTATTTACAAATAAGACTTCGGTAGATTTGGCAGTAGGAAACACATAAAGCTTATTACCTTTGTCCAATCGACCTTCTTCTATAAATCTTGGTATATAGGCAGAAAGCTCCTCCTTAGTAAACTGTTCCTCCAGATCAACTAATAGTCCCTTTTCTTCTAAAATAAATGCGGTTTTAGGATATGCAGTTGTGATAATAGGTAATTCCGGTGCACCCGGATCACCGTTTGCTGCCATCGTAAGTTTTTCATGAAGTGTTGCTGAGCCGGAAATAGAGGTGACATTAATAATAACTCCTTCCTCTAATCCGATTGTCCCATTAAATTCATCAATTATTTCATCCATTTTATCTTTCATCTGACCACCATAATTATGCCAGAGTGTCAGTGTTACCGGATTATCATTTTTAACCTTTAGAAAACTTATTGTAAGAATTGCTGCTGGGACCAAAAACAGTATAAAAATGAATAAAATATTTTTCTTTTTCATGAAACTCCCCCAATCCATTTTTTACGACAAAATACGTGAACACCCATATAATTCAGTAGTTTGAGCCATAAAACATTATACCATAAAAAGAGAAAATTTTCCAATATATATTTATGCTGATTTAAGTGCCAAATTCAAATCACCCATAGGGTGATGGCCTTTTCTGAGTAAAATCACCCTGAGGGTAATTCCATTATTATTATAGATGAATACAATAATGATAGATGTAAATACATCCTAACTATTTTTAAAAAATAAGGAGGAATTACAGTATGACAGAACCAAATGCAAACAAATCAATGGGAAACAATGCTGCCGAAATATTTGATCAGGCAGACATCGAAAAGAACAAGACGATTGCTGGTCTCGGTATTATTATCTTCTTTTTGCCGCTAGTCGCTTGTCCGGAGTCTAGATACGGAAGATTTTTTGCAAACCAGGGATTACTATTATTCATATTAAGCGTTGCTGGGAGCATTATTTTAACCATGATTCCTTTCATTGGTTGGGTTTTATTACCGTTCTTTTCCATCGCAATTCTTATCTTAGGTATCATCGGGTTGGTGAATGGACTTAGCGGTAAAGCTAAGGAAATTCCGCTCATCGGGAAATTTAGACTATTAAAATAATGGCAAATATAATAATAATAACGGAGGGTTAATATGTCACGTAAAATAATAGCTTTCGTCATTACCTTAGCAATGCTTTTGCTTTTGGTAGGCTGCAATCTGGATAAAAAAATAGGGGAAAGTATTACAGAGGGGATACTAGAAAAAGCGAGTGATGAGGACATAGACATTGATTTAGACGGGGAAGATTTTTCTATCACCACCGAAGACGGTGAAATGAATTTTGATGAAGACGGTGGCTATACATTTGAGGGTGAAGACGGTGAGGTAGTGACGGTAAGCTCAGATTATGAGTGGCCGGAGGGGATGGCAGCAGATTTATTACCCAAACTTAATAAGGGAACAATTACGTACACGATGAACTTGGGGAACGGATGCATGATGTCTATTGAGGAAATAGAAGAAGACGAATATACAGCATATATAGAAAAAGTAAAAGATGCGGGATTTACCGAAGACGAATATGAGACTAAGTCAGATGATATTTTGGCATATAGTGCTTACTCCGATGAGAAAACTTATCTCAGTGTTTATTATACTCCTTCCGAAAAAACTTTATCTATTACATTGACTATTGAAGAAGAAAGCCAAGATTAATAAGCTGTTAGAAAAATGCAATATATAAAAAAACTAAAAAGGTAGGTTTTATTGAATTTAATGGAAACCTCCTGCAACAACAAGATACTTCTATTTGACACATGAGTTTTTATTATTTATAATTTACATGATAAGTGTAAATCGAATTTATTGATGGCATGAGTGAGGATACCAATTCATCTTGTTAACAACAAGGGACTTACCGCTTATTATTTATTCACATCTTAAGATAAAGAATGAAATAGAAAACGAGGTCAATAAAAGTGGATAACAGGGACTATTTTAACACAATGGCAGAGCGATGGGATAGTATGGTGTCTCATGATGAAAAAAAAATTAGGGATATATTAAAGTTGATTGATATAAAAAAGGGTAGCAGAGTATTGGATGTGGGAACCGGAACAGGTGTAATGATACCTTATTTACTCGAAGATATCGGTAATTCGGGTAGTATCTTAGCAGTTGATAAAGCAGAAGAAATGATTATAAGGGCTCGGAAGAAGTTTAGCCTGGAGAACGTTTCCTTTATAGCGGAAGATATCTTTACTATGCCACTCGAGAAAAATTATTTTGATTGTATTATGTGCTACTCTGTGCTTCCGCATTTTGAGGAGAAGGAATCGGCTGTTAGTTACCTAGCTAAATTACTTCGACATGGAGGCAGTTTGGCTGTCTGTCACTCACAGAGCAGAGATGCTATCAACAGATTTCACAGATGTGGAAGCGAAGCTATTAACGATGCCGTACTGCCGACCGCAGAAGAAATGAAATATTATTTTAAACAGGTAGGACTTACTACGACAATTTCTGTGGACAATGAGGAAATGTTTGTAATCGTGGGAAAAAAGGAATGATACCAAATAATTAGATTTGAAATGATATCAAGTAATAATAGTAGAAGTAATAATAGTATCAGAAATGATATCAGTAATAATAGTGTTAGTAATAAAAGTATAAGAAATGATTCAAAGCACTTATTATATATAGGAAATAAGGCTAAGAAATTATAATTATAGAAAGGAAGGCTGCCGTTTTTTGGCAGCCTTCCTTTCTATAATCCATATTCTCTATTTCATATCCTTCTCATAAACAATCTCAAGATCAGCTTGGTACCCCTTATCCATCTTGTGTCTGGCTTTTCGGTTTGCCACACTATCAAAGATGATGGAAAAATCGTAATCCTCCGGATACAGCTCTGAGGCAGCAGCTTTTAGTTGCAACCTCTTGTGATTAATTAGTTCTTTTTTCTTTTGTAGCTGTACGCCAACTTCACCCTTCTCATTGGCTCCATGATAAACAATTCCAATCTTTTTCTGAGGATAAACTACAACGCTGTCACCGATGTTAAAGCGACTGCTTCTAATACTTACCGGCTTTGGCGGCTCCTCTTTCCGGATGCGACTGGTAGCAACAAGAGTAGTATCCTCAGGTAAAATATCATCAGATGTCATATCTAAAAAGGCAATATCGGGCGCCTTCCTGCTGGGGAGACTGCCTTTGCCATAGGCTTCCTGGTATGCCCGCTCCAACATTCTCTTCGGCATACCCAACCGTTTCGCGATATATAGGGCACAGCTTTCTCCGGCTTCTCCGATTTCTAAGCGATACAGAGGCTTTAAACTCTCCCGGTCAAAAGCCATTTTTGCATTCAACAGACAGGCTGTATTATTTGCATATTCTTTTACCTCAGGATAATGTGTTGTTGCTATAAAGAGGCATTTCTTTTGCATCAGTTCTTCTAAAATTGCGATTGCTATCCCCATTCCTTCTGCAGGATCTGTTCCGGAACCAAGCTCATCCAAAAGAACCAGACTGTCCTGGTCGGCATGGTGTAAGATGTCAATAATATTAGTGATGTGAGAGGAGAAGGTAGATAAATTCTCCGTAATACTTTGCCCGTCTCCAATATCACACAGTACAGCATTATTCATGGATAGTTCAGCTCTTTCACAAGGAATATGCAGTCCGCTTTGTGCCATCAGCTGTAGCAAGCCTACAGTTTTTAAAGCAACTGTTTTCCCACCGGTATTCGGTCCTGTGATAACAATTCCATTAATACCTTCTCCAATAGTAAAATCTAAGGGTACGCATTCGGTGGGCTTTAAAAGAGGATGCCTACCTTGTTCGATCTTAATATACCTGTTGGTATTAATATTTGCAGGAATCGCTTTCATATCTAAGCTAAGCTTTGCTTTTGCAAATATAATATCCAGGGTTTCCATTGCCTCCATATTCAAGCGGATGGGAAAGGCGTGATCGCCTACAAGTGCGGTTAACATATAGAGGATTCGTCGTTCCTCGTTACTTTCTGCTATCTCGAGTATTGACAACTCTTCCTTTAACTTAGCTACTACATAAGGTTCCATAAAATAGGTAGAGCCGGTGGAGGAAATATCCATGACGGAACCGCTTACTTGGTTTTTGTATTCTTTTTTAACAGGTAGAACAAAATGTCCATTTCTTAATGAGACAAAACTATCGGTGAACCATTCTTTTTTACTTCGAAGCAGACTCTCGAGCTTCGATTTGACCTCTGAATTAATAGAATCCATTTTGCGACGGATATCTTTTAACTCTTTCGAAGCGTTGTCATCTATTACGTTGTTACGGATTGTTGTTTCAATTTCCTTCTGCAGATTTGAAAGCTCGTTAATAGATCCACCATAACCGGCGATATCTAGTCCAAGTGATTCGGCACGCTTTAAAAATGATTTCATTCGTTTACAGGCAGTAATAAACAGTCCGATATTTGTTAATTGCTCTGGCAGCAGCATAGCTCCTTTTTCAGTAAGTTCTAGTAGCATCTCAGTTTCCTTCATCGCAGCCAACGGTGGTGACCCAATATGATCAAGGATTTTTCGACCTTCAGTAGTATCCTTAATTTTTGCATGCACTTCTCTTTCGTCAAGGTACGGCCTTAAAGTTAGCAGCTTTTGCTTTGCACGATCGGATATGGCATAGTCACATAACCTATCCAGTATTTTATCAAATTCCAATATTTTTATTGACTTATTAATCATTTTTCTAACTCCTTATTATCCATGACAATTTTAAATATTTTTGTAAAAAGTATAATGGCTGGCAAATCACATTGATGTAAAATGTATAAAATAATACCCACAGAAAAATTCTACCAATACATTTAGATAGAATACTCCCTGTGGGCATAAGTCTGTAATATAAAAGCATAACAGAATTTCCTGCTATGCTTGTTATGCATGATAAAATCGCAATTATAATTGCGGCTATTCATGACAATGTATATTTATATAACAAGACAGTTTTGAGTATTTACTGTAAGGGTAAAAAGCAAGGCACATAATTAATTACCATGATATAATACAAGATAAAATGGACTACAAAAGAATGAAAGAGTTAAATTCTTTATATTGAATCCACTTGTTATTTATAAGGGTAACAAATTTGCATACCTCACCAATATTCAATTAGTGCTAGTTAGCACGAACCTCTTTTACAGATAATACCGACATAAAAACCATCCTTTCAATTAAAAATCATTTTAAACAAATGCATTGTAGCATATAATATGACCTATGTCAAAGAAAAAATGCTATTAAATGGAAGCCGAATAATTAGCTATTAAGCGAAAGCTATATCAATCACTTGTTTCCTGGCTATCCGAAATGCTGATTTGGCTTTTATCAATTACTTTCGCGCAATGAGGGCAATAATATTGCTGCTCTATTTTCCCCCCGCAATCCAAATGTACGAGTTGTTTATAACACTTCTTCAGATTTTTTTCACCCCAGAGAATGATGCTGTTGAAAACATCTCCCAGATCTTCCCCGCTCTTCGTAAGAACATATCGATATCTTGGCGGATGAGCCTGGTAAAGAAATGAGGAAATCAATCCGTCCGTTTCCAAACATTTTAATCTGTCGGAAAGTAAATTACTCGCAATACCTTCCAGATTATCTTGTATTTCTTTGTAGGTGTCATGACCGATCATTAATTGATGTAGAACAAGCAAAGTCCATTTGTCACCTATAATATTTAAGGTCTGTGCAATATTACACGGAAAATTATATGGATTTTTCATTAGCGAAGAACTCCTTTTCAATATATGACAAGTGAATTCATGACAAATGATTAAACTTTCTTATTCATTTATCAATAATTCACTTGTATAATAGCCTACTATTTTACCTTTTGCAAGTTTTTTGATATATTTGGTAAAAATTTGGTTGAATATTTGGCTAAATAATTACTCCGTAGAATCCAAGGTCTCTTGTATTAAATTATGCATGATATCCTTCGTTAACTTACCAGGTGCATAGCCATAGACATTACCCTCCTTATCAATCATGAAGGTAGTTGGAAATGCAGATATATAATAATTTTCGAGAACTTCTCCGGTCTCATCAAAAACGACTGGGAAGGTATAATTATTCTCTTCTAAGAAGGCTTTAATTTCTTCCGCTGATGCGTCTGCATTCGTAGGATATGCTTCACTTGTTGGATTCGCAACTCCAAGAATAATGACATCATCTTGATTGAAATTATATTCCTGATAAAGTTTCTCGATATCTGGCATCTCCTCTTTACATGGCGGACACCAGGTAGCCCAAAAGTTTAAGAATACAATCTTACCTCTGTAATCGGAAAGAGTATGCTCCTTACCGTATTGGTCAACTAATGTAAAATCAAAGGCAGGTATAACAGAAGAATCTTTATTCGTTGCCTCTTCTGATATATTACTACTGCTTTCTGTTGAATTATTATCAGCTGCCACACTGGGAGTTATGGTTGTGGCATCCGCTTCATTATCAGTAGGGGTAATGGTAGGTGCCACTTCTATATCATCTGAACTCTCGCTAGATTTCGACGGCAAGGTAAAAGTATTTAGATATTTGGAAACCCCATTCATCCATCCAGTAAAGGTCATAATTCCAATAATGATTAGAAGAACCCCTCCAACTTTTACTGTGTACTTGAGTATCTTTTGATGACCCTTTAGGAAATTTAACACTTGGGTTGTAAATAAACCGATGAGGAGGAAAGGAATAATAAAACCGAGAGTATAAATCAACACCAAAAAATTTCCGACAGCTGAGTTCCCGGTACCTGAGGCCATGATAAGTACCGAAGATAGTGCAGGACCAACACAGGGAGTCCATGCGAA
>Ga0123339_10002732_pt1 | contig 11904 bp, 13 predicted proteins | sample lystaG_FD_89956 | JGI IMG/M metagenome (GOLD analysis project Ga0123339, IMG submission 89956) | Glacier valley bacterial and archeal communities from Borup Fiord, Nunavut, Canada, to study Microbial Dark Matter (Phase II) -... | ecosystem: Environmental > Aquatic > Freshwater > Ice > Glacier ... | reverse complement strand
TGTAATGTTTTTAGCACCAATCAAAACTAATTAAATTTGGAAGGGGAGAATTATTATGCCTAAAATGAAATCACATAGTGCATCTAAAAAAAGATTTACAGTAACTAAATCAGGTTTAGTTAAGAAAACAGTAGCAAATAGAGCACATAAATTAACATGCAAATCATCAAAGAGAAAATTATCTCTAAAACAAACAGCATTTGTACAAAGTGCAAATATGAAAGCAGTTAAAAAATTATTACCATATGGTTAAGAAGGAGGAATAAAAAATGGCAAGAGTTAAAGGAGCAGTTACAACAAGAGCAAGACATAAAAAGGTTTTAAAAAGAGCAAAAGGATATTTTGGTGCGAAATCAGTAAGATTTAAAATGGCTAAACAAGCTGTTATGAAGTCTTTAAATTATGCATTTATAGGTAGAAAACAAAAGAAGAGAAATTTCAGACAATTATGGATAGCTAGAATAAACGCAGCATCTAGATTAAATGGAATGCCTTATAGCAAATTTATGGCAGGTTTAAAAAAATTAAACATCAACATAAATAGAAAAATGCTAGCTGAAATGGCAGTTAATGATGCAAGTTCATTCGCATCATTAGTAGAAAAAATAAAATAAGATAGAAAGCGAGGTGTTTTTATGATTTTTGCAGGAGAGTTTAGAAATGGAGTAACATTTGAGATGGATTCATCTGTTTATAGAGTTACTGATTTCCAACATGTTAAACCAGGCAAAGGGGCAGCCTTCGTAAGAACAAAACTTAAAAATGTTATTAATGGAAGTACTTTAGAAAAAACGTTTAATCCAACAGAAAAAGTAGAAGAAGCACAAATATCAATAACAGAAATGCAATATTTATACAGTGATGGAGAAATATATACATTTATGGATACAACTACATTTGAACAAGCTGAACTATCAAAAAAGCAAATAGAAGAAACATTACCTTTTTTAAAGGATAATATGAATTTTAAAGTGTTATCATATAAAGATAAAGTATTTGGTATTGAGCCACCTATTTTTGTTGAACTTGAAGTAACATACACAGAACCTGGAATAAAAGGAAGTACATCAAATGGTACTACAAAACCTGCAACTGTAGAAACAGGAGCAATATTTAATGTTCCGATTTTTGTAGAAATAGGAAATGTAATAAGAATAGATACTAGAACATCTGAATATATGGCAAGAGTATAATCAAGATAGTCTAATATATACATGATATACTCTGATTTAAATAGCAGAGTATATTTTTTTTGAGTAGGTGAATTTAATGAAATTTAAAAATAGTTATATAGATAAAATAAGAAAGTATGTAAAAGAAAACAATTTAACATACTTTATTGATACTATGGGCTGCGCAATGAATGAAAATGATTCAAATAAATATGCAGGTATTTTAGAATCAATGGGTTTTATTAAAAGTATAAGTGAAATAGAATCAAATTTTATATTATTTAATACATGTACAGTAAGAGAAAATGCTGAAAACACGTTATTTGGTAGACTTGGAGCATTAAAAAATAAAAGAAAATCAGAAAATAATACATATATTGCTGTAGCTGGTTGTATGGCTCAACAAGAACATATAGTAAAAAAAATAAAAGAATCATACTCTTTTACAGATATAGTTTTTGGAACTAATGGAATACATAGTTTTCCAGAAAAACTATATAATACAATAATAAAAAAAGAAAAAAAATATGAGTATGTTGAAAATGATGGGGAAGTTATAGAAGATGTACCAATAGTTTTTAATGATAAATATAAGGCAACAGTTAGTATAATATATGGTTGCAATAATTTTTGTACATACTGTATTGTTCCTTATGTACGTGGTAGAGAAAGAAGTAGGACTAAAGAAGATATATTATTAGATATAAAAAAATTAGCTGATAATGGTTACAAGGAAATTACTTTATTAGGTCAAAATGTTAATTCATACGGTAAAGATCTAAATAATGAAGTTACCTTTTCTAAGCTTCTTGAAGATATAGAGAAAATTGAAGGTATAGAAATAATACGTTTTATGTCTCCACATCCTAAAGATTTTACAGATGATTTAATTAACGTGATGGCTAAGTCTAATAAAATATCAAAACAAATACATTTACCACTTCAATCTGGTAGTAATAGAATATTAGAAATAATGAACAGAAAATACACAAGAGAATATTATATTAATTTAGTAAAAAAAATAAAAGAAAAATGTAATGATGTAATTTTTTCAACTGATATAATTGTAGGATTTCCAGGTGAAACAGAAGAAGATTTTTTAGATACTTTAAATTTAGTAAATGAAGTTAAATTTGATTTAATATTTATGTATATATATTCTAAAAGAACTGGAACAAAAGCAGCTCTTATGGAAGATTTAACATTTTATAAAGAAAAAGTTTCTAGAATAACAAGACTAAAAAAATTATTTGAAAAATTAACATATGATATTAATGAAGCAATGATAAATAAAGAATATTCTGTTTTAGTAGAAGGAAAAAGTAAATCAAGTGATGAATATTATACTGGAAGAACAAATACTAATAAAATAGTAATATTTAAAGCAACTGATGAGGATATTGGAACAATAAAAAAAGTTAAAATAATTACTAATAATTTGTGGTATGTAACAGGAGAAATCAAATAAAATAAAAATATAGCAATCTATAAAGGATTGTTATATTTTTTTATTCATAATTTTTCAGAAAAAAAATATATTGTAATATGTTAAGATAAAATAATATAATATACAAAATAGGAGGAAAAAATTATGGAAAACGTTATTTCTGCAAGAAGGTTAAGAAAGAGTGTGTTAAATAGCTTAGGTGAAGTTGATCTAGAATTATATAATTTAAATACGAGAAATAAATACAGGGATAGAACATTTAAGGAAACGAGTAAGAAAAAAGAAAATATTAGATTGATTAACTTCAAAACAAAGTTAATAGTAAAACTATTTATTTGTTCTGTTATCTTGTTTTCAATAATATCAGCTAAAATGTTCTTTCTGCAAAACATTAAAAATAATAGTCAAATAGTTACATTTTATAACCATTATAATACAGATTTTTCTAAAATTAGTATACTAGAAAAAATAGAATTTGGATGTATTAAATTAGATTTAGTAATTGGTAATATTGTCCCTGAAAAAATAAAAGTTTACGTTAAAGAAAAATATTTAAGTTCAATAAAACCATATATTATAGCATTTAGTTTAAAGTCAAGTTTCACTGATTTAATAAACTTAGATACTAAAAATGATAAAAAAATAGAAAACGATTCAATAATTGAAAATAAAACTGTAGAGACAATAGTACCAGAAAGTAATGATTTAATTGTTAAAGTAAATGAAGAAGTTTTAGATGGAATAGGTGGAGCGGAACCATTAGAAAATAAAACAGAAGCAGTAATTAGTTCAATAAGTATAATGGATTTAGATGTACAATTTATAAAATCAAAAAACATAAGTATAATATCACCTACTAGTGGAGTTGTAACATCTAGATATGGTGTTAGGCAAGTAATATTTCCTGGTGTAGATCCATATCATACTGGTATAGATATAGCAAATAAAAAAGGAACAGAAATTTTAAGTGCAACTAATGGAAAAGTTACAAAAGTTGAATATAATAATAAATATTATGGAAATTTTATAGAAATAACAGAAAATCAAACAATATTTAAATATGCACATCTAGATAGCATTAATGTAAAACTAGGTGATATAATAAAACAAAAAAACAAGATAGGATTGATGGGAAATACAGGAATGTCTACTGGTACACATCTTCATTTTGAAATAAGAATTAATGATAGATCTGTTAATCCAGAAGAATTATTAAAGTTTTAAAATATGACATTTAGAACTAAATTTTGTCGCATTGAAATAGAGATAGTGCTAATATTTATAATACTTACATCAATAATATCTAGTACATTATTTAAATTTTTATATTATTTTTTTGCATGCTATTTATTTATATTATTTCATGAATTAATGCATATTTTAGTTGGTAGTATATTAAATAAGAAACTAATTAAAATTAAATTTTCAATATCAGGTATATGTGCAAGTTTTGAAAAAGAAAAATATATATGTAAAAAAAGTGTTTATTTTAAAAATATTATAATTTATATTTCTGGTCCAATATCAAATATAATATTGGCATATATATTTAGTTCTAATGTAATAATAAAAGAGATAAATATATTTTTAGCAGTACTAAATTTTCTACCTTTATTTCCTCTTGATGGGTATAATATAATTTCAAATACATTGAAAATTCTAGTTCCACAAAAATATGTTTCAAAAATTTTAGGTAACATAGAAAACATATTTATTGTACTTGTATTAATAATATCCATATATCAAATTATAGAATATCATAATTTTTCTATAATTATATTTTGTGTTTATCTTTTTGTATTAAAAATAAATAAAAATAAATAAAAATAAATAAAAATTATAATTAAAAATATAAGGTGATAAACTTATTTTTAAGTAAACTTTATGTTTTTTTTATTTATTCAATTAAAATACACTATATTACTATGTATTTCAATAAAATTACATATATATTACATAAATTTTACAAAAAGACTTGATTTTTAATCAAATAAATAGTATCATATATATAGTTAAATCTGGAGGTGTAAAAGTGGCTATTGGAGATATTATTGTTGGACTTGATATAGGTGCTTCAAAAACTTGCTCACTAGTAGGTCAGGTAAACAAATTCAGCGAAATTGAAGTAATAGGATATGGAATGTCAAGCAATCAAAGCGTTAAAAAAGGCAAAATAATAGACACACAAGAAGCAGCCAGATCCATCAAAGAAGCTATTAATTCAGCGGAGGAGATTTCAGGACTTTCTATAAATTCAGCATATGTTAATGCAAAAGGAATGAATATTAGAATTCAAAGAATGTTAGTAGAATCAGAAACTGAGAAACCGGATGACGGATTAAGTGTATCTGATATAAACAATTTGTTTTATAAAATGCAAGCTTCAACTAAACTAGAAAAAGATGAACAAATCATTGACATTTTACCCTGTGAATATAGGGTTAATGATAAGATATATAAACAAGATCCTTTAGGTGCTTTCTGTAAAAAATTTCAAGTTAAAGCAGATGTAGTAATTGCTAAAGGTGACTATCTGGATGGGATGATTAAATCTCTTAAACTTGCAGATATAAAATTAGATGGAATAATATTAGAAACATTAGCAACATCAAATATAGTACTAATGCCTGAAGAAAAAGAAATGGGTGTACTATTATTAGATGTTGGAGCGGGTCATACTGATATATCAGTATATAAAGATTCAGAATTACAGTTTTATGATACATTACCTATTGGGGGTAATCATATAACTAATGATATAGCAATAACATTTGATATTTCTTTTGACGAAGCAGATAAATTAAAAAGGCAATACAATTTAGCTATACAAGCTATGATAAAAAACAATCACGAAGTTAAGTTAAATTCAGTATCTTCAAGTGATGGTAAAAGTATAGTTAAATGCAGTGATATTGTACAAGTTATTGAAGCTAGAGTAAAAGAAATATATCAAATAGTAAAAAAGGTAATAGCAGATAATAAATTAAACTCTAAGATAGAGTGTATGGTTTTAACAGGACAAGGTATCAGTAATATAATTGGCACAGAGGAACTAGCGATGTTAATAATTAAATTAAATCAAGTTAGAATTTGCTCACCAAAACTTGTTAATGTTATAAAAACTCAACATACTACAGTATTTGGTATGGTAAGATATATATCAAGTTTAGGACTTAGTAAACATGTGAACAGTGAAGTTGAGATAATAACTGAACCTTTATTTAAAGATAAAGTTTTAGGTATAATAAAAGGAACAAAAGATAAAATTACTAACATATTAAAGCGAGCAAAAAAAACTGATGATGATAATGAATAGTTATTAAGGAGGAATTTTAAATGGAAACACAATTACAAGCAGGAATGGCCAATATTAAAGTAGTTGGAGTAGGTGGTGCTGGAAATAACGGTGTGAATAGAATGGTTGAAGCAGGTGTTAAAGGTGTAGAATTTATTTCTATAAATACTGATAAACAAGCTCTAGCACTTTCTAAAGCTACAATAAAAATACAAATAGGGGAAAAATTAACTAGAGGATTAGGTGCTGGCGCAAATCCTGAAATAGGTAAATGCAGTGCAGAAGAATCTAGAGCAGAAATAGCTGAAGCCTTAAAAGGAGCTGACATGGTATTCGTTACATCTGGAATGGGTGGCGGAACAGGTACTGGGGCAGCACCAATAGTTGCTGAAGTTTCTAAACAAATGGGAATATTAACGGTTGCTGTTGTTACAAAACCATTTCCTTTTGAAGGAAAAAGAAGAATGAATCAAGCTGAAATTGGAATAAATGAATTAAAAGAAACAGTAGATACATTAATAACAATACCAAACGAAAAATTATTACAAGTTGTTGAAAAAAATACTTCAGTAACAGATGCATTTAAGATGGCAGATGATGTATTAAAACAAGGTGTACAAGGTATATGTGATTTAATAACTGTACCAGGTCTTGTAAATCTAGATTTTGCAGATGTTAAAACTATAATGCTTGATGCAGGTATTGCACATATGGGTATTGGCAGAGCTTCTGGAGAACATAGAGCACAAGAAGCTGCAAGACAAGCTATACATAGTCCTTTACTTGAAACATCAATTGAAGGAGCAGGTGGTGTCTTAATAAACGTAACAGGTGGAAAAGACTTAGGTTTATTAGAAATTAATGAAGCAGCAGAACTTGTACAAAAATCAGTTGATCCTGAAGCTAATATTATATTTGGTGCTGTAATTGATGAATCAATGACAGACGAAATAGTAATAACAGTAATTGCAACTGGATTTGAAAAACCTTCTAATACAGATATGAGATTAGATAATATTGTAGGAGATGCTATAAAGGCGGCAGTTAATAACAATTCAAAAATGTCAGCATCATCATCAAGTGAATATAAAGTAGATTGGGATGTTCCTCCTTTTTTAAGAAGAAACAAAGGCGAATAATATAAAAAAATAATGAAATTAAGAAAATCAAGGATATTTAATATTCTTGATTTTTTTTTATGTTTAAATTTAAATCAAAATATTATATTTATTATATTTTTCAACATTTTTCTTTGATATAGGAGTATATAATATACTTAAGGTGGTTATATTTGAAAGTATATTTAGATTATGTATTTATAGAAAATTTTATTGTTAACATATCAATTCTATATCAAACAAGTATTTTTACAAAAACTAAAATAAGTAAAATGAGATTAATTATATTATCTATATTTTTATCAATTATATCTATTTTAAAAACATTAGAAATAGGTAATAATATATTAATTCAAATATTAGTAGTAAACATAGTTATATACCTATTATATCTTCCTAAAAGCATAATAAAATATATAAAACAACAAATGTATTATTATCTAATATATATAATTTATATTGGTATAATAATTTCAACATCAGTGTTTTTTAGTATAAATTTAAATAATATATATTTAAGAATTTTGTTATACATAGTAACGGCATTTATTACATATATAATTAATAAATATATGTGGAAGATTTGGATAAATAAAATAAAATATAATAACTTGACATATAAAATAGTTATAAATAGCTTAGATAAACTCACATTTAAGGTGTTTGTGGATACGGGCAATAATATAAGGGACTCTTTTAGCGACCTAGATGTTATTGTTTTAAATAGTAAAGCATACAACTCTAAATTAAAATGTAAATTAATAGATGATAAAAAAAGAGAAGTAGTAATGATAGAGGTTGTAACCGCTATCGGTAAAAGTAAAATAAACGGATATATATTTAATGATATAAGTATTAAAAAAGGGGGAATAGAAAAAGTAATATTAAAGAAGGCAATAATTGTATTCATAGATGAAAAAATTAATAATAATGAATATGATGGAATAATCAGTTATAATACATATTTAGAAAAACTAGAGGGGGCAACGATATGAATTATTTAATGAAAGTAAAGGAAATTTATCGTAATTTATTAAGAATATTAGGTGTTGATGAAAACTCACTTCTATATATATCTGGTAGTGACAAATTACCATGCATATTAACACCAGAAGAAGAGGCAATACTATTAGAAAGATTAATGGAAAAAGATAACGATGCAAAAAATACTTTAGTTGAAAAAAACCTAAGATTAGTAGTATATATAGCTAAAAAATTTGAAAATTCAGGTATAAATATTGAAGATTTAATTTCAATTGGTACAATAGGTCTTATGAAGGGTGTAAATAGCTATAAATTAGATAAAAACATTAAGCTTGCAACATATGCATCTAGATGTATTGAAAATGAAATTTTGATGTTTCTTAGAAAAAACAACAAGATACGTAGTGAAATATCAATTGATGAACCGATAAATATAGATAGTGAGGGAAATGATTTATCACTATCAGATATTTTAGGGACTGATATAGATATAATTTTTAAATCTGTTGAAGATAGTGACAATAAAAAAGTATTAAATACAGCTATAAGAAAGCTAAACGATAGAGAAAAAATAATAATGCAAATGAGATATGGGTTTAATGGAATAGATGAATTAACACAAAAAGAAGTTGCAGATAAACTCGGAATATCACAATCATATATTTCAAGAATTGAAAAAAAGGTAATAAATCATCTAAAAAAGAGTTTTACTAAGTAATTGGAATAAGTTTCCACATTTGGACTCAAAATAGTAACAAAAGATAAATATATGGAGGTACATATGAATATTAAAGTGGAAATAAAATGTGTAGATACATCAAAGTTACCCAAACTTACTAGTAAAGAGCAGTTGGATATGTTAAGGAGATATAAAACCGGAGAATTGGAATTAAAAGATGAACTTGTGAATTCTAATTTAAGATTAGTTTTAAGTTTAGTAAAAAAATTTAACAATAGAGGTGAATGTGTAGATGATATATTTCAAATAGGAGTTATTGGACTTATTAAATCAATTGATAATTTTGATATAAGTCAAAACGTTCAATTTTCTACTTATGCGGTACCTATGATAATAGGAGAAATAAAGAGATATCTTAGAGACAACAGCGCATTTAGGGTTACAAGATCAATAAGAGATTTGGCATATAAACTTTCACAGATAAGAGAAGAATATATAAAGAAACACAGTGAGGAACCAACTATTGATATGCTTTGTAAATTAGCAGAGAAGGACCGTGAGGAAGTTATATCAGCGCTAGACAGTATGACACAACCGATGTCACTTAATGACACTATATATAGTGATGGTGGAGACTGTATATTTGTTTTAGATAAATTAAGAGATGAAACAGATGAAGCAGAGGTTGTTACAGATAAAATAGCAACATCTCAAATGTTAGATAAATTGACTGAAAAAGAAAGATATATAATTGAAAAAAGATATTTTAATGATAAAACACAAACTGAACTAGCGGAGGAACTAGGAGTATCGCAAGCACAAATATCTAGAATAGAAAAAGGTGCAATTGAAAGAATAAGAAGAAAAATACATAATTAAAATAGTATAATATTGACAAACGTTTTGAAATTGATATAATATAAGTAAATATAATATAAGTAGATATAACGTTATATCTACTTATATTAATTATTAGATAATTTCGGGAGGATAAGTATGTTAAATATTAAACAAATAATTGAAGCAACAAAAGGAAAATTAATAAATGGTAATAGTGATTATATTGTAAAAAATTATGTACTAGATAGTAGAAATGTAACAAAGGGAGATTTATTTATACCTATAGTAGGAACAAAAAATAATGCTCATGATTACATTCTAAGCTGTGTTAGTAATGGAATATGTGGTTATTTTATAGAAAATTCACAAAAAAATAAAGAAGAAATAATTGCAAATAGTATTAATATAAATAAAGATATATGTATAATTGAAATTAATAATTCAGAAACAGCATTGTATCAAATAGGCAAATATAATAGAGCTATACATTTAGATATACCTATTATAGCAATAACTGGAAGTGTTGGTAAAACAAGTACAAGAGAAATAATATCAAGCATACTATCTAAAAAATATAATGTATTAACAACATATAAAAACTATAACGGATATATTGGACTTTCACTTATGTTACTCAAATTAGAAAATCAAGAATTAGCAATACTAGAACATGGTATTGATAGAGTAGGTGAAATGAAAGAGCTTGCTGATGCATCAAAACCTAATATAGCTGTAATTACTATGATAGGTACTGCACATATAGGAATAATAGGTAGCAAAGAAAAAATATTCACAGAAAAACTAGATATATGTAAATACATGAATAATAAGGGTACATTAATATTAAATGGTGATGATGAATATCTTAATGGTTATTCTAACGAAAATATTAATATAAAAAAATATAATATAAAAGATGCAAGTAATATAAAAATTAACGAATACAAAACAGAGTTTAAAACAAAAATATATAATGATCAATATGATGTAATATTAAATGAAATTGGCGAACATAATATATATAATGTTTTAGCTAGTATAAAAGTAGCAGAATTATATAACGTGAAAATAAAAGATATAATAGATGGTATAGAAGAATATAAAAATTTATCTAGTAGATTTCAAAGAATATTATTAACTAATAACATCGAAATTATAGATGATACATATAATGCCAGTATTGATTCAATGAAATCAGGGATTAACTCAATATCATTAATCAAAGCAAAAAGAAAAGTAGTAGTTTTAGGAGATATGTTTGAATTAGGTGAGTATAGTGATGAGTTACATCTAGAAGTAGGAAAATTATTTAAGGGTACTAATATAGATATCCTTTTAACATTAGGAGAAAAATCTAAAATAATATCAAATGAAGCTAGAAAATATATAAGTAGTATTAATGAATTTGAGAAAAGAGAAGAATTAATTAAAGTGTTGTGTAATACAATACAAGAAGGTGATCTAATATATTTTAAAGCAGCTAATGGAATGAAATTTAATGATATAATAAAAGAAGTTGAACAATATTTTCAAAACAAAGAAATTTAAATCATATTTTGTTATTATATTAATAAAATGTATAAGGTGATATATATATGTCTAGAGGTTTAGATTTCAAACAAAAAGAAGTGATCAATATAAATGATGGCAAAATAGTTGGATTTGTTGTAGATGTAAACGCAGATTTTCAAAACGGTGAGATCAATTCTATAATAGTAGCTCAAACTGGAAAGCTATTAGGTAATATTCTTGGCAAAAATAATGTAACGATTCCTTGGGATAAAATTAAAAAAATTGGTGAAGATGTAATTCTAGTGGAAATTTGATATAAAATAAAGAAATTTTACAAAAAGAATTGACAATAAGAATTAATAATGTTAGAATATATACAGTCACTAAAAAGTGCCAAGAATTAGAGAAAATATATAGCCAAAACAAGGTCAATAATATTTTCACTTTTTTTATTGTTTTTTCAACATATACCTTGACATGATGTCAATAATGTGTTAGAATATATACAGTCACTAAAAAGTGTCGAAAAATTAGAGAAAATATATAGACAAAACAAGGTCAATAATATTTTCACTTTTTTATTGTTTTTTTAACATATACCTTGACATGATGTCAATAATATGTTAGAATATATACAGTCACTAAAAAACGTGACACAACAGCACATTGAAAAATAAACAATACATGTTAAAACCTAGAAATAGTTGTAGTTAAATATAACTTAAAAAATAATTTAACAAAAAACAAAAAAGTAAATTCGCATAGCATAAAGTTATGAGAATGGAATTTAAAACGAGAGTTTGATTCTGGCTCAGGATGAACGCTGGCGGCGCATTTAAGACATGCAAGTCGAACGG